>Ga0116166_1000495_pt1 | contig 37873 bp, 28 predicted proteins | sample AD_JPNMR2_MetaG_FD_89884 | JGI IMG/M metagenome (GOLD analysis project Ga0116166, IMG submission 89884) | Active sludge microbial communities of municipal wastewater-treating anaerobic digesters from Japan - AD_JPNMR2_MetaG | ecosystem: Engineered > Bioreactor > Anaerobic > Digestate | place...
CCGTCTAACCTGCTTATCTGGTAAAATCACTTTTAATCTTTCGATCATTATACACATCCTGCCCCAAAAATGGAATAGTATGAACGCCCAACCTCCCCAGGGAAGAAAACTCCTCGACCAGGTCCGCGACATGATCAAAACCAAACACTACTCCTCGCGCACTGGCGAGACCTGCGCGTACTAAACCCGCAACCCGTCCCCCTAATACCTCCCATAATTGATCGGCTCGCTCATCTGCGGCTCGATCTCCAACCGCTCCTGCGCGCCGAGTTTCTGCCAGTATTCGGCGCGGTCCTTCACGCCGAAGACCCACTCGTCGAGATATTTTGTCACCGCTTCGGGCGATTCGCTGATCTTATCCCAGGCCAGATAGAACTCATTGTCGCGGTCGTAGTATCCCTGCGCGTAGGAGGGATGACATGCGAACGGGACATGGCACACCGCGCTGACGATGATGCCGGGGATCATCGTCCGGTTCGGGTCGGAACGGATGACGGACTCGTCCACGATCTCCTCCGCCGTCAGGATGACTTTCCGCGCCGCGAACGCGGCTTCCTTCTGCTCGCCGATGATTCCCCACAGGTGCGCGTTCCCGTTCGCGTCCGCGCGCTGGACGTGGACGATGGACACGTCGGGGTTGAGCGCCGGGACGGCGATCAGGTCGGGTCCGCCGTACGGGTCGGGAATCCGCTTGATGGACGGGTTGGCCCGCTCGAGGTCCGACGCGCCCGTCTGCTTCATCGGCAGGAAGGGCAGTCCCGACGCGCCGGCCTGCAGGCGGGTGATCATCCCGAAGTGGGAATATTCCTCCCACTCCAATTCGCCGCGTTCGATGGCCGCGCGCACGAGTCGCAGGCTCCCGACGCCCGGGTTGCCCATGTACGAGAAGACGACTTTGCGCGCGCATCCCGCCGCGACCATCTGGTCGTAGATCAGGTCGGGCGTGGCGCGGGCCAGGGTGAGATTCTTTTTCTGCTGGCGGATGATCTCGTGTCCCGCCGCGAACGGGATGAGGTGGGTGAAACCTGCGGCGTACACCGCGTCGCCGTCGTTGACGAATTTCGCGACAGCCTCGGAAAGCGGGAGGAGTTTGCTCATTTCTTTTCCTGCTCTTTTTTCTTTTTGATCTTTTCCTGTCTTGCCGCCTCGCGCCGCGCCTGGATCTTCTTGATGTAACGGAATCGCTCCGCGGCCTGGGGCGGCGCGGCGGTCTTGCGGAAGAGGAAGCCCACCAGAAGCAGCGCCACCGCGATGCAGAGCAGGTTGAAGTTCGCGCTGCCTCTCGTGTATTTGGTCGAGGCGTCCGACGCGATGAAGAGCGCGGCCGACCCGATTCCCATCAGGATGAAGAACGTTCCGACGCGGGCGACGAAATCTTTCATGTGAGAAAGCAGAGCGAGATATTATCTCGCTCTGCTGATTCTAATTCGCGAGGCGATTATTTCTTCGCCTTCCTGGCGGTTTTCTTGACGGCTTTCTTGACGACCTTCCTGGCTGTCTTTTTCTTCGCGGCCTTCTTCGCGGGTTTGATCAGGGTCTGGATCTGCTCGTGCATGTAGAGCTGCACGTAGTAGTAGCCGCCGCCGTTCTTGCCGCTGGCGCCGGAGCCTTTCCAGCCGCCGAAGGGTTGGAAGCCCGGCCACGCGCCGGTCGTCGCGCCCTGCGGACGGTTGGCGTACGTCACGCCTGCTTCGATCTTGTCGAAGAACCATCTGACCTCGGCCGCGTTGCCGTAGAAGCCGGCGGTCAAGCCGTAGTTGACGCTGTTGGCGATCTGCATGGCTTCGTCGAGATTGTCCACCTTGCCGATGGTGGCGATGGGCAGGAACATCTCATACTGCCACAGGCGGTGGCTGAAGGGCAGGTCGGTGACGAAGGTCGGTTCGCAGAAGTAGCCTTTGTCGAAGTCGCCGCCGGTCTTCACGTGACCGCCGGTCAGGAAGTTGCCGCCGGCCTGGTTGATCTCTTCGGTGAAGTTTTTGAAGTCGTTGTAGGAACCCTTGTTGATGACCGGGCCGAGGTAAGTGGCGCGCTCGGTCGGGTCGCCGATGGCGAGTTTGTCGGTGAGGGTCTTCAGTTTGGAGACCAGTTCGTCGTAGACGGGCGCTTCCACAATGACGCGCGAGGCGGCGGAGCATTTCTGTCCCTGCAGGCCAAAGGCCGAGCGGACGATGCCGGTCGCGGCGTCGTCCAAATTGGCGTTGCGCGAGACGATGGCGGGGTTCTTGCCGCCAAGTTCCAGCACCACCGGGCGGACGTAGTTGCGGTTGGCGAAGTCGCGGTAGAGTTTCATGCCCACGTCGAAGGAGCCGGTGAAGGTGGCGCCGTCGAATTCGGGGCTGTCCACCAGCGCCTGTCCGAGCGTGGAGCCGGGGCCGGTGACGAAGTTCACCACGCCGTCGGGGAAGCCGGCGTCGCGCAGGCATTCGGCGTAGAGGCGGACGATCCAGGCGGTGTCGGTGGCGGGCTTGATGACGACGGTGTTGCCCGCGACCAGCGCCGCGCCGGTCGGGCCGCCGGTCAACGCGAAGGGGAAGTTGAACGGCGAGACGACCAGCCATACCCCGTAGGGCTTCAGCACAGACATGTTCGTGGCGTCATAGCCGACCAGCGGGTCTTTGCCCATTGGCTTGATGAAGCCCTTGTTCTCTTCCATCATTTGGGCAGAGTAGTACATCAGGTCGGCGGTTTCCTGCACGTCGCCGAGGGCTTCCATGCGGTTCTTGCCCACGTTCAGCGCCATCGCCGCGCCCAGCTCAAAGATGCGCTTTTCGATCAGTTTCGAGGCCTTGCGGACGAGGGCCACGCGTTTCTGCCACGGGGTACGCGACCAGGCGGGGAAGGCGCGGCGGGCGGCCTCAACCGCCATCTGCGCGTGGGAGGCGTTTCCTTTCTGCATTACGCCCAACACCCAATCGGTGTTGATCGGGGAGCGGACTTCGAATTTCTCGTCGGCGAACACCTCCCTGCCGTCAATGAACATGCCATATTCCCGTCCCAGATTCTGCTTGAGGGCGGCAACGGCTTTGTCGAAGCCCTTGTGCAATTCCTCGGGCGGATTGAACATGGTGGCGTAGGTTAGTTTGAAAGCCATGAGGGACTCCTTGTTAGTCTGATGGTCTTTGGTCTGATAGTCTCATAGTCGTTGATCCAACAACCTGATTTGCGGGCTGTCAGATACTTGACTGGCGACTGACAAAGTATAGCGTAGTAAATCACAAACGTCAAAGTGACGAAGTTCCTCACTTAAGAAACCAGACTTCTTGACAGTCTCCTCTACTGCGTTGATAATTGGGCGCAATGTCCAACTCTCCTCTTGTCGTAGAAAATCTATCTTTCCGTTACCGCGACCGGCAGGGCGCGGCCATTCATGATATTTCGTTCGCGGCTCACGCGGGCGAAATTTTGTTGATCGCGGGCGCGAGCGGATGCGGGAAGACCACGCTCATCCGTTGCGTCAACGGGCTGATCCCGCGCAGTTACAAGGGCGAGGTGAGCGGACGAATCCTCGTCCACGGCGAGGATTCGGCGAAGATGAAACTGTCCACGATCTCGCAGAAGGTCGGGACGGTGTTGCAAGACCCCGAGCGGCAGATCCTCGGGACGAAGGTGCTGAACGAGGTGGCGTTCGGGCTGGAGAATCTCGGCCTCGCCCGCGAGGAAATTTATCAGCGCGCCGACGAGGCGCTGGAGCATTTGAAGATCGCGCATCTGCGCGGCCGCGACACGTTCCTGCTTTCGGGCGGCGAAAAACAGAAAGTCGCGCTGGCGGGCGTGCTGGCGATGCGCCCATCCATTTTGTTATTGGATGAACCGTTGGCGAGTCTCGATCCCGCCTCCGCGGGCGAGACGCTCGACGCGGTGCGCTTCCTCGCCGACGAGGGGATGACCGTCCTGATGGTGGAGCATCGCGTCGAAGACGTGCTGCGCATCCATCCCGAACGCGTCATGTATATGAGCGAGGGGACGATCCGTTACCTCGGCGAGGTGGACGGGTTATCAAGAGTAGTGAACTATCACGAGGTGAAACTCCCAGCAGAGCAGATCGTCCAGCGCGCGAAGCAGGATCCCGCCCCGGCGGAGATTCGCGTCCTGCCCGGCGCGGCCGGCCGAACGTTGGAGCGAGGCGAGGCGGAAGCGCCAGAGGACGAGGCGTTGGTCCACTTCGAAAACGTCTCATTCGGTTACGAAGCGGACGTCGAAATCCTGCATGAGATCAATCTCGAGATCCGGCGCGGCGACGTGATCGCAGTGCTGGGGCCGAACGGTTCGGGCAAGACCACTTTCGTCAAACACGCCATCGGCCTGCTCAAACCGAAATCGGGGCGCGTGCTGGTGAACGGGAAGGACACAAAAGAGTCGAGCGTGGCCGAGATCGCCAGTACGCTCGGATACGTTTTTCAAAGTCCGAGCCACATGCTCTTCGCGCCGACCGTGCGCGAGGAACTGGCGTTCGGCCCGACAAACCTGAAGCATCCAAAGGAAGAGATCGAAAAGGAGGTGCAAGAGGCGTTACGAATCGTCAACTTGTCTGAGTTCGAGCAAGACCCCCCGCTGGCGCTTTCGTTCGGCCAGCAAAAACGCGTCAGCATCGCGGCCATTCTGGCGATGCGCTCCCGCATCCTCGTCATGGACGAGCCGACCGCGGGGCAGGACTATCGGAATTACATGAACTTCATGGATTCCATTTTGCAGATGCCCGGCTTCGAGGCGGTGATGTTCATCACGCACGACGTGGACCTGGCGGTGATCTATGCCAACCGCGTCCTGCTCGTGGCGGATGGGCGACTCGTGGCCGACGGCTCGCCGCACGAAGTCCTGCGCGACTTCCCTCGACTGGAATCCTGCCGCGTCGTCCCGAGCTCGCTCCTGGCCCTGAACGTGGAGCGCTTCCCCCAAACGGGACGGTTCCTGCGCGCGGAAGCGCTGGCGCATGTGTGATGGTTATGGCTTTTGCAGGAATCCGAAAGCTCTGGCTTTTTCAGGAATCCGAAGGCTTTGGCTTTTGCAGGAATCCGAAAGCTCTGCTTTCGGATCACCCCGAAGTAGAACTTCGGGATTCCTGAATTGCGCCGTCTAATTTCGGGATTCCTGAACAAACGTAATCAAATTTTCACAAAGGAGAATGAGATGGATAAACGTATGTCTTCCGTGTTGATCTGGCTGGTGGCGATTCTTGCCATCTTCGCGATCATCGTGTTCGTGCTGGGCAATACGCTCGGCATCGAGCGTTTCCAGACCGATAATGCCACGCTCGGCCTGCGCTTCCTGTTTGTGATCGTGGGCCTGCTGATCGCCTTCGCGGTCTATCTGTTCACCAAAGAGAACAAAGCCTGGGAAGTGGGCACGCGCGAGGTGGTGTGGATGGCTATCGGCGCGGCGCTGTATGCCGTGTTCTCGTGGTACTTCAACGCCACCGTGTTCGTCGTCCCCTCGCTGAGCCAGGTGGCGCTCCGTCCCGCCATTGCCATCCCGATGTTCTTCGGCTACGCCTTCGGCCCCATCGTCGGCTTCTTCACGGGCGCGGTCGGCAACATGTTCGGCGACTCGATCTCTGGCTTTGGCCTCTCCCCGCAGTGGAGCATCGGCAACGGACTCGTCGGCTTTATCGCGGGACTGCCCGCGTTGTTCGCGAGCCGCAAGAAAGCCACCGATACCGTCCTGTGGGTGGGCGGCGCCCTCGTCCTGCTTGCCACCGTCGTCTACTTCCTCAACCGCGGTGAGACGAACATGATGTTCTTCGATCCCGCCAACAACGTCTTCGGCGACCAACCCATCGCGTTGACCGCGGGCATCGCCCTGCTGGTTGGCTTCGTGCTGGTGCTGGTCGTCCGCTTTGCGTTCGGGAAGAACGCTGCCGTCGGCGAGGCGGTCATCTGGGGCATGTTGGGCAACGTCCTCGGCATCGGCTTCGCGGCCATCTCCGACATCTGGATCAACGGATTTAGCCCGACGGCCGCCATCGTGGGCGAGTTCCTGCCCGCGGCGGGTCCGAACCTGATCTTTGCCGCCATCCTCGTCCCGCTGCTGGTCGCGGCTTACGCGGCAGTGCAGAGGCAGTCGGGGCGATAAGAGAGAAGAGAATAGAGAGTAGAGAACAGTCCGTTCTCTACTCTCTGCCTGCTCTCTACTCTCTTATCATCTTCTGTCTATGTTAGTCGCCTGGCGTTATCGCTCCCGGCCCCGCTCGTTCATCCAGTCCTTCGATCCGCGCGCCTGGATGATGTTCTACGGCTGTTTCCTCTTTTCCACGCTCGCATTCTGGGACGTGCGCTTCCTGATTTTCTTCGCCGCTATCGCGCTCTTCGTCCTCCTCACCTCGGGCGTGACGTGGAGCGAGATCCGCCGCGCGCTGCTGTTCATCGTCGGCTTCGTGACCATCTTCGCGTTTTTCACCTTCCTGACGGGACGCGGCGGGGTGGAACTCTACGCGCAGGAGCATCTCATCCGTCGGTTCGAAGCGCCCTTCTCCATCCTCGGGTGGACGCCCGCGCTGGACGTCACTGTCGAGCGCGCCTTCTTTGGGGTCAGCCAGTTCGTGCGCGTCTTCAGCATCGCCATTATGACGATCCTGATCCCCTACTCGCTCAACCCCGCGCTGTACGGGATCACCTTCCGCGGGCTGGGACTGCCCGACAAGATCGCCTACGCCATGGACCTGACCATGCGCTTCATCCCGACCTTCAGCCGCGATTTCCAACTGACGATGGACGCGCAGAAAGCGCGCGGCTTTGAGCTGGAGAAGATCGGCGGCGGACTCATCCAGCAGGTGCGGAAGATCGGCCCGCTGATGGTCCCCGTCACCATTCACGCCATCATCGGCAGCGAGGACATCATCGACGCCATGGACTTGCGCGCCTTCGGCATCGGTCCGCGCACCTGGCTGCAAAAACTGGATTACAAAATGAAAGACCGCATCCTGATCGGGGTCGGTCTCACGATTCTGCTCTTTTCGATGGCGCTCAGCACACTGGGCTTGGGGAATTTCTGGGTCCCGCCGGGACTGCTGGCGTTGGCGGGAGGGTGAGCATATTTCCATTCCAAAATTTGCTTGACTTTGCCTTGATTGGATGGTAAACTCTGCGGGCTTTAAAAACCGATGCGGGGTAGAGCAGTGGCAGCTCGTCGGGCTCATAACCCGGAGGTCGCAGGTTCGAGTCCTGCCCCCGCTACCTGATCGCAATCCAAGACCGCCAGGCTCCTGTAAAACGGATAGCCCGGCGGTTTTTGGTTCGGAGAGTCTCCCAAAAAGGAGAAAATCTCATGAACCAACGACCTCCAGGCTTGTTAGTCTCCAAAGCCCTGACCGGTTTCCTGCAATACAAGGGAGCCGAAGGCATTGCGCCAAGAACCGTAGAGGGATACCGACGCGACTTGAAGCAATGGATCGACTATCAAGGGGATGGGGATATCCTCCAAGTCGAATCTGAACACATCCTGGCTTACCTGAATTACATGCGCACCGATTATGTGCCGCGCCGCATCACTGGTGGCAACTCCCGCAAACTGACTCCCAAGACCATCTACAACATCTACATCAGCCTGGCCTCCTTCTTCACCTGGGCCAACCGCGAGTTCAACTTGACCAGCCCGATGAAGAGCATCCCGCGCCCGCGCGTCCCGGAAGATCCGCCCGTCGAACCCTTCAAAAAAGAGGAGCTCGAACTCCTGATCAAGGCTTGCGACTTCTGCGAGGAGGCAGATACGGATCGCCGGCGCAAGTTCACCATGCAGCGTTCCACCGCCAAACGCGATAAGGCCATCCTGTTGACGCTGGTGGATACGGGTTTGCGCGCCAGTGAATTGTGCGCCCTGCGCATCGCGGATGTGGATATGAAGACCGGCCGCGTCGTGGTCCGGGCGGGGGAGGAGGGAAAGGCCAAGGGCGGCAAGGGCCGCGTGGTTTACATGGGTAAATCGACGCGACGTTTTCTGTGGCGCTACCTGACTGAACGCGAGGATGGCGAAGACCCGGATGCTCCGCTCTTCCTCGGAAAATTCCAGCGACCCTTCACACGCGATGCTTTGCGCCAAGTGATCAAGGGACTGGGTGACAAGGCCGGCGTCCGGAAATGCCATCCGCACCGTTTCCGTCACACCTTTGCGATCACCTATTTGCGTTCGGGCGGCGACATCTTCACGCTCAAGTCGCTCCTGGGGCACGGCAGCCTGGACATGGTCGAGCATTACGCCCGCATCGCTGAGGTGGATGTGGAGCAGGCGCATCGCAAGGCCAGTCCCGCGGATAACTGGCGATTGTAAAGAAGGAATGGATTGGGGAGACGCGTTCATTTCACATGGCGCGTTTCCCCGACCGGAGGAAAGTAATGTTCCCTGGAATAGACGATTGTTATCGGAATGATGGAGGACACTCTCCATGAGGATCATGGCGAGGAGCGCAACCAGCCAACGGGTATTTTGCAGGTAGGAAATCATTCTCTCCTTTGGCGACCAAAGCAGGGACATGTTCAGCGTTTCATCAACAACCCGGCGGCAAGGGTGATCGCTCGGTGCAGATCCTGGCGGTCCAATTTCATGAGCAAGGCCTGCAATTCATCGTCCGCCTGCTGACAGGGATTGCGAGATATCTGATCCAGCAGTTTGCCGCGCTCGGCTTCCTCCAGATGAACGTAACATTCATCGGTGATGGCGATGTTGGCGTGCATCAGGTTGCGCGAGAGGGCGTGATATTGCGCCATTGTCTGGCAATGCTGGAGGCCGTAAACGGCATAGCCATGCCGATATTTGTGCGGAGAGCGGTGCGGCAGCCCCGCCGCCTGCTCCAGGATGGTCAGGCGGCGATTGAGAGCGATGCTCCGATGTTTGCCAGGGGTCAGATCAGCCAGACGCTGTTCGCCCCAGCGTTGGTGGATGGGAGCATACCAGGGATACCCTCCCGGGCAGTTTTTCCGGACAAAGGCATCCCAGGAACGGACGTTTTCCAGCAGTTCCGGGATATTGTGCAGGAACGTAGTGGCGCTCTTTCCATTCTTGGTTTGCACACCAAGAGCGGGTTTCTGTTCCAGAAACGGATATTGCGCCTCGAGATGAAGCGCCTGAATGGGCAGGCTGGTGGCAGCGCCGGCGCGTGCTCCACTCAGGAAGAGCAGGGCTGCCATTGCCTGATCCCGGCGGAGGGCGAGATTATTTCCGTCGATGGGCAGCTGCACAATCTTCAAAACATCCTCCAAGGTCACATAATCGATGGAATTTCCGCGTGACACTTTGATCGGATTCAAATCCTCCACCCAGTAGGCCGGCAGGGCGGCAAAGCGCCGGTCATGGTACATCTTTGCCCAACGGAAAAAGGCTCGCACCGTTTCCATCACCTTCTTTTGGCTTTCCGGGGCGAGGTCGAGCGTGCTGATGTAGTGGGAGAAGGGAGGCTTGATCCTGTCGGCTTTTTCCAGGGGTTGTTCCATCGCCCACAGCAATAGCCAGCGTAACCAGAACCGGTAGCGTTCTACACTTTTTGAATTGCGATTCTTCACATTCAAAAGATATTCCAGATATTCCTGAACGATGAGATAGTTCTCACGACGAACCAGAAGTTCTGAATTGTTCATGCGTGTTGACCATCCATCCTGGATGGTATGGAAACCGGATTGGAAATCACCCGTCCACCACGGTGGATGGCGCGGTTGCAGCGACTGCAGTTCCCACGCGTGTGCGTTAGTTTTCCGCGAACCATTTCAGTTTTCGGCTCCAGGATCTCAACCACCTCCCTGCAATGCATACAGTATGCCTGGTTGTCTTTCAACTTCGATTTCCGGGCAGGCCGGCGCTGGCTTGCCACCCAGCGGGCAAATTCCCTGCCGTGAATCCAAAGGTGTCCCCGCTCATCACGCACATGTGGCGCGCCATTTGCCAGCCAGTCGCGCAGAGTGCGTTCAACCACGCCAACTGCCTGGGCCAACTCGCGGACGTTGTATAACATCGGAAGCAGGCCGGGGGATTTGACAATCGCGGAATGGGGTAGCTTCAAACGGGTATTCATTCGGGATTTCCCCGGGTGGGTTGGAAGGTGATTTGGTGGAACAGTATGGATCTATTTGACAAGGCACAAATTCTTTTTGCAGATGTAATTCATGCGTGCGAGTGTATCGAATAGTTGGGAAGGGTATGAAAGTGCTGACGGTAATGGCTAGGCATGGGAGAACTGCCGGCACAACAGGTTACGATACCGACAGTATTTACCCTCCCCTGCTCCTTGTGGTTTTTAATCTGGCGGTTATTGGGCATCCCATTTCCTGCCAGTGGTGTGAAATTAATCCCCAGCCTTTTTCCTGGCATGGATGATCCAAAACAATTTCAAAAAGGAGAATCTCATGAACCAAAAAACCACAAAACCACCTCAAAATGCCTTTCTGTCCTACCTCGAAAAAATGGCGGAGCACAATCACGCGACCCTGGAAACATTTGCCAATTATTGTCACTTTACGCCGGAGGGAATAGAGTTTCTGCGCCAGAATCCGTGGTTCAAGCCATCGGCCGCGATCCTCACCATCATGTTTGAAGAATTTGAGGAAGATATTGAAGGAACGGAGTCGACAGAAGACTTGTTTTGGGAGGCTGAGCAATTGACAGATGTGCGTTTATTGCAAGATTTTGAATCGGTGCGGGAGGATCTACTCCGAATGCTTGACTTGCTGCCTCTGAGGGAGTGCCAAAACATTGCGGAACTTGCGCGTCAATTTATAGAAACATCCTACTGCCTGGAAGGAGCCACATTTCCGGTATCTCCACGTTCAGGGTTTTACCTCAATAGCGAGAATGATGAACCCAAGTAAAAACATTTCATTGTGGTTGCTTTCGATGACACGTTCTTTTGTTTCTCTCCAGACTTTTATTCTTATTTCAGGGTTTAGGAATTATCAACAATGACCACCATCATCGCCATTGCCAATCAAAAAGGCGGGGTGGGCAAGACCACCACGGCCGTCACCCTGGCGCACGGCCTGGCGCAGCGCGGCAAGAACGTGCTGTTGTTGGACTTCGACCCGCAGGGGCAGGCAGCACGCGCCTTGCACCTGTCTGCCTCCGCCGGCATCTACTCCCTGCTCACGATGGATACCGGCGCGGGCGAAACCGCCTACATCCAAAACAAGATCATCGGGACCGGCCGCGAGAATTTCTGGCTGCTGCCCGGAAACAAGCAGACAGCGGACGCCCAAGTCATGATCAATTCCCAGGAGAGACCGGTCTCTTGGGTTCGGAAGACCCTAGAGCGCTTTTGCACTTCACACTATCACCATCTGATTCTGGACAGCGCGCCCAGCCTGGGCGGGATTCAGGAGCGCGTCTTATGGTCCAGCGATCTGGTGATCGTTCCTACGCCGGTGGAAGCCTTGGGTTCGGATGGCGTGCGCCAGGTACTGGAGACCATGAAGCGGCTCGCCTCCGAGAAAGGTTGGCAGGGAGGCTTGTTCGGTGTACTGCCCACCTTCTTCATGGAGAACGTCAAGGAACACAATCTCAACTTGAATGCATTGCGTTCCACTCTGGGGGACTTGATCCTGCCTCCCATCCATCGCGCCGCGGTGCTGGCGGAGTGTCCCGCCTTCGGGCAGACCATCTTTGAACATGCGCCGCGATCCAGGGCGGCCCGGGAATACGGCCGGCTGGTAGACATTGTTATGAAAGCATAGGGAGAGCCATGCCGCGTAAAGATATGCTAACCGATACGGCAACCGATTCGTTACCAAGTGAATTTGCTGAAAAGATCCCGCTTGCCGATACGGCTGGAGTCTGGAACCGATACGGTCGCCGACCGGCCAAGCGAAACCGGACATGGGAGAAAGCCCACCGTCCGTATCGGTACGTGAACGTCCCGGTTGAAGTGCGTGAACAGGTTCTGGCATTGGCGAACCATTTGAACGTTACCGCCGACGAAGTCGCCCGCGCCTGCCTGGAATATGGATTGGAATGTGTGGATAATGAGAGGCTGGTGCTGCAAGCGCGCCCGAATCCGCTGGGGCGGAAGATGACGCTCTTTCCGCGCGACCAGGCCAGAGGGTGGAAAGAGGCGAACGGTCCACGCAAAGAAATCCCGACCAGACGGAGAAATAATCCCCAGCGGGAGAAGAAAATCCATCCCGCCGTCTCGTATCGTTTTCCAAACCGACTGCATGATGAATTGTGTGGTCTGGCAATGGAACTGGATGTGCCGGTCGGCGAGGTGGTTGCGTTTTTGTTACGGCATGGATTGGAGGCATATCAGAATGGTCAACTGCGTTTTCAGCCGGTGCCTCTGTCCATGAAAATGACCTTATTTGGGGGCAGGTCATGAATCGAGTTTCGCGTTTTCCGAAAAACGAAGAAGGAGTTTTGATGACTGTTTTGTACTGTATGCGGCGCCGCATATCTGCCGCCACTATGCCGTGTACCAGCCGCAACTATCCCCGCATATATGGCCGCATACCATTCCTGAACAGGAAGAACGGAGAGCGATTCTTTTGGAGCAGGACAACCTGCGCTATGCCTCCTCAAAAATGCCTGCCACAGGGCTTCCTGTTGGCTTCTGCCATTGAGAGTCTGGCATGAGCGTCGAGTCTACTAACCGGGTCTGGAAACACAGTAGCAAGGGCGGTGCGCCCTTGCTGTTATTGCTGGCGATGGCGGATTGGTCCGACGACTGGGGTTATTGCCACCCCAGCCTCGAACAGATGGCGATCAAATGCCGGCAGACGGAGCGCAACATCCTCAACCTGATCGGCGAGTTGGAGCAAGCCGGCGAGGTCCGGCGCATCGCGCGCGGCAAGGGCGGCCGGGGCAAATTCAGTGGATCGGTCTACCAGGTTACCGCTGGGATGAACACCGAGGAGATCGCGGCCAGCGAGCAGGCCTCACCCTTGGCACGATCCACGTTTGCCCAACTGCAAAACGGAGAAAAGAGTTTACCGAAGGTGAGAAAAGTAATACCCGAAACTGATGAAAAGATTTCAGGTGAAAACTTTTCACCTGAAAAACAGGAGCGCGAATTTTCACCAGTTTCCCCTTGCGTATTAAAGGAATTAATTAACGTCAGTGACTCTACTACTTCTTCCCCTCCCGCTGCGGAGCCAAATCCGATTGTTTCCCTGGAAGAACGCGCTGAAGCCCTGTATCGCCTTGTACGGCCAACCCATGTGACGATTCCCAATTCGGAGCAACGCGCCGTGGCGCTCAAAGTCCTGGAGAATTTTCTCAAACGCTTCCCCTCGCCGGAGGCAGCAGCACAGGTGTTGAAACCCTTTGCAGCCGAGGCCGACGCGCGCGGCATCCGCCAGACCAATCTGTGCTGGCTCTCGGAGTGGGCCGCGGTTGGACAGATCCCCAAACCGCGCAAGAAATGGCAAAAGGCGTCCAAGCCGAAAGATGAGCCGGCTGAGCAAGTTGACTATGACCTGCTGCGCAAACGCATGGAGGCCGAACTGGCACCGCACATGCAGGCTGGCAATGAGAGTGTGGGATGAGCGCCAAACACATTGCCAACATCGCGGCGGGATTGCATCTGGATCGGTCCGAAACTCCGCCTCACCCTGCCTCCTCCTGGTCTGGAGATTGTTTGCCCGATTGTCCGTTGTGCGGAGGCGTGGGTTACATCCGCTATGAGGTACCGCTCGGACATCCAAAGTTCGGCAAGGCGGAGCGGTGCCCACGCGCACAGGCACTAGTTGTGGAGAAGTCATTGCAGGCTGGTGAGATTGATCCACGTGTCGGCTTGATCGCCGATGAACTTCGTACCTTGTCCTGGGACTTGGTGAAGAAAGGAGTCAACCAGGCTGACCTGGCCTGCAACATCACCAGGCGTGCCTATACAGCCGGGTACGGCGTGGTGTTTTTGCATGGCGGCTTTGGGCAGGGTAAGAGTCTGGTGCTCAAGGTTGCGACGGCAATGGCATTGAAGGCCGGGAAATGTGCCGCGTATGCCAACTTGGCCGGCGTGATGGATGACATCCGCCTGGCCTATGATGAGCGCGAGAACAAGATGACCGAACTGGTGCGGCGCATGGACTGGTGGACTTCGCTGGACGTGCTGGCTATCGACGAGTTGGACAAGGCTGGGCAAACCGACTGGGCGCGGGAACGCATCTTCCAGCTATTGGATGCGCGCTACCAGCGTGCCATCCGCCAGGAAGCCTTGACGGTAATCGCCTCCAACCATGAAAGTTTGGATGAGCTATCGGGGTATCTGAAAAGCCGCATCGAAGATAATCGTTTTGCTGCCAATGGCTTTATCCTGCATCTCAGGGGCGCAGACGGACGCAAGAGCATGCCGAGGAATTGGAAATATTGACATGAAGCTTGCCTTGGAATGGACTCCAATCGATGTGATCGGCAGAACGGTGAAACTCGATGTTTTCAAGCACAGCCTGTCTGCCACGGATGGATTGCCGCCTTATGCACAAGCGCGTGTCATCGATCTGATCTGCAACCAATTGAAAAAAGCGCGACCGGCGTCTGCCCTGTGGGTTTCTGTGGAGGCTCCTGGTACTTGGTATCTGCGGGAACTGGAACGATTGGTGAAGCGAAGGCTTCCGATTGCCATCCTGCCGGCGGACCAAACACCGCAAGACGCCTTGGATTTCAAACCCTATCCGGGTCCACATCATGTAAGCATTCCTGACGAACGTTGGCTGGCTCAGCCATTTCGAGCGGTTGACTACGGCCTCAAAGCCAACGCACTACGAATTCTGCGCATCCTTGCGCGATTGAAGACAGGGCATACTCGAGAGGTCACTTCCCTGGCCGGCTTTAGCGAAACGCATGTCCGCCATCTGTTGAAGGAACTTCAGGCAGCGAATTTGATCGAGTGGAAAAGGATCGGTAAGTATGATGGCTGGCAGATCCGCACGAAGGGATTGCGCCTGGCGCACCGTTCCTGGAATCTTCCGAAGGGCACGCACTTTACGCAGTATCGGCGTGAATTCCGATACGCGGGGGAGCGTCACCGACGCGTGGCGCGTCTGTGGCGGGCGTGGCTGGAAGCCGCGTATCCATCTATTGAGATTTGGGAGAGTTGGACGGAGGTGCCGTTGCAAAAGGGAATCCCCGACGCGCTGGCCTGGGGAAAACACCACGGTCGCGAAACACTCTTCTGGCTGGAAGTGGATAGCGGACATAGTTCGAAAGAGATCATGGAACGGAATTATCACGGTCGTGTCTGGAATGCTTACCTACATGCCAAGAAGTGGGAGATGCCGATTGTGTTTTGTGTGATGGGTCCACCGTGGGTGGTGGAGGAATTCCCGTTTTGTATTTCACGCACAATGCCAAACTTGGCGATGATTGGGCATGACTGGCGCGAGTTTGGGATGTTGCCAGACTATGAGATTGGTTTATGGCACGAAGATCTGTATCAGACGCAACGCCGGCGAAAGGAAAACCCCACCCGGAAATTATCCTTTGATCTGGAGCAATATCCACCTAAGCCGAAGAAGAGGACTCCCAAACAACCCAAACCGAAATCTACCAAACCCAGGTTCACCAAGGATTTGGTAGATGACACTTATCAGCCTTCGGGAGAGTTCGAACGAGAAGAATGATGAAGTAGTGAAAGTGGCGTGACGGGGGTGCAGTATACTTATCGCAGGAATTCTTTAATCATCACCGGAATATACCGACCCAAATCTGTTCATAAAATCAGCATATTCCGGCACGTTGCTTAAAATATCCAGTGGTGGAGGAATTATTTTCGTAATTTATGTAATTCGTCGATTCTATCGTTTTGAGATTCAAATCCAGTAGATGTCTGTAGGAATGTGCGAATTAGGTGTTGGAGCGAACCGTTATAATAGTTTTGACATCATTTAGATCTAGATAGGCAAATTATTTATGGATGATGCTGAGAACAAGAAAAAAGGTCAGAAGCCGGCGACTTCACGTTCGATGATTCCTGTGGTCTTTCCGCCCGAATCATTGAATCGTCTTCTCGCCACGTCCAGTGCAATCCAGCGTATATTGGCGGAGAACGATCAAGTATTTAAAAGGTTTTCATCAATTATTGCGGCGCAAGCGAAACTCGCAGATTTTGGTAACCTACCAAGACTACCTATTGCTTTTCAAGAGATGAACGCGGTAAGCAAATCGATTGAGCGATTGCTCTCATTGGAAACATCCCAAATCAATAAGATATTTGAAAATGCAGCTTACCAATCAGAGATATGGAAAAGGCAACAACTCGCGATTCCCAAGATTGCCAATGTACTTCAACAGAATGATGCCCTTTGGCAATCCCATTTTTTAGAGATTTCGAAGTTTGCAGCTTTGTCACAGGCTTTACTGGCAAGGATACCGTGGGATCAAGTCGGTAGCGCAATCGAGTTAAGCTCGAAAATGCAATCTGCAATAATCAAATCCTTCGGGAACTTCTCAGCTGCTTATTTCAAACTATTTGACAAACTGGAGAGTGAACCGACATCAATCCTTGCTTTTTCGCCGGTGATTTCCAGGCTTCCTGCGGTCGAGTTCTATAACGGGGTATCAGTCATTAACGCAATTAGTGCTTCTCACGAGACCGATGTTGGGTTTGAAAAAGAAAATGCATTAATCATCGATGAAACGCGGAAAGAAACTGATGACAGGCTTGTGGATTTACTGAATAAATTAAATCCTGAACTGGTTGTTCTCTTGCAAGGTGCGCGGTTATCGTTGACATCTACGAATCCTGATCGTGTCCGTCACTTCGCCACTTCCTTGCGAGAGTTGTTTACTCATCTGTTGCATACGCTTGCGCCCGATCATGAAATTAACTTATGGAGCACGTCACCAAAGCATTTTGATGCTGGTAAGCCGACCCGCAGGGCTCGACTTCTATATATTTGCCGAGCCCTGAATCAGAATGTCTTCTCTGAATTCGTAGAAAAGGATATTGTGTCCTTGTTGGCATTTTTACAATTATTTCAACAAGGGACCCACCAGGTAACAACGCAATTTTCTGATCTCCAACTTAAGATGATGCTCTTAAAAATGGAGTCAGCTATTCGTTTCCTCCTTGAGATCTGGGTTTCTAGTAGATGAAATGCAATAAATCTTACTTGGGAGAACCTTTCTTCGCGTATTGTGTTCACCCTACAGCGATGCTACAAAGCTAATAGCATCTGTTGTGCTATACTTTCAAAATCTGAAATTGAATTGCTAGATATTGTTGTTCTTTGATCCAATCAAGGAGAAAATAGCATGATCTTGAAAGAGTGGGAAATATGGCATACCTTTGCATCGTATTTTGTTGATCCGATAAACAACCTGGAGGTGGCTGCCAGAAACATGGTTGCTTCAGGATTAATACGCAGCGCCTTTCTCGATAATGGGGATTATTTCTGGCTTAAAAAGTCGCAAATTCAAAAGGGGCACATGGATATTACACTTGGAGCCAATCTAACAGAAGCATTGATCAAGTCTAAGGATGAACTGCCGGAAGGATATGAGGGGCAAGTTTTGATGGACAGCACCTATTTTCGCTTTGTAGAACTACAGAATTATTCGCGCGCAAAGGATTTTCCGCCTCGATACATCCGCGGGCATCTTGGAGAGTGCGTTCTGATTTCCAACGACTTCACGTACCTAGTCTACCCAGTCATCAAGGTGTTTGAAACAGGTGTAATCCTGATAGAGATGAGAACTATCTCCCCAGCCGAGAACATAACCTTAGAGAGATTCATAGAAGAATATGTAAATCTCTTCAAGAAAAGTTGGGATAACGTCTTGATTCCTCCCGGTTTAAGAATCGCCGCCCAGCATGCCTTTGCACTAACTGAAAAGCCGAAGTCACAGTTATTACTGAAAATCGCATCATTCTGGTTGGATCGGGAGATCAGAAATAACATAGAGAACAATACAGTTTCTGACCAACATGATGGTCTTGAATTTCAATACATCCCGCTCTGGGATCTAGAAGTACTAGAAAAAGAGAAAGCAGACAAATCAAAGAATCAGGATCCTAACTACAAGCCCTATACAATCTACGATCTTGCCAAAGATATTTTCCACGCAGTTAGTATCACAATTCCTGGTTTGCGGCAGGGAAAAGCGTTGCTGTGGAAACCGAATATACCGTTAGCGGTTGGTAAAGCAACTGTCGGCAGGACCCATGTACATTTGCTGGAATTCCAAGATCAGGCTGCAACGGCTCAACAAAATCATGTGAGGTTCAAAAATCAATTTGGCTGGATCAAAGCAGGAGCATTTGAAAAACGTAGTTCAATGGGCAAACAATTTCTCCCACCGAACGATCGCATGTTTAGCGACTATGGTGCATATATCAGCGAAAACGGATCGTTATGGACGTGGAGCAAGAAAGGGATAGCCAGTCGAATATCCAAGACCACTCCCCGGAGCGTACGCCTGATCTTTCCCAATCAAGTAACCTGCGAAATGCTAGAATATGGTTACATGCTACACAGGCGCATGCTCGAATTAGTGGGCAAAGTTGATACATCTGCTACAGCGCTCAATTCAAGGGAAAGTTTGGTCGAAGTACAGGATGCAATCAGCAATATATCGGGGTATGGAGAGATTCGCGATCTGCTCGTGCGGGGTTGGAAAGCTATGGGAGTAGATGAACTTCAGAAAGCTATCTCTGAACTTATAACAATTCGGCATTCCGAAACGTCTGCTAAAGAAGAACGAAGATTGGTCGCTTTGCAGACCGTGCTTACGCTGGTGTTCGGAGTGCTGGCAATACCATCATTCTCAACTGGAGTAGTGAAGCCCCTATGGAGCTGGCTAAATCTTTGGTTACCGACAGACAAAAATGCCGCAGAGGTGTTACTTTTCCTTGTAGCCCTCATCGTTGTTGAGATCCCAATCCTGTTGATTGCTCAATCAATGCTTAGGAGAAAATGACGATATCTTGCTCGGAACAGGGACGCCTGATACAGAGGCTACCGTTTCGGTTTTACAATTTCTGACAAGCGCAGCCTTCTTGTTTTTGCAAAGAATTTGACTCGAATTTCCGCCCATCGAAGCGACTATAATTACCCCAAGCTGGAAATCCATTGGAGTCCATAAATGTCACCTCGTAAGGCGAAAGCCGAATACAAAACAGCAAGTAACAATAACGGAAGTATCCCCGACCTGATGAAGGAACTCTGGCAGGCGGCGGTGAATTTGCGCGGCTCCATTGAGCCAGCGGACTATAAACGTTACGTTCTGCCGATCATCTTCCTGCGCTTCCTTTCCATGCGCTACGAGAAACGCCGCACGGAATTGGAGAAGATGGTCGCCGAGCCGCAGAGTGACTATTTCCAGATGGAGATGATCGTCAGCGATCCTGACGAGTACCGCAAGGTGGGAGCGTTCGTGGTGCCCGAGGAGGCGCGCTGGGACAATATCCGCAAGCAGGCCAACGCGGACGATATCAAGGTGCGGCTGGACAACATCCTGGAGTTGCTGGAGAAGACCTATCCCGATCAACTGAACGGACTGTTGCCGCGCATCTACGCGGGCTCGAACCTGGAGCGGGAAAATGTGACGGGGCTGATCAACCTGTTTAGCAAGGACATCTTCGAGCGGGATTATGGCGGCGAAGACATCATCGGGCGCGTGTACGAATATTTCATCGGCGAGTTCGCCTCGTCGGAAGGGAAGCGAGGCGGGGAATACTTCACACCGTCGTCCATCGTGCGCTTGCTGGTCGCCATGCTGGAGCCGAAGAGTGGACGCATCTTTGACCCTTGTTGCGGGTCGGGCGGGATGTTCGTGCAATCGGACTTGTTCACCCATCACAGCGGGGAACTGGCGTTCTTCGGGCAGGAGAGCAAGGACTTTACCTACCGTCTGGCGCGCATGAACCTGTTCATTCACGGCATCAACGGAAATATCAAACTCGGCAATTCCTACACGGACGATAAACACGAAGCCCTGCGCGCGGACTACATCCTTGCCAACCCGCCGTTCAATGACGGGGCGAAGGGTGAGAACGGCTGGGGCGCGGACAAAATCCCTAATAACGATCCGCGTCTTCGCCTGACTCCCCCTTCCCTTACAGGGAAGGGGGCTGGGGGGTTAGGTGAAAAACTTCCCCTCTCGCCGCGCAACGCCAACACCATGTGGATGTTGCACTTCCTCTACCATCTCGCCGAAGGTGGGACGGCTGGATTCGTGATGGCGACAGGCGAACTCTCGAACAGCGAGACCGCCCGACTCGATGTGCGTAAGGCGCTGGTGGAAAGCGGTTACGTGGACTGCATCGTCCAACTTAGCGGACAGTTGTTTGCCAACACGCAGATTCCCTGCACGCTGTGGTTCCTCTCGAAGAACCGCAACGGCGAAAAGGGATTCCGCAAGCGCAGTGATGAAATCCTGTTCATTGACGCCCGCAAACTCGGCGCGTTGATCCCTGGCTCGCGTAAGCAAAAGCAATTGACAGATGAAGAGATAGAGCGCATTGCTGGCCTGTATCATGCGTTCAAACATGTCGGATCACCAGAACCTGTAACTGGCTTTTGCAGAGTAGCAAAACTTGATGAAGTTGGCGTTGCCCACCGATATTCGCTTGCGCCTGGCCGTTATGTCGGCTCAACGAATGGGGACATTGAGGATGAAGACTTCGAAGAAAAAATGCCGCATTTGCTTACCGAACTGAGAAAGCAGTTCAGTGAGTCCGAAGAATTGGAAAAAGAAATTCAAGATACATTGCGCGAGGTGGGATTTGAGTTCTGAGAGACATACGCACTCAGTAGCCAAACTGATTGAAGACAACCTCTTGACCATCGGGGATGGGTACCGAGCCAAGAATGTTGAACTTGCTTCAACAGGTATACCTTTTGCGCGTGTGGCAAATATTGACGGCGGATTTAACTTTGCCGAAGCCGACTTATTCCCATTGGATGGCTTGTACAAAGTGGGCGAGAAAATTAGCCGTCCTGGTGATGTTGTTCTTACATCAAAAGGCACGGTTGGACGGTTTGCATTCGTCCGTGAAGGAACGCGGCAGTTTGTATACTCTCCGCAATTGAGTTACTGGCGAAGTCTTGATTTCAACACGATTGACCCCTATTTTCTTTTTTACTGGATTCAGGGCGAAGAATTTCAAGAGCAGGCAGATGGCGTAAAGTCTCAAACCGACATGGCTGATTATGTCAGTTTGACCGACCAGCGGCGGATGAAGATCACTTTACCTCCACTCCCCGAACAGCGCGCCATCGCCCGCATCCTCGGCGCATTGGACGACAAGATCGAACTCAACCGCCGCATGAACCACACGCTCGAAGAAATGGCGCGTGCCCTCTTCAAATCCTGGTTCGTGGACTTTGACCCCGTCACCGCCAAAGCAGAGGGGCGAGTCCCGTTTGGGATGAATGCGGAGACAGCCTCCCAGTTCCCTGCGGAGTTTGAAGACACGGAAGAAGGGTCAATTCCGAAAGGGTGGAAAGTGGGAACGGTTGGAGAAGCCTTTGATTTAACAATGGGGCAATCCCCACCTGGCGAAACATATAATGAGATTGGAGACGGTATTGCCTTTTATCAAGGAAGAACAGATTTTGGCACACGTTATCCGACGCCACGCGTATATTGCACTGCTCCAACTCGTTTTGCCAATCCTGGTGACACCTTGGTGAGTGTTCGTGCGCCAGTGGGTGATGTCAACATTGCAAATGAAAAATGTTCAATAGGGCGCGGCTTGGCGTCCATTCGCCACAAAAGCGGAAGCAGGTCTTTCACCTATTACTCCATGCTTTTCTTGAAAGAAGAGTTTGATGTTTTTGAGGGTGAAGGAACGCTCTTTGGATCAATCAGTGGCGAAGGTTTCCGCAATATCAAAATCGTGATTCCTTCCCCAGAGATTGTTGCTGAGTTTGAGCGGAAAATGCGTTCGGTTGACCAAACAATTGAAAACAACGAAAGTCAAAGTAAAAACCTTGCATCCATCCGCGACGCGCTCCTGCCGAAATTGTTGTCGGGCGAGTTGCGGGTGAAGGGGTAAAAATTATGCGTGACGCTGAATTGCTTTTTGCAAAAAACGATTTGTCTGAAGTACTTCGCGCTCATGAAATAAAGGCGTTGGACGCCATAGAATCTTTTCATGCAGATCGCCTCTTGAACACGAGTGTGGAAGATCTCTTTCAGTACTTTGTTGCCGAATATAAAGTCAATCCGATTCGTATTTTTGAAGATCAAATTTCGGTGGATCAAGCAGAGACAAAGATTGATGTCAGTCAAGATCAGTTAAGGCTCATCCATGACCGATCTGAGCCATTTTATGTAAATGGTACACGGGTTACTTTTTTTGTTCCTTTTGAAGGCGATAAAACTTTGCTTTATTGTCGCGCTTCAACATTTTCTTTCAATCCACCAAGGGCATTTGTGTCAGAAAAAGAAATCCAATTCGTTTTCGATAGATTTGACCATAATGCGGATGGTGTGAAAGCAGCATTTGAAAGTGCGATCGGAAGTTTCAAACAACACCTCGAATGGACAAATCGAGATGTTAATCAGTTTAATGCTCAATTGCCTCAGAAGATTCGTCAAAAGATTGAGCAAAGGCGAGAAAAACTTCTCGGCGCTCGAGGCATGGTAGCATCTTTAGGTTTTCCTCTCAAAAAAAGAGAAAACGCACCAACTACGTACACCGCGCCTGTTGCACGCAAGAAAATACAATCACCACCGCCAGCATCTACGGCTCCATATGTACCAGAGCCTGTGCTTGATATGGAAACCTATGAACAAATTCTAAAAATAATGACCAGCATGGTCTTGGTAATGGAAAGAAGCCCAAATGCTTTTCGCGACATGAAAGAGGAAGACTTACGCCAGCACTTTCTGGTTCAATTGAACGGTCAATTTGAAGGACAAGCAACGGGAGAAACTTTCAATTACCAGGGAAAGACCGACATACTTATTCGAGCAAACGGAAAAAATATATTTATTGCTGAATGCAAATTTTGGAAGGGACAGAAAGCCCTGATCGAAACCATTAACCAATTGTTGGGATACGTGTCTTGGCGCGATACGAAAGCCGCCGTCTTGATTTTTAACCGAAAGAAGAAATTTAGCGAAGTCGTCGGTGCAATCCCCGAGATTGTAAAAAGCCATCCGAATATTAAGAGAGAACTACCTCCTCTTTCTGAAACGAGCCGTCGTTATTTATTTCATCATAACGATGATAACAATCGTGAATTGCTCCTTACGGTTATGGCTTTTGATATTCCAGGAAACGAGTAACCCCATTAAACGATTTGTCGCCCAAAGGGGCGACAAATGATCTCTTTCTACACATGGCAGATGAGGCAGACCAAGTTTAGCAAATCTAATTCCAATTTGTCAACTGGCAATGTGACATAAAACAAGTGAGAACCTATGCCACCACGCGGCACCGAATCCACCTTCGAACTCACCACCCTGCAACGCCTCGACGCGCTGAAATATCAGCCCGCCTTCGGCATGGACATCGAGCGTCCGCAGGATGAAGTAGTCCTGCGCGACGTTCTGCGTGAATTTCTCACCGAGCGTTACCGCGACCTCCCGCCCGCCGCCATCGAACAGGCCGTGCGTCTCTTCAGCAAACCCGAGGGCGTCGATACTCTGCATCGCAATCTCGCCTTCCATCACATGCTCACGCGCGGGCTAGAGTTGAAGGTTGAGTTCCCCGATGGGCGCGTCGAGCACCATCACATCTATGCCGTCAACTGGGACGAACCGCACAAGAACGACTTCCGCGCCGTTAACCAGTTTCCCATCCACGGTCAGAACGACCGCCGCCCCGACATCCTCATCTTTGTCAACGGCCTGCCGCTGGTCGTCTTCGAACTCAAGAATCCCTACGACGAAAAGCCCACCGTCGAAGACGCCTTCAACCAGGTCCAGCACTACACTTACGAAATCCCGCAACTCTTCGACTTCAACGCCCTCGTCGTCATCTCCGACGGCGTCACCACCCTGCACGGCGTCTGGACGGCAGGGCGCGAATGGTACAGCCCGTGGAAGTCCATAGACGGCTTCGAGATCGAGCCCAACACCACAGGCTCCATGAAGACCCTCATCGAAGGCCTCTTCCCCAAAGACCGCCTGCTCGCCTACATCCGCGACTTCATCGTCTTTGAAATGGTCAACGACAAGGTGACGAAGAAAGCCGCGCGCTACCATCAATTCTTTGCCGTGCGACTAGCCGCCCAAAAAGTCCTGGAGACGTACGGCCGCCTCACGCGTGACCTCGGGGCGGGTTCGACCTCCACCAAGCCTGACCGCCGCATCGGCGTGATCTGGCACACCACAGGCTCGGGCAAATCCCTCTCGATGGTTTTCCTGGTGGGTCTCCTGCGCCGCCTGCCTGAACTGAACAATCCGCTTTTCCTGCTCGAAGTGGATCGCAATGACCTCGACAACCAACTCTCCGATCAATTCATCGCTGCGCGTCAACTCGTCGGCGACGTCAAACAGGCGCAAAGCGTAAACGACCTGCGCGACCTTCTGCAGACTCAGGGTGGGGGAGTCATCCTGACCACCATCGAAAAATTTGGGCTCAAGGAAAACGAGATCAAACATCCCGTTCTCAACACGCGTCCGAATGTGATCCTCATCGCAGACGAAGCCCACCGTTCCCAATACGGCTTCACCGAAGGCTACGCCCGCTACCTCGCCGACGCCGTCCCCAACGCCATGCGCCTTGGCTTCACAGGTACGCCCATCAGCATGAGCGGCGCCGACACCGTCGAAGTCTTTGGCGATCTCATCCACACCTACGACATTCTGCAATCGCAGAAAGATCATGCCACGGTTCCGATCTACTACGAACCACGCCAGATCCGCTTGCAACTCACAAAAGAAAATCTGGACGCGCTCCTGGCACGCATCATTCAGGGTCGCAAACCTGAAGAAGTCAATCGCAACATCTCGCGCTGGGCTGCACTCTCTGCTGCCGCGCGTGCCGATGACCGCCTGAAAGACCTTGCCGCTGACCTCCTTGAACATTACCTGAATCGTTCCGCCACGCTCAAAGGCAAAGCCATGATCGTCTGCATGGAACGCCTGAACTGTGTCCGTGTATATGAAGCGCTCACCGCTCTGCCCAATTGTCCCGAAGTCAAGATTGTGATGACAGGCAATCTTTCCGAAGACCCGCCCGAATGGAGTCAAAAGGGTTATCTCACCACCAAATCCCAGCGCGAGTCCATCAAGGAACGCATGATTGATCCCGATGATCCCCTGAAAATCGTTGTGGTCTGCGACATGTGGCTGACAGGAACCGACATCCCTTGTTTGCATACCCTGTATGTGGACAAGCCGATGGAAGGTCACAACATGATCCAGGCCATCTCGCGCGTCAACCGCGTCTTCAGTGACAAACCCCACGGCTTGATCGTGGACTACATCGGCATCGGCGACTCCCTGCGCGAAGCGACCAGTCAATATACCAACAGCGGCGGCAAAGGCGAGCCTGCTCCTGATGTGGAGACCACCGCCAAGCCCATCTTCCACCAAGCCTTGAACGACGCCCGTGCCTGTCTGCCCGCTGGCAGGGAGTACGGTGGCTGGCGCGCTATGTCCGATATCGACATGGAAGATTTGTACGCGCTGGTCTACGGCTTCCTCGCCTCTGACGACACCAAGCGCGACGATTTCATCCAGGCCGAAGCAGTTTTATCGTCCGCGTTTTTGCTGGTCAAGCATCTCGATGACTGCCGTCCATTCGCTGATGAGATCATCTTCTACCAGCGCGTCCGCAAGCAAATCTTGAAAACTGTCTCTGGCCGCCGCACCGTTGACCTTGACCGCGCCGTCCAAGATTTGGTGGACGACAACATCCACACCGAAGGCGTGATCGACATCTTCAAAGTGGCTGGCATCGACAAACCCGACATCTCCATCCTCGACGACGCCTTCCTGCAAACCTTCAAGGATCACCCACTCGAAAACCTGCGCATCCGCCTGCTCGAACGTCTAATGGCCGATGAAATCTACCGCCGCCAAAAGAGCAACCTGACTCGCTCCAAATCCTTCCGCCAGCATCTCGAAAAGACCCTGCTCGACTACCACAACCGCCTGATCGACGCCAAGGAAGTCATTGAGCAAATGATCGCCATCCGCCGCGAGATGGAATCCGACGATCAACGCGCCCAGGAACTGGGTTTAACCCCCGAAGAGATCGCGTTCTACGACGCTGTCGCCGGCAACTTCATGACCATCTACGATCAACCCACCCTGCGCGACATCGTCCACGAAGTAGTCCAAACCCTCAAACGCAACCTGAAAGTGGACTGGACAGAGCCCTCCCGCGAAGAAATTCGCGCCGGCGTGCGGTCCGCGGTGAAAACGGTTCTGCGTAAAAAGAAAGTCCGTGAAGAAGATCTTGAACCCTTCCTGGGGTCGGTGATGGTGCAAGCGCAGGCGCTTTATGCCGAGTGGCCGCTCGTCTAGCTCTGCACTACTGGAAGTGGATGAGATATCTTGGGAATGGTTGTGCAAAACAGGTAACGTTAGCTCATTTTGATGTCGCAGCGAGCAGGAATTATGGCATTGAAGAAAGAGTACGAGTGGCAACGGTTCTGGTGTCCGCCAAGCGGTAGGTATAGTCTTGCCGATGGAGGGTTCCTAGTTGATCCCATGTCTCCCTCTAGCAAGTATTATGAGTCAACCGCGCTCAAATTTGATGATATCCCCGCTGCTCCATGCTTGGTTCTGTTGGGCGAACCTGGAATCGGAAAAACAAAGGCGCTTGACGATATATTTTCTGCACAGATATCTGATCAGTATTTCAAAGCTGCTTGGATGGACTTGCGTTCGCACTCAACAGATGTAGGTCTTATTAATAGCCTAGAGTTGAACCCTCTAATTCAAGCTTGGCTAAGAGAAAATTATCACCTCGCTCTATACCTAGACAGCCTTGACGAAGGCCTGTTGAACGTCAAGACGACCGCAGCCGTACTTATCGAGATGTTGAGTCGTTGGCCCCGCAAGAGGCTTACCCTCAGGCTTGCTTGTAGAACTGCTGATTGGCCAAAAATACTTGACAGTGAATTGTCTCGTCTCTTTGACATGAATGAGATTCCAAAATATGAATTGCTTCCACTGAGGCGAATTGATGTCCGGACAGCGGCTGATGCAGAGGGCATCGACCCAAGGTTATTTGTAAAGGATATACAAGAGGCAGAAGTAACGCCATTTGCCATTCGACCTGTAACGCTGAGATTTCTTTTGGATGCTTATAAGCGGGATGGCCATCTTCCGAAGCACAAATCAGAGATTTATTGGTCAGGTTGTCTCAGCCTCTGTGAAGAAAAAAATGAAAATCGTCTTGCTTCTAAGCAAGCAGGCAAACTTACACCGGCCCAAAGGATTGTAGTTGCAGCCAGAATCGCCGCGGTAATGACATTGTCCAACAAATCTGCTGTATCGACTGGTAGTGAAGAAAAGACCGGAGGTCATAACGATGACGTGGATATAAGAACACTATCAGGTTTTTATGAGGAGGTGGATGGAATCAAGTTCAACGTAGATGAGGATGCGATCCGAGAAACCCTTGGAACCGGGTTGTTCAATTCACGAGGACAATCCCTTTTGGGATTCTCTCATCAAACTTATTCCGAATATCTGGCTGCCTACTACTTGCTGAATAAGAGAATACCTACCGAGAAAGTTATCAGCCTTATCACACATGATGATGGAAAGATCATTCCACAATTGGAGGAGGTAGCGGTTTGGTTAAGTGCGTTTTCAGAGGCCATTTTTTCGAAGTTTTTACCTATACAACCTGATGTCATGGCGCGGACTTCTCGAGAAGTATTGGCTGAAGCAACGAAAAAGAAACTCGTAAGAAACATCCTACGAGGATTTCAAACAGGCAAGATCAACGATCAATTTGATTTAGTTAGGTATTTTGATCGATTGTGCTTTGAAGGAATAGCCAGCCTGCTAGCACCGTATATCCGGAATCGCCGGAAGAGCGTGACCGTGAGACGCGTTGCAGTCCTTATTGCAGGAGAATGCAGAGCCACCGAACTCCTGGAGAGCTTGCTTTCAATAGCCTTGGACAATCGAGAGTCTCAAGCCATGCGTGAATATGCTGCCCACATAGTATATGAAATCGGTGACGAAAATCTCAAAAAGATGTTGTTGCCGCTGGCTCTGGGCACTGCCGGGGGAGATCCGGACGATGAATTGAAAGGAATTGGACTGAAGGCACTGTGGGAAACACAGAGTGATGTCGATATGCTATTGAAGGCTTTGACGCCCCTAAAGAATCCAAATTTGATTGGTACCTATTATGGCTTTCTTTCCCATGATTTTTCTCAGCTCCTGCACAGAGAACAACTGCCAAGCATATTGAAGTGGTTGCTAGAGAAGCCGGCATTTTTTGGCAGTGAGATCGCTGAGGAATCCTTGATCCGCGGAGTTATGCTCAAAGCTTGGGAGCATATAGATGATTTCGCGATAGCCGAACCATTTTCAAGACTAGCGCATCTCAGTCTATTATCGCACCTGGATTATCGAGGATCTGAATTCGAGCAATCCTACTTGGGAAAAATAAAGGAAGATGTCGAGAAACGGCATGCATTGGTGGAGCGAATCGTTGGGTTGATGGACTCGTCGCGCGATGCATATTGCCTGTATTTCAATCAACAGTTGGTGTTTCGTGATGATGTTGATTGGATTATTGGGAAGATAGATCGGTCAAATTCTGACAAAGAAAAAGAGATTTGGATACAGTTGCTTTCCTACCTCATTGATTATCGCAATAAAGAGGATGTGGAAAAGGCCTTCTGGATTTACGAGCAGTATCCGGCGGTTTCATCTCCATTTTCTAGAATCTTTGCTCCAGTCGATCTCAACAGCGATCTGGCAAGACAGATGAGAGAAGTCGAGAACCAGAATCAAGGAATTATCCAAGCGAAAGAAAAGCGACTTAGTAATCAAACAAACTCTTATCTACAATTATTGTCCTATGTTGAGCAGTTTAATCAGGGAGACATGAATTCCTGGTGGAAATTGAACCTACTCTTTTTAGGTAGCGATCCCGAAAAGCGCGGTCATGAATTCGAGGTGGATTTGGCCGAATTTTCTCTTTGGAAAAGAATAGATAGCGAGATCCAGCGGCAACTCGTAAGTATCTCACGTGTCTATTTGAACACACAGCGAGGAGAAAAGATCCATCTAGAAAATAATCGAATATCGCGCCCTGCTATTTCGGCATTCAGAGCTTTTTATCTACTAGCAACTCACGATCCGGAGAACTTAGATGATTTGTCGGCCGACGTTTGGACAAAGTGGGCACCCGTGATTCTGGCCTATCCTGTTTTCGGTAACAAGCCCTATTTGTCGGTTCATCAAAATCTAGTTTCTCGATTGCTGCAGGCCTCCGGAAGACAATTCTATACATCGTTGAAGGAGCAAATAATCGAAGAAGAGAAACGATCTCAGGATTTGAGAGTCTTAGGCCTAATTGAACACTTAGACAGTAAAGAACTTCAGGAGACTTTGTTGGCGCTCTTGGAAGGCAACCAGCTTTCCCCACAGTCATTTGGGCAGTTGCTGCAGTTCCTGATAGCTAGGAATAACCATGAAGCAACAGAGATCGCGTTTGAAATAGTATCTGCTGGTTCTTCGGATGCTGATACTGATCAGGCACAGAAGAGATTATTGGCTGCCAATTCCTTGATTCACCATTCTGAAAACGCTGGCTGGCCACTGCTAGGAGAGTTGATCAAGTCGGATGTGAAGTTTGGGGAAAAACTATTCCAAGCCTTAGCGTATGAGAGGCGCAGCTTAGCCATTGCACTGGTAAGTAAGCTTAGCGAACAAAGTGTTGTAGAGCTATATGAGTGGTTAGAAAAAAGATTTCCCGCCAAGGATGATCCAGAAATTGATGGATTTCATGAAGTCTCTGAACGCGAGAATGTAGGGCAGTTTCGAGACTCGCTGATTCATTCATTAGCGGAAAAAGGAAATGAAAAGGCCTGCAAAGCACTTGAACTACTGATTAAGAAATTTCCGGACAAAAAATGGATCTCGCGATATCTTCATGCTTGTGAAGAGAACACCAGACGCAATACTTGGATGCCTTACGCGCCTTATGCTCTTTTGGAGATAACACGAGACTCTTATAGGGAACATCTTCTGAAAAAAAGAAAACTACAGAACTTAGCTTTGTCAATTACAGGAGCCATGTTACTTCTTATGAAAGATCTTCTTATGAATCTTATTGATTACGAAAACAGCCCCCTTCTGGCTGTCCTTGCTCCGCATCAGATCGTTATATCCATTTCTATCGTATTCTTTACGGTTCTAGTTGTACTTATAAACTGGAGAAGGCCGATGCCCGATTAACCGGTTTAGCAAATGACCTTTTCGGAAGACTTAAGGGAGATGATTTTCTCAACGCTTCCAATCACTTATGTTTCCTCCGCGGCACAGATGAATCACGTAAATCAACAAGGCATGAACCGCTTATAATAGGCACGACAACAATGAAAAAACTTTCATCACAGAGTTTGATCGGACAACAAGGTATCAATCTTGTTGAGAGAATCGTGCTTGAGATGAAGTATGCTTGGCGATCAACGCCAGGCTTCGATGTTGGCATCGATGGGGAAATTGAAGTTCGTGATCCGGTAACAGGTGCCGCTACAAATTCCTATATTAAAGTACAGGTCAAATCTACGTCACAGCAATTTACAGCGGAGACAACGACTTCATTGGAATATATATGTGATCCGAGAGACTTGGATTATTGGCTTCGTGGAAATGCACCGGTTATATTAGTGGTTTGTCGGCCAGCGGACAATGAGGCATATTGGGTCTCGATCAAGGATTATTTCCGTGATCCCGCCGTCCAAAAAACTCGGAAAGTCACTTTTGATAAATCAACACAGAGATTTGATAAAAACTGTGCGAATGTGCTGAAGAATTTAGCTTTGCCTGCAGACTCAGGAATATTCTTTGCACCTCTCAATACAACTGAAACTCTTTACACAAACCTGCTGCAAGTAAAGTCTGTAGCCAAAACAATATATGTGGCTACAACAGACAAATCCAAAAATGCCGAGATCTGGGAAGTTTTCAAGACCCTAAATGTCGATAGTGGGTCAGAATGGTTCTTGAAAAATGGAACTATTACATCATTTCATCCGTTGGACGAGTTCCCATTTTCAGAGGTTTGTGACCCTGGCTCTTGTGAGCGCTTTGATGTGGATGAGTGGTCAGATACAGAGGACGAAGACAAGAAACGAGATTATGTGCGATTACTGAACAGAGCATTGCGGCAACGGGCCTGGCTACTTGATCTTCGATTTCACAAAGAACATGAATATTATTATTACCGTGCGCCACTAAAATTAGAAAGGACAATTCATATCAGTTATCAAAGCATCGCAAGGAACTCCAGGCGGGAAGTATTCAAGCAGTATCGCAGTAAAAAAGACCCTACCCGGAAAACATATTGCCGACATGCAGCTTTCAAAGGGTACTTTTTACGGCTCGAAAATCGGTGGTTTCTTGAAATAACCCCTACCTATCATTTCACAACAAATGGCTTCAACGATTACCCCTATCGGGATGAATTGTTGAAGGGTATTAAAAGACTCGAGCGCAATGCTGCTGTAATAGGTCAGTTACTAATGTGGGCAGACCTTTTGAAACGTCCCATAAAAACTCTCTTTGCGGAGGAATACCCTTTTCTCAGCTTTGGTGATCTTGAAAAGGTGGATGTTCAGTCGGGTATTCCTGATAATGTTTGGTATGCTGCTGAAGAAGGTTTAGAGAAACAGACTATGTCCAATAAGGACAACCAATTGGAACTCTTTGGACTATGAACGCTAACTTTTTTCACGAACCCGAATTGGAGTTTGGAATAGCCAAACACATCGATATGAAGTTTGGATTGATGAATTATGGTCCACTGGATTTTCAGGTGCCAACTGCGCCCAAGAAGATCAAGCTTGGACTGGTCGGAACGCCGGAGACAATTGAAGGGATTCAGAAGTGGATAGAGAAGTGCCGAAGCGGGATAGAAGCAAAGAAAAGTAAACGGCCAAATCTTTTTCCCAGGTTTCCGGGTTTTGGCGATGGGATGATGTTGTGCGCGGATTTTGTATTTGATACCCAACTTCAACGGCCAATCCCCCAGCGAAAATTCGATGAACTTTGTAAACAACAAAAAACCGATGAGATCCTACAGGATATTGCCAAGTTGTTTTTAGACGAAATGGAATACCTTGTCCAAAAGACGACCGCAGATGTCTTGGTATGCGCGTTTCCTTTTTCCTTGATTGAATTTTTGGATCAGGAAGCCGAAGAGACAATAGTGCCTGACGACGATGAAACAGATATTGATGGGCAGATCGTTCAAGTGGTCACCTCAAAGATGATTTTGCATGATTACCTAAAAGCTCAGGCAATGAGGTTCAAGAAACCAACTCAGATCATTCGTCCAGGGACGTATGATGAAAAGAAACGCCTAAAGCGAAAACATCCATCTGGCGAAGCTAGGCAAGTGCAGGATGAGGCAACACGGGCATGGAATCTCTATATTGCTCTCTACTATAAGGCCGGTGGAATTCCCTGGCGACTCGTTAGAGAATGGTCTCAACTTGATACATGTTATGTGGGCGTCAGCTTCTACAAAACAACCGATGGAGACAAACTTTTAACTAGCACAGCACAAATCTTCAATGAAAGAGGAGAGGGTGTCATTTTGCGAGGCGGTTCAGCATCTTCTTCTAAAGAAGATCGGCAAATTCATCTTTCCGGCGATGATGCTTATAGCCTGCTTAAGAACGCCTTGGACACCTATCGGCGCGAACACAGGAACCTTCCAGCGCGAGTCGTGGTGCATAAGAGTTCCATCCATAATCAGGATGAAATTAACGGTTTTGAAGCCGCGATCAAAGGCTTCTCGATTGAATCCGAACAGGCGGATTTCATTAGCATTACTCGTTCATTTACACGTTTATATCGAGGGAATAGATACCCACCACTTCGTGGTACATTCCTGGATACCGGCGGTCAACCATATGTTCTTTATACAAAGGGTAGTGTAGATTTTTATACCGCATACCCAGGTATGTACATCCCGCTTCCACTTGGTTTTCGTTGCGACCAAACGAGCGAGACCCCAAAATTCATCGCAAAAGAAATACTTGGTCTCACCAAAATGAACTGGAACAACTCGCAGTTCGATGGAGGCGAACCGATTACACTGCGCGCTGCGAGGCAAGTGGGAAGTATATTAAAGTACCTTGATTCTAATTATGAGCCATATTATCGTTACTATATGTAGGCAGACAGGTAAATGAGAAACGGGAACACCAAAAAACAACCCATCAATGAGCCTGAACCACGCTGGACTGAGAAAATCTATACAGACGATTCTGGTGAAGATTTTTTGGGTCTTCGCTCAGTACAGGGCAACATCACCGATTATCTTCTCCCTGGTATTATTACGATCACACCCAGGGCGCGTTATTATTCATTTTACAGTTGGCTTTTGCATGAATACCAGAAACATCACCCTGCTGGTATGTCCCTTGCAAAGTTTATTAAGCGCCGAGAACAGATATTTGCTCTAGCGAACCTCCTGTTTGATGAAGAAAGTGGTTATGGTGAAAGAACTTCAGGGATGATTGGAACGAGAAAACTTACTCAGTCTTTGAGAGCTGTGGATGATAAAAACCGTATTCCCCTGAATGTCGATGATTATATTGGGGCAACTTATGGCGGATACAGTCAATTTGCTGGAGTCATGCGCTCCCTTGAGATTATTCAAGAATCAGAGGATGAAAAATCCGATCTCTATTTGTTGCCAAAGTCAAAATTGCTTGCCGCATCCTTTGAAAAGGCGATATCCGAGACGGCGTACTACAAAGATCGCCTCAATTTCGATACTGCTAACTCGATCCATCGGAAAATTCTGTTGGAATACGGAGCGAAGTGTTATCTTTCTGGTCTCTCAAAAGCCCCGGACCGAAAACCGGTCTTAGACGTGTTGTTTGGGTTTGATGCAAAAGATGTCCTTCCAGATCCTCAATCAATATTGCCGCGATTTGGGAATATGGCCTTGTCGCTTGGATTGATGCTCGATATGTTGGGCCAAACGAAAAGGGTTTTCAACGATATTGAGTTCAGGCGCTGTTCGCTCTATGGTGCTTGCCGCGACTTTCCGGAGTATCATCCGCGCTCCAAACTCAAAACGGTTTTCGAGCATTGGCGGATGTTTGAGATCCGCGAATACTACGTATATGCGCTCTATGAGATTTGGCGCTATTTTCTGGATATTCTCAGGCGTGAGGGTCCACTGTCCTTTGAACAATTCATAGACAAGTTGGATCGTGTTGACACGGCCCGGATTACGTCCCTTCTGAAAATCAAGAAAGGTAGTGCATTATCACAGATCCACCTGAACTCGTTCATCCAGACCGTGTTGAAGCAAAGCGATTGTATGGGCGGGGACTTTAACGCGTCTTGTGTTGCTTATGCCGGCAAATACAAAACCGCGCTTACAGAAGATGATCTGGAGGAAATCATATTGGGGGAGGATACATCCCAAGAAGAGAGCATGCTGGTGTCCTTTCTTCTGCTGATCTCGATTTATCTGCGGTTGAAGGGGATCTCCGAGACCGACCAGGTCGGAGCATGGCATTGGGCAAAAGAAGGCGGAACGAGGCGGCGATCAATGGCGTTGTTCGTACAACGCGTCGATGAATACGTGCGCAATGAACGTTCCCTGCTCGATCTGATGGAATGGATTTTCAGAGATTACATCATTGCCCAGCATACGATCGCGGCGTTGGAGAAATGGCGGCAACGCAAGGTCAATACTTTTCATTTTTCTAACAACAGCGGACTGTATGAATGGGTCAGGATGGACGGCAACGGATTTACCGCATCCAGGTTTTTCCAAGCGTACTCCATGCTGATTGACTTGGGGTTGGTCGAGTTTGATAAAGCTGATGTGCCAACTTTAAGCCGGCTGGGTAAAGAAACTCTGAGCAGGGTCATGGAGATGTTGCATGGCTGACGCGAAAAACATAAATATCCTAGATGCTATTTCGACATTTGACAATTACCACACTAGTGTGATTTGCACCTATGGCGCCGACTTGGCTTTTTATGAGCAGGGGATATTGAACAGATTCTGGCAGACCAATTGCAGAAACAATCTGATATTCATGGATGCTGACCGGTACCAGGAAACGATATCTGATGCCGGGGATGCATTGGGGTTTATTGGTAGACGATATTTAGTTGTACCGATCAAAGTCGGTCAGCTCCAGGCGTTTCACTCAAAGATCATCCTGCTGCTGGGTTCGGATCGAGCTCGGCTCCTAGTCGGCAGCGGCAACCTCACCTTTCATGGCTACGGCGACAACCTGGAAGTTTTTATACAGTCCGATTGGACAAGCGAATCACGGGAGACGCAGGGTATTTTTTCGGACGCTTGGAATCTAATCTTTGCCGCCCAAAAGCGATGGGGACATTTTGAGCAAGCCGACCTTATGCTGGAAAAAGCGAATCAGCAAAGCCCGTGGTTGCACGAATCCGGTCAAAAGCCTAATTCTCGCCTGATCAGTTCCCTGAATGCACCGTTGCTCGAGCAGTTGAGCGAATATGTTGGGGAACAAGAGATTGAAAAAATTACCATCCTCTCCCCATTTCTGGACCTCAAAGCCAAAGCGATCCAAAACATTTATCAGAAATTCAAACCCCGAAGGATCAACTTGGTGCTGCAGAATAATAAAACCTGTGGAGATGTTAGGGCATTAAACCAGCTTCGCAAATCGGGCGTGCCTGTGAATTTTTATAGTTTTGATGAACCGTATCGATACGCTCATGCCAAGATTTATGCATTTGAGGGGAAAGACGAAACGACCTTGGCTATTGGTAGTGCCAACTGTACCCAGGCTGGATTGCTAGCTGATAGCGCTACCGGCAACTTGGAGACCCTCTTGCTTCACTGCTACAGTTCCCGGGAAAAACTGGACAGGCTCCTGGCTGGCTTTGTCGGTTCACGGCAAATCAATCTCATCGACTCGCTCACCTTGCGCCCAAGTATCCCGATGGATATCGAGGAAAAGAAACCGATTGACTTCCAGGAAATTGTTCTGGATGGCCAAACGATTGGAGTAAGATTTTTCGCCCATCTGTTGCCGGGCAGGATCGCAAACCTGGCGCTGATTTTCTCCCTGCAAAAGGATCTGGTGATAATGCTAGATGGATACTGCACAGGTGACAATAGCCTAAGAATTGCTCTTGTAGACCAGGACGCGCACTTGATCGCCTATGGCGTTTGTGCGGTCGCAATTTATGGACTGGATGCCAGGACCAAAAAGTATATCCGTCTTAGTCATCCATTGTGGTTGACAAATATTGGGGAACTCAACCGTATACCAATGTTTCTCACGTTGAATGATGAGCGGTCTGGTCGGCTTCTGAGCGAAATGTATCTGGAGTCGGACGAAGATTGGCGTGATTTGTACAATACCTTGACCACCTTGATTGAGTTTGAGATCGAAAAAGTCAGGTCCATCCGCCTGGAGTCGGATGCTGTTAGGAAGAACACCGATCCCATTAGGGCTGAAACAACTGAGCGTGAAAGTGTCTTGCGTGTTGTCGAGCGTCCGGATGCTGATGATAACAGTTCAGTATATCCCGAGGAAGTTGCAACTATCCAGGAAGGCGCCCTGAGTTCGTGGCTGAAAATAGTATTTTCCAAGTTCCCGGTGGAGAGACATTCTGAAATGGGATCTGTAGAACCGGCTAGGCCCGATCGCCCGCCGCGCCACAAACCGTATCTGACAACCGGCGAACGGTTCATCAAATTGGCGAGGCGATATATTCGTTCCTTGAGAAACACGGAATTTAATCAGAAAACGCCCCCGCACCATTTCATCTCGTATTTCAGCATATTCAATAAAATAGTCTGGTTGTTGTATCAGCATGGCGTGATCGAGAAAAGCAAACTTGTCCAGTTTGTTGGCGATATTCACGCAGGCTTCTTTGGCTCACCTCAAGACAACCTAGTTCCTTTTACAGCCGTGGAACTACGAAATCACCTGACATGGAGATACGATCCATATTGGAAGGACAGCCTTGCCTATTTATACGGTCTCGCCGGCCTGGTGGCGATAGAGGATCAGTTACCCGATAATGCCGACCTATTTGTTCAAGCTCTGACATGCGTGATGGCTTTTGTAAAACCTGCGGAAATTTTTGCAGACCAGACCGGGCTGGCTCAGGTTGCTGCATCGTACAACATGCCCCAGAGATTTCTGGTTGCGAAACTGACTCAGATCATGGCAGATTTCCTGCCTTCGGCGCAGGACAGGCTGGATACCTGGAGCACTGCCACTCTATTAATGTTGAAGGACCTGGAGGGGGATGAATTAAGGACTCACCAGACTGCCTTAGTCAGTATGGGAATTGCCTCTGAAAGGATCGCTGAGTATCTAAACCATCCAGAGCAACAAATCGCTTTCTGCGCCGACCTGGTCTTCTGGGCCGACCGACTCGATAATTCGGCACTGGGCAGAACTTATCAGGATAAATTGGTTGAACTGTACAAGAAGAAAGGTGATCTGCGCTCTGCGGTCCATGCGCTCATCGAAAAAGGAAATGAGTACAGGTCGAATGGTGATTTCGCAGAGTCGGTGAAGACGCTTATGCAAGCGCGCTCTCTTGCGAAGGAATTAAACGAGGATTCCCTATTGAGGCACGTTGATATCTTTCTTTCGGTTGCCAGATTCCTACAGTAAAGAACAAATCAGAATAAAAGTTATCCGCTATTGCTTCTTGGGAATTGTTTTGCGACAACAATTCGACGAGATATATCATCGGAACGAACGCATTTCAGAAGTAGTGTAATATTGTTTCTGTAAATTTCAAGAAGAAGTAGGTCAAGTGTTATCCTTGCGGTTAGGAGACCAAAAGGAGAAGCACATGACCTACCGCGAAGATTTTACCC
>Ga0116166_1000503_pt1 | contig 37690 bp, 31 predicted proteins | sample AD_JPNMR2_MetaG_FD_89884 | JGI IMG/M metagenome (GOLD analysis project Ga0116166, IMG submission 89884) | Active sludge microbial communities of municipal wastewater-treating anaerobic digesters from Japan - AD_JPNMR2_MetaG | ecosystem: Engineered > Bioreactor > Anaerobic > Digestate | place...
ATTCCGAGATAAGGAGAAGGCTGCCCGCACGCGCGGAGCTCGAAGCTCCGCGCTGCTTTCCGGCAAAGCCCCCTCGGGGCTTCTCCTCCCAGCCACCGCCGTTTTGAGACATCTGGGAGTATCCCCAACCCAGCCCAGCAGGGCTTCGCTCGCAAGCAGCGCGGTGATTTATCGCCGCACGCCGGGTTGCGTGCTGCCTCCGAGGCTTCGGATTCCTTATCTCGGAATCCCAGGGCCGTTGCCATGCGCCTTGACACCTCCGCCCCGAAAGGGATACACTGACTCTCACGAGGGATCCCGATGATGAGGGCCTGGTCGGAGGACCTCGCCTTGGTCGGCAGGCGTGGATGGAGGAGGGCATCCGGTGCTCTCCTCGGGCATGAGAGGTCCGGCTCTCGATAGGTTCTGATTACGCTGTCCATTTTCGCTGAGGGGAGAACTCATGAGAGACGATCGCTACGCGGCGGAGGGCCCGGAGGCAACTCTGGGATCGGCCGCGCTCCTGGAAGAGCTCCTCCAGAACCAGCCCCCGACGGATCGCCGTCTCTACAGCTACCTGGAGCTCCTACGCCGCCAGCTCGTGGTGGATGAGCAGCAGTATCGCCAGGCACTCAAGGCCATCGCCGAGTACGAGGAGGCCTATCGCCAGCTCACCGCGCCATCCAACCGGGTTGGCATCTACCTGGGGCCCGGCGAGGGTCGCGCCGCGCACATCGCCGTGGGCGATACCGAGTACTTCGCCAACGTGGACCCGGCGCTCCCGCTCGACCAGCTTCAGGTGGGCACCCGGGTGCGGCTCAACGAGGCGTTCGCCGTTGTGGGCGACCTGGGCTATCCCGAATCTGGCCCCATCGTCAAGATAAGCGAGCTCCTGGGCGACGAGCGCCTGCGCGTGGCCCTGGATGCCCAGGGTAGCTCCACCCGGGTCGTTGTCCGCTCCGCGAGCCTGCGCGAGGTGGTGCTGAAGCCTGGCGACGAGGTGCGCACCGACCCCGGCCTCCGGGTGGCCCTGGAGCACTTCCCGCGCGTCGAGACGCGCGACTACTCGCTGGAGGAGATCCCGGAGCTCCCCTGGAGCAAGATCGGCGGCCAGGAAGAGGCGATTCGCGTCATCCGCGATACCATCGAGCTGCCGCTGCTCTACCCGGAGCTCTACGCGCGGTTTGGCAAGCGCCAGCTCAAAGGGATCCTCCTCTACGGTCCGCCGGGGTGCGGGAAGACGCTTCTCGGCAAGGCAACGGCCTACAACCTCACGGAGGAGTACCGGCGGCGCCTGGGCCGCGACGTGAAGGAGTGCTTCCTCCTGATCAACGGTCCGCAGATCCTCAACATGTGGCTCGGCGAGTCCGAGCGCATGGTCCGCGAAATCTTCGCCCAGGCGCGCGAGCGCGCCCGCGAGGGCCAGCTCGTCTTCATCTTCATCGACGAGGCGGAATCGCTTTTGCGCACGCGCTCGTCTGGGCGGTGGCTGAACATCGCCAACACCCTGGTGCCCCAGTTCGCCGCCGAGATGGATGGCCTGGTCTCGCTCGATAACGTCGTCGTCATGCTCACGTCCAACCGGCCCGACTACCTCGACCCCGCCATCCTGCGCCCGGAGCGAATCGACCGCAAGGTGAAGGTGGGCCGGCCAGACTATCGCGCCACGCAGGAGATCTTCGGGATCTACCTCCACCCCGACGTGCCCCTGGATCCCGCCACGGTGCGCGAGCATGGCGGCGACCCGGAGGCCGCCCGGCAGATGATGATCCAGGATGCGACGCGCTACCTCTTCCAGGAGACGCCGCAGGCGGAGTTCCTGGAGGTACACCTGCGCAACGGCGGCGTGCAAACCCTCTATTGGAAGGACCTGGTGAGCGGGGCGCTGATCATGTCGGTCGTGGAGCGCGCCAAGGAGTTCGCCATCCGCCGGGCCATCGAGCTGAAGAGCCCCGACGAGGGGATCGGATTGCCCGATCTGGAGCGCGCCATCCGCCTGGAGTATCGCGAGAACGAGATCTTCCCGAAAAGCGATGCCCAGGAGGACTGGCTGAAGCTCCTCGACCACGACCCCGAGAACGTCGCCAGCATCCGCCCGATCCGACCCGAGCACGACCGCGTGGCCGGGCGCCAGAGCGTGATCTGAGGTCCGAGCGCGCGAGCGCTTCGCATGGCCTGCCCGGGTTTCGGGCAGTGGAGCAGAGAATGCGCCTCATCGGCACCGAAGTGGAGTACGGGATGCTGGTCGAGGGGAAGGGCCCTTCGGACCAGATGGACCAGGCCGCTGCCCTGGTGCGCGCGTGCGCCCTCCCGCACGTGACCGGCTGGGACTACCGTGTGGAGGACCCGCGCAGCGACCTCCGGGGCTACCGCGTGAAGCAGCTGGCCGTGGATCCCGAGGACGCGCGCTACGACCGCGCCTGTCCGGAACGCCCCGCTGAGGACCTGCGCAGCGACCGCGTCCTGGTCAATGGCGCCCGGCTCTATAATGACCACGGCCATCCGGAATACGCTACCCCGGAGTGCGTGTCGCTCCGGGAGTTGGTGGCGCACGAGCGCGCGGGCGAGCGGATCGTCCTGGAGTGCGCGCGCGCCCATGCCGAGCGCCTGGGCGTGCCGGTGCGGATCTACAAGAACAACACCGATTTTCACGGCATGAGCTATGGGGCGCACGAGAGCTATCTCTTCGCGCGCGAGGTGCCGTTCGAGCGGCTCCAGGCCGGGCTGATCCCCTTCCTGGTGACGCGCCAGATCTACGCGGGCGCCGGCAAGGTGGGCGTCGAGCCGCCCGAGACTGATGGGGCGCTCTTCCAGCTCTCCCAGCGCGCCGATTTCTGCGCCGAAGAGGCGAGCGTCGACACGCTCTATCGCCGGCCGATCCTGAACACGCGCGACGAGCCCCATGCCGACCCGCGCCGGCACCGCCGCCTCCATGTCATCTGCGGCGATGCCAACCTCTCTCCTTTCGCGCTCCGGCTGAAGGTGGGCGCGACGGCCTTGGTCCTCTCTCTCCTCGAAAAGGGGTGGCAGCCGCCTTTCGCGCTTCGCAAGCCGGTGGATGCGATCAAGCACGTCTCGCGCGACCCGGAGCTCCGGTGGCTGGTGGAGACGGACGACGGCCGGACGATCCCCGCCGTGGATGTGCAGCGGATCTACCTGGCCGCAGCGCGCGAGCGCGGGGTGGATGCTTTCCCGGAGTATCGAGAGGTCGCCGCCGATTGGGAAGAGACGCTCAATGCCCTGGAGCGCGATCCCTTCTCCCTGGCGGACCGGCTCGATTGGGTAGCCAAGCGCCAGCTTCTGGAGGTGTATCGCGAGGCCGAGGGCCTGTCGTGGGACGACGCCACGCTCCGCAGCCTGGACCTGGAGTATCACAACATCGACCCGGAAGAGGGCCTCTTCTATGCCCTGGAGGCGGAGGGCGCCATCCGTCCGGTTGTCACGGAGGAGGAGACGCGCCGGGCAATGCATACGCCCCCGGCTGGCACCCGGGCAGCGGCGCGCGGCGCGTGCGTTGCCCGGTTCGGGCCCGCGATCCGCGCGATCTCTTGGAACCATATCCTCCTAGACGGCGCTTTTCTGGATCTGGGCAGCCTGGTGACCCGGCCCGGGGAGGGGGATGGAGTTCCGGAGCGCGTTGCCGAGGCGGTGGCTGCTATCGAGCGCGCGGCGAGCCCGGCCGATCTGGCCGGCCTTGAGATGGTCACTTCGCGAGCTTATTGAAAGGAGATTCTTCATGCAAAGAGCCATGGTGGAACGGCGCCAGCTTCCCGTGACGCCGGTGGAGCCGTTGCGACAGGGCGGTGACGACGACGGCCCGCGCCGCCCGAACGTGCCGCGCCCAGACACCCGCCGCCTCCTGGAGCGGATGCGCCAGGTCGACCCGGATCAGGCGAAGCGTTACCGCCAGCGGAGCGGAGAGTAGCGATGGCCGCGCTGGAGCATTGCCCTTCGGGCGATTTCCTGGACCTCCTGCGCCGGCGGGAACATCCCTTCGCGGTGGGCGCGCCGGTCCGCCCGGTCGAGACCGGCCAGCCACTCATCGAGGCCCACGGCACCACGGTCCTCGCCGTCAAGTATGCCGGCGGGGTGCTCAACGTGGGTGACCGGCGGGCGACCTCGGCGAACGCCGTCATGTATGACCGCGCGGAGAAGATCCTCGAGGTGGACGACACCACGCTCCTGGCGATCTCGGGCTCTTACGCCCGGGCGCTGGAGGTGGTGCGCTACCTGCGCCATGCGTTCCACTACTACCGGCGCACCCAGCTTCAGGAGATGAGCCTGGAGGGGAAGCTGTCGGAGGTGTCGCGCGTTGTAGCCCAGAACGTGGCGAGCGCGATGAGCGGCCTGGGCGCGTTTCTCCCGGTGATCAGCGTGTATGACGCCACCCGGGGCGAGGGGCGGATCTTCTTCTATGACGGCCTGGGCGCTCGCTTCGAAAGCGAGGAGTGGGGCGCCGCCGGCTCGGGCGCCGAGCGCATCCGCGGCGCCTTCGATTACATCCTGAAGACGAAGGGCCGGTTTCGCGACATGAGCCTGGACGAGGCGCTTTCCGAGGCGCTCGTTCTCCTGGATATCGCCGCGGAGATGGATGCCATGACCGGCGGCTACGACAAGGTGCTGCCCTCGGCGAAGGCGGTCTCGGCGGCTGGGATCGAGCATCTGCCAGAAGAGCGCCTGCGCGAGGCGGTGAGCCGGATACGGAGGGGGGCGTGATGCTCTCACCCTATGATTGGAATGAGGCGATTCGCCAGCGCGCCGAGTACATCGAGGAGCGCCTGGCCGAGGGGAGCCCCGTCGTGGCCCTCTCCTGCCGCGAGGGTATTCTCCTGGCGACGGTTCGCGGCACGCAGCGCAAGCTGTTCGAGATCTACGACCGGCTTGCGTTTGCCGCGCTTGGCCAGCAGGCCGATATCGAGGCCCTGCGCCTGAACGCCATCGACTTCGCGCACGCCGAGGGGTTCGCGCGCAGCCCTGATGACGTCACCATCGGGCGCGTCGTCGCCGCGCTCAGCCCGGCGGTGAAGAAGGCGTTTGGCGACCCGCTCGCGGCGCCGCTCGTCGCGCGTTCCCTCTTCGCCGAAGTAGGCGCCACGCCCGAGACCGATCACTTTTATGCCCTCGGGTACGATGGCGAGTTTCGGGCGTTCCGGCGCCTGGCGGTGATCGCAGGGAGCCCGACCGCCGAGGAGCAGATGCGCGCCTGCCTGGCCGAGGCGCTCGGTTCGGGCGAGATCCCCTCCCTGCGAGAGGGCCGTCGCCATGCCCTGCGCGCCTGGGCGGCCGGCTGGGCAGCCCGCCGCTCCCGCGGGCAGAAGGCCGAGCCCGCCGGGGAGCAGGACCTGGACGCGGTTCTCGGAGAGGCGTTGCGCGAGGGCGAGGTGGAGATGGCGCTCCTGGATCGGTCCACCCATCGCCAGTGCCGGTTCCGGGTGCTTCGGGAGGAGGAAACCGAGAGCGAACGGGAGTAGCGCGGGCTACTGACCTGAAGTATTCACCAGAATACTTCAAGGAAGACTTTTGCCCGGTGGCACGCCGTTGCTGCCACCAGCGCCCGGTGGCAGAGTGTTTTCGGGGGCAGTGCCCACGAACCTGGACTACGCCTGGCAAAGAGACTTCGATGAATGATGCGGGCTGGAGGGGGTGTGAGGGAGGCGAGGCATGGAGCATCGCGTCTTCGGGATCGAGACGGAGTTCGGCTGCCTGGTGCGCGACCCGGCCGCCGGCACAGCGGAGGAAGTGGTCGAGCGGGTCAAAGACTACGCGTTCTACCGCAAGCGGATCGGGGCGATAGACCTGCACGCGCGCAACTACGCCTTCGAGCCGGCGCGCTCCGGGGGCTTCCTGGTCAACGGCGGCCGGCTCTACGTGGATGCCGTGGGCAGCCACGAGGAGTATGCCACCCCGGAATGCCGGAGCATCTTCGATGCCGTCTGCTGGGACAAAGCCGGGCAGCGCCTCCTTCAGACTCTGGTGAACGAGCTTGGCCTGCGCGACGCCGTCGCCTTCTTCAACAACAGCGTGGATCACTTCGGCGGGCACACCTTCGGCTGCCACGAGAACTACCTGGTCTTGGTCGATGAAGTCTATCAGGGCGAGGCGCTGGCGCGGCTGATCCCGTTCCTCGTCACCCGCCAGATCTTCGCCGGCGCTGGCCGGGTGGGCGGGCACCGCCTGAACCGCCACGACTTCCGGAACAACGTGATGCGCCTGGGCGACCACGACGTCGACACGATGTGGGTCGACGACTTCTACGGCGTAGAGATCGACGACTCGGTCAACTACCAGCTCTCGCAGCGCGCCGACCACATCGTCAATCTCGTCTCGTCGCGCGTGCGCTTCAACCGCGCGCTCATCAATCCGAGGCGCGACTCGTTCTTCGATTTCAGCGGGCTCAGCCGGCTCCACGTCCTCTTCGGCGAGGCGAACATGTCCGAATACGCCGCCGCGCTGAAGCTCGGCACCACCTGCCTTGCGCTCTCGCTCATCGAGATGCGCTGCGTTCCAGACGACGTGCTTCTCGCCGACCCGCTCGCCACCCTCCGTGAAGTCTCGCGCGATCCCGACTGGCGCTGGCTCGTGGTCCGGGATGACGGCTCCACCCTCTCCGCGGTCGACCTGCAGCGCTACTACCTGGCTGCCGCGCAGCGCTTCCTCCGGGGCCTTGACCCGGAGACCGACTGGGTGATCCGCGAGTGGGAAGAGGTGCTGGACCTCCTCGAGAAGGACCCGGTCGCGCTGGCGGACCGGCTCGATTGGGTGGCCAAGTGGCGGCTGCTGCAGACTTACATGGCCGCGGAGGGCGTCGGTTGGGACGCGGACGTGCTCCACAGCCTCGATCTAGAGTACCACGACATCGACCCCGAACGGAGCCTCTACCACGCGCTCGTGGATGAGGGGGCAATGCGTCGGCTCGTCACGGACGAGGAGATCGACCACGCGATGGATGCGCCGCCGGCCAACACGCGGGCGCTGGGGCGCGCCCGGCTCGTGCGCGAGCTCATCTCGCGGCGCGTGCGCCACTACGCCATCGATTGGGATGCCGTCTACGCCGGCGCGGAGCAGCTCCTGGAGCTCCCCGATCCCTTCCACACCTACGAGGATGAGGCCGGGGGGTTTCTCGCCGGCCTTTCGAAAGCAGGCCGGTAGGCCCTTACCCGGCGGTCTCCTGCCCTCTTCAGGGCGCGTGGGCGTTATTCTATTCGCCAGGAGCGCGCTTTTCTCGGAGGAACCGGAGCGCGCGGTCAGCGATGGCCGGGGCATCCAGGCCATAGCGCGCGCGCAGGGCATCCGAGTCGCCATGGGTGGGGAAGTGGTCTGGCAAAGCGATTGAGAGCACGTGATCGGTGGGCAGCCCGGCCGCGTTTAGCATCTCCAGGACGGCGCTCCCGAAGCCGCCGGCGGCCACGTGCTCCTCGACGGTGACGAGGGCCTGGCACCGGCTGGCGAGTTCCGCCAGGAGAGCCGCGTCGAGCGGCTTGATGAACCGGGCGTTGACGACCGCGGCGGAGAGCCCCTTCTCCTCAAGGAGGGCGGCGGCTTCCAGGCAGCGCGCCACCGTATCGCCGGGCGCGATGAACGCCAGGTCGCTTCCCTCGCGAAGGAGCTCGGCTTTGCCGTGCTCAATGGGGGGCACCGGGGCGTCGAGGGGGCCGACGTCGCCATCGCGCGGGTAGCGGATCGCGCACGGCCCGTCGAGCTGCAGGGCGTAGGCAAGCATCGCCTGTAGCTCGGCGCCACCGCGGGGGGCCATCACTGTCAGGTTCGGCACATGGCGCAGGAAGGCGATATCGAAGATGCCGTGATGCGTGGGCCCATCCTGGCCCACCAGACCGGCGCGGTCAATCGCCAGGAGAACGGGCAGCTTCTGCAGGCAGACGTCGTGGATCACCTGGTCATAGGCGCGCTGGAGGAAGGAGGAGTAGAGCGCGACCACCGGGCGGATCCCCCCGGCCGCCAGCCCCGCGGCAAAGGTGGCGCCGTGCTCCTCGGCGATCCCCACGTCGAAGCACCGCTCCGGGAACTGCTTCGCGAAGGCGGTGAGCCCGGTGCCGTCCGGCATGGCGGCGGTAATCGCGACGATCTCGGGCCGCTCCTCCGCCAGGCGGCAGAGCGTGGCGCCGAAGACCTGTGAGTAAGAGAGCGAGCTTCGCTTCGGCTCGCCATTCTCCGGGGCGCACCCGCTGACGCCGTGGTAGCGCCGGGCATCGGACTCGGCATAGTCGCACCCGCGCCCCTTCTTGGTAATGACGTGCATCAGGACTGGCCCCTTCAGGTTGCGCGCGTGCGCGAAGATGTCCGTCAGGAGGCCGACGTTGTGCCCGTCAATCGGGCCGATATAGTCGAAGCCGAGGGCCTCGAAGAGGGTGCCATGCTCCGGTGAGATCCAGTGGGTGACGCCGCGTTTCAGCGCGCGCCCGGCTTTGACCAGGAACTGGCCGGTGAGCGGCACCTGCTCCAAAAGGCGTTCGGTGTTCTCCTCGATGCTCTGGTAGAGGTGAAGGCTCCGGAGGGCGCTGGTGTGCCGCGCCAGGGCGCCGACGTTGCGCGAGATCGACATCTCGTTGTCGTTGAGCACGACGAGGAGATCGGTGTTGGCGACGCCGGCGTTGTTGATCGCTTCCCAGGCCATGCCCCCGGTGAGCGCGCCATCGCCGATGACCGCCACGACGCGGTGATCCTCGCCCTTGAGATCCCTCGCCTTGGCAAACCCGAGCGCCGCCGAGAGCGAAGTGCTGGCGTGCCCGGCGCCAAACGCGTCGCACGGGCTTTCCGAGCGCAGGGGAAAGCCGCTGATCCCACCCAGCTGGCGGAGCGTGTGGAACCGGTCGCGCCTTCCGGTGAGGATCTTGAAGGCGTAGCACTGGTGGCCCACGTCCCAGACGATGCGGTCTTTCTCCGGATCGAAGCGCGTGAGCAGCGCCAGGGTCAGCTCGACGACGCCGAGGCTCGATGCCAGGTGGCCGCCCGTGACGGTGACGGTGCGCACGATCAGATCGCGGATCTCCTGGGCCAGCTCTTCTAGCTCGCGCGAGGAGAGGGCTCTCAATTGTGCCGGATGTCGTATCTCGTTCAGTCGCATCAGCCTGTCAATTCATAGCGGGTATTCCGGCGGCGGGGCTCGTAGCCGGCAGCCCGAATGAGGCGCTCGAGCTCCTCCAGGGGGATCAGAAAGCGCGCTCCCGGGGCGGTGATGACATTCTCTTCCAGCACGGTGCTCCCGAAATCATCCACTCCGAAGTGGAGCGCAGCCTGCCCGATCTTCGGCCCCTGGGTGAGCCAGGACGCCTGAATGTGCGGGATGTTGTCCAGGAGGAGCCGGGCGGTGGCCACCACGCGCAGGTAGTCATAACCGGATGCGCGCCGCCCGCCGATCGCCGTTCCCTCCGGCTGAAAGCTCCAGGCGATGAACGCGGTGAACCCGCCCGTCTCGTCCTGAAGCTCGCGGATCTTCAGCAGGTGCTCAACGCGCTCCTCGGCGCTCTCGCCAAAGCCATAGACCATCGTCGCCGTGGTCGGTATCCCCAGGTAGTGCGCCTCGCGCATCACGCCCAGCCACTCTTCCGCGCGCGCCTTGCGCGGCGAGACGCGCTCGCGCACCGAATCCACCAGCAGCTCCGCGCCTCCACCAGGGAGCGAGTCGAGCCCGGCGGCTTTCAGCCGCTCCAGCACCTCGCGAACACTCAGGCGCGACACCCGCGCCAGGTGAAGCACCTCCGGGGGCGAGAGCGCGTGCAGGTGGATCGGATAGCGTTCCTTCAGCCCGCGCAAGAGCTCCTCATACCATTCAATCTTCAACGCCGGGTTCAGTCCCCCCTGCAGGAGGACTTCGGTGCCGCCAAGCGCCAGCAGCTCCTCGACCTTCTGGTAGATTGCCTCGGCCGGCAGAACGTAGCTCTCGGCATCACCCGCGCGCCGGTGGAAGGTGCAGAAGCCGCACTGCACCCAGCAGACGTTGGTGTAGTTGATGTTTCGGCCAATGACGTAGGTCACCGTCCGGCCCGGGTTCAGGCGCTTGCGGACCCGAGTGGCCAGCGCGCCCAGCTCGGGCAGGTTCGGGTGGCGCAAAAGGGCGACGCCGTCCTCGGCGCTCAACCGCTCGCCGCTTTCTACCCGCCTGGCGATTGATGAAAGCCCGGTGTGGCCGCTGCTGGAAGGCTGCTGCGTCGGTCGGCTCGCGCTCACCACTCTTTCGTGGCTCTGGCTCTCTCGCTCGGCGCAGGTGGAGCGATCCTCGCGCCGGTTTTCTACTGCTTCCCGGCTCTCGTAGGTTCCGCCAGCGCGCTCGACCGGCTCGCGCCCCGCCTCGCGGATCAAGCCGACCAGCTCCTCGCAGGTGAGCTCGCGGCGCGTGCCGGAACCGGAGTCGCGCGTGATCTCGTAGCGGAGGACCGTGCCTTCGATGTCATCCGCGCCGTACCAGAGGGCGGCTTGGGCCACCGGCACGCTCGCCATCACCCAAAACGCCTTGATGTGCGGGATGTTATCGAGCATCAGCCGGCTGACGGCGATGGTCCGCAGGTCGTCGCACGCGGTGGGCCCGGGCACCCGCGCGAGTTGCGAGCCTTCCGGGTGGAAGGCGAGGGGCACGAAGGAGAGGAAGCCTCCGGTTTCGTCTTGAAGCGCGCGCACCCGGACGAGATGGTTCACGCGCTCCTCGAGGCTCTCACGATGCCCGTAAAGGAGGCTGGCGTTGGTGTGCAGGCCGGCCTTGTGTACCGCTCGCGAAGTCTCCAGCCACTCTTCGGGGCGGAGCTTGCGCGCGAACAGCTCCGCGTGGAGCCGGTCGCTGAGGACTTCGGCGCCCCCGCCCGGCATCGAGCCGAGCCCGGCGGCCTTCAGCTCTGCGAGCACCTCCTCGAGCGGCTTCCCGGCGGCCTCCCGGATCTGCTGGAGCTCTACCATCGTGAACGCCTTCACATGCACTCCGGGGCGCTCCTCGACGATGGCGCGGATCAGGTCCAGATAGTAGCTGTAGGGCAGCTTCGGGTTCACGCCGCCCACGACGTGGATCTCGGCGATGGGGAGGTGGAGCGCCTGCCGGACGCGCTCGCGGATCTCCTCGATGCTCAAGACGTAGGGCGCGGGCCCATCCTCGCGGGCGTGGAAGGAACAAAAGCGGCACTTGCGATCGCAGACGTTGGTGTAGTTGATGTGCTGGTTGCGCACGAAGTAGGCGCGATTGCCGTTTAGGCGCTCGCGCACAACGTTGGCCAGCCAGCCGACGAGGTTCAGCGCGGGGGTGCGGAAAAGGCGCAGGCCGTCGTCGGCGGAAAGGCGCTCTCCCGCGAGTACTTTCTCGGCGATCTCTTCCAGGCCGCTCTCCTGAAAAGCTTGTTCTAGCATGAGTTCCAATCGATGGGACGCGGCTCGGGGAGGCAATAACGACCTGCGGCGGCCAGCGGGGCGCGTCTTCCGGACGTTCCGTCCCTCTCGCCAACCGATGGCCTCCAGGCACCTCTGGCGGCCTGCCGTTCTCCCGGAGCATGGGATCATCCCCCATTATACCACGCGAAACGCCCGCCCGACAAACGCGAGCCAAGCGAGGACCGGCTGGGATTCCGATATAAGGAATCCGAAGCCTCGGAGGTAGCGCGCACCCCGTCGCGCGTGGCAGTAAATCCCCGCGCTGCTTGTGAGCGAAGCCCTGCCGAGCTGGGTTGGGGATACTCCCAGATGTCTCAAAACTGCGGTGGCTGGGAGGGGAAGCCCGAAGGGCTTTGCTGGGAAGCAGCGCGGAGCTTCGAGCTCCGCGCGCGGGCGGCCCTCTCCATCCGTGTTCGCCCTCTATCTCGGAATCCCAGGTGCCCGCGACTCTTCTTGCGCCTCTCTAAACCGTTTGTTATAATGGGACGGCCGTGTTCCTCACCCGAGCGCCGGCGCTCTAGAAAGGGGTTTGAGACCGGTGGCGAGAACGACCTCCAAGGCGGCTGCCTGCACCCCGGGCCGGACTCGTTCCGCCCCCGTCGCTTCCCGTCCCATCGCATCCAGATGATGAAGTCAAAGTCACTACTGCTGCTGTTACTGCTCCTGTGCGGGCTCCTCTACCTCACCCGGCTGGGATCGGTCACGTTCTACGAGGAGGACGAGCCGCGCTTCGCCTCGGCCGTGCGCACCATGGTGGAGACGGGCGACTATATCACGCCGCGCTTCAACGGGAAGTTGCGGATCAACAAGCCGATCCTCTTCTACTGGCTGGCCGCGGCAACCTCGCACGTGGTCGGCGTGGGCGAATTGGGCGCGCGCCTGCCATCGGCGCTCCTCGCCACGGGGCTCGTGGTGATGGCGTTCTTCTTCGCACGGGCCTATGGCAGCGTGCGCTTCGCCGGTCTCGTCGCCTTTCTGGTAGCCACCTGCCTGCAATATGCCGTGGTCCTTGGCCGGGCGGCCACGGCGGACATGACTTTCATCTTCTTCCTCACCGCGGCACTTTTCGCTTTCTTCCGGTCTGAGACGGAGCCAAGCTCCCGGCGCTGGGTGCTGTGGTTTTGGGCCTCGCTGGCGCTCGCCACTCTCGCCAAGGGGCCTGCGGCGGTTGTCCTGGCGGGCGCGACGGTGGGCCTCTTCCTGATCTTGCGCGGCACTCTCCTAGACGGGGTGAAGCGCACCATCACGATCCCGGGCCTCGGCCTTTTCGCGCTTATCGCGGTTCCCTGGTTCGCGGTGGAGCTCCACCTGCTCGGCAAGACGTTCTGGCGCGGCTTCTTCATCGCGGAGCATTTCGGGCGCTATGCGGGCACGGCCGATCCGCACCACGGCCCGATCTGGTTCTTCATCCCCGTGCTCCTCTTGATGTTTTACCCGTGGTCGCTCTTCCTGCCAGCCGGTTTGGCGGGCGTTTTGGCTGAGCGCCGGAGCAAGGAGCCACCACTGCGCCTCTACGCGCTCTGCTGGTCGGCGGTTGTCTTTGGCCTTTTCAGCTTTTCCGGGACGAAGCTGCCCCACTACATCGCGCCACTCTATCCGGCGGCGGCGATTCTCGCCGCCCGCGCGTGGGAGGAACGGCTTGCCGGACGGGCGAGCCGGCTCTGGCAGGCCGGAGCGGGAGTGCTCGCCCTGCTCGGCCTCCTGCTTGGAGGTGCGCTCCTCTTTGTCGGCCTCGATGGTGCGACGCTGGAGCGGCTGAGCAGTGGTCTCGTTACCGAAAGTGAACCTCGCCTGGTCGTCTTCGGCCTGCTTCTTGGCGGCGCCGGGGTGCTTGGCGGGGCGTTATTGCTGGCGCGGCGCCGGCCGGAGACGGCGTTTTGCGTCATGGGCGGGCTGCTCGTCGCCGCGCTCGCGTGGGGAAACATCGCCCTGGCGCCCGTGGTTGCCCGGTGCTGGCAGGATCCGGTGCGCCACCTGGCGGAGGACGCAGCCGCGCGCGCGGGTGAAGAGGGGCAGCTGGCGATCTACGCGATGGCTTCCTCGGGCGTGGTCTACTACAGCAAGCGCACGGTGGCGTGGGTGAAGCGGCACGAGGATACTCACCGGCTGGAGGCGCTGGCGCGGCGCGGTCCGCTCTACGTGATCACCAAGCCCAGCCGCGTGGAGAAGATCCCGGCGCGCCTGGGCCTGCGCGAGCTGCGCCGGGAGGGAGCCTACGTCCTCCTCGGACCCGAGAAGGGCATCGCGCCATGACGGCAAAGCGAGGGCGCCGGTCGCTCGTGCTCCTGGCGCGTGGCGCGGTGGGAGCGGCGGTGCTCGCGTACCTCTTCAGCCAGCTCCAGGGGGGAGAGGTCGCCGCCGCGCTGCGCTCGCTCGATGCCCCGCTCTGGATCGCGGCGGTCGCGCTCTACCTGGTAGGCCAGGCGGTGTGCGCCTGGAAGTGGGGCCTCCTCGCTGGCGCGCTGGGGATGCACCGGCCTTATCGTTCGCTCCTCGCCTACTACTGCGGGGGAATGTTCGCCAACCTCTTCCTCCCAACCACCGTGGGCGGCGATATTGGCCGCGCGGCCGCGATTGCCCCGCCGGATGGCTCCCTGGGCCGAGGCGTGATCTCCGTGCTGGGGGATCGCGGCTCGGGCTTCATCGCCCTGCTTCTCCTGGCAGGCGTCGGCGTGCTGATGGAGCCCGGGCTGCCCGCCTGGATCCGCCTGGGCACGCTGGCTTGCGCGGCGCTCGCTCTGGCGGGGAGCATCGCGGCGCTCGCGGCCCCTGATCTCTTCCGAAGACTAGGCAAGCCGTTGCACGGGGCGATCCTTGTCTGCCGGCCGCCTGCGCTCTGGATACCTGTCGCGGTGGTATCGCTGCTGTTCCAGGTGCTGGCGGTGGGGGTTCACGTTCTTCTGGGCCGGGCGCTGGGGCTCGAGATTCCCTTGGGCACGTACGTGCTGGCGTCCACGTTGGTTGCGATTGTGGCGATGGCGCCAATCTCCATCAACGGCCTGGGCACGCGCGATGCCGCTTACGTCTACTTCCTGGGCCTGGCGCAGGTCCCGCAGGAATCCGGACTGGCGTTCGCGCTCAGCTGGCTGGCGCTCATCCTTGTCAGTGGTGCCATTGGGGGGCTCGTCTTCTCCCTGCTGGCGCCCGGGCAGATGACATTCTTCACGCGGCGCGCGCCGGCGGAGGGCGAGGAGGGCCGTTGAGATGGTAGACGCGCTCATCCGTGCCGGACAATCGCTTCAGGCGCTCGATATCGCTCTCTTCCGGTCGATCAACGGCGCGTGGGCCCACCCGGCGCTCGATCTCGTGATGCTCGTGCTCACCCAGCTTGGCCTGGGATCCATCCAGGTGGGGCTGCTCGCGCTCCTCTACCTCCTAGGCGGGCCGGCCGGGCGCCACGCGGCCCGCGTCTGCTTTATCGCCTTCCTCGCCGGCGGCGTCGCCGCGCAGATCCTGAAGCTCGGCGTCGACCGCGTCCGCCCCGCGCTGGTGGTGGACGGCTGCCACTTCGTCGGCGAGGTGTTGCGCTACCACTCCTTCCCCTCGGGGCATACCACCACCTCCTTTGCCCTCGCGGTGGTGATCAGTCGCTACTACCGCCGCTGGGCGGCGCTTGTCTTCGTGCTTGCCGCCGGCGTCGGCCTCTCGCGCGTCTACGTGGGCGTGCACTTCCCGGGCGATGTCCTTGCCGGCGCCGTGATCGGCATCGTCACCGCCATCATCTGCCTGCGCGAGGTGCCCGCCGTGCCGGAGACGCATCCCCCTCACGGGGACGATGCCGCGGGCACCGAAAGCGCGAAGAGTTCAGAAGCGGTTCCAGCTCCTGCCCGCGGGAGAAGCCCCGCCACCTGAAACGAATTCCGGTATTAGCAGGTGCGGGCGGGCGCTTTGCCCCTCGAGGGCGCGCGACCTTGCCAGCCCCGGAAGCCATGCCGGAACGCCCGGGCCTGCCGGGCGCGCCCCCAGGCTTCTCCTGAAATGGCTCTGCCAGTGCGCCGCGCGCCCGGAGCGCGTGGGAGGGCTGTTTCCGCATGGGCCTCGCCGGGTAAAAGGGAGAAGCGCCTCCCAGAGGTTCGCAGGGAACGCGAAGAGGAGACCATGGACGGAACACCCTGGCATGCGTTGACCCCGGAAGAAGTACTCCAGCGCCTGGAATCTCGCCCCGAGGGCCTCGATGAGGCCGAGGCGGAGCGGCGACGCGAGCGCCACGGGCCGAATACGATCCGCGCGGGCCGGCGGGTGTCGCCAGCGCGCATCTTTCTGGCGCAGTTCACCAGTCCGTTGATCTACATCCTCCTGATTGCAGCCGGCATCTCCTTCGCAGCCGAGCATGGCCTCGACGGCTGGGTGATTCTCGCCATCGTCATCCTGAACGCCCTCATCGGCTTTTTCCAGGAGTATCGGGCAGAACGCGCTCTGGAGGCGCTGCGCGCCCTGGCGGCCCCGAAGGCGACGGTCATCCGCGGTGGCGAGCCGGTCGAAATCGACGCGGAGCAGCTTGTGCCTGGCGATATCCTCGTGATCGCAGCGGGTGACCGCGTGCCGGCCGATGCCCGCGTTCTGGAAGCCGCCAACCTGCAATCGGAGGAGGCCGCGCTCACCGGGGAATCGACCCCGACTCGCAAGCACACGCACGCGATGGCGCCGGATCTTTCCCTCGGCGAGCGCGAGAATATGCTCTTCCTCGGCACCACTGTGGTCACCGGCCGGGGTCGCGCCGTGGTGACCGCGACGGGCATGGAGACGGAGATGGGCGCCATCGCCCGGGAGGTGGAAAGCGGGGGCGGAATGCAGACGCCCCTACAGCGGAAGCTGGCCGGGCTGGGGGGGCGCCTCGGCATCGCCGCGATCCTCTTGGCGGTGCTTCTCGTCATTGTGGGCCTGACCCACGACCTCCCGCTGCAGGAGCTCTTCTTCATGGGCGTGGCCGCCGCCGTCTCCTTCATCCCCGAGGGTCTTCCGGCGGTCGTCACCGTCGTCCTCGCCGTGGGCGTCCAGCGGATGGTGCGCCGTCATGCGATCATCCGGAAACTCCCCGCCGTCGAGACGTTGGGCTCCGCCACCTTCATCTGCACCGACAAGACGGGGACGCTGACCAAGAACGAGATGACCGTGCGCGCCATCTGGCTGCGTGACGAGGAGATCCGCGTTGAAGGAGAAGGGTATGCGCCCGAGGGGGGATTCCGCCAGGAAGGCGAGAGGCTGGAGCCCGCCGAGGACTCCGGCTTGATGCTCCTTCTCCTGGCGGGGGCGCTTTGCAACGACGCCTGCCTGCGCGAGGCGGAGGGCCGGTGGTCCATCGCCGGCGACCCGACGGAGGGCGCCCTCCTCGTCGCCGCGGCCAAGGCCGGTCTCACCCGGGCGGAGCTGTCGGAGCGCTACCCGCGCCTGGATGAGATCCCGTTCGATCCGGACACGCGCTACATGGCCACGCTTCACGCCGGGCCGGAAGGTGAGCGCTGGCTCTTCGTGAAGGGCGCACCCGAGCGCGTGCTTGAAATGAGCGCGTGCATCGCCTGGAGTGATGAGGGCGAGGGAGAAGCGTGCCCGAGCGGCGAGCTTCAGGCGCCTGGGGACGAGAGGCTGCCGGCGCGGAGTCTCTCGCCCGATGCACGCACGCGCGTTCAGGAGGCCAACCACGCCCTCGCTGCAGAGGCGCTCCGCGTGCTCGGCTTCGCCTGCCGCCGCCTCCCCTCGGAAGTAGAGAAGATCACACCTGAGCTGCTGGATGAGGGCCTGGTGTTCCTCGGTCTCGCCGGAATGATTGACCCGCCGCGGCCCGAGGCGAGACGCTCCATCGAGACGGCGCGCCGGGCGGGCATCCAGGTGATGATGATCACGGGCGATCACCGGATCACCGCGCGCGCGATTGCTGCGCAGCTGGATCTCTTGCATGGCGACCGCGACGTGATCGACGGCAAAGAGATCGAGGCGATGACAGATGAGGAGCTGGAGGCGCGTGTCGAGCGAATCGCGGCGTGCGCGCGCGCCGAGCCTGGGCATAAGCTGCGCATCGTAAAGGCGTTGCAGGCGCGCGGGCATATCGTCGCGATGACAGGCGATGGGGTGAACGACGCGCCCGCGCTCAAACGCGCCGATATTGGCGTGGCGATGGGGATCACCGGCACCGACGTGGCCAAAGAGGCGAGCGAGATGATCCTCACTGATGACAACTTCGCCTCCATCGTCGGAGCGGTGGAGGAAGGGCGATCGATCTTCGCCAACATCCGCCGCGTCGTCGTCTATCTTCTCGGCACCAACAGCGGTGAGATCCTGACGCTGATGGCGGCGGTCATTGCCGGCTACCCATTGCCGCTGCTTCCTCTGCAGCTCCTCTGGATCAACCTGGTCACCGATGGCGCGCCAACCGTCGCGCTGAGCCAGGAGCCGCCGCATGGTCGCGTCCTCGATGAGCCACCGCGCCCGACGAACGCGCCCATTATCTCCCGCGCGCTCGTCTTTCGCGTCGCCTTCGTCGCTCTCTTCATGGCGGCGGGTACCATCGGCACCTTCATTTGGGCGTGGCGCAACGGTGACCTGGCGCTGGCGCGCACCGTGGCGTTCGCGACGATGTCCGTCTTCCAGCTGTTCAACATCTACAACACGCGCTCGCTCACCGATTCGGTCTTCCGCATCGGCCTCTGGAGCAACCGGTGGGTCACCTGGGGAGTCCTCTTCTCGGCGGCGCTGCTCGTCGCCGCGATTCATATCGGATTCCTCCAGACCGCGCTCCGGACAGTGCCGCTCACCCTGGGCCAGTGGGGGATCGTGGTGCTGGTCTCCTCCACCGTGCTGATTGCCGAGGAGATTCGGAAGCGGGTGGCGCCTCGTCTCTTCGGGCTGGAGATCTCGAACGCGCACGAGACGGCCAGGGCCCCCATCCGGGTGCGGTGAAGCGCCACGAGGGGAGAGGCACGATGATCCTGACGTTGACGCTCAACCCCTCCGTTGACCACAGCGTGAGCGTGGCCCGTTGGAGGAAGGGCCGCACCAACCGGCCAACCGCCTTCTGGCGCGATCCGGGCGGCAAGGGGATCAACGTCTCACGCGTCATCCACCGTCTCGGGGGCGACACGACGGCCTACGCCCTGGTCGGAGGCGCGCCAGGCCAGCTGGTGCGCGAGGCGCTGGAGCGGGAGGGAGTCGCCCTCAACCTGGTGGAGGTGAGTGGGGACACGCGCATCAATACGATCATCACCGATCTTTCGGATGGCACGCAGACCCGGCTCAACCTCCCTGGGCCGCAGGTGAGCGCCGATGAGCTGGAGACGCTTTACCAGCGCCTGGACGCGGCGCCTGATCCCACCTTCTTCGTCGTGGGCGGTAGCCTTCCTGAGGGGGTGCTCCCCGAGGTGTACGAAACTCTGATCGCCGCGTTCAAGGCAAGGGGCGTGCGTACCATCCTCGATGCTGATGGTGACCCGCTCCGGTGCGGCATTCGCGCGCTGCCCTACCTGATCAAACCGAACGAGTTCGAGATCGCGGAGTTGGTCGGCGAGCGCCTGCGCAACCTGGAGGAGTTCATCGCCGCCGCCGAAGAGCTGGTTGGAAAGGCGGCGGAGGTGGTCGTGGTCTCCCTCGGAGAGCAAGGAGCGGTTGCGGCCGGTGAGGGCCACACCTGGCGCGTACGCTCGCCCCACGTCGAACCGGTGAGCGAGGTGGGCGCCGGCGACTCTATGGTGGGCGCGTTTGCCCTGGCGCTTGCGCGTGGCGAATCGCTGGAAGACGCGCTGCGGTGGGGCACTGCCGCAGGTGCTGCGGCAGTCATGACCCCGGGTACCGAGTTGAGCCACCCCAAGGAGATCCACCGCCTGCTGCCCCAGGTGCAGGTGGAGAGGCTCCGCTGAGGGCAGGCGAGCGTGCGGTGAATCAGGCGTCCGTCGCGCCGGGCGCTTGCTGCTGCGCGTCTCTCTCAGGCGTTGCCGGAGCTGCGCTCGGAGAGGGGGCCGTGCCCTCGGACCGGGATTCCTCCAGGACGATCAGGAGGTCATTGGGGTCCACCAGCTCCAGGATCCGGGTGCCACCGGGGATCTCGCGCGGTTCGGCGTACAGGCGGAGGTTGCGGCGCAGCGCCTCGCGGTAATAGGCGTCCAGATCACGCACCTGCAGGCGAATGGCGAAGGGGCCCAGTTGCTCAGGGAAGGGCGAGGTGGGTAGCTCCACCGCCAGATCGCGCTTCTTCCCTTCTCGCCACAACGTGACCAATGCCTTCTTGCCGGCGGGGAAGCTGCGAATGGTGGCCGTCAGCTCCTCGGGCGAGGCGACCTCTTTGCCCTCGATGGCCAGGATGATATCGCCCTTCAGGATGCCCGCGATCCCGGCGGGGCCTTGGGGCACCAGGTCATCCACCAGAACGCCCTTCGCCTTCTTCAGGCCGGCGGCCTCCGCGGTCACCTCGCTCAGGAGGGTTGGGTAGATCCCCAGCCACGGCGGGCGTTTTGGCCGGATCACCTTGCCCGGCTGCTCTCTCACGGTGATGCGCACCGGACCCGAAACAAGCATGCACCGGCGTTCCCCCACGCCTCCAGACGCATCCTCCTCGCGGAAGCCGAGGAACTCGATATAGTAGCGCACGCTCTCTTCGTAGTCGCGCGCCAGGATCTCAAGCGCGCCGAGACCAGTGATGGCCAGAGGCGGGCCCAGCTGGCGCTCCGACTTGGGCTCGGGGGGCGATACGGCCGGCGCGGGCTCTCCATCCGCGGGCTTTTGCCCTTCTTCCGCAGGCGACTCTTCCTTTGTGGCGGCCGGCGGCGTCTGGCCATTGGCAGATGGGGCCTCCTGAGCCGCCGCGGGCGGCTGAGCCGGCTCTGCCTGATCGGCGCGCGCCGTGCCGCCCCAGGCAAGGAACAGCAGCGCGCACAGCAGCGGGATTCCCACGCGCCCCCGGAACGGAATGCGCGAGTGAATGGGCAGAAACCTCCCGTGGGATGGGCGGCAACGCCGTTCCGCGGCGCGTTCCATTCCCTGCCTGTTCCCTCGACTCATTCGCAGAGGAGACAACCCAGTCCTCCGATTCACCTTGCGCTCCTTCACGTTGCCCGCGGCGGTTCTCTCTCCGCCCTGCCGCGCCCGGCGTGGCGTCTCGTCCGGTTATGGGGAGGGCGCCAGGAAGCGCAGCGCCATCTCGCGGTCCGACCACCGATCCGCCGGAAGGGCGTTCAGCGCCTCGACGAGGGCCTGGAGCAGGCGGAGCTGCTCTTCGGACGTGCGCGCGTTGCGTAGCTCGGGCGAGAGTGCCAGCGGTTCACGGGATAGAAAGATCAGCACCCGGCTCTCCTCGGCGCCCGACGGCTGGAGCGATTGGACCGGCAACGCCCGTCCGCCCAGGATGTACTCTCTCTTCGCTCTGGCGGCGCCGTCCTCCTGGTCAGACGCCGGGCAGATCAGGCGCACGTCATTGCCCGCGCGCACATGAAGCGCCGTTACGTAGCAGGCCTCCTCGGGGGTGATGACGATGGAGACCTGCTCGCCATGCAGGTAGGCCTCTTTCCTTGGCTCCAGGCGAATGGAGGCGACGACGGCGTGTGGGGATCCGCGAAGCGCATCGAGCTGGCGCAGCGTGTACTGCCGCAGCAGCTCCTGGGCGATCCTCGCCGTCAGCGCCCTCACGGGTGATTGCTGCTTGCCAGACGCCTCGTCTGCATCGCTTGCATGACTCGGGCTCGCGAGAGTGCGCCAACTTGCGGCCTCCTCGGACCAGGCGGCCACGGTGCTGCTATCACGACCAAGGATGCGCACGCTAAGCCGAGCGCCTCCATTCGCCAGGGTGAGGTAATCGCCACGCACGATGAACTCGGCATCCCGCGAGAAGAACCCAGGCTTCGGGCGCGGGAGGATCTGGATGTAGGGGAGCGCGCGCAGCTCCTCCTCCACCAGGCGAGCCAGGTGGTTGCGCAGATCCAGCTTTTTCAGGGGTGCTTCCTCATTCAGGTTGTCGAAGGCGCGGACAACGACGCGGATGGGCGGCGGGGCCGGGGACGTGGCGGCTGCTGCTGCCGAGAGTCGCATCATGCCCAATGCGGTGACTACCAGGAAGAGAGAGAAGGGGTTGGTTCTCAAGTTGGTACCTCGTATTTTCGTATCAGGTTTGGCGCCCCTGGCTTTCGGAATGCTGGTGGGCGCGCGAGAGGCGGTCGATCCGCGGGATCCCATCGGAACACCTGGCTCACGGGCATGGTTGCTCAAGCCGCGCGCGTGCAGCAGGTGGATCGAACTCAAAAAAGGGGCGGGAACTAGGGGTTCCCGCCCAAAAAAACAGAAATCATGCCATCAATATCAGCGGCAGGATGCGCTCGTCTCGCGGCTGCGGGGCCGCTTCCGAATGCGGTCGGCGTCCAGGCCAGCGGCCTCCAGGGTGCTGTCCCAGTTCTCGAAGCGCCGCCGCGCCGCGTGGAAGAGCGGGGGCGTGTGCTCCTGAACATCGCGCGAGTTGAGCGGCTCGCCCGCCTCTGCCAGCTCGCGCACTTCGTCGATCACCAACGACTCGTCCCATTCGCGGTATCGCCGGATCTCATCATAGTTCAGGCCGGCAGCCTCCAGGGCGGCTCGCCACGACCCGAAGCGGTTGGCGCGCACGGCGGCGGCCGCGAGTGCCGGATCCACCTTGGTGCTGATGTTGCGCCAGCTCAGATCGACTTCCTGACGATGCAGTTCCTGGATGCGCTCAATAATCTTGGCCTTGGTCCACGTCTTATATTTGCGGATCTTGCTGTAATCGAGCCCGGCAAATTCTACGGCGTCTTTCCAAGAGCCGAAGTAGCGGCACGCCGCGCGCAAGAGCGCCAGATGGTTCTTCTCAACGGAAGTGTAGTTTAGTTCCTCCCCATCGAGATAGAGACTGCGAATCTCCATCGCAATCTCGTCCTTACTCCAACGAAACAGATTCCTTATCATCGTACCTCCCTCACCGCAACGTTGGAATCTTCTATGATTATAACATGGCGGTGCCCCGGTGTAAACGCGAACAACCGCCTGCAGGGGCGCCGTCCCATCTTCATAAGACACCGCGAGGGGCCCCGGAGTTCCCACCCTTGGCGTCCGTGGAGCCCGGCACGCCGGCAGGAGCGCTCTCCCAAAGCGGCGAACTCGCTGGTACGCCGCGACTGTTTGACCCTCGAGGGAGGCGCATGTGCTCAGAGCTTTCATCTTCGATTTTGACGGCGTGATCGTCAACAGCGAGCCGGTTCACTTCAGCGCGTTCCAGCGGGTGCTGGCCGAGGAAGGAATTCAGATGACCTGGGAGCAATACCAGGCCTCGTACCTCGCGATGAACGACCGCGATTGCTTCGCCGTCGCGCTGGCGCGCGCGGGCCGGGAAGCTGGAGACGAGCAGCTGCACGCGCTCGTGGAACGCAAGTCCGAATACTATGAAGTGATTCGTGACCAGGTACCGCCCGTGCCCGGGGTGCAGCGCTTCATCCGTCGCGCCGCGGAGCGGGCTCCCGTGGCGCTTGGTTCGGGCGGTTTGCGCCGCGATATCGAGCCCATCCTCACGCGTCTCGGGCTGCGCGATTCCTTCTCCGCCGTCGTCACTGCCGAGGATTACCAGCTGGGCAAGCCAGACCCCGAGTGCTTCCGGACGGCTCTCGCGCAGCTAAACGACGCGCGGGGAGCCAGCATCGCCCCGGAGGAGTGCCTGGTGATTGAGGACTCGCTGCATGGGATTACGGCCGCGCGTGCGGCTGGCATGCGCTGTCTGGCAGTAGCTACGTATTACTCGCCTGACCGGCTTGTGGGGGCGGATCGGGTGGTGCGGACGCTGGAAGAGGTGGATCCGGGCGATTTGGCGCCGCTCTTTGCGGAAGTCCGGTAGGAGGATCACCGTGCCGGCCGGGCGCGGCACACCTGGGTGCGCCGCGCCCGACCATTCGGTTTACTGAACCTTGAGCAGCTCGACCTCGAAGATGAGGGTAGCTTGCGGCGGAATCACCGGGGGGTGGCCCTGCTCGCCGTAGGCCATCGTGTAGGGGATGATCAGCTTGCGCACCCCGCCCGGCTTCATTGTCGCTACGCCCACATCCCAGCCTTCGATGACCTGGCCCTGGCCGAGGGTGAACTCGAAAGGCTCGTTGCGCATGCGCGAGCTATCAAACTGGGTGCCATCCACCAGCCATCCGGTGTAGTGTACGACCACTTTCTGGCCCGGCTGTGGCGAGTCGCCCGATCCAACCTTCACGTCGATGTACTGCAGGCCGCCCTCCATGCTCTGCACCTCTGCGTCCGTGGGCGTGCCCAACTCGCGTGCTTTCGCTATCGCCTCTTGTCCGACCTCGACAGGATGCGCCTGCTCCACCACGGGAGGGGCCTCCTCGACAGGCGCTTCACGCCTGCATCCCGAAAAGAGAAGCCCGCCAGCCAGCGCCGGAAGGAGTGCCATCATCCAGGGGAACGCTCTCTTCAATCTCGTAACCTCCTAAGGATGGAAATCGGGGCACGGCATCCCCTGTCGCGGAGCTGCCCGGGAAGACGCGGGTACGAAGCGGGGAGCTGCCGTGTGAATCAGAATGGAATACGCGCGAGATCCAGCTCGCGGCGGCCGTTAGAGCCCGCTCAGGAAGCGGAAGCGAAGGGGCTCGAGTCGACCGGGAAACGCAGAACCGCGCCTTTGCGCCGCGCGCGGCCAATTTGCGCGTGTTGCAGGGCGCCAAAGACGCCTCCCGCCGCCTCCAGGAGCGCCCGGCAGAGCCGGCCATAGGTGTTCGCCTCGTTGGCCGATACGCACCGCGCACAGTAGGGGGCACTCAACTGCTCCCCCTCGGGCCCCTGCGCGGTGAGCACCGTAGGAAAGGGATCCGGTTGCCCGCAGACGACGCACTTCTCGACGGGGGTGAACTCGGCCTCCGCCGTCTCGGCTAGCTCTTGAGCAACGCGATAGAGGCTCTCCGAGAAGCCGGGCTCGCAGACTGCCAGCCGGTAGCGGCGCTTGAGCAGCGCCTCCAGGCTCTCGAGAGTCGCGATCCCCTCTCCCATATCTCTCACTGCGTACACGGCAACAGGGCCGATGACAATCGGCCTTGCTTCCCATCCAGCTGCTCGCAAATGCTGCGCTAAACGGCGCGACCGCAATCGGCTTCCTGTCTCCGCGATCACCATTGCGCGCTGGCCGACCACGCAGAGGCATAACTCCAGCTGTGCCACAGCCTTCACGGAGGATGCCACGACCCTCACTCCTTACTCTGCCTGACTCCGACAGATGCTTTCGCCTGCTTGGCAGGTCTTACTATATCACACCCATGCTTTCCTGTCAACACGCATCATCTAGTGTACCAACCGTATGATCTGCACTAGATATAGTATGGTGGCAGGAAGGGGCAATCTTGCTCGAAACGGGTCAATCCCCTTGCGGGAGCCTCCTCTCTCGTGCTATAATGCCGCCACGATAATCCTGCTGCGGAGGTCTGTTCCCGATGCACGAGCACAAAAACCCCTTCCTGTCGGCGGCTGCGATCCGCCGTATCCTGGCCTTGCATCCTTTCTCCGAGGCCAACCGGGCCTACCTGATAGAGGAGGCGGAGCGCCGCGAGACGTGGGAGCGAGAGGTCGAGGCGCTCATGCATGAAGTCCTGCCGCCCCGCGCCGGTGTCTCTCCAAGCGCGGACCTATGCGAAGTCGCCGGATCGGAGATCGCCGGGCGCTACCCCACACTGGTTGCCAGCGATTCTTCTCCCGTTCCTTAGAACTCTACCTGGCGATGCCGCCCCCGCCCGGAGCATCCGGCAGCGCCGGATAGCTCCCGGGGGCGCACGGCCGGCCACCTCCCCAACAGACGCCCACGACCAACCTTGCGGCAGAACCCCCCGTTGCCTCGGAACGAGCCACAGGTAGGAGTCATCGGCTCCCGGGTGGGTCCGGGATGCCCATACACATGCGCTATAGCACGCCCTTTGTCGAGGGGATCTCGTTCGAGCCCGGTTCCACTTCCTTGGCGACGCGCAGCGCGCGCGCGAACGCTTTGAACGCGGCCTCGATCAGGTGGTGCGTATTCTTGCCCGCCAGCGCCGTGAGGTGCAGCGTGATCCCGCCGTTGAAGGCAATGGCTCGGAACACCTCCTCCGCCAGCTCGGCGTCGAACTCGCCCACCTTCCCGGTGACGGGGAGATGGCATGCCAGGAAGGGGCGGCCGCTCAGGTCGAGGGCACACTGCACGAGGGCTTCGTCGAGGGGGACGATCGCGCTGCCATAGCGCACGATTCCCGCCTTATTTCCCAACGCCTGCCGGATCGCTTCGCCCAGCACGATCCCTGTATCCTCGGCGGTGTGGTGGAAATCGATGTGCGTGTCGCCCTTCGTCCGGATCTTCAGGTCGATCCGGCCATGTCGGGCAATCTGGGCCAGCATGTGATCGAGGAAGCCGACGCCCGTGTCGATATCGTACTGGCCGGTGCCATCCAGATCCAGCTCCAGATGGATCTCTGTTTCGGTGGTGCGCCGTTCGATGGTGGCCCGGCGCGGGGTAGTTGCCACGCTCTTCTCCTCCCAAAGAATTGTCGTAGGAAACATTCCATCGCGGGCGGGCGTTTCCCTGCTCGTGCCGGGCACGCTTGCCGCGGGGCAGGCCGAGGCGCGAGTGCCCCTCTGGTAGGAAAAGGGCGGCGCCATGTCGCATTAGGAGGGGGCGCTGCCAACAACCTGCCCGCAGGGAAGGGGAGCATCGGGGCCGGAGGTACGGCGTCTGCTTCCTGGCGCGCCGTGGAGAACGAAGATGCGCAATCGGATGAGAGTGGTGTTTCTGGCTCTCCTGTGGGCCGCCGGTCTCTCTGTGGCGGGGGCAGATCCGGAGAACCTCCTGAGAGACCCGGGCTTTGAACAGGTGAGTGGGGGAGCCTTTGCCTGGTGGAATACGCCTACCTACTGGCAAGGGAAGCTGAGCATGGCCGATGAGGCGCATGGGGGCCGGAGGGCCGCCCTGCTCGCCACGACCGAGAGGGCCGGCAAGTGGCTGGGCCGGGTTTACAACCCGGTGATGCTCGCCATCACCCAGGGGGCGCGCTACCGGGTTTCGATCTGGGCCAGGGGGAAGGGCGATTGCGTCGTCGGCTGCATCGAGTATAGCAGGAAAGAAGGGAAATCCACCTACCAATACGTTCCCCTGGACCCGCCCGTGCCGCTCTCGGACGCGTGGCAGCCGATCACCTTCTATTACACGCCCCGGGATCCTCTGGCGACGACGGTGGCCTTCTATGCCGAGGTGCGTGGCGAGGGCAGTCAGGTGCTCCTGGATGATGCCTTTATTGGCCTAGAGCCGCTTCCCGGCTACGCGCTCACCGTGCGCCCGGAACACACTATGGTCCCGGTGGGCGCCACGCTCCGCTTCCGGATCGAGGCCTCGGGGCCTGCGGGCCGGCAGCCGGCGGCGGTCAGCATTCGCCGGATGGAGGGCGAAGCGCCCGTCATCGAAGAGGTGGCGCTGGATGCGGCCGGCAAGGGAGAATACCTCCTGCGCGTTCCGGAGGGCACGGAGCCGGGCGTGATCACTCTCTCCTTTGTGCTGAAGGAGGCCGGACTCGCGGTGCCCCACTGGGCCGATGCCGTCGATGCCGGGCTCTACCGCCAGTTCGCGGACGCTGCGGCGCGCGTGCGTCTGGAAAAGCCGGCGCACCTCCTCTTTGTCGGCGACAGCCTGACCGCATTCTACCGGGGTTATAACTACGTGGATAAGGTGCGCGGGTGGCTGCAGCAGCGCTTCGGCGAGGATGTGACCGTCACCAATGCCGGCGTGGGGGGTGACTATACTACGCGCGTGCTGGCGCGCCTGGAGAAGGATGTGCTGGCGAAGAAGCCGACGCATGTCTTCGTCTTCCTCGGGCACAACGATAGCAAGCTGAAGAGCACCACCGGGTATCAGGACGCCGTGGTGCCCCCGGCGGTTTTCGAGCAGGAGTACCGCGAGATCGTGCAGCGCGTGCGCGCCACCGGGGCGCGGGTGACGGTGATCTCGGCGACCTCCTCCGTCTACGAGATCACCAAGGCGAGCGCGGAAGCCGCGGCGAAGGCCGGACGGGTACACAACCTCTTCGGCAAGCCGGAAGTGATGGAGCAGTTCAACGCGATCGCGCGCAAGGTGGCGGAGGAGAACGGGTGTGGCTACCTCGACGTGTACGAGCCGACGCGGACCCACCCGAAGAAAGCCTCGCTCTTCACGCAGGACGGCGTTCATATCAACAACGAGGGGAACCGGTTGGTGGCCCTAGAGATCCTGAAATACCTGGGAAAACCGTGACACGAAGCGAGGCATCCAGCCACTTGCGATGGGAAGCAGGTTCTGAGAGCCGATGACAAGCGCCGAGATCCCGATCCCAGCCGGGGCGCGGCCGGCGGCGCTTCCACTCTTCCAGCTGATCGAGCGCGTGGAATCCCCCGGTCGTGCAGATTGGACAGACATCCCTGCGGGGCCGGGGAACTACATCGTCTTCCTGCCAGAGAACGTGCCCTTTACCATCTCTCCGGACGCCCCCGCGCTGGAAGCGGAGCGCATCCGCGACAAATGGGAGCGGATCAACCTGCGCAAGCCGACCGACATCCTCTACATCGGCAAGGCGGCGAACCTGCGCCAGGCGATTCGCGCGCTGGCGCGTTTTGGAGCGGGCCGGGGCGGCTCTGCCCGCGGGGGCGAGTGGCTCTGGCAGGTCGCGCCGATCCGCCAAGCGCGGTTGGAGTGGATGGAGTGTGCTCCTGGTAAGGAGAAGGCGATGAAGGAGACCCTCCTCGCCTGCTTCCTCGAAGAGCATGGTGAGTGGCCCCTCGCCAACCGGCGCTACCGCTGAACCGGCATCCAGACCGTCATCTCGGATACTCCACGGTTGGCCCAGGCGTAGTAGGGGACGAGGCGGATTGGAACGCGCTCGGATTGCCGCTGCAGGGGCCGGTAGAGCCGGCCTCGCCAATCGCCCTCGGGCACGCGGATCGCCTCGCTCTCCAGGGTGGTGATGCCTCCCAGGAGATCGGAGCGATAGCGGGCGGACCAGCGCGCATCGGCAGGGATATGCACCTCCGAGACGCGCACGCCCGGCGTGAGGTCGGGCGACTCCAGGCAGTAGAGGATCGGCCCGCGCATCACCGCCACCTGCCCGCGAAGCTGCTCCACGCGCGGGTGGGCCTCGATCAGACACGGCTCCATCGGCAGGATGAGGCAGAGCCGGTCTCCTGGCAACCAGGTGCGCCGGATGCGCGCATAGCTGCCGGGAACAGCGGCCACATCCAACGGGCGGTCGTTGAGCAGGAGGTAAGCCTCTTCTACCCACTCAGGGATGCGCAGCCGGAAGGTGAAATCCGCAGGCGCTGGCATCTCCAACGTCAGCTCGATCTCGCCTTCCCAGGGATAGCGCGTCTCCTGAATCACCCGCACCGGCATCCCATTGGCCAGCGTCTCCTCAAGCGTGCCGGCGCCATAGTGATGCAACCACAGCCCCTCTTCCGAGATGCTGTAGAGGTAGCCATGCCACTCCGCGATGAAGTGGAGGACGCTTGAGGGGCAGCAGGCGCGCTCTGGCTCGGGCGCAAAGCGTTGGGGGGCATCTCCCGAGAGGAGCAGGTGCTCCTCCCCATGGCAGCGTAGCGGGTTGGTGGAGAACCAGCTCACGCCATCCAGGCCGATCGCCGAGAGGATGGAGTTATAGACAGTGCGCTCGATGACGTCCGCGTAACGCGCTTCGCCCGTGATGGCGAGCATGCGCCAGTTCCACATCACGCTCCCGATCTGCGCGCACGCCTCGTTGTGGGCGGTTGCGTTCGGAAGGTCGTAGGCGGGGCCAGCAGCGCCACTCACCTCATATGCGCTCGTTGGAGACCCGCCATCGCCAGGCCAGCACACTGAGAGCGCGCGGTGGTAGGCACAGCACCCGCCATTCACGTATAGCTTGTGCTCGGTCAAGTCCTGCCACAGCCGCTCGAGCGCCTCCAAGAGCGAGGGATCGCCCGTCTCCATGTAGGCATCCGCCGCGCCCGCGTAGAGATGGGTGGCAAGGACCATGTGCCCCACCACCTCTCTCTCCCTGCGCAAGGGGAGGAAGTCCTGGGCCTGATCTGTGCCGCCGGGCAGGGCGCCCCGGGAATCGATGAAGTGGTTGGCCATCTCCAGGTAGCGCGACACTCCCGTCGTCCGGTAGAGCTCGACGCCCGCCATGATGATCGTGGGGTGGAAGAGGAGCCGTGCCAGCTTTGGCCCGCATTCACGAAAGGTGGCCCAGACGTGATCGGCGGCCCTTCGGGCGATGTTGAGGAGACTTTGCTTGCCCGTCACGCGGTGATGGATGCACGCCGCGGTGATCAGATGGCCGATCACGTGCAGCGCATGGTGGTGGGTATCATAGGAGCGGGGCTCGTCGCGCACGCTCGATTCCAACGCCAGGTAACCGTCCGGTGGTTGCGCGCGCGCGATCTCCTCGATCACCTCATCCATCTGGGCATCCAGCCTCCGGTCGCCCGTAGCCGCATAGAAGCTAGACGCCGCCTCGATCCACTTGTAGATCCATCCATCCTGCCAGGGGCTGCCGGTAAAGTCACCCTCCTTCAGGCCGGCGGCGAGGTGCCGGTTCGCGAGCGCGTCGCCCGGCTTCCGGTCGCTCAACAGGGCCCACAGATGGGGAAGAGTCACCTCGCGGCACTGGCGAAAGCGGTTGGACCAAAAGCCCTTTGCCCACCGCACCGAGCGCAGATTCACACTGCGCAGCTTGCAGTGCGGGCTGGCGTCTGTCTTAATCAGCCCGTGGTCTCGCCTGGCGGAAGCGCGCATATACGGTCACCTCTCCTGCTTCACTCGAACAGGGCGCGGCCGCTGCTCCACTCCTCTCGGGTGCTTGTGTTAGAGACGAGTAACACCCGGCAGCGGTTCGCGCGCAGGGAATGAACGGCGGTGTTGCGTGCCATGGCTGTGGGTGACCCGGCGTCTGGAGGGTGTTCGCGAACGATGGCGAGCGAACGAGGGGGCTGCCCGGGCGCGTTCCGATGTGGAACTCTCCCGGCTGCATCGCGGCCGAGTGGCCAGCCAGGCATGGAGAGAGGAAGTGCCGTGACGCGTGCCTTTAGTCTCCCAGCTTCCGCGTCCAGGCTCAATGATGAGATCACCCTGGTTCTCCTCCAGAATCGTGTCGCGGACGTGGGACCCCGGGCAGGTGTAGGCGCCCGAGGCGGTCAGCATCGATCGGGAACAGCCTTCAGTTCGCTACCGAGCGAGCATCTCCTCCAGTTCTTATACAGATATATACAAATATATGCGCCCCGGCTCTCAGCCGGTGTTCGTTATCCTGGCATCACAGACCATCCGCCACGGCCGCGCACCGGTCCTCTCCCGGCCCGGAAGGGGCCACACAGCACAGCCCAGGGTGTCTGCACCCTGGGTAACGCTCCCCTTCACTGGGGCCGGCCAGATAGCGCGGCGGTAAATCACCGCGCTGCTTGTGAACGAGGCCCTACGGGCTGGTTCGCGGAGCCCCGAAGGGGCTTCGCCGGTCGGCAGCGCGAAGCTTCAGATCCGCGCCTGTAGATTCCAGGCGCTCGCACCCTCCCCATCCGTGTACGTCTTCTTCATCCGTGGTATCGATGGCATCGCCGACGGGGGCCCGGAAGGTCCGGTCTCTCTCCTCGACGAATCCTCCTCTCCACGGAAGAGAGCTTTTCTGCTCCGGAGAGGTCACGGCCATGTGTCGCTTCATCACGCTCGCGTGTCTGCTCGTTGCCATGGCCGGCGTGGCCGGCGCCGAGGAGATCTTCCGGGATGGCTTCGATGCCCCGTCAGACGCGGCGCCTCTCAAGCAGACCTGGGGCGATGCGCCGGCGCACGTAGAGGTGAACGCTGTCGTACCGGGGGCGGGCGTTGGGGGCGGTCCGGGCGCGCGCCTGCGCCTGGCTTACCCGGAGGAGCTAAAGCACCGGCTGAGCTACTTCACGTACACGCTGAAGGAGCCGATGCCGGTCATCCCGGAACTGAAGGAGATCTCCTTCCGGGTGAAGGCGAACGTGCCGGTTCATCTGAAGGTGCCCATCGGCCCCTACGGGTTCATCTACCATGCCCCGGGCGCCGGCCCCAGCCAGGAGTGGCAGCGCGTGACGCTCGCCCGGGCGTATGACGAACTGAAGGCGTGGTGCGACCGGGGAGGGCGTTCGGTGGAGGGGGCCTTCATCACGGGTATCATCGTGGCCGTCGTTCCAACGAAAGGCGGGGTGGCAGAAGTGTCGATCGATGAGATCACAATGGCGGGGTCGGAAGGGGCGCGTGCTGCAGCGCGCGAGGAGAGTATTCGCCGGCGCACGCGCAAGGTGCGCGTCAGCGTCGTCTCTCAGATCTGGAGTGACGAGGGGCGGACGCTCGAAGCCGTTCTGGAGAAGATCGACGAGGCCGCGCGCGACGGCGCCGACATCGTCTCGCTCCCGATGGAGTGCGTGAAGACGGAGGGCGAGCCGATTCCCGGGCCGATCAGCCAGGCAATCGCGGCCCGCGCCGCAAAGCACAAGATCTGGGTCGTTGGCAACATCCGTGAGGCGGAGGGCGAGAAGCGCTTCGTCACATCCTTCCTGTGCGACCGCGCCGGCCAGATCGTCGGGAAGTACCGCAAGTCGCATAAAATGCCGGATGAGACGATGGACCTGGGCGATGACCTGCCCGTCTTCCAGACCGACTTCGGCAAGATCGCCATGCGGATTGGGTCCGACCGCTTCTTCCCCGATATCGACCACGTTTACACCGTGAAGGGCGCCAGCCTGATCCTCTGGGCACAGCAGCCGGAGCCGGTGGAGGATGAGTTCAGCCAGGACTTCCCGTCGGAAGGGCGCGCCACGGATTACAACGTCCACATCGCCTGCTCTCGCTACGCGTCGGCCGGGCAGGGGTGGATCACGAACAAGTTCCCGCCTTACTGCGGGATGCCGATCGGGCGGGCCTACGTCATCAACCGTGAGGGCCAGCGCGTCGCGTGCACGCCGCGCATGGGTGGGGGCGTGGCGACGGCGGCCCTCCCCTTCGACTCCTTCGGGCCGGGCCGGCAGGCGCCGCGCAGCAAGGCGTTCGCCGCGCTCACCGCACCGGTCCAGGTGCCGGAGCGGAAGCAGTGGAAGAAGCGCGAGGTCCGCGTCACTGCCATCGAGGCGCACCTGGGAATTGAGGAGCTGCTGGCGGCGCTCGACGAGGCGGGGCGGATCGGCACCGACATCGCGTGCACCTACGAGTTTGTCTGGATCTCCGGCCCGGATCCGGAGCGGATTGCCCGGATGACGGAGACCGCACGCGCGAACGTCGCCCGCGTGGCCGAGAAGGCGAAACAGTACGGCATGTACGTGATCCTCGCCGGCGTTGTGGAGCGGATCGAGCGGAATGAGGCGATCCTCTTCGGGCGCGATGGTCAGGTGGTTGGCCGCTACTACAAGATCGCCAAAACGCACCCGGAGATGATCTGCGGAGAGGAGACGCCCGTCTTCGAGACCGATTTCGGGCGCGTCGCCATGCGCATCTGCGCCGATGAGTGGATGGTGGAGCTCGACCGCTGCTATGGCCTGAAAGGCGCCGATATCCTCTTCGTACCGACCCAGAGCTGGGGCCCCGACGCACTCTTCCGCGACCAGCGCGACATCTCCCGCGCCATGGATGCCGGCCTCTTCCATGTGCAGGCGACGCACCCCTCGTCCGAGGTCCGCCACCGCAGCCTGATTATCGAGCCAACCGGCGCCGTCGTCGCGCGCTCCGAATATCGGATGAACAGCATCGTCTCCGCGGTGATCGACCTGGATAACGACCGGCCCTTGCGCTACATCCGCGACTACAAGCCGCACACGCCCGGCGGCTACATGGCTCAGTACCAGCCCGACCGGATGCCCGCTGCGGCGAACGATCTGCGCGAGACGATCCTGCGCCAGCGCCGCCCGGAGCTGTACGGCGTTCTCGCCTCCCAAACGGAAACGCAGGCCACTAGTGACAACCCACTGATGGAGGAGTGGGGCGCGCCCCCCGGCCTCTTGCCACTGTTGCGCTATAGCTAACAGGCGCGATGCCACGGGCGGTCCGCGGGATGCGGGCCGCCCGTTACAGTCAGAACGAGGCCCGGCGGCCGACGAAGATCCCCCAGCCGAGATACTGCCGCTGCCACTGGAAGTAGGCCTCTTTGTCGTGGCGTACCCGGCGGAGGAACTCCTCGCGATCCGGGTGGTCCGGGTTCGCGCGCGCCCATTCGCGAGCTGCCCGCCAGTGAGGGCTCTCGTAGCGGTCCCAATCATCCAGCGACGCCGCGATGAAGCCGTCGAGGCTCAACCCATGTTCCTCGAACGCGGCGACCGTGCCAGCCAGGTCGTGCAGTCTGGCGAGCTCCGGATCGACCTTCGCCGCGACTTCCGGCGGCAGAGGCGCGTGGAAGAACGGCTCCCCGATGGCGAGCACTCCGTCCGGCTTCAGCGCGGCGAGCATCCACGGAATGGCATGGTCGAAATCCTGAAGCGCGAATGAGGCACCGATGCAGAGGACGATGTCGTAGCCACCTGGCTCGGGCGAGAAGTCGAGCGCCGGCCCCTCGATGAAGGCGACCCGGTCGGTCACGCCGGCTTCCTGGGCGCGCGCCCGGGCCTCCGCGATGAACCAGGGGTTGATCTCCAGGCCGGTGCCCTCAATCTGCCACTCTTTTGCCCACGTGCAGAGGAGGTAACCCTTGCCGCTCCCTACATCGAGCACGCGCAGCCCGTGGCGCACCTGGCAATAGTCGGCCAGCAGGCGGATCTTCTCTGGCGACGAGGGGTTCTGGATTGTGTGGTCACGCTCAATAATGGCGAAATACTCAAGGAAATGCATGAGACTCCTCCTACATCCTCCCTATCGCGTGCCGGGCCGGTGTTGCTCAACAGAGTGTCTATCGCGGAGCAGGTGGCCGTGAAACCGGGCCAACAGGGCAGCGAACGCTGGCGCGAGCAGGAGGAGCCCTTCTTCCGTGTCGCCGGATGCCTACGAGAACTGGTGCTCGGCGACGAAGCGCAGCGCCGCCTGGCGCTGTTCGTCGGTGATGTGCCCCAGGCGCACGAGTGCATCGAGCGTTGGCGTCAGGCGCATCAGTGAGTGCAGCGTGTAGCCGTGGCGCGCCAGCACCCGGTCGCCGCCCTGCTCGCGGTCGAGCAGGATGACGACATCCTTGACCACCAATCCGGCTTCCTCAAGCGGCTTGATCGCCTCGATCTTGGTCGCGCCATCGGTGATCACGTCATCCACGACGACGACGCGCTCGCCCGGCTGGAACGAGCCCTCGATCAGCCGCGCGGTGCCATACCCCTTCGCTTCCTTGCGGGGGTAGATGAGCGGGATATCGCTGGCGATGCTGGCGGCCACCCCGATGGGGAGCCCGGCGTAAGGAAGGGCGGCAATGCGGTCCGGCGCGAGTTGCTTGAGCAGTTGCGCCATCTCCTCGCCCAGCGCCCGCAGCGTTTGCGGGCAGGAGACGAGCACGCGGAGATCCACGTAGAAGGGCGAGAGGAGCCCCGAGCGGAGCTTGAACTCGCCAAAGCGGATGCACCCGCACGCAAATACCTGGTGATACAGTTCATCGGTCATGGTCAGTAATCCTCACCCATGCAGATTCCACGCCCTCTGGGGGCTACCCTTCCGCGCGGTATCATCCTGGGTGCGCGACGCGGGGACGCGCCATCGGAGCAATTGAAGCCCGTCAGGCGAGGCCCTGGCCGGTGGTGGTGCAGGTGAGCTTGCCGTGCTTGACGCCGCGGGTGGTGATCACCTTATCGGCCAGGCGGCGAATATCGGTTGAGGAGCCGCGGACCACGATCACCTCCAGGCAGTGATGCGCATCGAGGTGGATGTGCAGGGTGGAGAGGATCGCTTCGTGATAGTGGTGCTGCAGCGCCGTGAGTTGCTCCATGGTGTCGTGCTCGTGGTGGTCGTACACGAGGGTGAGCGTGCCGATCACCTCTCCCTCGCCGGATTCCCACTGCTGTTCGATGAGGTAGTCGCGCACGATGTCGCGAATCGCCTCGGAGCGGTTGGTATAGCCGCGTGCCGCGATTACCTCGTCAAACCTGCTCAGAAGATCGGGGGCCATGGAGACCCCGAAGCGCTCAACGCCGTTCACCACCTGTTTTCTCCCTCGATGACAGGATGCTGGATACGCCATCCCATCCCGGATAAAGAGGAGCCTGGAATGGAAGCGGGGGCTCCCATCCCAGGCTCCCCATCCGAGATCGTCAGATTCAGCCGAGCACAACCGGCTTGTGGGTGCGCCCCGCCTCGAGCACCGCCAGGGCAATGGCGAGCGCCTTCTTGCCATCCAAGCCGGTGACCGAGGGCTGCCGGCCCTCCTTGATGCAGGTGACGAAGTGGTCCATTTGGGCGTCAAACCACTCCTGGCCGATGGTGTGCTCGTACTCCAGCGCGTGCTCGACGCCTTCGCCATCAGTGAGGATGAAGCTGTTGGTCTTCGAGCCTTGTGCCGGAGCGCCTGGGAAGCGCAGAGCCCCCTTGGGCCCGATGACATCGGAGAGGCTTTGCGTGCGGCACGCGGTGCCGGGGAGGCCCCAGGTCCAGCTGCGCATCAGCTCATCCCCGGATTGGAAGCGGACAATGGCGCTTCCGGTATCGAGGGAGGTCGAGTCGCCCTCCTTCATGTGCCGGACGGAGGCAAGAACCACCTCCGGCTCGCCGAAGGTGAAGCGCGCGAAGTCCCAGTCGTGGACGCAGCCATCGATGAAGGGGCCGCCGCCCTTCTGGGCATCGAGGAACCAGGGGCTGCGCGGGCCAGAGCTCCCGGAGACGCCGCGCCAGAGGACCGGCCGGCCGAGAACGCCGCTCTGGATGATCTCGCGCAGCTTCAGCCACTCGTTGCAGAAGCGGCGGACGAACGCGATCATGAAGAAGACCCCCGCCTCGTCGCACGCGGCGATCATCCGGTCGGCATCCTCCAGCGTCATGGCAATCGGCTTCTCGCAGAGGACGTGCTTGCCCGCCTTGGCCGCGGCAATCACATACTCCGGATGGAGGAAGGTGGGCGTACAGACGACGACGGCGTTGACCTCCGGCATCGCCAGGAGCTCGTTGGCGTCGGTTACCCACTTGCCGGCGCCGTACTTCTCCGCCTGGCCGCGAGCGGCATCCGGGTTGATGTCTGAGACGCAGACGATGCGAGCATCGTCACGCTTGGAGAGGGCGGTGAGGTGCACGTTGCTGATACCGCCACACCCAATCACGCCGAATCCGATGGTGCTCATCGAGTGATTCCTTTCGGCCTGGTAACCCGCCGCGCGGGCGCGGTTCCGCCGAGTCACGCCAGAAAGGGGGAAGAGCGTGGCGCGAAGAGCCGCGTGTGGACGGGTTCCGGTTCAATCTCATAGCTCGGGCAGGTGGCTCGCGGTGTGCCCTACGTCTCCCGCGCGTGATGCCACCGCCTTGCCATCTCCCTTTGACAACCAAACCGCGGCGGATGTAACACGGGAAGCGTTGCCTGCTCCCTAAAGACGCGGCGCGCCCGCGCGATTTCGGAAGGGGTCCGGCCTGCCGCGCTCGCGCCTACCGGACGACGGGCGTTGCGATCTCACCCACGCGCAGCTTGTAGCTGGCGGATGCCTCTTGCTCGGCCGTTGTCAGGCGCACCAGCCGGCCATCCTCGCTGACCTGGGCCGAGTGAACGGCGAGTGGAGGCTCAAAGCGGTAGCTACTCGCATCCGCCCAGTCCACGCGCTCCTGATGGTGCGTGTCGGGTACGACGACCACGTGCGTGGCATCGACGGCAACGGCGGTCAGCACCGGGTTCTGTGGAAAGCCTTCCAGGGGTGGCGCGGGGAACGACACCTTCGGGGTATAGCGCACCTGATAGCGCGTGCCCGGTGCCTGCTCAGCCGTCGTGAGGCAGAGGGTCATGCCGTCATCCAGAAGCCGGACGCTCTTGATGCTCACGCGGGGCTCGATGGAGTAGTTCGTGCCTTCCTGCCACGAGGTTCGCTGGAGACCGGAGGGCGGCCAGCCCGCGCCGATGATCGCGTAGAGCTGCGTGCTCCCTTCCGACCATTCGAGGTGCGTCTGCAACTCCACCTGCCTGGGGCCGGAGTGTGTCTCCTCCACCCGGTTATTACTGGAGTCATGACACCCCAGGAGAAGGGGTGCCAACACGGCCACGGCCCCCGCGAGCAACCCTCTCGCCCATCTCCAATCTGCCATGATGCGCATCTCTCCAAAACAATGGTGTTTCCAACGCTCCTACTGAGCAGTCACGATATCATGCTTGGCGGCCCACTGCCCGATCTCCTGGCGGTTGATGGTAGCGGCCATCAACTCTGGGAAGAGATCAGGAGTGCAGGCAAACGCCGGGATTCCCATCCCGGCCATCACCGATGCGATGCCATGGTGGAACGCGGGGGCGCCATCATCGCCCAGGGC
>Ga0116166_1000504_pt1 | contig 37672 bp, 25 predicted proteins | sample AD_JPNMR2_MetaG_FD_89884 | JGI IMG/M metagenome (GOLD analysis project Ga0116166, IMG submission 89884) | Active sludge microbial communities of municipal wastewater-treating anaerobic digesters from Japan - AD_JPNMR2_MetaG | ecosystem: Engineered > Bioreactor > Anaerobic > Digestate | place...
ACCAGAATAACTCTGACGAGTTATTTCCGTTTATTAACACTAAGAATTATTATTATTATTTTTATTTTTAAATTTTCAATTTAAATAACCCAATCTGTGGTCCAAAGGATGGGGAGTACTTAAACCCATTATCAACACCTCACCCCGCCCTTCGGGCACCCCTCTCCTACAAGGAGAGGGGATGGGTTAGAGGTGGCCATCTAATTTCTACCAAAAGAGCCACCCCTACGGGGTTGGAAGTGGTAAAATTATAGCGTTGTACACGCCAATAGATAGGTTGAAATAAAATCTGACTCTATCTTACCAGGCACCCCTCTCCTTGCAAAGGAGAGGGGCTGGGGGTGAGGATTGAAAGAGAGAGGAACAAGGGTGAGGTAATGTACATATTCCCTCCGACTTTTGAAACATTAAAAATATTCGGATGATATTCAAAAAACTTTATAAGTTTGTGAAACCTCTAACCAACCGCTAAATTATGTGTAAGAAATACATTTTTCTTGCTATCTTATTGTTTTTTACTTCCATCAATGCCCAGACCCGTCGAATTGGGGTACCTTTTGTTCGTAATTATAAGCCAGAGATATACCATGCAGCTGACCAGAGCTGGAGTATTGTTGAGGACAGCATTGGTATGGTATTTTTTGCCAACGAAAGTGGGGTGCTGGCTTTTAATGGTTCTACCTGGTCGATTGTGGGTACTGCTGGAAATCTATCGGCCTTCAAATCGGTGGCTGTTGATAAAAAGGGAGTAATTTATGCTGGAGCCTATGCCGATCTTGGTATGCTCAAGCGCGATGCTATAGGTAGAATATACTATGCATCGTTAACGGCGAAGATACCAGCCGCTTATCGAAAATTCGACTATATCTGGAATATCCTGCCAACAGAGGAAGGTGTGTATTTTCAATCGACGTATGTGAGTTTTTTTCTAAATCCCAATGGTAGTATCGACCCAATTCCACACCCCAGCCAGGCGCAACGAACTTTTTTGGTCAATAATCAGATTTATGTTGCTTTTGTCGATGCCGTAAGGGTTTGGAATGGAAATGGTTTCGACGCAATACCCATGGGAAAAGAAATGGCAAAGCTAAACCCTGTGTTCTTACTGGCATTGGGTAAAAATCGATTGCTCATGGGTACCGAAGCCAGTGGGCTGTATTTGTATGAAAATCAACGCCTGACCAAATTCACAACTAACATCGATAAGGAGTTGACCAATTATAAATTATACTGTGGAACTCACGCTATCGATGAAAATATTGCCCTGGGAACATTGCATAATGGTTTGTATATCATCAATAGAGAAGGAAAGCTGGTTTTACACCTGAATATCGATAATGGATTGCAAAACAACAACATCATAAACATGAAGACCGATTATATCGGTAATCTATGGGTAACGATGGATAAAGGCATTGATTATGTTGAGCTTAATACCGCTTTCAGCAAAATACAAACCAAGCGTTTGAATGGCTTTGTATACTCGGTAATCCGCTACAATAACCGCTTATATGTGGCAACTCATCATGGGTTATTGTGGTACGACTGGAACCGATTGCTTGGAAACGAAGATATTGTTGAATTTAATGTTTTCCCTGGCATTAGCGAGATTAATTGGACATTGAATAATATTGATGGAACTTTGTTTTTGGGTCACGATAGGGGTGCCTATATTTTGCACGACAACAACGCCGAAATGATCTCTTCGGTAAAAGGAGCCTGGACCTTTCGAAAGTTAAAATCGATTCCCAATACTGTGCTTTCGGGCACATACACCTGTTTGATATCCTACAAGAAGGAAAATGGCCGTTGGCGACAACATAAGATACTGAAAGGCCTCAATGAATCGTGTCGTATCCTTGAAGAGGATGAGGATGGGAATATCTGGGTTACCAGTGGTTACTATGGGGTATATAAAGTTCGCCTTTCGGCCGATGCTGATTCAATTCTTTCGTTGAAGCTCTACGATTCTACGCAGGGATTTCCCCGAAGCCTATTCTATGGGATTTTTAAATTGGGAGAGGAAATAGTATTTGGAACGCAATATGGTGCCTATCGCTACAACAAAGCGACCGATCGCATGGAACCTCATCCGGTTTACTATAAATTGTTTGGTAATAATCATATACGCCTTATTGCTGAAGGACCAAATAACCAATTCTGGTACATAGTAGGTTCAAATACAGGTATCTATAAGCAAATGAGCGATGGATCTTTTAATCATATTACTATCCCTTTACAAAAAATTTCAGACGATTATGTTCCAGGATTCGAAAATCTACATTTTATTGATGAAAAAAATGTCATTATTGGAACCCGACATGGGCTATTAGTGTACAATCCCATTGAAAACCGAAATTATTTTCGATCCTTTGTTACCATAATCGAAAGAGTTACCATTCCGTCGGTGGCCGATTCCTTACTGATATCGAATGTAACAGCTTTCACTGGAAATAATCGAGAAAACGCGATTGTTATTCGTAACAAGTACAATAATTTACATTTCCGTTTTTCTGCTCTATATTACGAAAATCCTACTGACATTCAGTATAAGTACATGCTTGAAGGCTTTGATGAGGATTGGAGTTCCTGGACTACTAAAAATGAAAAGGAATATACCAATCTACCTGCTGGAACCTATACTTTCCGGGTCAAAGCCAAGAATATTTATGGTTACGAAAGTCGTGAAGCTGTATTTCGTTTTACTGTGCTTCCTCCCTGGTACAAGACTAAGCTGGCCTTTGTATCATATCTACTACTCATGATTTCGTTATTCATTATTTTTATTCGCTACAAAAACCGAAAATTTGAGCTGGAGAAGCAAAAAATTGAGGAAGAAAATCGCAAGGCCATGCAGTTGAAAATAGCCGAGCATGCTAAGGAAAAATTGGAAGAAGAATTAAAAAATAAGCATAAGGAATTGGCAATGGCTACCATGAATGTAGCCCAGAAAAATGAAAAATTGATAGAAATCAAAGAACGGTTACTTGAACTTGAAAACCTACCTGATAAAGAGCGCCGAAAGGTTGAAAATTTGGTGCGGATGCTTGATGATGAAATTAACGATGAGAGCTATTGGGAACATTTCGAGCAGCATTTCAATGCCCTGAATGACGATTTCCTTAACAAGCTGAAACGCGAACATCCCGATATCACGCATAAAGACCTGAAAATGTGTGCATTCTTACGAATGAACCTTTCGAACAAGGAAATAGCTTCATTGCTGAATATCACCCTGCGTGGTGTTGAAGCCAGTCGGCTTCGTTTACGCAAGAAACTCAATTTGCCGAAAGACATGCCCTTGAATGAATATATTTTAAGATTTTAACAAAAAAAACAGGGGGATTTAACGTCCCCCTGTTCCTCTTATCTTTCTCTCCATGAAAATTATTGTACAAAAACCTTAAATTTAGCTATTTCAGACCTGTTATCAATTACCAGAATATACATTCCTTTTCTTAGATTTTGTACAGGAATTTCCAGGGTACTGTTGCTACTTGTTTTCCAGTTGTATTTTAAAATTATACGACCCGTCAAATCGAGCAGGGTTATTTGATAGTTTGTTGAATTTGTAATGCCAAATTTTATGAACAGCCTATCTTGAACAGGATTGGGGAACACCTCAAAAGCATGGTGTTTTGTTGAAACAATATTTGTTTGCGGAGGAATGTACTGCGAGGTGTCGCCAATGGTTACCGTGTCCTGATTGGTGATCAGTATTTGGTCGATCCACAATATCATTCCATTACCAGCGCCTTGTTCCGCGACAAACTCCAATCTGTCGATATCGTGCCAGTCGAATTTTCCTTCGGGGTTGTACCAGCCATTGTCCCAGGCACCTTGTTCGGTAAAGTTTTGCAGGGGTACATATATTTTGTGCCAGTATCCATCCCAGGGGCTCATGGTTGAATTTATGGTATAACGGTTGCGCCAGGGACGGTCGGTGTCGCTTGTTTTGCTGTCGACGAAACGAACATCGAAGGTGAAACTGCTATTCCCATATCCACGAACCAGAAAGCACAAGGCGTAGCCCGAATCTTTCAGCTGCATCAAATCGCGATTGGGAATAAAATCCAGCCCTATGTTTGTATATTGCTCTCCGACTTTCCATTGGATACAGTAAGGCCCTCGAGCAGGTTTTTGATTGTTATAGTAGTCGATATAACCTGTATTTCCGGTATAGCTGCTTTCGTTAATTCCGCTGGCCAAAAAATCGTGATACACATAAAATCCTACAGAATCGGGGTAAATAATCAATGGTGTTTGCTCAGGAATATTCAGTCCTAATGCTTCGAGTAGCGGGATGTTTAGGTCGTGTTCAAACAATTCGTTCGATCCTTTTTCGAACAGACCAAAAGTACCTTTGTAGTCCCAAATGGTCCAGGGAATGTTATTGTCCTCAAGATATTGTCGTACAGTTCGATACCAGTACACTCTATCACTATCGGGTGCATAGACATTGTACACCCCAAATTCACCACAGAATACCCTCGCATTTCGCGTATTGCGAAAGTCAATGACTATGTCAAGCAGCTTTTTTACAGCCGAGTCGGTACCATTTTTTTTGTAGTTGGTCGTCAGCTCTGTCTCAATCCAGGTACCCTTGTAGGCTGGCGGACATTCAGGCATTCGGTTGGCATCGTATGGGTATGGAACACCATGCAAATCGGTAAGACTTGCCCATGAAGCCCCCTGGTGCGTAAAAATAAACGGATCGTAAAAATGAAACGTGTAAATCAGATTGCTGTCGGTATAATTGGGAAGATTTTTCAACGAGTTGTATGAATTCCAATTGGCTGGTCCAACAATAATCGTGTGCTTTTTATCAACCATTCGTATAGTGTCAATAACGCGTTGCTGGATATTGCCCCAAATATTATCCGCTATGCCGTGTGGTTCATTAAGCACTTCGTAATAAATGTAGTTTGATCTATCTTTGTAGTGATTGGCCATCTGGTACCATATACGAGTAAGAGGCTCGCCGATGTTGGTGGGGGTATTGGCCGCCGGATCGAAGGTATGGTTATCGATAATCAGATGCATCTGTAACGTTTCGCACCAGCCAACTACCGAGTCGAGAAAACTTAAAAACAATGGGTCGATCTGATAATCGGGTGCACCTGACGTCATGGCATGTAGGTTTATTGGCAATCGTACCACATCACACCCTAAACTCTTAATTTGCTGAAAATCCTTGAAGGTAAATTTAGAAAACTGTATCTGGCGTGGATTTGAAACCTGAAACCAGCCGGTAAGGTTAACCCCTCGGGTAAACTGCGCCTGCATCATAGTGCCGACACTAAGCAGCAAAAATATGCATATCCATTTCTTCATAACTGTATATTTTAGGTGGTTTCGTAAAATTAGCTAAATTTTGTAGGTTCACTAATGTTTATCCCAAAAAAACTAAGCATAGAAATTTTATGATGAAACGAGCATGTAAAGCAGTATTCACAAACGAGTATGAAAATATTTATCAGTTTCGTACTTGCCTATGTGTAGAAAGCAAATCACATGCGAGTTCCATCCGACCGCTATAAAAAATTAAAAATTTTTTCGGATGAAACGAGCATGTAAAGCAGTATTCACAAACGAGTATGAAAATATTTATCAGTTTCGTACATGCCTATGTGTAGAAAGCTCATCACATGCGAGTTCCATCCGGCCTTTAAAAAAAATTTAAAAAATATTATCGGATGTAATTGGTTTACGTTCGTAAATTTAAACGGTGTAACAATTTTGTATGGTGGGTTAATTTTGACAAATTAAATATTTTTAAGTTATTCATATGGCCAAAAACTTTGTTTTTTGGCAAAATTGATGCATTATTGTTGTGTAAAAACTGTCTTCGACAATGAATTTAATACTCGATATAGGCAATACCCGTACGAAGTTAGCTCTGTTCAGTAATGGTGAAATTAGGTTTTTTACTACCCTTAATTCACCATCGGTTGATTTGTTACAAGAAAAGATAGGACATAATGAGGTGAAGCAGGTAATAGTGGCGGCAACAGGGAGTTTTTCCGATGATATTAAGCAATGGTTGCAGCAACACTATCCACAGTTTTTGCAATTACACGCCGACCTGGCATTTCCTTTTCAGATTAAATATCTTACCAAACATACGCTGGGAAACGATCGCATAGCTGGCATTGCAGGGGCGCAAGCGTTATTTCCAGCGCAAAACTGCCTGGTCATTGATGCGGGCACTGCCATCACCTACGATTTTATTGACGATGCTGGAATATACTGGGGAGGTAACATTTCACCCGGAATTGCAATGCGTTTTCAGGCATTACATACTTTTACCCAAAAACTTCCGTTAATTGAGCAGAAAGGGGACATACCTCTGATGGGAAATTCAACCGAGACGGCAATCCGAAGCGGCGTGGTTAGAGGAGTGCTGTATGAGATTGAACGATATATTCGGGAGTTGTCGCAACAATATGCAGGTTTACAGATATTGTTGACAGGTGGTGATGCGGTTTTTTTGGCTGATAAAATAAATTACCCCATCTTTGTGGACGAATTTTTAGTTTTGAAAGGTTTAAACAGAATTTTAGAATACAATGTACAGACGTGACCTGTTATTTATCGCTTTTATTCTATTGATTAATCCAATCAGCATTTCCACGGTTTTTTCTCAGTACACCATGAATTCGCCTTATTCGCGTTTTGGGTTAGGCGACATGGAATTTCAGGGTTTTACCCAGAATCGTTCGATGGGAGGAATAGGTATTGGTATGCGATTACCTAATCAGATTAATGTATTAAATCCGGCTGCTTCTACCGCTCAGGACAGCCTGTCGTTTGTGTGGGATGTGGGTATGAAAGGTGCATTTACTACCTACCGTACTTCGTTGTCAAATGTGAGGCAGAAGAACTTTAACTTCGACCATCTGGCGATTTCGGCGGCTGTAAGCAATCGTTTGGTATTGGGTGCCGGCCTGGTTCCCTACAGCAAAACTGGTTATTATTACAAAGAAATCTATACTTTTCCCGACAATGAAAGATTGGGAACAGAATATTCGGGAAATGGCAATATCAATCGTTTTTATGTTGGAGCCGGATATTCATTTTTCAATAAAAAGGTTAGCGTTGGATACCAACTTTCATACCTTTTTGGTTCCATTACCCATACTACCTATTCGGCTATGATCAATTCGTCGGACAAATATTATGGGTATTATACCCAGAACTACAGCGATTTTTCTATGACTGGTTATATACATACCCTCGGTGTTCAGGCATTGTTACCTTTATCTTCGCAAAATAGTCTGGTATTGGGAGTGGTATACGAACCAACAGCACGATTGTCGAGCGATCGCCAGGTTACTCTCAGGAGAGGAATTGATACTCTTAGCTTTGCTGGCGATACGGGTTATTTTAAAATTCCGCAACGCTTGGGTATGGGGGTAGGACTTATCATGGGACCACAGCTTACGCTGGGTATCGATTATACCATGCAGGACTGGAGTAAGGCTACTCTCTTCAATCGTGGTGATTCATTGCAAAATTATTACCGCCTTAGCTTCGGGGCCGAGTATGTTTACAATAAGGAATCGTATACCAGCTATCTGGCAAAAATTCGTTTCAGAGTGGGTGCCCATTACGAAAACACTTATTTAAAAATGTATCAGCAATCTATTGTTGACTATGGAGTCTCGGTAGGCTTAGCTTTCCCCATGCGTCGTACCAATACTTTCTTTAACGTTGGTCTTGAAATAGGACGTAGGGGTACAATCCAGCATAATCTTATCGAGGATAATTACAAGCGGGTATTTATCAGCCTGTCGCTATACGACTTCTGGTTTTTCAAACGTAAGTATGACTAGTTTTCTTGCATTGTCAGGCAGGAAAAGCTAAATTTGTTAAAAAATTTCGACAGGTTGAGAGCTAAGTATCTTTTGATATTGTTTTTTACACTATTCGGTATTGTTTCGTGCGAAAACAATATTGAGGTGGTAAAAAATCTGGGTGAATTGAAGGATCATCCCATGATATCTGCCCAGCAGGTAGAAATACTATATAGCGATTCAGCTAAGCTGCGATTACGAATTACGGCTCCGGTAATAAAGCGTTATAATAAGCCCGATAAACAATATACCGAATTCCCCCAGGGTATTAAGGTTGAACAGTTTGATACAACGCTTCGTGTGGTAGCGGTTATCGAAGCACGCTATGCTATTTATTACGAAAACAAAAATTTATGGGAGGCACGCAATAACGTAGTGGCCAGAAATCTGGTGAAAAACGAAGAGCTTAATTCCGAGGAGTTGTTTTGGGATCAGGCCCAGGGTAAAATATATTCTCACAAGTTCACTCGAATATCCAATGAGGATGGAGTGTTTTATGGGGAAGGGGGATTCGAAGCAAAAGAAGACCTTTCGCAGTGGCACATGTTAGGCATTAAAGGAAAGGTAAATATTAAGGAAGAATTTAATGAAGAGTAAATTGAGAGCCTATTTTTGGCTCACCATTGCCATTATCTGTTTTATTGCCGGCGTACATCAGTCTTTTGTGCAAGGAATAAAAGACAGTTATATGTTTTTCCTTTTTACTACCTTTGCTTTACTGTTTTTTCTTTTTCATCGAAATATGTCGCGAAAAGCTTCCAACAAATCCTGAAAAACTATGTTGGATCTGTTACAGCTTATCATATGCCTGGGGCTTTCGGCCTTTTTTTCGGGAATGGAAATCGCCTTTCTTTCTGCCAATCGTTTACGTATCGAGCTCGACCGACGTCAGGGAAGCTTTGCAGCCCATCTCGTTTCATTTTTTATCCAGAAACCCGACCATTATCTGGCTACAATATTGATAGGCAACAATGTTGTTTTGGTCGTTTATGGCCTTATCATGGCGCGCATATTAGGCGGCAGTCTGGCCCTGGTCATATCAAATCCGCTGGTAGTACTTATTGTACAAACACTATTGGCGACCTTGCTTATATTGATTACTGGTGAGTTCCTCCCTAAAATGGTTTTTCGACTTGCCCCCAACTTCTTTCTTAATTTTTTCACGCTACCTGTTTTCGTTGTCTACATCATCCTGTATCCTCTGGTTCAGTTTATTTTATGGCTATCGGGGGTTTTTGTATCGAGCAAAAGCGGAGAAACGCTTTCGCATGACAAGCATATTTTTGGTCGAATTGACCTGGAACATCTTGTCGATGAACAATCGGGCAAAAGCAATGATCTTGACACTCCGCATGAAGTACGAATATTCCGTAATGCACTCGATTTTTCGAAAGTACGTCTGCGCGATTGCATGGTACCTCGTACCGATCTGGCTGCCATTGCCAATAATGCATCGCTGGAATCGGTACGCAAAATGTTTATGGAAACAGGTTTTTCTAAGATTCTCGTTTACCACCAGAGTATCGACAATATCATTGGATATCTCAACATCAAAGATCTTTTTCAAATATCGGATCACTGGCAGACAAAAATCATCAAGGCACCCTTTGCGCCCGAAACCATGCTGGCCAGCAAAATGTTACGCATACTCATGCAGGAGCATAAAAGTTTGGCCATCGTCGTGGATGAGTTTGGTGGAACTGCCGGTATTGTGACTATTGAAGACCTGATGGAAGAGATATTCGGCGAAATTCAAGACGAGCATGATACGGACGAGATGGTAGTTAAAATATTGTCGGATAAAAGTTTTGTGTTTTCTGGCCGTATTGAAATTGCCACCCTAAACGAAAAATTTAATCTCAATATACCAGTTTCGGACGAATACGAAACACTGGCTGGTTATATTATGCAGCGTATCGGTAAAATTCCATCCAATAACGAAACCTTTCAGTTCGACGGTTTATCGGTTAAAATATTAAAGACTTCGCATAACCGAATTGATCTGGTGTATTTGAAAATTGAGGAAATGGAAAAATAAAAAGGAGGAATCTTAAAATGATTCCTCCTGAATTTTTTAGCGAAACACTTTATTTTTTAATACTCCAACCACCTTTAAGACCAAAAATAAACCATGTAAGAGCGAGCACACCAACCCCAAAAATTGTATCGCCTATAATGCGTAGCCATTTCAATACATTGATATAGGGTTGCTGCATGAATTCGGCCGAACGAGCATACCACAATCCTTCCTGAACGCTGGCTACCGTCTGTGCCAGACCAATGGGCAATAGGCTGAGCAGAACCATGGCAATGAGTCCGACGTTAATGCTCCAGAATGCAAATTTGAGCCATTTATCGTTCCATTCAACATTTACATTCATATCGCGCAAGACGAAAAGCATCAATCCAATACCCAGCATACCATATACTCCAAAGAGGGCAGTGTGACCATGAACGGGAGTAGTATTTAGTCCTTGCATGTAATACAGGGCAATGGGTGGATTGATAAGGAAACCAAAAATGCCAGCACCAACAAGGTTCCAGAAAGCAACCGCTACAAAGCAGTATATCGGCCATTTATATTTTTGTACCCAATCAGTACTTTGGGTAAGTTTTAAATTGTCGTAGGCCTCGAATCCCATCAGCGTAAGTGGTACAACTTCCAGAGCACTGAAGGTAGCACCCAGTGCCATAATAGAGGTGGGAGTTCCCGTAAAGTACAGATGGTGGAAGGTGCCGATAATTCCTCCGGACAAAAAGATGATGGTAGAGAAAAGCACGGCAGTTGTTGCAGTGGCTGTTTTTATCAGTCCCAGTCGGACAAACAGAAAAGCCGTGACTACCGCAGCAAATACTTCGAAAAATCCTTCAACCCATAGGTGGACGACCCACCAACGCCAATATTCTACGATGGCCAGGTGCGACTGTCTACCCCACATGAGTCCAGCCCCATAGAAGGCTGCTATGGCAATGGTAGATATGAGAAACAACACCAAAAGACTTCGATTTTCAGTTTTTTGCTTTAATGCCGGCCAGATAGCACGCCCCATGAGTATCAGCCATACCAATAGACCTACAAAAAGCAACAGTTGCCATAAACGTCCCAAATCAATGTATTCGTATCCCTGGTGCCCCAACCAGAAGTTCTGGACTAAGCCCAATTTTTGCATTACTCCCAACCATTGTCCTGCTAATGAGCCCACTACAACGATGAGCAGAGCGATAAATAAAAAATTGACTCCTAAACGTTGGTATTTGGGCTCATGCCCCGATATTGCAGGTGCATAGTAAAGCCCTGTTGCCAACCATGAGGTTGCTATCCAGAATATTGCTAGTTGCACATGCCAGGTTCGCGAAATAGAATAGGGCAATATATTGGCCAATGGTATTCCATATAGTCCTTGACCTTCTACACCATAGTGAGCTGTAATGACTCCCATGATAACCTGTACCAGGATGAGCAGCGTTACAATCCAAAAATATTTTAGCGTTGCTTTTTGCGATGGAGTGTTGCTCGTGCTACCCAGCGGAAAGCCAGAAGCGATAGATTCGTACGATTCTTCTCGTTTTCTTGCATAATACCAAACCATCAGGCCAATGCCTGCTATAAGCATAATGACACTGAATCCTGTCCATAATAGTAACGCACCCGAAGGAGAATTCCCTACTAATTCTTCGGCAGGCCAGTTATTCGTATAGCTAATGTTGCTACCTGGACGATTGGTTACACACGACCAGGCTGTCCAGAAGAAAAATGCATTCAGCTTGCGGATTCTTTCTTTGTCAGTCAGCGTGTTGGTCTTTATAGCGTATTGCTCGCGAAGACGATCAAATGCAGGGTCGTCGGTAAAAAGTTTTTCATAATAAACACAATTGTCCGCAATGGCCTGAGTTCTGAGATCGGAAACTACAATGCTTTTATCGGCTGGATTGTAGGTGTTTTTTCTCAAGTCCTTTTGCAAAAGTACTTTTAAATATGCCTGTTTTTCGGCTGGCAGACTGTCGAATGTGGAATTATACTCGCTTTTCGCCAGCGATTCTAACATAAAAACAGCCTCGCGATGAAGCCATTCGGCGCTCCAATCGGGTGCTACATAGGAACCATGTCCCCAGATAGTTCCTAATTCGTGTCCACCAATGCTTTGCCACACATTTTGACCATCCCTGATGTCTGTGCCTGTGAAAATAACTGTCCCATCGGGCTTAACTACTTTGTCGGGTATCGGTGGAGCCTGATGGTATATTTCCCTCCCAAAAATCAATAATACTGCAAATGAAACGGTCAGTACGGCTAAAAATATTAGCCATAATCTTCTTGTTTTCATAGTATTTAGTTTTTATGATACATGAAAAATTATTTAAGTACAAAAATACTTATTTTTTTTATTTTTGTCAAAATTTTCGTCATTCCATAATATATTTACCTAAAATGATTGCATTATGCGGTTAACATCTATAAAGCAAAAAAACGGTGGACGTAATATATATCTTGCAATAGCTGTATTTGTATTTGTGGCTTTTTTATTAACGATAGTTCAATTACGTGAAATGGAACGTCCTTTATTATTGTTGGAACGGTTTTTCAGGCATGGAGGTTGGCTCGAAATTGTTTTCATAGCAGCGTATGGGGGTTTTCTAGGTTATCAAATGTCGGATCCGGCACGTGTACCTAAATATAGACGATTGTCGTGGTTTTTATTTTCGGTCGTATTTTTTTCACAGTTTGTTTTAGGATTATTGATAGATACAATTTTTCTAATGACTGGTAAGTTGCATTTACCGATACCCATGATGGTACTTGCCGGTCCCATTTACCGGGGTCAAATGTCGGTGATGTCGATTCTTTTTTTGAGTACTATCCTGCTTACAGGGCCTGCCTGGTGTAGTCAATACTGTTATTTTGGAGCCATGGATGGAATTGCATCGAGTAAACAGAAAAGGCCACGTTCATGGTCAAAGGGACATGCATTCAAGTGGACCTTGTTTTTCCTGGTGATTTTTTTGGCCTGGCTGTTTCGCATGTTGGGGCTAAACCATATGATAACTACGGTTCTGGCAATATTATTTGGATTAATCGGAATTACAATCATTGTCGTTTTATCCCGTAAATATGGCACAATGATGCATTGCGTTTACTATTGTCCTCTTGGAACATTGGTTAATATGCTCAAATGGGTCAATCCTTTTCGATTACAAATTGATGAAAATTGTACGTTGTGTATGCGTTGTACCAATCATTGTCGTTACGATGCCTTAAAGCTTGAGGATATTAAAAATCGAAAGCCGGCATATACCTGTACGCTTTGTGGCGATTGTATTACGTCCTGCCATCATCAGTCGATTCGTTATAAATTTTTAGGATTGGGGCCTAACTCTGCCCGTAATCTATATATTTTTCTAACAGTTTCTCTTCATGCCGTGTTTCTGGCATTGGCACGCATTTAATTTTTTCGTAAAGGGAAATTTTTCCTTGTTTGGCGTTGTTTTTTTATACTCGGTTAGTCTCATCCCGAGTTACATAGCTGCTAATTGTGCTTGGTATTAAATAATTGTTAATAACCTTAATTTAATACATCTGCTACATACAGTTAATATTACACATCTATTTTTGGGGTGTAATAAAAGAAAAGGTGATGAGTTAAGTATGTATTAAAACAGGATAAGCAAGGAATAGGCTTGCTATACAAAAAGATACATGCTAATTCCATCAGGATATCTATTGTAAAATTAAAATTGTTTGGTTATGAAAACACACAAATTTATTCTGCTGGCTGTTTCAAGTTTACTTGCTTTGCAGATGATGGGTTCGGAAAAACCTATGGTGGAAGTAAGTAAGAATGCATGTATTTCTGGGAATGGTACCCAGATTAAGGGTCAGGTAGTGGATAAGGTCACACACGAACCGCTGGTTGGGGCAAAAGTTAAGCTGGTGAATTGTAACCGTGAGGTATATACCGATTTTGATGGCAACTTTTCTTTCGAACAAATAGGTGCAGGTGAACACATATTGCAGGTAGAATACGTATCGTATGAAACTCGTTTTACTACCGTTAACGTGAATAATCAGGATACCAAATACGATTCTGTCATCATGCTCAAGAATGCCCGCAATTAATATTTAGTAAGAAACGTTACAAATTTCATATATGGTTTTGTTTTCGATGCATATGCATCGGAAGGTGGGGGAGGTGTGTAATGTTCAATAAAATTGTGTAAATGAAACGCAGGTATAACATTATTTGCAAATGATTATCTGCTGAAGGGAAAAACAATTACATGTTTGTTCCTTCCAACCTTTGAAATATTAAAAATTGTATTCGGATGAAACGAGCATGTATAGCAGTATTCACAAACGAGTATGAAAATATTTATCAGTTTCGTACTTGCCTATGAGTAGAAAGTTCATCATATGCAAGTTCCATCCGACCGATTTAAAGAACATTTAAAATTATTTTCTCGAATGAAAATCTATCAATTGCTAACATTAGCTTTTTTGTTGTTGCTTGTCGATCAGGCATCGGGTCAGGTTCTTTTGAAAGTCGAGAATTCGAAGTATTTTGATACAAATCATAACCTGTATACCGGAAAGTACATCGAATACTATGAAAATGGTAATAAACGAATTGAGATGACAATTCGAAATGGTGAGTTGGACTCAACCACCATCCTGTATTTTCCCGATGGTAAAATACAGGAGATTCGAAATTATAAAAATGGATTAATGCATGGAAGGTGGATAACCTATAATGCCAAAGGAGTGAAAATAGCTGAGGCAAATTATAGCTATGAGAAGAAAGATGGTAAATGGCAGATTTTTGATGATGAAGGTAGGTTAAGGTATGAGATGTATTATAAAAATGGAGAGCGGTGTGGTGTATGGCGTATTTACAGCGAAGATGGACAGATTCAATCCGAGCGCTCGTTCCCTGCATGTAAAAATTAATGTTTGTATCTATGTTACCCCTTATCAATCCTGTTGATTTGATCAAAGCTGCGGATTTTAAGTGGCTTAATCGGCATACTGTAAAATTTGTAATGCATTTTTTCCGTTATCCCGAGATAAATCATTTGTATGCTCGTCATAAAAATGCAAAGGGATTTGATTTTATTAATCGGATTCTTACCGATCTCAAGGTACGCTATCACGTCAGTGATGCTGAATTGGAAAATATTCCCACAAAGGGCTCATTTATCATTATTGCAAATCATCCTTATGGTGGGATTGAAGGATTGATATTGCTTAACATTTTATCAAAACGTAGGCCTGATGTTAAAATTATGGCCAATTTTCTTTTTCAGCATCTCGAGCCAATCAAAGATTTGTTCTTTCCGGTTAACCCCTTTGAAACCATTAAGGATATAAAAAGCATCTCGGGGTTAAAGGAGGCACTGTATCATTTGGCCGAAGGACACCCCTTGATTATTTTTCCAGCTGGCGAAGTTTCTACCTGGCACGATCATGGGAAAATCACCGATCGTAAATGGCACAACGGGGCAATTAAATTTATTCGTAAGGCCGATGTTCCTGTTATCCCGGTTCATTTTTCAGGTACAAATAGTTATTTGTTTCATTTATTGGGTTTGATACATCCAATGCTTCGAACAGCAAGAATACCGACTGAATTGCTTAATAAAAAGCATAAAACGATTTATGTTCGAATAGGCAAGGGTATAACAACTTCGGAAATTCGAAAATTCGACGATAATTCACAATTGGGCAGGTATTTGCGTGCTCGCACGTATGCTCTTGAGCATCAGCAAGAAGTTAAGAAATTTTATATTCCTGTTTTTCAAGTCGGGAAAATTCCCGAGGATATAATTTCCCCTATTAGCAGTGATGTTCTGGAGAAAGAGATTAAACAGTTGCATGCCCACGATCTTCTTTTTCAGTTCAAACACATTGGCGCTTATCTGGCAAGCTCGCATCAAATTCCACAATTGATTCAGGAAATAGGTCGTTTGCGCGAGGTAACTTTTCGAGCAGTTGGAGAAGGAACGCTGCGATCGGTTGATCTGGATGAGTACGATTATTATTACCATCATCTGTTTCTTTGGGATCATGAACAGCATCAGCTTGTAGGAGCTTACCGAATGGGATATGGCTGGGAAATTCTGGAACAATACGGCATGAAAGGTTTTTATACCCGCAGCCTGTTCAAGTACAAAAAAGAATTTCAAACAGTTTTGAGTCAGTCCATTGAGTTGGGGCGATCGTTTATTGTTCAGGAGTATCAGAAAAACCCTCTTAGCCTGTTTTTGCTGTGGAAAGGGATATTTTATACGGTAATTCGACATGCTTCCTGTAGGTATTTATTGGGTCCTGTTAGCATAAGTCAGGATTATTCCCATGCCTCGCGAGCTATTCTGGTAAACTATGTACGTCAGCATCATTTTGATACACAAATGGCTAAATATGTTATACCCCGTAAAAAGTATAAGCCTGTTGTATCGTTCGACACCAACATCCTGGTTTCATCGATGAGTGGGCTAACAGATGTGGACAAATTGATTGAGGGGATTGAAAATCAGGGACGTATGCCGGTGTTGCTGAAAAAATATTTGCAGCTAAATGGCAAGATTATAGCGTTTAATGTAGATCCAAAATTTAATTCGTGCCTCGATGGTCTTATGTTGCTCGATTTAAACGATGTGCCTGTCGATATGCTCAGGCAGTTTATGAAAGAGGATTCAAAGCGTGAACTGAAAAAATACCAGAACTTCAATAAGGTCATCAATCCTATTTTGATGAAACGAGCATGTATAGCAGTATTCACAAACAAGTATGAAAATAATTTCTCAAACTTGCTTGATTTTAGAGCTTAAAACATATTACATGCGAGTTCCATCCGGCCTTTTAAGAAAAATTTTTAAAATTTTTTTTGGATGAAACGAGCAATTGAGATTCTGTAATGCCATCTGAAAATGAAAAGTTTTTTGATACCATGTAATACAGAATTGTTTGCGCGAATTTATGGTTTTGGTAAGCTTTTGAAGGCCTCTGACAATTAAGTTGTAAAAAAGTATGTGTTTGCAAGAGAAGTATAACTACAATAATAATGGTTTAGTGTATATGAAAAAATTAATTACTGTTTTATTTATTTTGTTTTGGTACGTATCTTTTGGTTGGTCACAGGGTGTAATTAAGGGTACTGTAGTGGATGCACAATCGGGTGAAACTCTGATTGGTTGTAATGTATATATACAGGGTACAACAATAGGGGTTACAACGGACCTGGATGGGAATTATGTTATCCGAAATATTAAGCCAGGGAAATATACACTTGTAGCGTCATATGTTTCGTACGATCCAACAACGATAGAAGTGCAGGTACCAGCATCGGGCGAAGTGAATGTTCCCATACAACTTAATCCTGCTACCATTGCTATTAGCGAAGTAAATGTGGTTGCCAAGAAAAAATATGACACGGAAATGGCCATGCTTTCTACAATAAAATCAAAAGAAATTATCATCAGTGGGATATCCAATCAGCAAATTCAAAAATCTCAGGATAAGGATGCTGCCGAAGTATTGCGTCGTGTTCCAGGAATTACCATTACCGATGGACGTTTTGTAGTAATACGCGGACTTTATGAGCGATATAATTCAGTATTGCTGAATGGTGTTACAGCTCCAAGTAGTGAAGCCGATCAAAGAGCCTTTTCGTTTGATTTGGTTCCCAGTGGCATGATCGACAATATTATCGTTTATAAATCGCCAGCTCCCGAATTACCTGCCGATTTTGCAGGGTCGGCCATTAACATTACCACTAAAAATGTTCTCGACGAAAATAGTTTCTCATTTTCATATACAGCAGGTTATACCCAGCAAACTACGTTTAAAAACTTTGTAACATATCCTGGCGGAAAATTCGATTGGTTGGGCCTTGATGATGGCACAAGAAACATTCCCAAAATCTTTCCTCCCAAGAATCAAATGAATGATTCAATATTTGCGCAGGATTATCTGCCCGGATATAGCGATTCTATTACACGTATTTCACGTTCATTTCGCAATGATGCCTTTACAACGCGAACCATTAAAGCTCCCATTAACCAGAGTGCCAATGTGTCGTTCAACCGAATTTTTAAATTAGCCAATATTCGAGGCGCCAGCTTTACAGCTATCATGTATAGCAATAGCTATGGTAATCAGGATGCAAAGCGTGCAGAGTATCTCGACCCCAACCCAGTGAATGGTAAAGAATCGTACTTATTTGATTTTAGAGATAACCGTTTTAATAATAGTGTGAGAGCCTCGCTACTTCAAAATTTTTCATTTTCTCCTTCCACCAATCACACCTTTGAATGGCGGAATTTTTTGACAATTAATAGTCTTAATCGAACGGTAGTACGTGATGGTATTGATTATACCAGTTCAGAACCCGATACTATTCGTGGCTATGCTATGGAATTATACGAACGTACTGCGTATACGGGCCAAGTAGCAGGTAAGTCATTTTTTAACGATCAAAATACCCAAATTGATTGGGTATATGGTTATTCCTATGCCAACAAATCGCAGCCCGATATGAAACGTCTTTATCTATTCAAAACTGATGATGGAACCGGACAAAATAAGTATCGATTGGTTTTTGCCAGTTCCCTTCCCGTTCCCGAAAAAGGCGGTCGTTTCTACATTTTTGCATACGAAAATATTCATAATGCTGCTCTTAATTTATCCCAAAATATTTCTCTGGCTAATCAGGTGTATACAATAAAAACCGGGGTTTTTTATGAGCAGCGCAACCGTGTTTTCGATGCGCGAAACATCGGAATTGTCACCAAAGGGGTATTGAATGTGAACCTATTTCAACCCATTGATAGCGTGTTTCAAAATAAAAACTTTTACTATCCTGGTGGATTGGTATACAATGAAAATACAAAACCTTCGAATCATTATCGTGCAAGCGTAAAATCTATTGCGCCATATATAGGCTTAAAAATACCCATTGGATCAAAAATAACCACTTACTCGGGGATACGTTTTGAAAATTACCATCGTTTAATTGCCGATTTCCAAAAAAATAAAGAACAAATTCCCGATTTTTCGTATCAATCTAACAGTTGGTTCCTTAGTACCAATATAACCTATTCGTTCAACGAGAAAAATTTACTCCGGTTGTCTTATGGCAATACTGTCAATCGGCCAGAGTTTAGAGAAGTATCACAATTTTACTATACCGATTTCGATTTAAATGCTGGGGTGTGGGGAAATGATACCTTGAAGGATTGTCATATACAGAATTACGACGTAAGGTATGAATTTTACCCTTCATCCGACGAAATTATCAGCGTGTCATTATTTTACAAGTCATTTAGAAATCCTATAGAAACCTCATTGATCGAAACAGGAAATCAGCCTGAATATAAACCTTTTAATTCTGAGAAGGCTGTTAGTCAGGGTATTGAATTGGATATGCGTAAAAGCTTTTCCTCTTTATCGGCTTACGATAACCTATTACAATATTTGAAAAATTTTACGCTTGTACTTAATGCGTCTATCATTCAAAGCAGAGTAACAACCAACTGGGCTGATGCGCGCGAAAATAAACGAGAAATGATGGGGCAGTCGCCCTATATTATTAATACTGGCATATACTATGCAAGTCAGAAATATGGTTTTCAACTGGCTACATTATACAATAGGGCAGGTCGAAGAATAGTAGCAATTGGAAATAAGAACAATCCTCATACCTGGGAATTGGCTCGCAATACTGTTGATATTACTCTCTCAAAAAGGTTTGGTAACGGTCTCGAAATAAAATTGGGTATAAAAGATATGCTAAACGAACCAATACATAGGGTACAATACGATAAGGTTACAAAATTATCCACGAATGAGCATGTTAATTTGACTGAAACAACATTATACTACAGACCTGGCACCCAGGTGAACCTAGGTATTAGTTTTAAGTTTTAATGTTTGAGTAACGTTTGATACCTCATCCCTTTTCTTATATGTTCAACACCTATGTCCCGTTGGCTCGCTGACGGGACATTTTTTTTGAATTCAATCGATTTACATAATATTAATTTAACAAATACTGACAAATACATCAGTTTAGATGCAATTAAATTAATGAATAGTTAAGAGTTACATAATATTGGAAAAGTAGCTTTACCGTGAAAATAACTAAAAAAATGCGTTATGAAAAGAATTTTACTTATTACAAGCTTTGTGCTGGCCGCATTTATTGTGCATGGCCAAACAATTAATGATCCTTTCTTTAAAAAGGTTAGCTTTAAAGGTGCTTTTGGTAAAGAAGATTGGACAGCCGGATGGGCTAATTTCGATCCGCAAAACACCGATTATCCCAATCCTACGTCAACCTTAGGAAATGGTGATCTGTCTGCTGCTGGTGGTTTAAAAATTACAACCAATCAGACAATTAGTGGTACCGTTAAACTTGATGGTTGGGTATATGTGAACTCGGGTGCTACACTTACCATTCAGCCCGGAACAATAATACGTGGAACAACGGGCTCAACGCTTATTATAGAGCGGGGTGCAAAGATTATTACTGAAGGTACAAAAGAGCAACCGATTGTTTTTACCTCCATGAAACCAAAAGGTTCTCGTGCTCCAAGTGATTGGGGTGGTGTAATAATACTTGGTCGAGCAACCAATAATCAAGGTAATAATGTTACAATTGAAGGTGGGGTAGGTGCAACATACGGAATTGGTGATGGTCCTGCCATCGAAGATGATAGCTCTGGTATACTGAAATATGTACGTATCGAGTTTCCTGGCTACGACATCGATGGTAATGGAAATGAAGTTAATGGATTGACTATGGGAAGTGTAGGTAGCCGTACCGTAATAGAATACGTTCAGGTATCGTTTAGTGGTGACGATGGTTTTGAATGGTTTGGTGGAACCGTTAATTGCCGTTATTTGATAGCGTTGGCTACCGAAGATGATGATTTTGATACGGATTATGGTTACCGGGGTAATGTTCAATTTGCGTTGGCTATTCGCGATCCAAAGGTTTGTGATACCGATGGTGCTCGTGGTTTTGAATCTGACAACGATGCCAATTCGAGCTACAACAAACCCTATACCTCTGCTGTATTTAGCAATGTTACACTTATCGGGCCGGGCGTTGACGAATCGGCAACACAAAAACACGAAGTTGGTTTGTTGCTCAGACGTAATACCCGTTTACAAATATACAACCTTGTATCTACCAGGTATATCAAAGGTGGAATAGTGATTGACGGTGACCCTACCCAGCAGGCTGCTAAGGACGATTCGCTGAAAATTCAATATTCTATTATGGCTGGTTATGGTGCAAAAGCTGTTGCCACCAAAGGAACCAGTAATCCTCTTACAAATCCATATGCCTGGTATCTTGGCAACAACAACGATACCACCTCGTTTGAGGCATTAAAATTAAGCTTTCCTGTTGATGTAACAAAAGCTTCCCTTTCTTTCATGCCCGGCAGTGGTTCTGTATTGTTAAATGGCTCGTCATGGGGTAAACCTGTTGCCAGCATCACAATATCTTCACCAAAAGATAGTATACTCATAAACGAAAGTATTCAGTTAACCGCCAGCGTATCACCTAACGATGCTGCTAATAAAGACGTAAAATGGTCGATTGTATCAGGTGCCGACAAAGCTACCATTAACGCTAACGGTGAATTGCAGGGCACTGCTGCTGGTACTGTAACGGTAAAAGCTGAAGCTGAAGATGGTTCTGGTGTTTCGGCTACAATTACTGTAGTCGTTAAAAATCAGGTGGGGGTTGCCAATGTAAATTACCTCTCGCAGATTTACCCAAATCCTGTAACTGATGTGTTAAACATCAAAGGAATTTCCAGTCTTTCTAAGGTAGAAGTGTACGATGTTACCGGTAAAAAAATACGTTCGCAATACAATATTAACAGCACTCAGACAAATATTAGCTTTGATGCGCTTCCAGCTGGTTTGTACATTGTAAGGATTCAGTATTTGAACGGTTCATCCGATTTGCAAAAGGTATACAAAAAATAAATTTACAGGCGAAGCGGAGAATTTTCTCCGCTTCTTTTATTTTAAAACGTTATGATATGATTTTAAAAAGTTTACCTCCCGAATGGAACAACACTTACCTGGTTGATCATCATATCCAAACCCGAAATCTGTTATTTGCCATACTGGGGTATGTGTATCTTATGAAGAGTAAAAAAGCTGACATGAGCGATGAACAGATAGAATTTTTAAAAGAAATTGAAAAACTTTGTTTTCAACTGCTCGACCACGAAAAAAGCTTAATTTCTCGTCTATTGTTGCAAAATCAAAAGCTTCATTTTCCTTCCAACCAACTAAACTAACCCATTTTTGTGACAGGGTTAGATTTTTTTACCAATTTTTCCATCTTTACTTTGCTTAATTGTTTTTACTGGGAATCCCCGAGGGATCCCTATTAGGAAATTTTTTGACAAAATGCATAGGATAATTCACAAATTTTTCTATATTTGATATAGATATATTTTGTAGTTGTTGTTTATGAGATTAAAGTGAATTGTGTAAATTCGGTACCCGTCTTTATTTTTTGGGTGGAATAATATTTGAATTGTAAAAAGTAAATGAGTCGGCGCAAAAACATAAGAACTTTTGTAGATGCTGCAAAACGTGTAATGGATGATAATCTTCCGTTAGCACGTTTCGCTGAGGTATTGCGCCTTTCCGAAGAGTTAAAGTCCGACTATACCCAAATATATGCAGAGAAAAAAAGACTTCAGCATCAGCTTGAAAAATATGAACATCTGATTGCAAATTTAAGCAACGAGATATGGCGTTTGCGCGAACAATTGATTTTGCTGGAAGAAGTTTTTAATAATCTTCATCTGATTGTTAGCATAAAGGATGTAAAAAGAGGAAATTTTTTGTGGTATAATGAGAACTATTCGCGTATTCTTGGATATAGACACAAGCAACTTCAAGAACTTAATTCTCGCGAGGCAATTCATCTGTATCATCCGGAAGATTACGGTAAAATTAAGGAAAGAAACAAATTTATGATACGTGGCGATCACAACCGGCATTCCTGTCAGGTTCGTTTGCGAAGTTCTGATGGTCGATGGATTCGAATGCGCTCCGACTACATTGCTATCAAGCGCGGTTCGGATGGAAGCTTGTTGCAAGCCATCGAAATTTTTTCCGATATAAGGGAGGATGGATAGGGTCAGGCAGTAGGTCCAGTGGAGGAAGTTTTAATGTCTAATGCATCACGTAGACCATTTCCTACATATATAAATGCAAGGGTAAGTAAAGCTATAGCCAGACCCGGCAGAAGAGGAAGATATGCTTTTCCAAGCAGCAAGTAGCCATAATGCTCTTTGACCATTCCTCCCCACGATGGCATGGGTGGCTGGATACCTAGCCCCAGAAAACTTAAGCCCGACTCAATGAGTATGGCCGAAGCAAAATTCGAGGTGGAAACAACGATTAAAGGGGCAATGGTAAAAGGAAGTAAATGTTTGAACAGTATTCTCGCATGACCGAACCCCATCGCACGGGCAGCTTCTATGAATTCTTTTTCGCGAAGTCCCAATATTTGTCCTCGAACCATCCGCGCTACATCAACCCACATGGTTAGTCCTATGGCTATAAACACTTGCAGAATTCCTTTTTTTATCACCAGCGTTAGCGATAGCACAAGTAGCAGGGTAGGTATCGACCAGGTAACATTGATAAGCCACATAATAATCTTATCAGTCTTTCCTCGAAAATACCCTGCCATTGCACCGAGTAGGCCACCAATAAGCAGTGAGATAATAACGGCTGCCAGCCCAACGGTGAGCGAAATACGGGCACCAATAATGAGCCTGCTTAACATATCACGTCCCAATCGATCCGTGCCTAACCAGAATCGTTTTTGGATGATGTACTTTTCACTTATTAGTGTTGAAAATGTTGCGGAATCTATGTGTGCATTTATCCCTAATGAGCATGGTGTAAAGGGGTTGTTGAAATTTTGGGGTAACATGCCTATGGGTGCCACATATAACAGGGTGTCGGTAATGTTGTAACTGCTTATGGGAATGTGCCTTAATTTGTTTTTACTGCCGAAAATCATGGTATGTAGCCAGGAATCGTTGTCAGTGGGTACATCTTTTTCTGGGATTACAAGAAAAAGAACCTGAGTACCAGGGGCAACTGCCGAAAGTTCTATAAATTGCTGGTTGGCATTCGGGGTTTTGTCGGGGGTTATGACATATCCCAATATTGATATAATGCTAATGAATAGCACATATATGAGGCCAAAAACCGCAAGCTTATTTTGAAGATATTTTTTCCAGAAGTGCATGTCGTTGTAATGATTATTCAGTTTAGGTTATCGATTGTAAGTTTTTAATCGCTTTTATGTTGAATTGTGCGTTGTTTCCACGAAAATTTTGCAAAATTTCCGTATATGCTTACAAACGTTACAAATATAGGGTAAATAAGTTGTGCCAGGGGATAGATACGTATAATTTTTTCATGTCCCAACATTTTAGCAGCTTTGTAAAGCAGGGGAAAGTCGATACAGACTTTAATAAGTATTGCGGTTAGCCACAATTTGAATGCCTGGCTGGAAAAAAAAGCACACCCCATCGATACCACCAGTACAATGTTGGTGATAGCAACTATAAGGGCTACCCCTATGATAGTGGGATCGGCATAGTAACGGCTTTTACTCACCCAACGGATTCGTTGATTGATAAATTGACCGATGGTATCGGGTACAGTGGTCGTTACAATGGCATCGGGTGATGCAACGTAATCTATGCGTTTGCCTATTTTCTTAAGGTAAAGCATAAAAAATATATCGTCCCCTACCGGGATGGGTGGTGCAGCGTGCTTAAGATAGTCTATAAAATCGGATTTAAAGAAAACCAGGTTAGCACCGCTACAGAGGATAGGATTTCCAGCCCAGGCAGAGGCAGCGGCCGTTGCTGTAAGGCTTAACTGTTCGATGGCAAAAAAAATTGAGAGAACCGACTTTGATTGTTTGAGTAAAACGGGTCCCATGATTAGGTCGGCATGCGATTGCCATTGCGTTCCAGCCATTTTAGTGAGCCATGTTGATGCCACAGTACAGTCGGCATCAAGCGTAGCAATAAGCGTGTAAGAGGCCTTATGAATGCCTTCCATTAAAGCCATTCGCTTGCCATATTTTCTCCCCTCGAGCGAAACTATCTGATAACGGTAGGGAAAATTTTGCTTTGTTAGTAAAGAGCTCAGTAATTCGTATGAATTGTCTGTAGAGTGGTCGTTAATCCAGATGAATTCAATCTTATTTGCCGGATAGGTTAGTTGCACAAGCGATTGAACCAGCGAAGGTATATGTTGCGCTTCATTACGAAAAGGGATGATCACGGAAATTTCGGGCAATACATCAGCGATAGGATTTGCGTTTGGGTTATATTTTTTATAAAAATAGTAGGTATAGTATAATATCAGCCCTGAATAAACCAGGACGGGAAACAAAAACCACCCCATAAAATATCAATTAATTATCAGGTTGTTGCTAAGGGTAGCGGATAGGTTTTTTTGTGAATTTTTGTTATTGCACAGTCCGGGAATTGAGAAATAAAACTTTGAACCTACCCCTTCTGTCGATTCTACCCATATTTTGCCCCCCATAAGTTCGACCAATCCTTTTGAAATAGCCAAACCCAGTCCCGACCCACCATATCGGCGTGTTAGCGAAACATCGGCCTGGGTAAATCGCTGGAAAATTTCTTCGTGCTTATCTTCGGGAATACCTATACCCGTATCAGCAACATAAAAAACAATCATATCGTTATCAACCGAGTAGCCTACTGTTATTGCGCCTTTTTCCGTAAATTTAAATGCGTTTGAAATCAAATTGTTTAATATTTGCTTCAGACGCAGAGGATCGGCCAATACAATGGCATCTTCGTCAGGTAACGATTTTTCAATTTTGGTGATAATGTCTTTACCCTGTGAAATAGGGTTCATGTATGGATTTAGGATGTCGTTGAGTAAAAGATTGATGTTAACGATGGTTTTCTTGAGCTTAACCTGTCCTTCCTGAATACGTGATACATCAATAATGTCGTCAATCAAGTTAAGGAGAAGGTTGGCATTGGCTCGGATAATTTGAATAAATTCTTCTCTTTTCTCTGGTTCATCAAAAGAATGTTCCAGTAATTGAGAGAATCCTAAAATACCGTTGATGGGGGTGCGTATTTCGTGGCTCATATTAGCGAGGAAGGCAGTTTTCAAGCGGTCGCTTTCTTCGGCACGTTCTTTAGCGCGGATAAGCTCTTTTTCGAGTCTTCTACGCTGCAGGGCAATCGATGCCTGATATAGGAAAGTTTCAATAACTCGCGGATCTTCAAGATATTGTTCGTATCGGGTCAGGATGACTACGCTTCCCAATAATTTTCCCGAACGAACTATCCCCATTCCATAAGCTTTATTTAACGAAATAAGCTTTTCTAAGGCCTTGCAGACCATATAATCTATCTGTCGATTGGTAATATTGTACAAACCCCCGTTCAACTCGTGCAACTTGTTGGAAGAAAGAAAAAGTTTTCGCTTTAATGTTGGAGTTAGTGGCATTGAATAGTTGATAGGGTCACGACCGAGAATATCGTGAACTACACCCATGTATTTGTTAAGTCCCGAAAGATGCTTGATGACCAACGCATCGGTATCTTCGTAATACGAGCTGAAAATTACCACGGAGTTAGGAACCAGTTCGCAAATATTTTCGCCAATATAGCGGTATATTTCATTGCTCGAGGATATGGAAAGAAAATCGAGCGCAGTCTTTTCCAGGAAGCTTACCCGTTGCTGGTAGGCTCGTTCTTTGGTTTCTGCAATTTTCTTTTCCGTAATGTCGCGCGAATTGATGACAATGCCCTTTATAAGTTGATTTTCGATGTGATTTGAGAAAAAGCTCTCGAAATATACAATCGAACCATTGGGTCGAATACAGGCAAAAACGGCTTCCTGCTGGCTATCGGGTTCCTGGATGACTTTGTTAATGGCATATAGCACTAATCCTTCGTCGGAAGGACTTACAAATTCAGTAAATGAACGTCCTATTGCATCCTCTGCACTGATGCCTGCTATTTTATAAAAGAAGGAAGTGTCAAAGATTACGCGTCCTTCGGTATCTACAACGGTGATAGATTCTGTAGAATGCAGCAATAGCGCTTTAATTCGATCGTCATTGGCACGAAGCTGCATTTCCATGCGCTTGTATGGTGTTATATCCATGGAAATGCCTGTGATGCCAATTATGTTGCCTTCATTGTCAAAAACAGGTGTTTTAATGGTTTCTGTGTATAGCGTACCCGTTGCAGTATCAATGAATTCCTCAAAACGTTGCGATTGTTTACTGCTGATTACCAGATAGTCGTTGTCTGCTTGTAATTTTGCACTGTCTGGATCCATTATTTCACTATCGGTGCGCCCAATTATGTCTTCCTTATGCAATTTATAATGTCGAGCAAATGCTTCATTGACAGAAATATAACGTCCTTCAACATCTTTAAGCCATGCTAAATGGGGAATATTGTCGAGTATAGCCTGCTGTTGGGCATGGGAAATTAATAATTCGGCTTCCAACTGCTTTTGACGGCTAATATCACTTACTACCGATATATAGCGGATAATTTCGCCCTGTTCATCTTTTACGGGAAAAACTCTTTCCCATACCCAAACCACTTTTCCATTGGGGTGGATAACTCGATATTGGCCGTTGAATTTTCCTGTGTTCAGAAATTCTTCACTGTTGAAGTACTGAACAATCTTTTCCCGATCCTCGGGATGGATCCATTCGCCAGGGATATGCTTATACTTGTAAGCTTCATTAATCTTTCGCCCAAAAATGCGTTCAAATTCCGGATTGATGTACAGTACACCTTTATGATTACTTAAAATAAAGGCATCGGAGGTATTTTCGGCAAATTGCCGGAATTTCTCTTCACTGTCGAGCAAAATGTTTTCGATGATCTTGCGTTGGGTTATTTCTAATGCTATACCACTGGTGCCCACATATTTACCTTTTTCGGAGAATATGGGAGTTTTATGAATCTCAAACCATCGATTATCCTGGTTTATTACAAAAAGTTTTTCTTCATAAAAATGTTTTTGATTTTCAATGATGGGGGTATCGTCAAGCAAGTATTCATATATTGTTGCATGGGATGTCAATAATGACTTTTTTTCAGAAATTAAGAAATCGGAGCTCCATCCAAAAAATTCCTTAAATTTCTGGTTGCATACCACCAATTCGCCTTTGGCATCTTTTAACCATACCAATGCGGGGATGTTATTTATCAGCGATTGAAGTTGGGCTTTAGCCTTATGAAGTATTCCAATTGTCTTTTTTCTATCGGTAACATTGTAAGCGATAAAATATATTCGGCCTGAAGTTGTTCCCAGGTCATTTGCGGTTGCTTCTATTTCATAGAAGAGCTCATTGCCCCTAAATCTTATAGGAACTTCATATTTTCTTTTCTTTTCGATTTCGAATTGTTCGATGAATCGTTTCCATTCAATTCCAAGAACCTGCGATAGAATTGATTGCAAATTTTCAAAAGCGGTAACGTCATTACCAAATCGGTGCTGAACATATAATGTAAAAATTCGGTTGCAAAACAGCACTTTCCCATTCTCATCTGTTACCCACACAGGAATGAGCATTGTTTCCATCAACTTCTTCTCTTCTTCCCTTTGCATTATTGCCATCCCTTATTTTTTGAACGTTAACAGTAAATTATTTTTATGCTATAAGCTAATAAAATCAGCACATACAGCATTTATTGAATTTTGTTGGTATAAAATTATAAAATTCTATACCTATAAAAAGGTTATGCCACAAAATTTTTTGTGCAACTTAAAAAAATAATTCGCAAAAATCAAGAGTTTGATGTAAATATTTTTCACAAAAATAAAATTTGTTAGAAAATTTTTAACAAACTGATTATTTACTGGTACTTCTCTTTGGATTAAATCTATTTTTTTTATCAAAAGAATAACTCCCTTATCTTTTCCTTTCAGTTCTTCCCTAAAATAATAATTATTATAGTTCGATATTGTTTAAAAAAGTTAGCCTACATGTTTGGGCTGAATGTGCATATTTGATGTTTTTTTTATACTTTTATCCGAATATTGAAAATATTATTATGGCAAAAAATGAATATATTTGGGCAATAGGCGACATCCATGGATATGCCGCTTCGTTGCGTGCCGTGTTGAACAAAATAGGGGAATATCCTACCAGGCGAATCATTTTTTTAGGCGATTACATTGATCGAGGGCCTGAACCCCGGGAAGTACTGGATACTGTAATAGCTCTTTCTGAGGAAAAGGTTACCTTATTGGGCGAGCATGAGTATATGATGCTAAGTGCGCTAGAAGGAGAGAATATCCAGCCCAAGGCAGTGTTGGAATGGAGCAAACATGGTTATGAATCAACTTTGAAAGCATTTGATGCCAGCGATGTAGAAACGCTTAAAAAAAATATAGAAAGTAAGTACCTTCAATTTTTCAATTCACTTGCATTATTTCATACCGAAACTTTTGAGAAGGGTGATAAACAATTCAACTTGCTTTTTAGCCACGCGGGACCTTTTCTGGAAAATCCTTTAGACGAGCAGTTTGCTATCCGGTCGTTTGATGATTTAATGGGTTACATGAGGAAAAAAGAAATTCCATTCGAAGGATGTTGCCTACTAAACAATGACAAGTTATTACAGCGCAATTTGACAGCATGGGATGGGTATTTGTTGGTTCATGGACATATACGTACCCAGTATCGACAAAATAGAAATAGACTCCAATACAGCGGAAAGGGAAAGTTTAATTTTGATTTTTCCGATATCCCTAATCCTTTGTATTATCCTGGTGGTGCTGCAGTTGCAGCGCTTGATATCGACACGGGCGTGGATGTCGGTGGTAAGTTAACGGCGGTGGGTTTTTGTTACGATAATATTGATTTTCGAAAAGGTAAGATCATTATCAAAGTTGTTCAGGCCGATTCCTCACGTCGGAGTCGGAATGTCAATGCCATTGTATTTGATTTGTCCCTGCCATTTACTGATGAAATTGGGTGGTTGGGTCGTTTGCTGAATCGCTTATTTGCTCCTTCTAAAAAGAGTAAAAAAAATACTCAAAAACCATAACAAAAATAAATGAGACGGTTAGGTGAGAGGATCAGAAAGCGCAGAGAAATACTTAATCTACCTTTGAATGATCTGGCAAAACGTGTAGGTATCACCCCTTCGGCGCTTTCGCAAATCGAAAATGCAAAAACCTTCCCTTCCATTGTAACTTTAAAATCTATTGCTGAGCACCTTAAGACAACCGTGGGAGAGCTTATTGGTGAAAATGAGCTCTTAAACAAAAATCCTGTAATAAAAAAGAATGAGATAAAAATTTTTGAACATTGTGGCGAAAAAATTGAGATTTATCTTCTTTCCCAGCCCGATACCAATAAATATATGGATGTATTTCTTTTAAAAATCCATACTCAAACGAAAATTAATGTAGATACTTTTCACCAGTTGGTGCCCCGACCTCATCATCAGGTTTTTTTTCATGTACTTTCTGGAAAATTTGTTATTGTCCTGAATGAAGTACAATATACGCTGGAAGCTGGGGATAACGTGTATTTTGTTCAACCTATGTTCGAGGAACTGCTCAATGCTGGTAACGCAGATGGGGAACTACTTTGGATTATTTCACCTGCAAAGCTATAATCCATTAAGCAAAATTTAATTTTTTAAGAAACATTTTATAACTTTGCACAGAATATACCTGCATATGCATTTACGCATAGAATGCATATGCGGGATTTTTTGCGAAAAGTAGGTACATAATTTGTTGATTTTAAATAACTAAACTACCGATAATACAAAATATAGAATATGAAATGTTATAACGAATAGAATAACTTGAATTGACTGTAATATTGAACAAATATGTTGGTTGCTTAGTTTTATAATTATACAAATGGTAGGTAATGAAACAAGCATGTAAGAATGAATCCACGAACGAGTATGAAAATAATTTCTCATATACTTGATTTTGTTGCACAAAACATTTTACATGCGAGTTCCATCCGACCGATTTAAATACATTTAAAATTATTTACGGATGAAAACGGATATTTTAAAAAGCTTAAAGGAAAAGCACATTGCCCTGCCTGATGAAGTGTATGCGTTGTTGACCAGTGGCAAGGGATATACTGTATTTGAAACCACAGAAGAGTTGGCCGATGCAGCCGTTGGAGGCAAGGACAGCATGGAGTTTGAGGTAAAGTATGATGTTCCTGGAAAAGGTGAAGTAGTTGAGGCAATAGTACATCGGGTTACCAATGGTATATCGGCCAATTATGTTGAACCCTACATGCGGCGTCGCGACCCCGATACGATGGTAATAGCCGATAAGTTACCAACCGATAAAGAGCGTTTCGAGGAACGTTTTGGTTACGATTTTTCTTCCCTAAAACGCAGTACCTTCGATTGGCTAAAAGAACAAGAATTAGCCATATTCTTTTATTTTGCTGGCAATCAGGGTGTAGGCATGGGCGGAATGGCCATAGCACCCGCCAATGCGGGTTTTTTTGCTTTAGGATTAGCTACCTTGCAAAAGATTTTAAAAGTTGATGAATTGCCGGTAAATTTTAAAATTGAATCTATTATCTATGTTGCCCCAGTATTTCGTCATACCCATTTTAATGGTAAGCAAATAGTTGTTCACAATCGCACTGAGGACCGACACGAAATATATTCTTATAATCTATATCCGGGGCCCAGCGCTAAAAAAGGGTTGTACGGAGCCTTGCTGACCAAAGGTGAGCGCGAAGGTTGGATTACTGCCCATTGTTCGACGGTTCAGGTAATTAGTCCTTACGATAATGTTACTACTTTCATGCACGAAGGGGCAAGTGGTGGTGGAAAAAGTGAAATGCTTCAACATATCAACCGCGAACCCGATGGGCAGGTGTTAATTGGCGAAAATCTTATTACCGGCGAACGTCGTTTGATAAACATTCCTCTTTTCTGTTCCTTCCATCCAGTTACTGATGATATGGCGCTGTGCCATCCGAGTTTTCAGCAGAATAATGGTAAGTTATCGGTAATGGATGCAGAAAATGGTTGGTTTATCCGTGTCGACAGCGTTTTAGAATATGGAAGTGATCCTTTCCTGGAAAAACTTACCATACATCCAAAGCGACCCTTATTATTTCTAAATATTAACACTTTACCCGGTTCGACCGCTCTTATCTGGAACCATACAGAGGATTCGCCAGGAAAACGTTGTCCCAACCCACGCGTGATTGTCCCCAGAGATATTGTTCCTAATGTAGTTAGCAAACCTGTTACGGTTGATGTTCGGAGTTTTGGGGTACGAACACCTATGTGTTCGAAAGAAAATCCCAACTATGGTATCATTGGTCTGTTTCATATATTACCACCGGCATTAGCGTGGCTATGGCGTTTGGTTGCCCCACGTGGTCATGCCAATCCAAGCATTGTTGGAGGCGAAGGCATGGAATCAGAAGGAGTAGGATCGTATTGGCCGTTTGCTACCGGCAAGCGTGTACGTCATGCTAACTTGCTGTTAGAACAGATAATACAAACCCCTCGTACTATTTATACTTTGGTTCCTAACCAGCACATCGGGGTATGGAAAGTTGGATTTAAACCACAAATGCTTATGCGCGAATACCTTACCCGACGCGGTAGCGCTAAGTTGCGTAGCGATCAGTATCAACCTGCTCGATGCTCCTTGCTGGGTTATGAACTTAACTATTTGACCATAGAAGGTTCAAAAATTCCAACGCGTTTTCTACAGGTGCATCGACAAATTGAAGTGGGTACAGAAGGCTATGACGAAGGTGCAAAAATCCTGTATAACTTCTTTAAAAAACAACTGCAACCTTTTCTTACTGACGAACTATCCCCAGTGGGACGTAAAATTATAGATGCATGCCTCTCAAATGCCTCTGTCGAAGAGTATAACGATGTATTGCCCATTAATTATCAGTATTCCTTTTTGACAGTGAAAGAGCTGGAGGAAGGTGTTAACGGACATTAAAATTTCGACATTTGATTCGCTAATCCCTGTTAATCGTTTTAACAGGGATTTTTTTTTCTTAAAAATGCTTAATAAAAAACAAAAGCAGACTAACTTTGTTAAATTGTACAATAAACAGTTACATTTATGGATTCACTTTCATTCCTGGGTAATGCAGAAATAGGTGCAGTTGAAAATCTTTATCGTCAGTATCTAAACGACCCTAATTCCGTTGATTCGCAATGGCAAATTTTCTTTCGGGGTTATGAGTTTGCGCGAAAAAATTATGGGGATACCTCTCAGGCTCCTTCTGAACAATTGGTCAAAGAATTTCGAGTTATTGAATTGATTAATGAATACAGAAAGCGTGGTCATTTTTTTACCAAAACCAATCCTGTAAGAACTCGAAGGAAATATTATCCTACCCTCGATATTGAAAACTTTGGTCTTAGCCAAAGCGATATGGAAACGGTATTTCATGCCGGAAAAGAAATAGGCATTGGGCCAGCTACCCTGCGTCAAATCATCGAGCATCTTCAAAAAACCTACTGTCAGAGTGTTGGGGTAGAATTTATGTATATACGTTCGCCTGAAAGGGTTGAATGGCTTAAGAAGAAAATGGAAAGTAGCCAGAATTCGCTTCAGTTTACCCCTGAGGCAAAAAAAGAAATTTTTTCCTGCCTGGTAAAAGCAGTGGGGTTTGAAAAATTCTTGCACAACCGTTTTGTGGGGCAAAAGCGCTTTTCTGTTGAAGGTACAGAAACCCTTTTACCTGCTTTGCAACAGCTCGTAAAAACTGGAACCGAATTGGGTATAAAGGAATTCGTTATAGGTATGCCCCACCGAGGTCGTTTAAATGTTTTGACCAATATTCTGGAAAAACCGTACCATAAGGTTTTTAGGGAGTTTGCGGCCAGTAGATACGAGGATGAAAACCTGTTGGGGGATGTTAAATATCATCTGGGATATGACAATGTAGTAACCTTAAATAATGGCAAGAAAGCTAATCTCTTATTGGTCCCTAATCCCTCTCATCTTGAGGCGGTAGGCCCAGTTGTTCAGGGTATTGCCCGGGCACGAATCAAACATCTTTATAACAACGATTTTAATCAATTATGCCCAGTGCTCATACATGGCGATGCAGCTATTGCTGCGCAAGGAGTTGTGTATGAAGTAATACAACTTTCGGAGCTTGAAGGGTATGGAAATGGGGGTACCATCCATATTGTTGCCAACAATCAAGTTGGATTTACTACCAATTATCTCGAGGCACGTACGAGTATTTATTGTACCGATGTGGGAAAAGTAACCCGGTCGCCGGTTTTTCATGTAAATGGTGATGATGTAGAAGCCGTTGTGTATACCGTCATGTTGGCATTGGAATATCGTCAAACCTTCCATTCCGACGTTTTTGTTGACATTTTGGGGTACCGACGGTATGGCCATAATGAGGGAGATGAACCACGCTTTACCCAGCCTGTCCTTTATAAAATCATTGAAAAACACCCCAATACCCGCGATATTTATGCACAAAAACTCATTGAGGAAGGGGTGCTTACTGAAGAGCAGGTACAAATTATTCAGGATGAATTTAATCAAATTCTGGAAGATAGTTATGCTGAGGCACAGAAAAACAGAGTTCTGAAAATAAAAGAATTCCTACATCAGGATTACAAAAACATTCAGTTTGCATTGCCCAACGATTTTATAACCTCGCCAGAAACAGGGGTGAGCAAGGATATGCTTACAAGGGTTGCCGATGCAATTCTGACGTTGCCTGCCGATAAGACGTTTTTTTCAAAAACCCACAAATTGTTAGCCGACCGACGTGCTATGTTTCAAAATGGGCAGGTCGACTGGGCTATGGCCGAACAATTAGCGTTTGGCACGCTGGTTTGTGAAGGACATCCGGTTCGATTGAGCGGTCAGGATAGCATGCGGGGTACTTTTGCTCATCGTCACGCGGGGCATGTGATAGAAGATACCGATCAGAAATATTTTCCCATCAAGACCCTTGATAATGAAAAGGCCGATTTTACGGTCTATAACTCACCCCTCTCGGAATATGGAGTGCTGGGATTTGAATATGGTTATGCCCTGGCTACCCCTCAGGGGCTAACTATCTGGGAAGCTCAGTTTGGCGATTTTCATAACGTAGCACAGGTGATTATCGACCAATATATTTCTTCGGCTGAAGAAAAGTGGGGACTCAAAAATGGGCTGGTGCTTTTTTTGCCTCATGGCTTCGAAGGCCAGGGTCCCGAACATTCTCATGCCCGAATTGAACGTTTTCTTGAATTGTCGGCGCATAATAACTGGCAGATACTCAATTGTACAACACCTGCTAACTTTTTCCATGCATTGCGTCGTCAGCTAAAACGAAACTTCAGGGTCCCTCTGGTGATCTTTACGCCCAAAAGTCTACTGCGACACCCGAAAGTAGTATCGCCAATATCCGAACTGGAGTATGGACACTTTAAAGAAGTAATTGACGACGATATGGTGGATGTAGATGAGGTTCGACGTTTGGTACTATGTAGTGGTAAAATATACTACGATTTGTTGCAGAAAAAAGAAGAACTTAATGCACGAGACGTTGCTATTGTTCGTGTTGAACAGCTATATCCATTTCCCATTGAACAGCTTACCAAGATATTTGATAAGTATCGGAAAAAGGTGCTTACCCTGTGGGTGCAGGAAGAACCCGAAAATATGGGAGCATGGCGCTATGTATATTTTCAACTAAAGGATATACTTCCAATAGAAAGAGTATCGCGAAGTGCCAGTGCAAGTCCTGCAGTTGGCCTTAGTGAAGTTCACCAGATTGAACAGCAGGAAATTATCGAAAAAGTGTTTCGCCTTTGCGATTGTAGCAGGAATAACAAGTACTGTGGACTCCAATGCGTTGAAGGAAAGTCTTATACCGAAATATTGCATCATTTTCGCTTAATTGGCTCAAAAATTAAATATCCTGCTAATAAGTAAATTTGTATCTATAACTGTTTCAATAAAACAAGAGGAGGCACATAGCCTCCTCTTCTGGTGTTTAAATACTTTAGTAAACTAAATTATTTCACTAACAATTTTTCAGTAAGGTTGTCAACCTTAACAAAGTATACTCCTGCCGGAAGTTTCGAAATGTCGATTTTATCGATATTTGAAGCTGTAATCCTCGAGAAAACTAAGCTACCGGCTACGTTGTAAATTTTAACTTCCTTTCCTGCTTTTGCACTAACATACAGGATGTTTTTTGCAGGATTGGGGTATATAAAGGAAGCATTCTGCTTAACATTTTTCACAGCAGTACCGCCGCTACCAGCATCTTCTACAAAGCTAACATCATCGAGGTAAACGACATCGGCTGTTTGTGCCAGCAGGAAGGCAAACTTTACAACAGTATTGTCCACCAACCGATCGACCATTACATGAAGCGTGTAGGTAGCAGGTTCAGTAGTAATATCCACGTTCCATTTCGAATTATGGATATTGTCCCCATCCATAACGGTGTTAGGATCATCAGTTATTCCAATTAGACGATACCCATTGCTGGGGTCCTCGAGGGTAATCTGGATAGTACGGGCAGCATCGGCCCATGCCTTAAAGCTAATTACGTACGACTTTCCATTTTCCAGCGTTAGTCCCTTCTGTTCAATCTGCATTTGCCATACATCATTGGCAGGTACTGGGTTAACTACGCAAACACCATTTTCAACCTTTGCGGTACCACCATTACCCGACCAGGCACCCCATTGATTGTTCTGTCCACCCTGAGTGGCATCAAATACCGTGTCTTTTGAAAAACCACCATCATTTAATAGGTTGGTTTGGGCACTCAGCCCCCATGCCATCATACCGGCTGCAATAGTTAGTACAAATTTTTTCATAGTTAATAGTTTTTTAAATTAATGTGTCAAATGTACACTATCGTGGAGGGCTAACGGGCTTTTTAGGGTACTACATTTTTACTACAGTCGCACCAATAATGTACAACATTATTGTCTACATGGAAAATGGTATGTTTTATAGCATAATTCTATTGAGGTAAATCCTTGTTATGGGCCGAGGAAATGACAGGCTAAAATTGTGATTGCTTAAATTTATCATGTAGTACAGCTAACAATCATCATTCGAATGATGATTGTTCACTGACATCTCAGAAGTTCCCATTAATCGGGTTTGGAAATGTTTTAAAATGTGTGGTCTCAAGCAATAGAAAGCTCATTGAATGACTGATACTCACTAACATTTGCAATACATTTTAAAATTGTTTTCACAAAAAATTCCTCGCTATTCGGGTATTTCTTTCGTTAGTAATCATCATCCCTCCATAACTGACGCCCATCAAATAACCTCACCCCGCCCTGTCGGGCACCCCTCTCCTTTCCAAGGAGAGGGGATGGGGGTGAGGATTAAAGAGACAGAGGCGGGGTGAGATTAAAACGTAAATAATCTTGGGAAGAAGAAGTTATAACAGCCTTAAAAATTAGCACAGGCCATCATCTAAGCGTTGTGCGGTGGGTTGCACAAATGCATGGCGATGCAGAGCAGTGAATGGTCAAAACGGCAAGTATGGCCGCAGGGGCGCTTGTCGTTTCAAAGCGTTGGCAGGAGGAAAGCCTTGAGAGGAAACGCTACAGCTATTCCGTAAAGTACAGGCCATAATAAATGCCACGGCCAACGATTTGGCTTACCCTGCCTGCCATACTCCGTTTTGACCAGAGCGGGTGGGGGATCATTTGTGCTTGATTTTCTTTGCTACTTTCTTGTATCAAGACAAGAAAGT
>Ga0116166_1000523_pt1 | contig 36852 bp, 23 predicted proteins | sample AD_JPNMR2_MetaG_FD_89884 | JGI IMG/M metagenome (GOLD analysis project Ga0116166, IMG submission 89884) | Active sludge microbial communities of municipal wastewater-treating anaerobic digesters from Japan - AD_JPNMR2_MetaG | ecosystem: Engineered > Bioreactor > Anaerobic > Digestate | place...
CTCCAGCCCCAGGATGCGATGAGCCGACATCGAGGTGCCAAACCTTGCCGTCGATATGAGCTCTTGGGCAAGATAAGCCTGTTATCCCCGGCGTACCTTTTATCCGTTGAGCCACGGCCCTTCCACACAGAGCCGCAGGATCACTAACTCCTGGTTTCCCACCTGCTCGACATGTCTGTCTCGCAGTCAAGCTCCCTTATGCGTTTACACTCGCCGCGCGATTACCGACCGCGCTGAGGGAACCTTTGAGCGCCTCCGTTACCGTTTGGGAGGCGACCGCCCCAGTCAAACTACCCACCATGCACTGTCCCGGACCCGGATTACGGGCCGCGGTTAGAACTTCAACACGATCAGGGTGGTATCCCAAGGTTGTCTCCACCGAGGCTGGCGCCCCAGCTTCACCGACTCCCACCTATCCTGTACAAATCGTGCCAAAATCCAATGCAAAGCTGTAGTAAAGGTGCACAGGGTCTTTTCGTCTAGTTGCGGGTAACCGGCATCTTCACCGGTATTACAGTTTCACCGAGCCTCTCGTTGAGACAGTGGTCAAGTCGTTACGCCATTCGTGCAGGTCGGAACTTACCCGACAAGGAATTTCGCTACCTTAGGACCGTTATAGTTACGGCCGCCGTTTACCGGGGCTTCGATTCAATGCTTCTCTTGCGATGACATCTCCTCTTAACCTTCCGGCACCGGGCAGGCGTCAGGCCCTATACGTCATCTTTCGATTTTGCAGAGCCCTGTGTTTTTGTTAAACAGTCGCTTGACCCCTTTCACTGCGGCCCCGGGCCGCTCCCACCGCCAGGGTGTTCACCGCCCAAGGCACCCCTTCTTCCGAAGTTACGGGGCTAACTTGCCGAGTTCCTTAACGAGAGTTCTCTCGAGCGCCTTAGTATATTCTACTCGCCTACGTGTGTCCGTTTGCGGTACGGTCACCCACTTCACTGGCAAACGAGGTTTTTCTTGGCGGCCTGGCTCGAGCCACTTCCGCCCGCCCGAAAGCGGGCACCCTATCACCCCTCAGGGTTGATGGCCTCCGGATTTGCCTGGAGACCCCCCTACGGGCTTAGACCGGCACTTCCAACCGCCGGCTGGCTGTACCTTCCGCGTCACCCCATGCTCATAACGTGAAGAAGGTGGTACAGGAATATTAACCTGTTGTCCATCACCTACGCCTTTCGGCCTCGGCTTAGGGACCGACTGACCCTGAGCGGATTGACCTTGCCCAGGAACCCTTAGGCTTGCGGCGAACGGGGTTTTCACCCGTTTTATCGTTACTCGTTCCGGCATACTCACTTCCTTACGGTCCAGCCGTCCTTCCGGTCGGCCTTCATCCCTCAGGAACGCTCCTCTACCACCCGTGCCAAGCACGGATTCGCGGCTTCGGTAGAATGCTTAAGCCCCGTTGAATTGTCGGCGCTAAATCAATCGGCTAGTGAGCTATTACGCACTCTTTAAATGAATGGCTGCTTCTAAGCCAACATCCTAGCTGTCCAGCTGATCTAACAACCTTTCCCACTTAGCATTCATTTGGGGACCTTAGCCGGCGATCTGGGCTGTTTCCCTTTTGACGATGAAGCTTATCCCCCACCGTCTGACTCCTAGGCTTTGAGTTTCGGCATTCAGAGTTTGACTGGGTTCGGTAACCTGGTAAGGCCCCTAGTCCAATCAGTGCTTTACCACCGAGACTAACCACCTAAGGCTCGCCCTAAAGCGATTTCGAGGAGAACCAGCTATCTCTGAGTTTGATTGGCCTTTCACCCCTACCCACAGCTCATCCGAGCCGTTTTCAACCGACACCGGTTCGGGCCTTCACAGGTTGTTACACCTGCTTCACCCTGGCCATGGGTAGCTCACTCAGTTTCGGGTCTGCCTCCAACAACTTTGGCGCCCAGTTAGGACTCGCTTTCGCTACGGCTACGGTGCTGAACACCTTAACCTGGTGCTGCTGAAGACAACTCGCCGGATCATTATGCAAAAGGCACGCGGTCAGACTGGCAGATGCCATAGTCCTTCCACAGCTTGTAGGCATACGGTTTCAGGGTCTATTTCACTCCCCTCTCGGGGTTCTTTTCACCTTTCCCTTACGGTACTAGTGCACTATCGGTCACAAGCGAGTATTTAGCCTTGGAGGGTGGTCCCCCCGGATTCCCACGGGATTTCACGTGTCCCGCAGTACTCAGGTGCCTCCTGTGCCTCATCCGATTTCGTTTACAGGGCTGTCACCTTCTTTGGCCCGACTTTCCAGACGGTTCGACTATCGGATTCCGGATCACGGAATGGAGGTCCTGCAACCCCAGCCGATCCGAAGAACGGCTGGTTTGGGCTGTTCCCCGTTCGCTCGCCACTACTGAGGGAATCTCGTTTGATTTCTTTTCCTGCAGGTACTTAGATGTTTCAGTTCCCTGCGTATCGCTCCACCCGGCCTATGGATTCAGCCGGGGGTGACGGGGCATTCCCCCCGCCGGGTTTCCCCATTCGGACATCCCCGGATCAACGCCCGTTTGCGACTCCCCGAGGCTTTTCGCAGCTTACCACGTCCTTCATCGCCTTCTTGTGCCGAGGCATCCACCGTACGCCCTTACGAGCTTAACGATATCTGCGCTTACAGTATTACCCGACAACCTGGTACAACATACTACGCCGAATTGTCAAAGAACCGTGTTCGCCCGCGGCAAACACTCGCATCACCCGCCGTACTCCATGGGAGTGATTTTCGCACCTATGAATCGCCTCTTGAACCAGCGCATCCTTCATAAGTGGGAAAATGACTCATGGAGCTGACCGGGCTCGAACCGGTGACCTACGGCTTGCAAAGCCGTCGTTCTCCCAACTGAACTACAGCCCCGGGGATTCGGGACTTGGGAATGGGCCTGACAGGAGTTGAACCTGTGACCTTTCGCTTATCAGGCGAACGCTCTAACCGCAACTGAGCTACAGGCCCTGGGGATTCGGACCGACCAGTCAGAAGGGCTTCTCGTAGCCAGCGCGAACGGCCATTTCCATCCTTATCCTATGACAATCGAGCAGGTGGTTAGACACGCGAGAATTCTACCTAGGAAAGTCCCCGGCGGATGGATTTGTTCCGGGAGGGCTTCGGATGAGACCCGCTGGTCTCACCACTTTTCCATCCCTCCGTATAGAACGTCCGCCTTGAACCGGGACTCCTTAGAAAGGAGGTGATCCAGCCGCACCTTCCGATACGGCTACCTTGTTACGACTTCATCCCCCTTACCAGCCACTCCTTCGGCACCTTCGTCCCTTACGGGTTCGAGCAGCGACTTCGGGAGCAGCCAACTCGGGTCATGTGACGGGCGGTGTGTACAAGGCCCGGGAACGTATTCACCGCGCCGTGGCTGATGCGCGATTACTAGCGATTCCGCCTTCATGGGGGCGGGTTGCAGCCCCCAATCTGAACTGGGACCGGTTTTAAGGGATTAGCTCCACCTTTCGATTTCGCCGCCCTCTGTACCGGCCATTGTAGCACGCGTGTAGCCCAGGACATAAGGGCCATGATGACTTGACGTCATCCCCACCTTCCTCCAGCTTGAAACCGGCAGTTTCCCTAGAGTTCCCGGCCGAACCGCTGGCAACTAGGGATAGGGGTTGCGCTCGTTGCGGGACTTAACCCAACATCTCACGACACGAGCTGACGACAGCCATGCAACACCTGTCTACCTAAGACCCCTTGTTTCCAAGGGGCCACGGTCCCTTACGGTGATGTCAAGTCCTGGTAAGGTTCTTCGCGTTGCATCGAATTAAACCGCATGCTCCACCGCTTGTGCGGGCCCCCGTCAATTCCTTTGAGTTTCAACCTTGCGGTCGTACTCCCCAGGCGGGATACTTAATGCGTTAACTTCGGCACAGGAGGGGTAGAATACCTCCTACACCTAGTATCCAACGTTTACGGCGTGGACTACCGGGGTATCTAATCCCGTTCGCTCCCCACGCTTTCGCGCCTCAGTGTCAGTTACGGGCCAGAAAGCCGCCTTCGCCACCGGTGTTCCTCCTGATATCTACGCATTTCACCGCTACACCAGGAATTCCACTTTCCTCTCCCGCACTCTAGCACGGCAGTATCGGACGCATTCCCCCGGGTGAGCCGTGGGTCTTTAACATCCGACTTACCATGCCACCTACGCGCGCTTTACGCCCAATAAATCCGAACAACGCTTGCCCTCTCCGTATTACCGCGGCTGCTGGCACGGAGTTAGCCAGGGCTTCTTCTGCGGGTACTGTCAAATAAGGGGGGTATTCGCCCTCTTACCTTTCATCCCCGTCGAAAGCAGTTTACAATCCGAAGACCTTCGTCCTGCACGCGGCGTCGCTCGGTCAGGCTTTCGCCCATTGCCGAAGCTTCTAGACTGCTGCCTCCCGTAGGAGTCTGGGCCGTATCTCAATCCCAGTGTGGCCAGCCATCCTCTCAGACCGGCTACTGATCATCGCCTTGGTGAGCCGTTACCCCACCAACTAGCTAATCAGGCGCGAGCCCCTCCTCAGGCGGGAGGCCCGAAGGTCCCCCCCTTTGGTTATTCTCACTTGTGTGGGAACAACATCATGCGGTATTAGCCCCGGTTTCCCGGGGTTATCCCCCACCCAAGGACAGGTTACTCACGTGTTACTCACCCGTTTGCCGCTCTACTCATCCCCCGAAGGGGACTTTCGCGCTCGACTTGCATGCCTTATCCACGCCGCCAGCGTTCGTTCTGAGCCAGGATCAAACTCTCCGAAGATAGTTTCACACCCGCTTGCGCGGATGCGGTTTCCTGTTTCGCGAACACATTGTGTTTGCGTTCGGATTTATTACTTGGGTAGCTTCCGGACTTTCCATCGGATTGTCCGGAAACGCAAGTTCTCTCGTGAACTAACGGATAACCTGCTCGATTGTCAAAGAACAAGGAAGGAACGCCCTTCCTTCAGTGCTATTTTTGGCTTTAGATGCCAAACCCGCTTCGGATCAGCCTTTTTCGCTTTCTCCGTTGCGGGCGAAAGAACATCATAGCATTTTCCGTTGCGCTGTCAACTGGGTAATTGAATTTTTTTCTTTTTTCCCGCTGCGCTTCGGATTCCGCTCCGGTTGATCTCCCCGGCGCTTTCGCCCACTTGTTTTCCCGGGGAGGAACCGGCCGCCGTGGACTGGTTTTTTTCTCATCCCCGGCGTTGCATACTATAGCCTTTTTACCGCAACCGCCAAGCCTCCCGTTCTGGATTTTTTTAATTTTTTTTCCAAGGCCCGCGATTCTTCAATCGATTCATTTCACAGAAGATACATCGCTTCCGGGAGGCCTTCCGGATGGCCGTTCCATCCGTGGCAGAGTGAAAGAATATCCGCTTTTCCCTTCCGGTAAAGCCCTCGGGATGATTTTTTCATTTTTTTTTGCCGGGGTGCTTTTTTTAGATTTTTTTGATCTGACCCGGCTTCAGCCATCCTGAGGACTGCCTGGTGTTCCGCTGGAACATCCAAGGCGAGGCACAGTATACCCGTGGAATGACCCCAGGGAACCCCTACGAATTTTTTTTGCGGATTTTTTTTGCGGATTTTTTCCCTAATTTCTATATCGAAAGGCCGTTCCGATAGACGTGTCAGGAGAATCAATGCGCGGGGAAGAGGCATTCCTTGATCTTGATCTTCTCCCGGAGGGAGAAGGAATCGGTTGCCGGTAGCCCGGCTTTATTCCCAGGCTAGAGGAAAAACGCTGTTGGCCTTTCAACTTAGAACCGTCTAGGACGATAAATTCAGAACCGATCCGGATTGATCCCTATGAAAAACTCCGTCCCTTTTGATGAAAAAAGCGAACGGAGTTCAATAGACAATTCGAAACGGGAGAGGGAGTGATACCTGCCGCCAGGTTACGAGACCAGTCACTTCCCGGAAGACCAGAATTATTTCTCTCCCAGAATCGCGTCCTTGCACGCCTTGGCGATACGGAATTTGACGACCATTTTAGCCGGGATATTGATGATTTCGCCGGTCGCCGGATTGCGTCCCTTCCGTGCCTTGCGCTTCACAAGCACCAGCTTCCCGAAACCGGGGACCGTGAAGCCCTTTTTCGCTTCCTTGTACCCCACCTCGGCCAGTTCGCCCAGCAGATCGGTGACCTGCTTTTTGGTGATTCCCACTTTTTCCGCCAGGAGCGAAACCAGTTGGCTTTTGGTCATCGGTTTCTTTCCCGCGGGAGCGGCTTTCTTGGCTGCGGCTTTCTTCATCGCGTGATCTCCTTTACCCATGATGAATCAAGTGAAATTATATCAGTTGTAATTTACATAAATCCGCATTCCCGTCAAGCGAATATTTCAAAAAAAGGCTATTTTCCGGTATTTTTTTGTGATTTTTTAGCGCGCGGCCTCTAAAAACGGCCTTTTTCGGACATTTTCGTTCAGATTCCGGGCGTATTGCCTCAATTCACGGTATTGCGCATCGGTGAACGCGTGGGATTGAAATGGAGCCAACGAGTTGTTTTGAAAGAGAGGATCCACGCGGGGATCGAAACGGAAATCGCATCCGGGGCGCTCGTACAGGGGCGTCCCGGGAATAGGGGAATAGAGGGCCAGATAGATTTCGCTGCCTTGCTCCGCGACGGCGCGGCAACCTTCGCGTACCGCTTCGATGGTTTGACCGGGCAGACCGAAAAGCAGGTAGGTTCCTATTTCGCGCGTAAATCCAGCGTTGCGCAAATGCCGCATGGCCTCGAGGTATTCCTCGATGTACGCTTTGTCTCCCGTGGATTTTTGCCAATCCCGTTGGACCACTTCGAGTCCCAGGCGGAGGGTGGTAAAGCCCGCGCGTTTCAGGAGGCCGGCCACGGTGGCATCGATCTGGCGGACATGCAACGCGTTCGGCGTGTGAAAACGCACCGCGTATCCTTGGCGGATCAAGGCTTCCATCAGCGGCAGGAAATGAGTTTCTTTCTTCACGAGCAAGGCATCATCATAGAAAACCAAGTCGGTGGCGTGATAATCCCGCACCACCCGGCCGATCGAATCGAGCACCGCTTCCGGCTCATAGGTCACGAACCGCGGCCAGAGGGCATGCGTCGCGCAATAGGTGCAATGGCAGGGGCAGCCCATGGAGGTCAGCAGGGGGAAGCAGAAATCCTGGCGAAGCAAGTCATACGCAGGTTCGATCCAGGTGGTTTGATCTCCCGGGCAGGGCTGGGAGGTATCACCCAAAATCGCGAAGATCCGGTTGACAATATCAGGCCAGTGGCGGCCGGTGACAACCGCGTCCGCGCCGGAATGCGCTTCCGCGTGTGCCCGGCACAGCGTGGCGTATATGCCCCCAAGCACAATGGGAACACGTGGGAAGAGACGGCGAAGCATCGCGATGGCTTCGAAAACACCAGGATACCAGTAAGTCATGACGCTGGCTACGATGATGACATCGGGCTGGGGAAAGGTCCGCAGACGTTGTTCAACCCGGCGGGGAGGCACGCCATAGCGTTTGTAGCGCAACCGCACACCGTCCAAACCCGGCGGATGGGGAATAATTTCGCGGTAATAGTGGCCACCGCCGTATGGATTGAACCGGTGGCGGGGTGGTGCGGGCAGGCCCTCCAAATCGGGAGATCGGCGGTCGAGGCAGTCGTAGAAATCCACGCTCCAGCCCTGTTGCCGCAAAAGCGTGGCCAGGCGCAGGAGATTCAGCGGCCTTGCCCAATGGTCAAACGCCGCAAAATCGGTGATCCAGGGATTGAACAACAACGCGCGCATGGTTTGGAATCTTTGAGAACGGTGCGTCCACGCGTCAGGCTTCCTCGAGATGCTTGTGCATGTCGTTCAGAAAGGAATCCACGGCCTCCGCGAAGGAAGGCAGCCTATGATAGATAGCCTCGGCAATGGCTTCCACGTAGGAATAGGCGATTTGATTGCGGTCATCCACCATCAAGAGCCACCGCTCGGCTTCTTGTTCATTAAACAGGCCGTTTTTGAAGGCTTCCCGAATACACGTTTTGGGGGAATTACAAATCAATCCCAAATGGACATCCAGAAATTTATTCAATAATTTCCAGCAGACATCAAATGTGTAAGTGAACCGCAGCAGGCATGAATCACGCACAATCGGGCTGTACGGCGCGTTTAGGGATTCCTGAAGAGTCCGAAACGCCTGTTGGGCTATGGATAGATGTTTTTTCAATTCTTCCACAACAAGATCCCTTTTTCCTTTATGTGGTTTTTCAGCGCAACATCCGCCAGGCGCAAATCCGCCACATCGACCGTATAGGGGATTGTCGATTCTTCCAAGGCATCGCGAATCCGGTGGAGGGCCAGATCTTCATCCTCCGGCGCGTCGACGGCCAGATCGTAATCAGAGGCGCGATGCTGCCGCCCTTCGGCTCTGGAACCAAACAGATAGACAGACACGTGTTTCCCCTTCAGTCCTTCTTGGACGATAGCCAGAATGCGCTGGAGATAGGAGCCGGAAGAGAAGATCGAAGAGTTTGTTGTGTTCATGATCCACAAGTAACAAGAAAATGCTTCGGAAAAATGATTTTATAGCATCCGGGAAAATTGTATCCGGGAAAATGGGGATGGACTACATCGCGCCAAATGCCAATCCTCAGACACAGGCCTGACCTATTCGCAAAAATGAGACATCCACCGGAAAAGAAAAAACCGGAATACGCCGTGGTGGTTAATTCGGTTTTCGTTCCAATTCCTTAATCAACAAGTAGAGGCCTTCCTCGAGGAGGGGCATTTGCGGGGCGAGTTCGTATTCCAAAAGGTCGGACAGCTCGAGGAAACGGCTTTCTTCCACATATTCTGAGATTTGGCCCAAGAGATCGTGGACGGTTTCATTAACCTGGAGAAGGGGCTTTCCCTGCACGCTGACCGCTGCCATGTCCAGGCCGGTAACGATCAACGAATTCCGCAATCCATGGTAGAGTTCAGCCCAAGTGCTGGTGATTTTTTCCAGCAGCGCCATCCCCTCTTCCTCATTACGGGATTGGATCAAACTGGCGGTCTCGATCAGCGCTTCCCGGATTTTCGGCATAAAACCGGCGATTTCGTACAGCATTTTATGCGCCAATTTGCGGGGTTCTTCGGAAACCAGATGAAGGGAACGGCATTGCCCGACGGTCATTGGCAAAATCCGTGGGTCATCCCAGCCCGCCATCTCCTGGCCGTTCATCTGGATTTCGCTGATCACCCGGTTGTGTTGTCCCAAGTCCCGTGACACGCGCTCGATGACCTCCCGGAGGGAAGCGTTGTCAGGTTCAACTACTTCGGCGAATTGATTATCGATTTTAAGTTCCATCGGCGCGCCCGCGTTCCTTCCGGTGGCAGGAATGTAACAATTTTGGATTAGTTTTACGGAAAAACAGAGCGATTGGCAAGTGGACTACCGGTTTCCCGGAGGCAAGGGAACAGAATGGGCCATGTTCCCCCGAAAACGAAATACAGCGGCGGCACCGTCATCGTAAAGGGGTTCGAAGAGATCCGGCCGCTTTTGGAGTTCGCTAAGGTAATAGCGCACTCCAGGCTCTTCTTCCGGTTGCAAGGAGAGAAAAGGGGGATCGGTCACAAAGCGGCGGTAAATTACGATCAACTCGGCGCCGCGGCGGCGCAACGTTTCCAGCGCCTCGGGCGACGGAAGGGTGTTCAGCCGTTGTTCGTCCTCGAAAAAGTTCACCGGCATGTATCCTGTCCACCCGTTGATCAGCCGTTTCCAATGCCAAATCGAAAAATACATATAGGCCAAATTGTACCGGAGCGGATAGCTGACTATCACGCGCTCGGGCCGTTGGGCCAGCCACTGTTCCACTTGGGGAATCCCGCGGCCGTAAGGAATCGCCTGCAAAGGCAAAGGGCGGTTGAGGCATTCCATCCCAAACAAAAACACCAGCACCCCTCCGATCCCTGTTCTCCATCCAGGAAAGCGTTGCGACATGAGTACTACCGCTCCCGCCGCCGCCAGCGCCAGGCCCGCGGTCAATATGATCGAAAACCGGCTGGGATCGCGGATGACCGAAAATCCGGGGACGTAGCGGTAGAACAACCAAGCCGGCATGGGTATCGAAGTGGCTTCCGTCCCTAAATGCAGCCATGGGCCGAATGCGAAGAGGAATCCCACAACCGCCAGCCAGAAACCCTGCCGGACCAGGCGGGCGGCGGAATCGTTGTGAATCCTCCTCCCGATCCCTATTCCTGCAATCAACAAAATTACCGGCAGCCAACCGGGGAAGAGAAAATTGGGCGGGATCATGTCGGTATTGACCCGATCCACGGCGAAGACTTTTTCGGTCCAACCGTACAATCCATTCAAATGCCGCGCCATGAGAAAATCGGCCGGGCGGGCGGAGAGATCGATCAACCAGTCCTGGCCATCGGCGAATGGATAACTGATCCGGTTGATGACGTAGGGGACACCCCAGGGCGTAACGCAAACCACCAACACCGCGATAGAAAGCAGTCCGGTTAGTCCAACTTCACGGATGTGGCGCTTCCATCGGGGCCATTCGGATACAAGCAGAACCAAGAGGCTGATCAGCAAGAAAACGAAGAGGTAAATCGAGGTGAGGAATTGCAAAAAAGCAAACAACACCAAGCCCGCGGCATACACGGGGCGGCGGGTGTCCAGGTAGCGGATCAGCATGAGGAAAGCCGGGCCCCAAAACACCGGATTGATCTGATGAGGGTGCGGAATCCGGGCGAAACGTTCGGGATTGCATGTGAAAATCAATCCAGCCAATAGCGCGGCCAGGGGATTTTGAGTCATCTGGTAACAGTACCAATACATCCCTAAACCAGAGAACATGATGGATCCCAGGAGGATGCCGTTCTCCATGAGGATGGGATTGTCCCAAATCGTCAAAACCAACCATCCGAAAGGAATATAGACAGCCCGAAGGACAGACAAGGCCAGGGTACGGGGAAAGGGGTGGAAAATATTGGCGTTCCAAAACGTATCCTCCGGGGATTGGAGCGCGTGAACCTGCCAGGCGGTGGTCCACAGGGTGATGAAGTTGTCACCCGGCGCGAACATGTGTGTGGAGAGATGAAATCCCAGGGGATATGTCAGTAGAAATGGCGCAAGTACCAAAATACACACCGGAACGGCATGGCGAATCACAACCCATAGAAATCCACCGGACGGTGGATTTCCCTTGGACGCGGGCGGCGGGCATTCATTTTCGAGGAGGTGAAGAGATTCGTTCATTTTGGCCGATGATTCCCGGTAAAAGCCAATAACCATGGACAGAGGGATTCCCTGACAAGAAATGGTCTTTGTCAAGGGATATAGGTAAGGGCTTTCTTCACTCTACTCCAAAGAAGGGAATTGCTTGTCTTGGTCTTCGATATTTCCCAGGACTGGAGTCCTTAATTTCTATAAATTTAATACTTGTTTCTAGCACAGAAAAATCGTATTTTATTCATTAATTATTAATGTAATTTTTCTATAACCAAGGATAAATGGTTGCGAGAAAGGAATATTATTTCGATCTTCAAGTTTTATAAATTGATGCCTATCTCCTTTCTTTCGCCGCGGATTCCCGCCTGACCCTTTACACATAGAAAACACCGGTCTGAGCGTCTTGCCCAGGCCGGCGTCTTAGCAAATCGGTTATGGATACGCGTTCTGACGGACTGGATTACAATTTCGTCACCGGGGGCGCGAAGAGGCGGTTTGCTTCCGGGGCGGGGCCCATCAGCGGCAGGACATAATGCCGGAACGCGTCGGTGACGTCATTTCCCTCTGGGGAGATGAATTCATCAGGCATGACCTTGGTCTTGGCGGCGATGTCATCCAGTTTTGAAAGGCTGTATTCCACGGCGTAATCACCCACCCGGTTGATAGTCACTGAGCCGTCGATGTTGTGCCACAGGGCATACTGCACGGCTTTTTCGCCAACTTCCCGGGCTTCTAGGGAGTCCACAGGGGACACGCAGCCCAAAAAGCACCGTTGCGGGTATCCCAGCGTGTCCGCGCGTACCCGTTTGATTTTCAATTCGTTTTTGATTAGGTTCGAGAGCACGTCACCCAGCGCCCCAGTTCCCGACAACTGCGGATTGCCATGCGCGTCTTTTTCGGTTGTTCCAGTCAGTGAGATGATGACGGGAATCTCCTTCCCTTTCTCGTCCCGTTCGCTCCAGATGCCCTCCGACACGGCGATGATGCAGCGCCCGTGTTTTTTGTAAACCGCATCCACGTCCTGCAGGAATTTTTCCTTGTTGAATTGGCGTTCAGGCAGGTAGATCAAGTGGGGGCCATCGTCAGGGAACCGGCGGTAGGCGGCCGAGGCGGCGGTCAAAAAGCCCGCGTGCCGGCCCATTACTACCGCGACGTAAACGCCGGGAAGCGCCCGGTTGTCCAGATTCGCGCCCGCGAAGGCCAAGGCGACATACCGCGCCGCGGAACCATAACCTGGACAATGGTCGGTCACCACCAGGTCGTTGTCGATGGTCTTGGGGATGTGCACGCAGCGGCACTCGTAGCCTTCCTGATCCGCGAATTGGTTGACAATCCGGCAGGTGTCGGACGAATCGTTTCCGCCGATGTAAAAGAAATAGCGGACATCGTATTTTTTAAAGACATTGAAGATTTTCTGGCAGTATTCGTAGTCCGGCTTGTCCCGGGTGGAACCTAGGGCCGCGCCAGGGGTCATGCCCACCTGTTCCAGGTTATTGGAGGTGGCCTGGGTCAGGTCGACGAATTCTTCCTTAATGATGCCACTCACGCCATGCCGCGCGCCGTACACATGGGTCACTTGGGGAAACTTGCGGCATTCCAACGCCGCGCCCACCAGGCTCTGATTGATGACCGCGGTAGGGCCGCCGCCTTGCGCGATGATTGCCTTGCCTTTCAGCTGTGCCATGGTTGTGCTCCTATTCCTTGAACGATATGGGGGTGATGGGATAACCAACGGATTGACACACTTTCATTGATGCATTCCACTGATAACCGTACGGCAAAGGTTGTTCCCTCAACTTCTGGGAATGGGCCAAGGGCAGGAATTACGTTCTCCGCCGCATTATGTTGATAGCCATTTTTCTGAATGAAGCACACCCTCCCGCGGACACATATTGACTCACACCGGTTTCCATCCTAGCGGAGGGGCGTCTTTCTCTTGCCGATTTCACTTGTTCAATTATTCACAATCCAGATACTTACCTTATTTTCTTCCCCCCCCGCAATCAAGGAGCGCGGAGATTCCCGGGAGGGCGCCTTCGGAAATACCATTCATTCTTCGGTTTTTCCCGTCAGAAAACCCTTCAATCGAACGACTATTCATGAAAGAATAGCCCTGAATCCACTGGGGAGGCAATTTCATGATGAGGATCGCGAAAGAAAGAGGCTTTACTTTGATTGAGTTGTTGATCGTCGTGGCGATTATTGGGATTTTGGCGGCCATTGCGGTCCCCAACTTTCTGAACGCGCAAATCCGCGCCAAGCTGGCCCGCGTGGAATCGGACTTGAAATCCCTCGCGACCGCCTTGACCATGTACAAGATGGATAACGGCCATGCTCCCCGTGATAATTTCCCCAACCACGGCTGGTTCTACTCCTATTGTCTCTTGACCACGCCGGTGGCCTACATGAATGCCGTAATCCCCGATGTGTTCCAGGCGGATGACACGCTTCAAGGCTCCGCGGACCACCGCATCGGCGGTCCCAACGGTCCGTTGACCTACGACTACGGAACGGATGTGTTCCATGGGTACACCGGAGCCAATCGGACTCCGAATCATGCCTGGTACAAGGCGTGGCGCAATTCCGAATGGAAAATCGGCAGTTGCGGACCGGATAACAAATATTTGAATGTCGCCCTCCCTGCAGGCGCCGGCTGGCTGGCGGGATTTTACTACGACGCCTCCAATGGCCTGACTTCCGCCGGCGACATCTTCCGGGGGGAGGAGTTTTACAGCAAGGATCCCAAGCAACGGCAGTAAACCGCCTTCAAACCTCCCGCCGAGCCGCTTGTTACTCCAGGCCGATTGATCCGATGCCGGTTGCATTTCTTCCTCCGCGTTCCCGGCGTTTCTTCAGTAAATGTCACTCTCCCCTCCTGCTTGGATCGATTAAGATACAATACTGCTTCAAAGTCATTTGCGAGGAGAAATTCATGGAGTCGAAACAATGGTTGGCCCTGCGGGGTGACAAGCGGCAGATCGAAGAAGGAAACGAATTTGCGCCGAAATTCGACCAAGACGGATTGATTCCCGTCATCACCCAGGATTACCAAACCCACGAAATCCTGATGATGGCCTACATGAACCGGGAAGCGCTGCTCAAAACCATCGAACTGGGTGAGGCCGTATATTGGAGCCGCAGCCGTCAAGAACTTTGGCACAAGGGCGCGACCAGCGGCATGGTGCAAAAAGTCCGGGAAATGCGGGTTGACTGTGACCAGGACACCATCTTGCTGCGGGTGGAGATGGTGGGCGGAGCTTGCTGCCACGTGGGCTACCGCTCGTGTTTCTACCGTTCTGTGCCGCTGGCCGGAGAAGCGCTGGCCGCCACCCCGGGTGAAACGTTAAAACTCACGTGCCTGGAAAGCGAAAAGGTATTCGATCCGGAAAAAGTGTATGGCAAATAGAAAAAGCCAAGGAAGTAACTGGGATGGATTGATCATGGGAGCACAAGTCCCATTCGCCTGCACTGAAGAATCAAGCGAATTTGTGTTCAATTGGGATGTTAAGCTGCAAGGCATGGTTTTTTCCTTGCCCCGGCCTGTACAAGAGGGTCAGGGTGAGGGTAATTTTGGGAGGGGTGAGCCTGGATGTTTGCCCTTATCCCGGAGTACGTAGAATCGATGCGACTCATCAGGTCCGCATTCCCGGATGAACCGGAATCGATGCCAGGGCGAACAAGACATACTGTCGGAGTGTCTTCCTTTATTTGAAAATACAATCTCCCCGCAAGGAGATTGATCAGCCTGCTTTCTGCAAACCCTTCTATGAACCGGGGATCAATGACTTGGACAGCTGCGGACAAGGAGGATTTATCATGGCGAATGCCGGGAAGAAAAACGTGGCCATCATCGGGCTGGGATTTGGAGCGGAATTCATTCCCATCTATCAGGCGCATCCCAACGCGCATCTCCAGGCGATTTGCCGCCGGAACGAGGCGGAACTCCACCGGATCGGTGACGCGTTCGGGGTAGAAACGCGGTACACCCGCTATGAGGACGTATTGAAGGATCCGGCGGTCGATTTTGTGCATATCAATTCGCCGATCCCCGATCACGCCTGGATGTCCATCGCCGCTTTGCAGGCCGGCAAGCATGTGTTGTGCACGGTGCCGATGGCCACCACGATCGCGGAATGCGAACAGATCGTGCAATTGGTCAAGGACACCGGACTCAAATACATGATGGCCGAGACGGTCGTCTATAGCCGGGAATTTTTATTCATCCGGGAGATGTACGAAAATGGGGATTTGGGCAAGATTCAGTACATGCAGGCCTCGCATCCGCAGGACATGGAGGGTTGGCCCGAGTATTGGGAGCGCATGATTCCCATGCATTACGCCACGCACGTGGTTTCGCCCGTCCTGGGGCTGATCAACGGCCGGGCGGAGTACGTGTCCTGCTTTGGCTCGGGTACGATCAACGAACGGATCGCGAAAAAATCCGGCAACTCCTTCGCCGTGGAATCCTGCCATATCAAGATTAAGAATTCCGATATCGCCGCCCACATTTGGCGTTTTCTCTTCGATACCGCCCGGCAATACCGCGAATCGTTCGATGTCTATGGAACGAAGAAAAGCTTCGAATGGGCGCTGGTGGAGGGGGAAGAGCATATCATTCATACCGCCAAAAAGCCGGAATCCCAGATTCCCGAGCGGGTACGAGTGCCCGATTATGCCGGCCGGCTGCCGGAGGAAATCCGCCCATTCACCCGGACGATCCAAGACGCGAAACATCTCTCCTTTATCCAAGGCGGGGGACATGGGGGCTCGCATCCCCATCTGGTCCATGAGTTCGTGACCGCCTTGGTGGAAGACCGTGACCCCTGGCCCAACGCCGAAATCAGCGCGAATTGGACCTGCGTGGGATTGTGCGCCCATGAATCCGCGATGAGGGGTGGGGAGATTGTTTGGTTGCCGGAGTTTACGGTGGGAGGATAATCTTAGACGGCTTGAAAGCCGTGCTTCAAAAGGGGATGCATAGAGATTCAGGGGGGGCTGCTAACATCAGGAAGTCATCTTGTGGTGAAAAGGTTTTCCTTACCCTGGCTCTCAGTCAGAGGGAACAGGTAAGAAGAGTGGTGGTTCTCTCATGCTGATTCGGTTAGACGGCCGATGGCATCCATTGCCACGAGAAGGCACAGACTGAAGGACCGCGAAAAGTCTCGGGACTTGAAAGCGCGGCATGTAATTTTTCACGGCAGACGTATAAACAGACGTCTCAATTGGTGCCCATCGTCTTCATCAAGAAAATTCCTAACCAGTGGTCCTTTGAATCACTATTCTTGAATTCCCGTTCTCGCGCGTTAGGCCGTTAGGTATGATGGTCATGGCTGCTCCGATTCCACTCCCTTGGACGAGGTGATTACCGTGAATCCATTCCTGAAATTCCTGGAACGGGGGGATCTGTTGACGTTGGGTTTCGGCACCACCGTGGCCATGTGGGTTGTGGGGTACGTGGGCCGCATCCCGCCGGTCATAGTTCCCAGCGCGGTTCTTCTGCTTCTGTTATGCCTTTGCCTTCTGGCGGGAGGTTACCTGGCGGGACGGTACATGTCCCTGGGATGGCGCGGCGGTCTCTATACCGGCCTGCTGGCCTCCACTCTCAACCTGCTGATCTTGGGCAGTTTGCTCACCGGTGACGAACCCAACCGCATTGTTCCTTCCGCCTTGATTTGGATTCCTGGTTCGTACCTGGTGAGTGGAGTGCTGGCGGCAGCCGGAGCCGCTCTTGCCGGATCCCCTGTCCGAATCCAACCCATCCACTGGACTTCCTTGTACGCCCGGGTGGCGGCCTTGGCTACTTTTTTCTTGATCTTCATCGGCGGCCTGGTAACCAGCCACGAGGCCGGCCTGGCGGTGGTGGATTGGCCTAATTCCTTCGGCTACAACATGTTCCTTTACCCCCTCTCCCGCATGACCGGCGGTATCTATTACGAACACGCCCACCGCTTGTTTGGATCCCTGGTCGGCCTGACCACGGTGGTGTTGGCGCTGCATCTTTGGCGGACCGATGTCCGCCGCTGGGTGAAATGGCTGGGTTTGGTGTGCGTCGTGCTGGTGGTGATCCAGGGGGTTTTGGGGGGGTTGCGGGTTACCGGAACGTTTACCCTGAGCGCGTCGCCTGAAGATACGTCTCCCAGCATCCAACTGGCCATCCTGCATGGTGTGCTGGGACAGATTTTTTTCGCGCTGATGATCGCCATGGCGGTCTTCACTACGGCCTCCTGGATTCAGGCCTATCCTCCCAAACCGTATCCCTCCACCAACGCGGACCGGTCCCTAACCATCGCCCTCACCATTGCCTTGATCCTGCAGCTGGTGCTGGGAGCGATATTACGCCATATCGCCCATGGCCTGCTGATTCATATCAGTGCCGCGGCGGTCGTCACCGCCCTTGCCATCATCGCTGGTGTGCGGGCCTGGGGATTGTATCCTGAAGAACCGATGCTGCCCCGGCTGGGCTTGACCTTGCTTAAGGTCATTGCCCTCCAGCTGATCTTGGGCCTCTGTGCCTTGGCCGCCACCGGCATGACTCAGATCCCGGATCAACCGCCTCACGCCACGGATGTCATCTTCACCACCGCCCACCAAGTCACGGGCGCCTTGCTTTTGGCTGTCACCGTGGCGCTCATGCTCTGGACCTGGCGGCTGCTCGCGCCGCAGGCCGAGCCTCGATCACAGTCCTCTCCTGGGGAAGCGCACGTCCGGTAAAGCCGGTCAGGAAATGCCTTGCAGCCGTCTTTTACCCCGTTCCGGTTTTTGGTATAAGGAAATCCTATCTTTATGAAAGGAACGCGATGCCATGATGATCGCTTTTGCTCTTTTATTCTTTTTCGGCTGCCTCGTCCTGCCAGCGGGCGGTTTTACCCAGGACGTCCTATCAAATGCCCCCCTCTCTCCCCGTGTGGGACAAAATGAGGACGGCACGTTTTATGTCCCCACCGAACAAATGCTCGATCCTGCGGGTTTGCAGGTCACGTTTCCCGGAAGGCCTGTCGATTTGGCCCTCAGCCCTGACGAAAAAACCCTGGCGGTCAAAAACCGGCGGGATCTGATCCTCTTGGACGTAGACACCCGGCGCGTTCGTGTATCTCTCTCATTACCCAGCGGCGGACATAGTGTCACCGGCATCCTCTTCTCCCCCGACGGCCAAACTATCTACACGACTGATGCCAGCCGCAGCATCCTCCGCGCGCGGATCGGAGAGCAGGGCATCGCCACGTGGGATGCTCCCATCACCCTGCCTCCGCCGGATATCGGCGGCGTCCCTGTGCCCGCCGGTTTGGCCTTTGCCAATGATGGCCAGGAATTGCTGGTGACGCTGACCCGCAACAACACTTTGGGGATTGTCAAACTAGCCACCAGCGAGATTCAACAAATCGATACGGGCATCTGCCCTTTCACTGTCGTCACCACCCGGTCGGGTTTGGCCTACGTCAGCAACTGGGGCGGACGCCGGCCCAAAGAAGGCGAACCAACAGCCCTTAGCGCCGGTTCTGAAACCCTGATCGACGAAGAAACCGGCATAGCTTCCAGCGGCAGCGTCACGGTCATCGACTTGGCCCGGCGGGCCGTCATTACGGAAATCGAAACCGGCCTCCATCCCTGCAACATGGCCTTATCTCCCGATGAGAAATTGCTGTTTGTGGCCAATGCCAATTCGGACACCGTTTCGGTCATTGATACGCAAAATCATGCCGTGGTCCATACCCTTACCACGCGCCCCAATCCCGATTTGCTCTTCGGCAGCACGCCTACGGATGTGCTGCTCTCGCGGGACGGAACGAAACTATTCGTCACCCTAGGCGGCCTCAACGCCGTGGCCGTGTACCAACTCAGTCCCGTCGAAGATTTTTTGCAAGGGAAGGGAACCGCCACACTGCTCGGTTGCATTCCTACCGGCTGGTACCCCGGCGCGGTCTTGTTGAACCGCGACGAGAATCTACTCTTCTGCGCCAACGTGAAGGGACTTGGCTCGCTCAATCAAAACTCTCTGCGCCAGGGCATGAATTCCCACGAGCACCTGGGTTCGGTTTCGTTCATTCTCTACCCCAAACCGGAACAACTGGACGCCATGACCGAAAAAGTCATCCAGAACAACCGCTTGCCCGAACTGAAACGCAAACTCGAAAAGGCCCGCTCGGATATCCCCCCCGTCCCCGTCCCCGAACGCCATGGCGAACCGTCGGTCTTCGATCACGTGATCTATATCATCAAGGAAAACCGTACGTATGATCAGATTTTCGGCGATCTGCCTCAAGGCAACGGGGATCCTTCCCTGGTCCACTTCGGGCGTGATGTCACCCCCAACCATCACGCCTTGGCCGAAACCTTCACGCTGTTCGATAATTTCTACTGCAGCGGCGTGTTGAGCGCCGACGGCCACCAATGGACCAACGAGGCCTACGTGACCGATTACCTGGAGCGTTTCTTTGGCGATTTCACCCGCAGCTATCCCTACGACGGCGATGATCCCCTCGCTTACGCCTCCACCGGTTTCATCTGGGACAATGTCCTGCGCCACGGGCTGACCTTCCGCGATTACGGCGAATTCGTTCAGGCGGAATTGGATCCTCCCAAGGCCCAGTTCCTCGACTTCTACAAGGATTACCTGAACGGAACCAGCACCATCCACATGCGCGCCCGCACCCAACTCAAACGCCTGGAACCCTACCTGTGCCCCACCTACGTGGGTTTCCCCAACACCGTGCCTGATGTGGTGCGCGCCCGCGAATTCATCAAGGAATTCCGCGAATTCGAACGCCAGGGCTTTCTGCCTAACTTCATCATCATGCTCCTGCCCAACGATCACACCAGCGGTACCCGGCCGGACCGCCCTACGCCCCGGGCGTCCGTGGCCGACAACGACTTGGCTTTGGGGCAAATCGTCGAAGTGGTCTCGCATAGTCAATTCTGGCCCAAAACCTGTATTTTCGTGGTGGAAGACGATCCCCAGGCCGGCCTTGATCACGTCGACAGCCACCGCACCGTCGCGTTTGTGATCTCCCCCTACACCCGCCGGGGTTTCGTGGACAGCACCCTGTACACCCAGCCGGGCATGCTCAAAACCATCGAATTGATCCTGGGCATCCCCCCCATGAACCAGTTCGATCTCCTGGCCACTCCCATGCGCGCTTGCTTCCAGAACGAACCCGATCTCACTCCCTACAAGGCCCTGAAGAACACCATCCCCCTCGACGAAATGAATCCGCCCCTGCAAAAAACCTCAGGCATGCAACGCTATTGGGCGCAAAAATCCTTGGAACTTGACTTGAGCAAGGAAGACTTAATCGACGAAGATCTCTTCAACCGGATCATCTGGCACGCCGTGAAAGGCTACGATGTGCCCTACCCGGCTCTTCCGGCTTCAGCCGGCTGAAACCTGTTGCCGGGCGGCCTGGCAGGCCGCCTGTTCCGGGAGGTGCCGCCGAACAGATATTGGAAAGAAAACATTCTCCACAACAACAAAAAATGTATATTTTTCTATTGGAACAGGCCGGTCGCTTGATATAACATTAAAGAGAATACAATTTCCAATGTTCATGAGAAGGATCCAAAGATGATGGAACCCATCCGTATCACCCATCAATCCGCGAATGAACAGGGCTGGATGTTTACTGTGGTTGTAGGGAATGAAAATGACCGCACGGAACACAAGGTGACTCTGGAACACCTGTATTATCATAAACTCACGCGGGGAAAAACTGATCCCGAAAACCTGGTGAAACGCTCCTTCGAATTCCTCTTGCGGCGGGAACCGAAATCATCCATTTTCCGTTCGTTTAATATTCAGGTGATTAAGAATTATTTCCCCGAATTCGAGCGGGAAATGCTAAACACCGCCTGAGAGGGAGAAGAAAACCAGGGGGAATCCGGTCATTTACCCGGCCTGCGGGCCGGAAAAGGGGGTTTTGTTGCTTCTGTACCCAATCCCGTTCATATGGTTGGATCGTCCGCTGGGTGCGCGCATTTTTTTTCTGGCGGGGGCATCGTTAATCCCAGTGGACAAGCGGGAGAAGATCACCCCCTGATTCCTGCTTCCTAAAACCGAATGTTTCTCCCAAGTTAACGTAGAGGGGATTCCACGCGCAGCATAGCCCCAGCACAATTGCTTGCCATTTTCTTCTCCCTTGCCTTCTGGAAGAGGGCCGGGGGAAGGGAATGCCTTCTTTCCCGGATTCCTATTTCGGTGTTTGGCAACAGCCGTCGTCCGCCGAAGGTGAGGCAATGAAGGCTTTGGCAATCCATGCCTGATTTTCTCTTTGTTAACTCTTCGGAATCACTGGCAGCACGATATGCGATGGATACTGTTCATTGTGGTAAATCGTCTGGGTGGCTTTGAGCAGCTCCGTATCCGTCCCGAATTCCTTTCCGCTGTTGGGATTGCGGTCGAACCGGGGGAAATTGCTGCTGGAAACTTCGACGCGGATGCGGTGGCCGGGCAGGAAAACGTTGCTGGTTACCCACAGATCGATCTCATACTGGTAAATCCGGCCTGGTTCAATCAAGGACGCACCCTTGCCCGCTTCCCGGTTCCGGGCGCGGATGATCCCTTCGCAAAGGTTATACGCCTTGCCGCCGGGATGGACATCCACCAACTTGGCGGTGAAATCGGTGTCTGGGGCGGTGGATGCGGCATAGAGAACCAGCTTCACCGGGCCGGTGACTTCGAGAGGCTCATTCAGCATGCCGCTCGTGTAAACCAACACATCGTCCCGTTCCTCGATTTTCTGCTGGTTGTAGGGCCCGGCGGGCGCGCCGACCAGGTTGTTGCCCCCGAGGGAGGGCACGGGATTGTTGGGATCGTAAACGAAGGAGTCGGCCTTTTCGTTTTGGGGCGGGATTACGCACAACGAGCCATCACCATGACGGGTATTGGCCTTGCCTTGGCTGTGGAGGTAATAGTTCGTGTATTGCGTCCGGGCCAGGGGCCACTCGTATTCCGCCCGCCATTGATTGATGCCCATGACGTAGATGTAATATGGCGGCCAATCCTTCACGGGGGTGTCCTTCCCTTTCAGCCAATACTCAAACCATTGGAATTGCATGTCGCCCAAGTCTATTTGGGCATTATGGAATTCGAGTTCGCCGACTTTTTCCTTATTCACGCCATGATCCCATGGCCCCATGATGACGAACTGGTTGCGGCGGATGGCAACCGCCTGGGATTCCTGACGCACACGGGTGATCATTTCGATCGTCGCTTTGGAGAAAATGTCGTACCAGCCGCCGATGTTGAGGATGGGGACGGCAATGTCCGCGTAGCGATTGTCAATCCCGCGCTGCTTCCAATATTCGTCATACGCGGGATGGGCGATCCAATCACGCAGATAAAAAATTTCATGCCCCAGACAATCGTCCCAGGTCTTGAGCGGCAGGTATTTGAAGGCTTCTTCCAACTTGATCTTCGAAGGATCCAGCGGGAGGCCGGATACCATCGCCCCCCAGCCCATGGACAACGCCAATTGATACGCGCCGCCGGAGTACATGACCTCGTACGCGTTATTGAACGGCACGATGGGCACCATGGCTTTCAACGCGGGATGCTTGAAGGGCGCGGGCGCCCATTGGGTGTATCCGACGTATGAGCCCCCCATGGTCCCGATTTTGCCGTTGGACCAGGACTGCTTACTGATCCAATCCTGGGTGTCGTAGCCATCCTGGGGATCGTAGCGGAAGGGATCCCACACCCCTTTGGAGTCACCCTTCCCCCGGCAATCCTGGATGATAAAGGCATAACCGGCGCTGGCGTATTTAATCCCATCGCCGTGCTTTTCATCGGATTTGCCGTAGGGCGACCGGATCAGGATGGCCGGGAAAGGGCCGTCCCCCTGAGGCAGAAAAATATTGGCCGCCAGTTCAACCCCGTCGCGCATGGGGATCATGACATTCTTTTGGAACGTAAACGCGCTTTCCTCGCTCCAGACGGGACCTTGCGCGGTGAGCAACAGCAGCAACAAGCCATTCAGCAACCACGACGGGCGGCATTTCATGTTCGGACTCCTTCTGATAAAAATGGGATTTCGACACGTACCGACTGTACGTTTTTATCACAACGCCGAGGAATTTTGGAGTGTGGAAAGAGGTTTATTTGGAAAGGGGACAAACGCTCCAGTCCGCCGGCCAGTGTGACGCGGTTGTTTGGTTGATCGATGCCCGCCCCTGGATAGAATAATCCATCCAGTATTCTATTGTTCAGCCGGGGCAACCGCCTGCACCTTTCCCTAAAAAGGCATCACCGATGCGCAACCTTTCGAAACGCGACCTGGTTTTTATCATTCTGGGCGGCCTCTTCATTACCAACGCGATCTTGGGCGAACTGATCGGCGGCAAGCTGATCCAGGCCGGCCCTTTCACCATGAGCATCGGCGTGATCCCCTGGCCGGTGGTTTTCCTCACCACCGACCTGATCAATGAATATTATGGCAAAAAAGGAGTCCGGCTGCTTACGCTGCTGACGGCGGCTTTGATCATCTATGCGTTTGTTGTGCTTTTTTTAGCGATGCTGGTCCCCGCGGCGCCGTTTTCGCCGGTAACCAACGACGCGTTCCGCATGGTGTTTTCACAATCGTTGTGGATCATCGCGGGGAGCCTGACGGCGTTCCTGGTCAGCCAGTTTGTTGATGTGTTCGTGTTCTGGATTTTCCGGGGCTGGACCGGCGGGCGGCAACTGTGGCTCCGCGCCACCGGATCGACCGCCGTGTCGCAATGCATCGACAGTTTCGTGATCACGGCCATCGCGTTTTGGGTGCCGGGCAAACTGACCACCGCCCAATTTCTTTCCTTGGCGGCCATTAACTATTCGTACAAATTCATGATTGCCGTGGCGTTGACTCCCCTGATCTATCTTTTTCATGCCCTCATCGACCGGTTTCTCGGCGAGGAACTGGCGCACCAACTGCTCGATCACGCCGTGCAGGAAGCGGGACTGCAGCCGGCAACGGCAATGGCCGATCCGTGATAACCGGCCGGACACTTGCTCCTCCCCCCGCCGGTGACGCAACCCGACAAAAAGTTCCTGCGCTCTCGATTCTTACAGAAAAAATAGTATAATGACATGCAAAATGAATATTTTCTCGATTTGAGGCATGACCGTGGCTTGGAGTTGTCCCCATTTGGATGAGGAGTATTGCCATTTGCGGAAGAAATCCTGTGTGCCTGCCGTAAAAGGATGTGTCCTGGAAGGCCGGGTGAAATTGGCGGGAACGCGCGTTAAGCGGTGCGGCCAGACGCTTCCCAATGAACCGGTCCAGACGCCGTGGGCAATGACGGTCGAAGATCGGGAGAAAAGCCGGTAAAAATAAGTGTAGCCAAGCCTCCAGGGGGCGGTCATACCCCGAATTTCCCCCTGCGCAAAATCTCTCCTTTCCGCTGCCTGCGAAACACTCTGTCTTCCGGATGGGTGTTGGTATCCAGTTTCTGAAAAACACACATTGTGCGGTTGGAATTTGGATAATCCTCCGCTCAACCGAATTTCGGAATAATAACCTTGTCTGATTCTGTGCTTTTTGATAGGATGCCTTTATGGTTTACCTTTAAAATTGATACCATAAATCGATCATTTCAGGGGCTTGAGGAAAACAACGGAAATCATGCCGTGATCTCATCATCGAGAGAATCGGGCAGGCAACGGGATCGTGAATCCAACATAACTAGGCAACGGCAGGTATTTCTTATGTTCATCGTCGCGGAAGGGCCGGGTGATCTCATCTTTCTCTCCTGGCTGGTCAATCCCAACCAAGATTCACTTGATCAACAGGTCGAACAGGCTTATGAGGAATTGGGGGGCGAGATCCAGTCCCGGAATGCAATTCTCTTGTGTGAACGGATCTATGGTTCCGTAGCGGCCTCACCCCGGATTTTGCAAATCCGCCAGGCGGTACTGGAGCGGCGTGGTTGGCGGGTGGAGGTCCCCCCCACGTGCGTGGAAGGCAAACCCTTTTCCCCATCCGGTTTCGCGGGTGTCCATGCGATCGTCATCCAGCCGGCTTCGCATCCTGGCTGCCCGGTGAGGTACAGCGGCAAGACCTGTGGTACAAAAATCCGTGGAAATGACGCCGAATACCTTTATCTGGCTGACGTGGGGCAATTGGCGCGGGCGCCTTACGCCGGATCGCCGGCCGAGGAGGCCCGGGCCGCGCTCGCCCTGGCCGGCCGGATTCTGGAACAAGAGAATTGGTCATTCCACGAAGTGCGCCGCACCTGGTTTTATCTGGACAAGATTCTCGATTGGTATGGTGATTTCAATGCCGTGCGCAATCAGGCTTTTAAACAACTGGGGTTGTTGAACGGGAACCCCCTCACCTTGGTTCCAGCCAGTACCGGGATTCAAGGCCGCAACGCTCTGGGCGGCTGGTGCACGTTGGATTTACTGGCCATGAAACCGGTGGCCGGACGGCCCCTCGAAATCAAACGCCTGAAGAATCCAAAACAAAATGAAGCCACGGCATACGGGTCGGCTTTCTCGCGGGGGCTTTCCATTCAAACCGCTACATCCTTGTACGTTTTTGTGTCCGGCACCGCGTCGATCGACGAACAGGGAAAAACCGTTCATGCGGGGGATTTCGAACGGCAAATCCAGCGGACGCTGGAGAACGTCGAAGCCCTGTTGCAGGCGGCGGGTGCCCGGTTGGAAGACATCTGCCAGGCGACCGCGTTCGTGAAAAATCCCAATGATGTGGACCGCTATCTCCGGATCGCCGGCCGTTTGGGAATCGATGAGATTCCCGCCGTGAATACGATCGCCGATGTGTGCCGTGAAGATCTGCTTTATGAGTTGGACGCGACGGCGGTTCTGCCCTGCTCTCCGTTATCCCATGATTCACGAAAATGACACCCCTCGGATCCCGCGCTATAACAGGAAGAGGCCAGAACGGGCTCTTTGTATCCTTGGCCTGTGTCTTGCTGGGCTTGTTTCCGGGTGGACCGCTGCGGAGTCCACCGGGCTGCCGGATCTGCTGGCGGTTCAGGTTCCCCCCTATCCTGATCCTCAAACCATCCAGGAACGGCATTACCCGCCTGCCGGCCGCTATGTGGATGGCTGTCAAATCGTCCGCCTGGCTTGCGTCGCCGGCCGAATGGAAATCGTTCCTCTGACGCATGACTTTCTATCTGCCTGCGATCCCGCCGTTTCCTTCGATGGTCAAAGCATTCTCTTCGCGGGGAAGCGGCGCGCGGGAGACACTTGGCAAATCTGGCGTATGGACCGGGATGGCGGGAATCCTATACAACTCACCCAAAGTCCCTCCGATTGCGTTTCCCCACTGTACGTCGGCGCTTTGTTTCACCTGAACGACGCGCAACCGACACTGCAAATCATCTATGTCAACCACGAGCCGGATGGGCGTTGCGGTTCGGGCCCATCCCTGTATGCCCTCGACGGGGACGGCCAAAATCCCAAGCGCATTACCTTCAATCCGGGTGGCGGATTCGATCCCGATGTCCTTCCCACGGGCCGGATTGTCTTCTCCAGTTGGAACCATCCTATCTTTGACCCCGGGAAGCCCGGCCTCATGGGTTTGCTGGTGGTCAGCAACGATGGAACCGATCTAATGCCCTATTACGGCATGCATGAACCTCCCACGTTCAAGACAATGGTCCGGGTTTCGTTCTATGACGACCGGGTGTATTTCATTGAATCCAATGATTCACCCTGGCTGGGTGGAGGCGATATCGCCTATGTTTCCCGGCGGCGGCCATTGTGTACGTACACAGTTCTCAGCCCCGGCGGACCCGGTATTTACCATAGCCCTTGCCCCTTGCCGGATGGCGGACTGCTTGCCTCCTTCCGGGAAGACCGGGAGGATTCGCTGTTCCGGATTTTCCGCGTTTCCCCCAAAACCGGGGAACGCCTGGAAGAAATAGCCTCCCTCGCCAACAGCCATCTTTTGGATACCCAGGTTCTGGCCCCTCACCCGCCAGTCAAAGGCCGGTCCACCGTAGTAAATCTTCAGAAGGATACCGGCGTTTTCTATGGCTTGAATGTCTATTGCAGCAACCGGCCCGGCGCGGAATTATTGGCTCCCGGTTCCATCAAGCGGATCCGGGTGATTGAAGGACTCCCCGGCAGGTCATCCTCGGTCATCCCATTAGGACCGTTGATGGGCAATTCCACCGGTCCGGAAACCTCGAATCCGGCTATTCTACGCCGGATCGTAGGGATCGCTCCCGTGGAAGCGGATGGTTCCTTCCACATCGAAGTTCCGGCCCAGATTCCCCTCACGTTTCAACTCCTTGATGAAACCGGCATGGCCCGGATGAGCCAAAATGTCTGGACATGGGTAATGCCCAACGAAAAACGGGGCTGTATTGGCTGCCACGAGGACCGCGAACTTGCCCCGCCCAACAAAATGGTGCAAGCGGTGACCAAGCCGGCGGTCCGGCTGACTTTGCCTCCCGAACGGCGGCGGACCGTCGATTTTCTGCAGGATCTGCAGCCATTGATCCAGATGAAATGTTCCGGGACCGCGTGCCATTCGCCCGGAGGGGCCCCGCCGCAGCTGGATGTCGATACCCTGATCTCGAAGCGGCCTGGAGATATTCCAATATCCGCCGCTTATGACACGTTGCTTTCGCCGATTCCCGGACGGAACGGCGAACACTATGTTATCCCCGGCCAGGCCCGGGAAAGCGCGTTGATCTGGCACCTGATGGGCGCAAAACCGGACAATCCCACCCCGAATGCGCCATATACCAGCCGCGTCACCCTCATGCCGCCGGAACAACCCCTGGCGGAGGTGGAGCGGACGCTGTTCATCGAATGGATCGACCTGGGCGCGTTGTGGAACAGCCGGCTTCCCGCATCCAGGGGATCCTCCCCGGCTTCAAACGCCTCGGACGAAGATGGAAGGAAAAAATGAACCGACCGGTTGTTGTACTTGGATTATTCATTCTGCTTGCCCTGAGCGGCTGGTTAACCGCTTACGGCGAAGAAGCCAAACCGTCTTATCCCATATGGGTAGACGTCACGGAAAAAGCCGGGATTGCCTTTCGCCACAGTATCGGCGATGACGAGATGAGCAACATCGTGGAAGCCACCGGTTCCGGTTGCGCGTTCTTTGACTATGACGGCGACGGTGATCTGGATATCTACCTTGTCAACGAAACGTACCTTCCCGGCATCAGCCACATAAAAGGGCGTTCGTTGCAAGGTAAACTGAAAAACGCTCTCTACCGCAACAACGGCGATGGCACCTTCACGGATGTCACGGAAGCGGCAGGCGTGGGAGACCAAGGCTTCGGTATGGCCTGTCTGGCAGTGGATTACGACAACGACGGCGACGCCGACCTGTTCGTCACCAACTACGGCCAGCCCGTTCTCTACCGCAACAACGGGGACGGGACCTTCACGGATGTGACCAGGGAAGCGGGCCTGGAAAATGATTTGTGGGGCATCGGCTGCACATTTTTGGACTACGACAACGACGGATACCTGGATTTATATGTCGGCCACTACCTGCAATACGATCCCAGTTACAAATATTACTACGCCGCTGACGCGTTTCCCGGTCCCTTGGCGTATCAAGGTCAGCCCGACACGCTGTACCGTAACCGGGGCGACGGAACCTTTGAGGACGTCACCCAAAAAGCCGGGGTGTACAATCCCGAGGGCCGGGCGATGGGAGTTTCCTCCTGCGATTTCGACAACGACGGCGACATGGACATCTTCGTGGCCAACGACGCCATGGAAAACTACATGTACCAAAACAACGGCGACGGCACGTTCACCAACATTGCCTTGCTGGCGGGGACGGCCTTCAGCCAGAACGGCGAAGCGACCTCGGCGATGGGGCCCGAATTCGGAGACTTTAACTCGGACGGCTGGATCGATCTCCTGGTGCCCGACATGGGCTACGGCTGCTTGTACATGAACACCGGCCAAGGATTTTTCGAGGAGATGAGCGCCCAGATGGGTCTGGCTGCCGTCCTGGGGCAGTACACCAGCTGGTCGGGCAATTTTTTCGATTACGATTTGGATGGCCATCTCGACATCCTGATCGTCAACGGCGATCCCCATCATCTGGAGCCGGAAGAATCGGTGTTGTTTTGGAACGACCAAGGCAACCGGTTCATTGACATCTCGGATTTCTGCGGACCGGATTTTCAGGAGAAATTTGTCAGCCGCGGCTCGGCGGTCGGGGATTACGACAACGACGGTGATTTGGATGCCTTGATTCTGAACCTGAACGACCGTCCCCGGCTGTTACGCAATGAGGGTGGTTCTTCCCGCCATTGGCTCATGATCCATGCCATAGGAACGCAAAGCAACCGTGACGCCATCGGGGCCCGGATCTGGGTGACCACCGGTGGCCGCACCCAAATGCGGGACATCATCAGCAGCTCCGGCTATCTTTCGCAAAGCGATTACCGTGCCCATTTCGGCCTGGGCGGACAGGAAAAAGTGGATGAAGTCAAAATCCGCTGGCCAAGTGGTGTCACCCAAGTTTTGAAGGACGTCCCCGCCGGCCAGGTGTTGACACTGACCGAACCGTCAACCGGGCCAGGAGGTTCACCATGATCCGGCATTTCCCATTTCCTCTGCTGCCAATGCTTCTCACTTTCGGGCTGGGGGGGTATCCCCTGGATTCACCGGCCGCCGAGCGGGTGTACGTAGGCGAGAAGGCCTGCCGCGAATGCCACCACCTCAGCGGCAAGCGGGATCAGTTCAATGCCTGGTACCTGAGCAAACACGCGCGCGCCTATGTCAGCTTGGCCATGCCGGAATCCCTCGAAATCACCCGGCTGTCCGGGATCAACGTGAATCCCCACGAAAGCCCCGTCTGCCTGGGCTGCCATGCCACGGCTTCCGAAACGGAAGAGTGGGAACGGGATGATCCGTTTCATCTCGAGGACGGCATTCAATGCGAATTTTGCCACGGTCCCGGCAGCGAATACATGAGTGAAAAAATCATGAGCGACCGCGAAGCCGCCATGGCCGCGGGATTGAAAATGCCGGGCGAAGACTTCTGCATGGTCTGCCATCTTGATAAAGGCTCGCATCTCGCCGTCTTAAAGGTCAAGAAGTTCAATTACCACGAAGCGCTGAAGGAAATCGCCCATCCCGGCAAAGGCGGCGATTTGACCTATCCGAAAAAAGAACCTGTTAAATTGTTGGATGGTCCCAAGTATGCCGGCGCCATGGCCTGCGCCCCGTGTCATCAAAGCGAAACGAAAGGTTTCGTGTACAGCCAATGGCGGCTCTCTCCCCACGCCGAGGCCTATGCGGTGCTGGGTACCCCCCGGGGTTTTGAAATCGCCCGCGAAAAGGGTATCGAAAGCCATCCTCAGGAAAGCCCCGAGTGCCTCCGATGCCACACCACCGGTTATGGCGAAGCCCCCGGGTACTTTTTGGAATCTTTCGATCCCGCCTTGGGCGTGCAATGCGAGAGTTGCCACGGCCCGGGGAGTGAATACATGGCCGAGGCCGTCATGCTCGATCCGGTGGCATCCCAACAAGCAGGACTTTGGAAGGTCACCAGGGAGACCTGCCTGCGCTGCCACGATCCCAATTTCGATTATGAGAACAAGGTCAAGTTGATCGACCATTCCCGGCCGGCCGGTTCGGTTTCGGTGGCGGAAGACTACAAAACTCCCTTCAACTTGGCGGTCAGCCGGGACGGAACGCGGCTCTACGCGGCGTGCGAAGCGGCCAACAGTCTCCTGGTTCTTGATACCGGCACGGGCCGGATTCTCGCGGAAATCCCCGTGGGCGCTCTGCCGCATGATGTCTGCCTTTCGCCCGATGAAACCCGCGCGTATGTCAGCAACCGGGGAACGGACAGCGTATCGGTGGTGGATACCGCGGCGTTCCAGGTGACGCACACCATCGCCGTGGGTGACGAACCCCACCAGATGGCCACCAACCGGGAAGGAACTATCCTCTATGTGGCCAACGGCGGTTCGTACGACATCTCGGTCGTGGACCTCGTGGCGGGGAAGGAATCCAAGCGCCTTGCGGCCAGCCGCGGGACCTGGGGGATGGCGCGCTCGCCGGATGGCGAATACGTCTATGTCACCAACAACCTTTCGCAGTTTGTCCCATTCCGAACCCCCTCCCTTTCCGAAGTCACCGTCATCGAAACCGCCCGCTCCTTCATTCACGATCGGATCATGATTCCCGAAGCCAACCTGGTGCAGGGGATCGACTTCTCGCCGGATGGCGAATTGGCACTGGTCACGTTATTGCGGACCAAAAACCTGGTCCCCATGACCCGCGTCGTGCAGGGTTGGGTCATCACCAACGGCATCGGTGTGTTGTGGAAGGACGGCCGGGTGGACCAATTGCTGCTGGATGAATCTGATTCCTTCTTCGCCGATCCCACCGATGTGGCCATCACCCCGGACGGGAAATACGCCTACGTGACCGGCGGGGGCATCAACGCGGTGGCGGTGATTGACATCCAGCGTTTGAAGGATCTCCTGCAAAACGCCACGGAGGAAGAACGGAAGCATGTTTTTCCCAATCACCTGGGCCTCAGCCTGGACTATGTCCTCCAACGCGTCCCGGTGGGCCGCAACCCGCGGGGTCTCGCCATTTCTCCGGACGGCCGGTGGGTGTACGTGGCGGACGCGCTGGATGACGCGGTATCCGTGATCGATGTCCACAAGCAGGAGCGGGTGCGGGTGTTCGATCTGGGTGGAACGAAGGAAGAGACGATCACCCGCTACGGCGAACGGTTGTTCCACAGCGCGGACATCTGCTACGGAAATCAATTCTCTTGCCACACCTGCCATCCCGATGGGGGAATCGACGGGATCACGTATGACATCGAACCGGACGGCATTGGCATCAATCCAGTCGACAACCGTACTTTGAAGGGCATCCTGGACACCGCGCCTTTCAAGTGGGAAGGCACCAATCCTTCGCTCCGCCGCCAGTGCGGGCCGCGGCTGGCAGTGTTCTTCACCCGGAGCGATCCCTTCACCCTCGAACAGGCCGACGCCCTCGACCGCTATATCTGCACCATTCCCCGCAATCCCAACCGCTACCGCACGGGGAGCGAACTAACCCCGGCGCAGCGGAAGGGAAAAGCGCTTTTTGAACGCACGCATACCAATACGGGCGAAGAAATCCCCCTTGGGAACCGGTGCAATTACTGCCATCCGGGTCCCTATTACACCAACCGGCGGGTCTTCAATGTCGATACGAAATCCTGGCTGGACACCAACGCCGACTTCGATGTGCCGCAACTGAACAACATCTACGAAACACCCCCTTATCTTCATGACGGGCGCGCGGATACCTTGGAGGAAATCTGGACTCGCTACAATCCCCACGACCGACATGGGGTGACCAATGACATGACCAAGGATCAACTCAAGGATTTAATCGAATATCTAAAAACCCTTTGAGGGAGGTCAAGCCATGCACAAAGGCCGCGCCATCGTTATCCTGTTGTTTCCGTTCCTTCTCTGGCCTTGCGCCGGCGGCGGAGAGGAAAGTTCGCCGCCTGTGCTGCAGGGAGATCCCTATGTCTACACCGAATGGGAAACTTTCTACGCGAAAGACGGCTTGCCCAATGATCATATCTTTTCCCTGAAGGCCGATGGCAACCGCCTGTGGGTGGGAACCGAGAACGGATTGGCTTTGTACGAAAACGGGAAATGGAAAACATGGACCGAAAAGGACGGACTGCCCTGGAGAGTTATCACCGGCATCACCCTCGATCCCAAGTCCGGCGATGTGTGGCTGGGCTTGTTTGGCGGAGGCGTGGCCCGGTTCAGCGGGGGACGCTTCGAGCATTTTCACCAATTGAACAGCGGCCTGGTGAACGACGTGGTGTACGGGTTGACCATCCTGGATGACGAACTCTGGATCGCCACCACCGCCGGGGTTTCGCGCTACAATTTAGTCACCAAAGAGTGGGAAATCTATACCGAGAAAAACGCCCCCATGGAAGAAATCTGGTGCTACAACACCGATTCCGCCGACGGCAAAGTCTACGTGGCCGTGTGGGGCGGCGGGGTGCTGGAATGGGACGTCAAAGCCCAGCGCTGGGACGCCCACCGTGATCCGGACCGGGAGATGGAAATCGACCTCTACCGCGACGATGGGCTGATCCACATCATCACCACCGCGGTGTCATACGTGGAAAACGTGCTGTGGGTATCCACCTATTTCGGCATGAGCCGTTACGACGGGCGCAAGTGGCGGGGATTCTCGCGCATCGACAGCGGGCTGGTCAACGATTTCATCAATTTCATCAAGGGGCGCGACGCCAACTCCAGTTATGCCTGCACGGACCTGGGCTTTGCCTGCCTGATGGACTTCGAGACCAACACCTGGGTCACCTACAAGCGCGACACGGAGGAGGACCAAACCTGGACGGCCAACGTCATGGTGGATCAGCATGTCATGAAAAAAATCCCCACCAACCTTACCCTGCCCAATCATTTCATCATCACCTGTGAATTTCAAGGCGACGACGTGTGGATCGGCACCGGCCACGGCCTGGCCCGGGGCATCGGCAAGGGATTTTATAAAGGCTTGAAGAAAACCGCGGCAACAACCGAATGATCCTATCCTATCCTGGACCAGAGGGAGGCCCGTATCATGAAACGATTGGCTCTCATACTTCTGATGATTTTGATGCTGAGCGTCATGATGAGCGGCGCGCCCGGTTTCTGCCAGGCGCCCCTACCTTTGCTGGAAGATCAGAACCGTGTTTGGGACACCACCCGGCCCGCGCCGCTGGAGGATCCTACGGATCTGCGGTACGGCGAAACGCCGGACGAATATTTGCCCTACGGCCGATTCACCGAACCCTACCGCAAGCATTTCCTTCAGCCCTTGCAATACCGGGGGTACGGGCGGCATATTCCGGAACCGGAGCATGTCGAAAGCGTCAAAATCGGCTTCATCGGTCCGATCATGAAAACCGTGTCGGTGGCTACCGGCGGGGCGTCGCATGAGGAGCCCTTGGGCCACAAAATGCTGCAGGGAGCCCGGCTGGCCATCGAACAAGCCAACCAGAAAGGCGGCTACCGGGGAAGCGGCGTTCCGTATGAACTGGTCATCCGCAATGACAACGGCCTGTGGGGATCCACCGGCAATGAGGTGATCACGCTGGCTTACCTGGACAACGTCTGGGCGATTATCGGGTCGATCGACGGGGCCAACAGCCACATCGCCATCCGCGTGGCGTTGAAAATTGAAATTCCCGTCATGAATACCGGCGACACCGATCCCACGTTTATCGAAACCAACATTCCATGGGTGTTCCGTTGCATTAGCGATGACCGCCAGATGTGCTATTTGCTGGCCGATTACGTGTATAAGAAATTGCACCTCAACCGTGTCGCCGCCCTGCGCGCCAACAACCGCTACGGCCGCATGAGCATCGACGAGTTCCGCGACGCCTCCACCCGCCTGGGCCATCCCTTCCTGGCCGAATTGAATTACAAGGTCGGCGACACGGATTTCACCCCTCAACTCAAACGCATCCAGTCGCTCAATCCCGACGCGGTGATCACCTACGGCGACGCATTGGAATCCGCCCTGATTCTCAAACAAATGCGGGAAATGGGCATGAACCAGCTTTTTATCGGCAGCGACCGCCTGGTTAGCCCGGAATTTCTGGGGATCGTGGGGGACCGGGCGGGGGAGGTCATCGCCGGTTATCCCTACAATCCTCACAGCACGGATCCAGTGCACCTCCAGTTTGTCCGCGATTTTCTGGAACGATTCGGAGAAGATCCGGAAACCTACGCAGCCCATGCCTATGACGGCACCGTCATGACCATCCAGGCCATCGAAAAGGCCGGGCTCAACCGCGCCCTCATCCGGGACGAACTGGCCCGGGTCGCCACGTATCACGGCGTTACCGGCGTGAAGATTTTCGATCCCATTTTCAACAACATCAGCCCCGCCTATCTGGCCCGCTTGGAAAATGGGGAGTTCAAGTTTTATTCCCGCGAAGATCTGGGATTGGACAAGCAGGTTACCCTGGGCCAATCGCGTTAATCCTCCGAATTTTTCCTCCGTATGAAAGCCACCGTATCCAAGCATCCGGCCTGGTTTTTTTAAATTGTCATTCGATTCATCCGTTCTTTTACCTGATTTCCGTTGACATCCCCAGGAATTTGAGGTAAGGATTTATCCGATCCGGAGGAAGTCCAGGAAATAATCCCCACAGAGGAGGTGTATGCGCCTATTCCGCAGATAAGCGAGGGTAGGCGGATCATTCATGTAGAAAGGAGAAACCGGAAAAAACTCAAGCCCCTTATCCCTGGATCTGTAGAGTCGGTCAGAGCGTTTCAAAATCCTTAATCGGATAGCGGTGACGGATGGGAGGATTTATATTATGAAAAGATTCTTTCTTGCTTTAATCGCGCTAACGGTATTTTTCGCGTTCATGGCTCCCGTTCCGGGCCAAAGCCAGGAAATCCGGGAATATATCTTGAACAAGGCCAAGGCAGCCCCGGTGATCGATGGTGAAATCGCGGACGGGGAATGGGATGGATCGGAATGGACGGGGGACTTCTATGGCCTGGATCACAACTCTGTAACCAAATACCGGGATCAACGGATCCCCCGGGATGAACTCAACTGGGAATGGCGGGCGCTGTGGGACGAAGAATATTTGTATATCTGTTTCCGGGCCGATTTCAAATCCATGGTGGCCAACGGATGGACCTATGATGGCAATACAACGGCGGTCCTCGAGGCGGATGATACCGGATACGCGGGATGGGGTATCCCGGGTTGTGTGGATTTTGAATTCTTCTTCGAACCCAATTGGAAAGAAGGCGACGGCGTGAACGACAGCGCGGATATGTCACCGGGATACCAATTGTGTTATTTCCCCGTGATGGAAGACGTGTACGAAGGCGTCGTGTATGCCGATAGCAATTTCGGCGTCCGCAAAGGCGCTTTCGGTCCCCCGTATTTCTATTCGGGATTGACCACCACCGGCCCCAAGTTCCCGGCCACCGCGTGGAATCCCTATACGGATCCGCAAGAGGCCGCGGCCTTGGGGGCGAAACCGTTGTTGATCGCCGCGCAACCGCATATGGTCGAAGGCGCCGTCGAGCCGGATATCGTCGCCCGGCCGGTTTTGGAATTGGCGATTCCCTATTCGCAGCTTAGTTTTGTGGCTATGCCGGATTTGGCCGATTACACCATTGATGACATCCCCTTCGAAGGCATTAATCTGATCATGGTCAAAGACGACCAGGGCCGGTGGGTGAAACCCGGTGACGAGTGGTTATTTAATGTCTGCGGTTACACGGACGGGTATACCATGTCCACCGGGATCGCCCTGGTTACCTGGAATAACATGGATCCCGGCGGATTCCATAACTTTCCCCGCGGCGTCCTGAAATTCACCGCCGGGGCGGGTGTGGGCGATTGGATGTTGCAGTAAACGTTATGGATTTTTTATCGAGAGGGCCGTAGCAATCAATTGATGGAACCGGATTGGATTCCGAAGGGACAGGCGAATGGGCTTGTCCCTTTTTTTAATTTATTTTTTGCGTCGTTATTCACCTGGGAACGGATCTCCCTTCGTACAACAGATTTTGAATGAATTATAAATCATTCGTAACAAGATGCCCAACTGAAGTAAAACCGCGATCCTCCCGCACCTCAAAGCCTCCGGCCAAACCGGGAAGCAATCCCGCAAGAAAAGGAAAGCGAACGGCAAAAAGAGCCATCCCGGCCACCATCGCTCCCAGCCCGATCACATCGACCGCCGGGAAGAACACCGCCTGGACCGCTGCCC
>Ga0116166_1000524_pt1 | contig 36768 bp, 31 predicted proteins | sample AD_JPNMR2_MetaG_FD_89884 | JGI IMG/M metagenome (GOLD analysis project Ga0116166, IMG submission 89884) | Active sludge microbial communities of municipal wastewater-treating anaerobic digesters from Japan - AD_JPNMR2_MetaG | ecosystem: Engineered > Bioreactor > Anaerobic > Digestate | place...
CGTGGCACTACGGTTTTTACATTTTCAAAAACTAAATCCCGTGTTTAAAGGGTTTTTTAGCCCTAATGGCATCTAAAATGCCGTTTTGCTGTCAAACTTGAGTGAAAAGAAGGCGGGGGATCTGACGATCCCCCGCACAACTGCTTGGCTGTTTCTTTTTAGCAAGTAGTTTTATCTATTGCGAACCAGGATTCTTCCTTTAATAAACACCAGGAAGAGCCCGGCCAGGAGCAGCGCTCCGCAGAAAAGCGGCCAGGGCAGGTTTCCTTCAGTTTTCGGCAGTTCGCGTTTTGGCGAATCATCATCTTCTGAAGACTCACTCACCCAGGTTACCTCCGCCGCACCCTCAAGACCGGTGCCATGACCGGCAAAGAGAACTGCTGCCGTAACCGTATCTTTGCCCGGGACGGTACCCACAAAACTCAAGTCCACCGTGCCTTCGTCAAGGGTTTGGTAGCCATCCAGGTTGTGTGCCCCGGCAACGCTGATAGCAAGAACCAGGCCGGCCAGGTCAACTATGCTGCCCTCGTTGTCGCGCAGCGCCGCGGTTAAGGTATGGGTTTTGCCTACTCTAACCGTGGCGGTGGCGGGGCTCAGTTCGAGGGCGGCCAGCCAGGGATCATAGAGGACAACGTCTTCGTGGAGCATGAGCAGTTTATCCCCGGTGGCGATGTCGCCATTTTCGGCAAGGCTAAAGAGTCCTAGCTCTTTATAAATTTCCACGGTTGGGCCGGCCGGGGAGCCCCACCAGTTGAAGCTGGCATCCAGGTTGCCTTCTTCCATATAGATGAGGCCGTATTCGTTCCCGGTGAAAGCATTCGAGTAAATCCTTGTACTGGCGGTAGCCTCCATGCAATCTATGCCGCATTCGCTGTTGTCTTTGAAATAATTGTCCCGGATAAGCACTGCGGGATCATCTAGCTGCGTTTTATCTTCCAGGAAGAGGCCGGTTCTATTGCCCTCAAAAAGGTTGGCTTCAACCAGGACCGAAACGGGAGACAACCCGTAATCGAAGACGGGTAGGACAATGCCGGTCCTATTGTTCTTAAAAACATTGTTCTTTGTTTCCAGGTATCCCATGAAGTAGTAAGGTTCTCCCTCATAATCAATTTCTTCAAAGTGGATCCCGCTGTCATTGTCCGTAAATACATTGCCGTTGACGTAGAGAGAACCCTCACCATCTATTAAGCAGAAGTCGTCGTTGGTTAAACCTTTATAACAGTAGGAAACCTCATTGTTTAGGACATACCCTTCGAATTTCTCAACACTATAACCCATTTCTCCCAGATCGATGCCGTAATCGTAATAGTAATCGGGGTGGCCTGTGACGGTATTCCCTTCGATGCGGAAGACTCTTTCCGGCCCTCCCAGGTAGATCGCGGTTTCGTAATTCCAATCGGGAGGCGATTCGCTGAGGGTAATTTCGTTGTTGAGAATCTGGACATCTGTTTCAGCGCCGGCCGCGCCGCAATTGCCTACTATAATACCCCGGCAGCAGTCGACAAGCTCGTTCCCTGTGATATGGACGCTGCCGTAAAACACTTCCATTACCACTATGGCTCCATCCCAGAGCTGGGATGAACTAGTAGCGCTTATTTTTTCGATGGTATTGTTCTCGATCACTACCTCCGAGGCATACCCCGGCTTCGCTCCTTCAGGATCTCCAGTACCGGGATAGCCGAGGTCACAAGCAAGAAAGATGCCCCGGAAAGAGTCGGAGATATTGTTATCGGAAATCTCCACGCGTGAGCGAACCAGGCTCATGTCCAAACAGATGGCGGCATTATCTTGACCGTTGACAACAATGTTGTTCCCGGTAATCTCAATCTCGGTATCAACGGCTGCAGCAGTACTGGTCACTAAGAGGTGGATCCCATGGCCGGTACTGGTAACGCTGCCATCGTCGTAGCCCCTGATGATATTGTCCTTAATCGTTATTTTACCGTTATCGAGGGCAAGGCCACTGTAGATGCAATCGTGATTGCTGAGCAGGGTAAACCCTTCGACGGAAAAACTGGAGGCCAAGAACTTTAGGCAGTCGGTGCTATAACCGGGAACGCGGCTATCGATGATCGTTGCCGCTGCACCACCGGTACTTTTGAGGGTAATATTCTCCTTGTTAATTTCAATGCCGTATTCGTTGTATGTTCCCGGGGAGACCAGGATCGTATACCCTTCATCGGCGGCATTGACCGCTTCCTTAATGCTGGTGTAAGTACCCACAGTAGTACCGGAGCTGTCAATAAGGTAAACCTCGCCGTCGGCCGCTGCCGCCGGGGCTGCGGCGAACAGAATGACGCAGAAGGCTAGGACAACCGCCAGTAGCCATGTTAAGCGTTTTTCTTGCATTTTTTTAAATCCCTCCTTAAGGATTATTATTCCTGGACCCGGTTCTAGATTAAAAATGTTTCCCAAGCCACCTCCTTCAACGGGACAAGCATCAAACCGGGCTCGCCCCAAGGACGCCTGTCCACTTCTTTTGCTCGCCGGTACGAACAAGACCAGGTTTTGAATGAAAATGCTTGGCCGGGTAATTTGACGCAGCAAAATGAGAGCAAATCATATGCTTCGCCGGGGCTTTTATCACTTGCACCTCACTGCAGCCACTATAGTCATCAATAAATTATTATAGTAATTCTGCCCAAAAAAACATCACCCTCAGGGTGATTTTTAGAAAATGTGCGTATACTTACAGTGCCAGGGGGGCGGGACTGTCGGCATGTCCCGGGAAAAATGCCTGTGGCAGGCCGGTGTGGTCAGTGCCCGTCAGTTCCGTCCCCCTGGATCCTCCTGGACCCGTCCCCTTGCTTTAATCCCTTCTACCGCGCAGGATTAAGAGCCGGAAAAGATGAACCAGCGCCACCGCCGTGGCTGCCAGGTAGGTCAGGGCAGCAGCATTTAATACCTGGCGCGCGCCTTTGACCTCATCGCCGGCTAGAAAATTTCCCCCTTCCAGCAGGGCTATGGCCCTTCTGGAAGCATTAAATTCCACGGGTAGAGTAATGATATGAAAGACCACGGTAAAGGCAAACAGCAGGATGCCCAGGTCCATGAAAAAATTGCTGGCTCCCTGGGCGGAAAAAAGAAAACCGATCAGGAAAAGGGGCATGGCCAGGCGCGAGCCGATGTTGGCCAGCGGGAAGAAATTGTTGCGCAAAGCCAGGGGCAGATATCCTTTACCGTGCTGGATGGCATGGCCGGTCTCATGGGCGGCAATGCCCAGCGCAGCCAGGGAGCTGCTCTGGAAGACTTCGGGCGACAGGCGAATGACACGTTTGCGGGGATCATAATGATCGGTTAAATGACCCTGGCCCATCTGCACCGCAACATGGCCCAGGCCTGCCGCGGCAAGCAGGTTTCGGGCCGCCTGCGCTCCGGTTATGCCCGAGCGTGCCCTTACTCTTGAATACTTGGCGTAAGCAGAATTTACCCGGCTTTGCGCCCACAGGGTAAATAACAAAGCCGGTATGACCAGCAGCCATGTACTATCGGGTAAAAACATCAGTGGCATCTGTTCCACTCCTTCTGTTATAATGCTTGTCTGTTAACGGCCAGGCCATGTTTTCCCCTTTCAGCATAGGCACCGGCATAAAGGCCTTATATGATGGCCTTATCTGCCTGGAGCAGCGCCACTATAACATAATCATCTCATAACCAAAATATGAATTTTGGTTAAGGTTGTCAACCTTCCAGGCTGCCCGGGCCGGCCCGCCGGGGGCGGGTGATGGGCTTAAGCTTCCATTAACTAGATTAATTATCGCCGTTGGAGCCTGGGCGCCAGAAACTTCGTTTCTTTGCCGCAGAGCCGCTAACCCCGTCCCCCTGGATCAGTTTGCCGGGGATCTCTTCTTCGCGCAATAGAAGCAGCACCGCGATGGCGATAGCGGCGCCGGCTGCCGCTATTGGCAGAAAGGTGATCAGGGGGCCGTGTTTCATCAGCAGGGACAGGGTCAGGGGCCCGGCGGCGGCGCCGGCGCAGCGCACCCCGCCAAAGACGGTGGTGACAGTACCGCGATATTCCACTGAGGTGATATTGGTGCTGAGGGTATCTACGGCGGGGGTGGCGATGCCCAGGCCTATCCCCATGAGTCCGATCACCGGCCAGATGAATAAGAGATCCCGGGTCGGCGGGATCAGGGCTATGGCTCCCGCTGTAATCGCCAGCCCTGTAAAAATGGATAGGCGAATTTTCAATAGCCGGTAGAAGTATTCAGCCAGTAGGGTGGTCAAGAGGAAGGTCATCACCGGCAGGGAGATAATGACACCCCTGAGGATCTGGCCGCCGCCGAGGCGCTGCTCCAGGACTTCACTTAACCAAAACATGATGCCAATCAGTGCGAAGAGGGAATAGAGCGCTGCGGCCAGCCCGATCAGGGCGGGGCGCCGGCTGAGCGGCACTTTTAATTCCCCCAGGGTGGGGCCCGGCTTCAGGCGAGGTTTGGACGGCTCTTTAATTAAAAAAAAGATCGCTGCGGCGATGGGGAGGGAGAGGACGGGATAAACAAAAAAAGGGGCTACCCAGGCAATGAGGCCGGCAAAGGCGCCGATAATCGGAGCCAGCAGCTTGCCCAGGCCGCTGGCCGCCTCCATTAAGCCTACCGCCTGTGCCCTCTCGGTGCTTTGAAAAATGTCGCCGGCCAGGGCCATGGCCAGGTACATCGGGGCGGCGGCGCCGATGCCCTGGATCACCCGGCAGCCCAGCATGTACGGAAACGGATTCTCCAGGGTTAAAGCCGCCAGGCCGGCCAGCAAGCCCCCGGCCCCGAACAGCAGCAGCGAAGGCAGGATGATCATTTTTCGCGTAAAGCGGTCCGCCAGGATGCCGCCCACTGGGCTGAGCAGGGCTGAAGGAATGTTGGCAAAGACGACCAGCAAAGATACCTGGGCTAAAGAAAGGTTCAAATCTGAGCGCAGGGCAGGGAAAATTGGAAAAAGCATCGTATTGATGGTTACGATTAAAAAAACCATTGCTCCCAGAGAAAAGACTTTTATTCCTGTTTGCAGGCGCATATTATATTATCTACTAATACCGGAAGGCGATATGCAGCGCCTGTTTTTTTAACTGCGGCACTGCGCCGGCAGCCGGTTTAGCCGGTCCGGGCTACTTTTTTGAAAGTTTCAATTAATGGCACTGCTGTGATATAATAGAGATTAAATTAAAGGATAGTTATAATTTAATTAATTTTTTTTGCCGTTTGAGTATAATTGCATTGCCGGTCCGGTGATGCTGATGTAAAAAAATTAAGCAGATGGGGGGAAGATTATGTCCAGAATGAGAGCGGCAGGACGAACCAAATTTACAGCAGTACTCCTTCTCAGCCTCAGCGTGACCGCTTTGCTTTTTGCGGCCGGCATAATCCTGCCGGGACAGGCGCTGGCCGCGGAGAACCCGGGAGAGGAAATTTATTTTACCATTTTACATACCAACGATGAACACGCTACGATAATTCCCCATTCGCCGGCGGTGGACTTTCACCCGGTCCTGCCCGATCCTACTGTGGGCGGCTTTGCCCGGCTGGCGACGGCCGTAAATGAAATCCGCCGGGAAAAGGAAGCAGCAGGAGAGCCGGTGCTTCTATTATCCGGTGGCGATTTCATGGGCGGGACCCCGTTTAGCTGGCTGGCGCCCCTGGGCTTTGCCCCCGAGCTGGCGCTAATGCAGGCCATCGGTTATGATGCCGTCACGTTCGGTAATCATGAATTTGATTACGGAACAGAAGTGCTGGCAACCTATCTACTGGCAGCCGGCTACCCCGCAGACCACGAAAGGACAGTTGTTCTGGCCGGCAATGCCTTGGCCCCGGCCGATCATCCCCTGGCCGCGCAGGAGCTTTACCGCCGGTGGCACCTGCTGGAGCTGGAAAACGGGTTAAAGGTAGGACTGTTCAGCCTCATCGGCCCCGATGCCCTGGCTGTGGCCAACAGCCCTGAGCCCCTGGAATTCACCGATCCGCTGGAGGCAGCGTGGGAAATCGTGGGCGAGCTGCAGGAACAGGGTGCCGATGTCATAGTGGCCCTTACTCACTCCGGGTTGCAGGGCGATGTTATCCTGGCCCGGGAAGTGCCCGGCCTCCATGTCATCGTGGGGGGACACTGCCATACCGCACTGGAAGAGCCCGTGGAAGAAAATGGCGTCCTCATCGTGCAGACGGGATCGCTGCTGCAATACCTGGGCCGGCTGGAGCTGGCTTACAACCCGGCTACCGGGCAGGTGCGCGCCCGCAACAGGGAGCATAACCAGCCTTTCCTGCTGCCCCTCGACGACCGTTACGGGCAGGACGAAGATATTGCCGTGCAAGTCGACCTCTTCACTCGCGAGTTAAATAAACTCGTGGAAAGACTTACCGGCGGCCGCTTTCTTCATATTCTCGATACGGCCGCTGTCTCCGATTTTCCGCTGTCTATTGAACCACCCTTCCAGGAGACCCCCTTCGGCAACTTTATAGCCGACGCCATGCGCCTGGTTACCTCCGAGCGGTTGGGGGCCAGGGTGGATGTCGCAGTTCAGGCCAACGGCAACATCCGGGCGGGGGTGATCCCCGGTTCCCTGGAGCATGCGCGGGGAAAGATATCTTTCTACGACCTGGCCGATTCGGTTGGCCTGGGCATCGGCCCGGACGGCTACGCCGGATACCCTGTTGCCTCCTTCTACCTGACCGGTGAAGAGTTGCGCCGGGCCCTGGAGGTGGCGGTGCTGCTGCCGGAGCTCTTCGGAGATATATTCTTTCTTCAGTTTTCCGGCTTGCGTTACGAGTATGACCCGGACAACGCTGTTCTCTTCACCATACCGGGGCTAAACCAGCCGGTGCCCACGGCCTTGCTTCCGGGAAAACTGGGCGCGGTCACCAGGGCGGAAATCTATACCGGGGAAGGGCGGCAGACCGATAACGATGACGATTATCAACCCCTGCGGCGGGGCGACTCCCGGCTTTACCATGTAGTTACCGATATCTATATTCTCTCTTTTCTGCCGCTTGTTGGCGAGATGCTGCCTGCGCTCAACCTTGAGCTGAAAGACGCCCGGGGCCTTCCGGTTCCCCAGGAGAGGCTGGATGATCTGATCGTTCGCATCGACGGCCGGGAGCTGAAGGTTTGGCAGACCGTGGTTGAATATGCCGCCGCCCAGCCCTTGAACGAGGACGGCCTGCCGCAGGTAGATCCGTATTACAGCGCCGCTGCCGGCCGGATTATGGCGGTCGATGCGTTCCCGGTAATCGCCTGGCCCATCCTGGCGCTGCTGCTTGTAGTGCTGCTACTGTTTATTTTGGTGCGGCTGCTGCTGCGCCGGCGCCGCCGGCGGAAAGCCCGGTTCGCCCGTAAGATTGAAGAGACAGGGGCAGAAGGATAAGGTCTTGGAGCCGGGCGGTTGCGAGTGTGAAGGAATTCCGGCGGGGAGGGCAATTCAAGTCAAGAACCGTCCCCAACTTGAAAGGAGTGCCAATCCAATGGATCAACTATGGTACGGCCTGGAAGGCAAAGTCTGCGTGGTTACCGGCGGAAGCCGGGGCATCGGCCTGGAACTGGCCCGGCAATTTCTGCGCCAGAAAGCGAAGGTGGTGATCTGCGCCCGCAAGCAGGAGGGCCTGGACGCCGCGCTGGCCGGGCTGCAGGGCGGCGATGACCTCCTGGCGGTAGCGGCCCACATCGCTCGCGAGGAAGATGTGCAAAACCTGTTTGACCGGGCTGTGGGGAAGTTCGGGCGGGTGGATATCCTGGTCAACAATGTGGGCATGAACCTGCTCACTCCTTCCGTGGTCAGAGCCGGGGCGGCGGCCTGGCAGAAAATCATTGATTCAAACTTAAATGGCACTTATCACTGTTCCGTGGCTGCAGCAGCCATTATGAAGAAACAGGGCCGCGGCAAGATCGTCAGCATTTCTTCCCTTGCCGCCCGGCGGGCGGCCCCGGGAATGGGGATCTACGGGGTGGCCAAGGCCGGGATCGAGATGCTGACCAGGGTGCTGGCCGCCGAGCTGGCTGCGGACAACATCCAGGTTAACGCGGTGGCTCCCTGCATGGTTAAAACGGGCTTCAGCGAACCGTTCTGGTCCAACAAGGAAATTCATGATCAGATTACCGCGGCCATCCCCCTGGGGCGGCTGGCCGAGCCGCTGGATGTTGTACACCCGGTTCTGTTCCTCTGCTCTCCCGGGGCTGACTTTATTACCGGCCAGATCTTGTATGTCGACGGTGGCGCCACCGCGATCTGAGGGGCGGAAAGATGGAGCCCGGCTTGATTGACCGCTTCACCTGTTCCGGCCCTGCCTCTAAGGATGGGGCTTAAGATAAAAAATGCCGGCCGGTATGGACCCATCTTAAATAAAAGCGTTCGTATTAAAGCTTTCCGCCGAAAAGCTTGCGCCCCTGTGCTATGATCAAGGTGCAGGTTTGTCCAGCCGCCATAGCCATATCGAACTAGCCAAATCAGGAGGTATTGGAGGTATTACCGTGCAAGAATTGGCCTGGATTAACGGAACCGTATCAGAACTGGCCGCAGCATCTATCCCCCTGGAAGACCGCGGCTTTTTTTTCGGCGACGGGGTCTATGAATCAATCCGCATTTACAACGGGAAGCCGTTCCGCCTTGAGGATCACCTGCAGCGCCTGCGGCGCAGCGCTGCCGCCATTATGCTGGATCTGGCCGATTTGCCGAAGCTGGAAGCTGCTGCACCGCAGTTGATTAAAGAGAGCGGCTGCCCGGAGGCTTACCTTTATATCCAGCTTACCCGCGGCGTGGCTCCCCGCAGCCATCTTTTCCCCGCCGGCGTCAAGCCCACCATGGTGATGTACGTGCGCACTTTGCCTCCCGGCTTTGGGGAAGCGGCCCAAAACGGCGTTGCCTGTATAACCGTTCCCGATGAACGGTGGCTGCGCTGCAACATCAAAACAATCAACCTGCTGCCCAACGTTCTGGCCAAGGAAAAGGCCAGAAGGGCCGGGGCTTACGAGGCCATTTTCTACCGCCCTGGAGGCGTGGTTACCGAGGGCTCCAGCACCAATGTTTTTGCCGTCTGCGGCGGTGTGATCTATACCCATCCCGAATCCAACTTGATCCTTTCGGGGATCACCCGGCAGGTGATTCTAGAACTGCTACCTGCCGCGGGCCTTCCCTTTAAAGAAGAGGCCGTTTCCCTGGAACAGTTGCGGCGGGCCGAGGAAATCTGGATATCCTCCAGCACCGCAGAGATCGTTCCGGTGATCTCGCTGGATGGGAAGCCGGTAGGGGATGGAAAAGTGGGGGCGCTGGCCCGGGAGGTCAGGCAGCGCTACCGGGCCGCCGTGCAGGACTGCTGCGGTTGAAACCTGACCGGGGTTGCCGCCAGGCAAGCAGGAGAAGAGAGCGGCTCCCCGGCCCGCCGCACAGGTGTACTGGCGCCATTAAGTGAGGGGGATACTGTGAAGGAGAGGTATCATAATAATGGATATTAAGAGAATCCTCAGTGAGATGACCCTGGAGGAAAAGGCCGGCCTATGTTCCGGGCGGGATACCTGGAACACCAAGGCGATAGAGAGGCTGGGCATCCCTTCCATTACCTTGTCCGACGGCCCGCACGGGCTCAGGAAGCAGCCGGAGGGCGCGGACAACCTGGGAGTCAACGAGAGCATCCCGGCGACCTGCTTCCCCACGGCCAGCGCCCTGGCCGCTTCATGGGATCCGCAGCTTCTCTACCAGGTTGGCGCCTGCATCGCCGCAGAATGTTTGCAGCAAAAAGTCTCCGTTCTCCTGGGGCCGGGCGTAAACATTAAACGCTCTCCTTTATGCGGGCGCAATTTTGAATACTATTCTGAAGATCCGTATCTCGCCGGGATCCTTGGCGCCGCCTTTGTCAGCGGTGTTCAGTCCCGGGGCGTGGGAACCTCGCTCAAGCATTTTGCCGCCAACAACCAGGAGTATCTGCGCATGACCATAGATGCCATCGTCGATGAGCGGGCCCTTCGGGAGATCTATTATCCTGCCTTTGAATATACGGTGCAGCAGGCCCGGCCCTGGACAGTGATGTGCGCCTACAACCGGTTAAACGGCCCCTTCTGCAGCGAGCATCGCGAGCTGTTGGACGACCTTTTAAGGAAAGAGTGGGGCTATGAAGGGCTGGTGGTCACAGACTGGGGTGCCTGCAACGACCGGGTCGAAGGATTAAAAGCAGGCCAGGACCTGGAGATGCCCGGGGGCGGGCTGGATAATGACCGCCTTATCGTGGAGGCAGTAAAAAGCGGCCGGCTGGAGATGGCCGTTTTGGATGCTGCCGTTGAACGGATCTTAAAACTGGTGCAGAAATCCATGGCGAATCGAAAAGAAAACTACAGCTACCCTGCCGAAGAGCACCATGCCTTGGCCGGGAAAGTGGCCGCCCAATGCGCTGTGCTGTTTAAAAACGAAGCGGGCCTCCTTCCTTTAAAGAAGCAAACCAGGTTTGCCTTGATCGGCGAACTGGCCGCCAGGCCCCGTTACCAGGGAAGCGGCAGCTCCCTGGTTAACCCGACCAGGGTGGAAAGCGCCCTCGATTGCTGCAAGCAACAAGGGCTGAACTTTGAGTATTGCCCGGGCTATCGTGTCCATACAGAGCAAACCGACACCAGGCTGGTCGAAGAGGCTTGCCGCGCTGCCGCCGGGGCAGATGTGGCGGTGGTCTTTGCCGGCCTCACCGATCTCTATGAATCGGAAGGTTTTGACCGGGAGCACATGAAGCTGCCGGCCAACCAGAACCTGCTTATTGAACGGGCGGCGGCGGTTAATCCGAACCTGGTGGTGGTTCTCAGCGGCGGCGCGCCGGTAGAGATGCCCTGGGTTGACCAGGCCAAGGCCATCTTGAACATTTATCTTTCCGGGCAGGCCGGGGGTCGCGCTGTCGTAGATTTGCTCTTCGGCCGGGAGAATCCTTCCGGCAAACTGGCGGAAACCTATCCGCTTAAAGTGGAAGACGTGCTGGCAACGCCATACTTCCCGGGAGGGCCGCGAACGGTGGAATACCGGGAGAGCATTTTTGTCGGCTACCGTTATTTCGATTCTGCCGGCAAGAAAGTGCTGTTCCCCTTCGGCCACGGGTTAAGCTATACAGATTTTACCTACAGCAATTTATCTCTCCCGGAAGGGGTTATCGATAATGTGGATAACCTTAAGGTTACGGTAGCGGTGAAAAACAGCGGTCCCCTTCCGGGGGCGGAGATTGTGCAGCTTTACATCCAGCCCCCGCCGTCCAAAATATTTAAAGCGGCTAAAGAGCTTAAAGGATTTCAGAAGATCTTTTTAAATCCCGGGGAAGAAAAACAAGTAGAGTTTCTGCTGAACAAGCGATCTTTTGCTTATTACAACGTTAAGATCAAAGACTGGCACGTGGAGAACGGTATCTATACTATTTTGATCGGCGCCTCCAGCCGGGATATCCGGCTGCAGGGCCGCCTGGCCATTGAGCTGCCGGACAATACTGCTCCTGTCCCCGATTACCGGCAAACCGCCCCGGTATACTACAAACTAGACCAGGGAGTTACAGAGATACCCACCAGGCAGTTTGAAGCCCTTTATGGCAAGCCCCTTCCACCCGGGGTTGTTGAAAGCAAAGGCTTTACCAGGAACTCGACCGTGGGGGACATAACCCGCACTTTCACGGGCCGCATGGTCTATAAACTGGTCCTGGCCTCTCTGTTAAAAGATGTAAAAGGAGACCGGGAAGACAGCAGGGCCATGGTGACCAGGAACATGATCCTGAAAACTGCTCCCCAGGTTCCCCTGAGAGCCGTGGCCACCTCCAGCGGAGGGGTGATCACCTTTGATCTCCTGGACGGCTTTATCATGTTCCTTAACGGCAAACGCCGGCAGGGCCTCTCCTGCATGATTAAAGCGATAAGGCGGTGGAGAAAAGCCAAAAATAATCCTTAAGCACAGGCCGCCCCGGGCGGAGTAACCCGGGTGGATAGTAATTAATTGCCGTTTACCGGGGATCCGTCGTGTAAACCGGCGCGAAGCTGCAACAGCCCGCATAAAGGGCTGTTTTTTTTTGGAGGGGCGGCAGCGGCGCCGGCGTCATAAGAGTAGGCGGCCAGTTAGTCCGGCCTGTGTCAAACAAAGCCGGTGCTGCTTATGATAAAGCAGGGAGTATACCTGCGGATATAGCGCTTGTTTAGGGCCGTCCGCCTTGCTCCGGCGATGCGATTTGGAAAGTAGGAGGTAAATATTGTGAGTGACTTGATCGTTTTGTTTATGCTGGCCGCTGTAACCGAGGCGGTCTGGGAAGGCTTAAAGCCGCTGTGGCCAGGGAGACTGCGCCGGCTGGAAAAGGAAAAAGGAGCGCCGGTGGACCGCACCGGCGTGTTGCTTTGCGCCATCGGGGCTGCTTTTGCGGCCAGGCTGGACCTGGCCTGTGCCCTTGACCTGCCGTTTGATCTGCCCGTTGCCGGGACTCTCGTCTCGGGGATCCTGGGCGGCCGGATCGCCAACCTGTGGCACGATTGCCTTGGCACTATCGACGGGATCCGGCGCGACAAGAAACCCTTAGAACTTGAGTCCGGGTTATAAATTAAGGAGGTTATGGGCGATGGTCACTATTGTTCAGGATTTCATCCCGCCGGGCCGGCGCAACAGGCCCGGCTACAAGCTTGATCCCAAATATATAACCATTCATGATACGGCCAATACACAGGCCGGTGCCGATGCCCGGGCGCACGCCCGGTACTTGAAAGGCAGCAGCGCCGCCTCCTTGCCGGTCAGCTGGCACTATACGGTGGACGATAAAGTGATCTATCAGCACTTGCCTTTAGAAAATGGCTGGCACGCCGGCGACGGCGCGAGCGGCACCGGCAACCGCCAGAGTATCGGCATCGAAATTTGCGAAAACCGGGACGGCAACCGGGCTGCGGCCGAGGCTAACGCCGCCTGGCTGGTAGCGCAACTGCTTAAAGATTTTGGGCTAGATTTAGATAGGGTCAAACAGCATAACTACTGGTCCGGGAAAAACTGCCCCCGGGTCATACGCGGCCGGGTAAACGGGTGGGCCGGCTTTTTAGCGGCGGTACAAAGTCACCTGGATCCCGCCGTGCAGACACCGCTAACCGGCAAGCCAGAGGCTGCAGTGACCCAGGCCCAGGAATGGGCGTGCCAAAACAGCGCCCACCAGCGCTTTATCGACATCGCCCCGGTTTACTGGCATTACGGGCAGCTAACAGGCCTCCGCCCGGAAATGCTCTATTCCCAGAGCGCCCATGAGACAGCTTTTGGACGCTATGGTGGAGCGGTTACCCCCGATCAGAACAATTGGGCCAGGATCAAGGTAAAAAACCCCGAAGGGGATCAAGCCGAAGACTACGAAACTTTTGCCACCCCGGAGGACGGCGTGAGGGGCCATTTTAATCATATCTGCGCCTATGTAGGGTATGAGCCTATCGGCCGGCCGCACCCGCGCTTTGAGGTGGTAAAAAGTATGCCCTGGGCCGGGACAGTGCGGTACGTGGAAGAACTGGGCGGAAAATGGACGCCCCAATTGGATTACGGTCGAGATCTGGTTCGGAACTACCTATCCGGTCTGTTATCAACGGCGCAAACTCCGGAGGAACCTGCACCACTACTTGATAATGGATCCGAACAGCCCCCTTCCGAAATATTTAAACTGTTCTGGTGGCTGCTAAGAAAACTAAAAGAACTATTTAACTAGTAGGAGTCAGGTAATGGTCAAGGTAATGAACAGCATTTAAGCGTTTTCATAGCTCCACGTACCTGACAAGTATAGCTATGAGTAATTGTTCACGGGACAGGCTATTGTGTATATAATTACAAGTTAATAGAGGGATACTTTTAAAACTGTTCCTGGCTGCTATAAATAAATTAGTTCTGGCCTTGTAGTCTGGTTGCTGACATCGGGACGTTTTATTAACTGCCTGGCGAAATGCCTACTCTTAAAGAGGCTGGTAGGAAAAGTTATCTAATTTTACTTTATACCAAACAAATGTTCGAAAAAATTTATATTATTTGTTATAATTTACGTACAAGCAGACGAGAAGAAGGTGAAATTACATGGGTTTTCAGATAGAATATAAAAAGAGTCTGGCGTTTCTTGAACCTGAAATTGCAAAAGAATGGCATTCGATTAGGAATGGTGATTTGTTCCCTGAGAATTTTTTATGTGGTAGTGGAAAAAAAGTATGGTGGATTTGTGAAAAAAATCATGAATGGCAAGCTGTAATTGAGAAAAGAGTGAAGCGAAACCAAAAATGCCCGTATTGCACAAACAAACGGGTTAATGAAGATAATTCTTTAGCTGCCACACATCCTGATATCACTGAAGAATGGGATGAAAAGAAGAATTTACCTCTTTCTCCGAATAAAATATTGGCTGGTTCTGCAAAAAAAGTATGGTGGCGTTGTAAACGAGGCCATTCCTACATGGCGCAGATTCGCCATCGTACAAACGGTTCTGATTGTCCTTATTGCAAACACCAGAAACTTGATGTGAAAGATAGTCTTGGCAAACAAAACCCGGTACTAGCAAAAGAGTGGCATCCTACTAAAAACAAAGGGCTGTCCCCGTTTGCTGTTTTTCCATATACAAGAAAGAAAGTATGGTGGCTGTGTACATTTGGACATGCTTATCAGCAAACTGTCGCAAATAGAAGTATTGGGAGAGGGTGCCCGACTTGTAAAAACCATAAAACATCTTTTCCTCAGGAAACGATTCTGTTTTTCATGAGAAAAGTTTTTACTGATGTTGAAAAAAATGCAATCATCGATAACAACGGTATATATGAAGTTGATGTTTTTATAAAAGATATAAATTTAGCGATTGAGTATGATGGGATATATTGGCATAGTAAGTCAAAAAAGAGGGATGAGGATAAAAATAAAAGGTTGCTTGCACAGAATATCCCACTGATTCGGATTAGGGAGAAGGGATTACCTTTATTGGTAAATGATTACGGGAAAACAATTTATTTGAAAGGTGGGGATATGCGGCAATTAGAAGCAGCGATTGGTGAGATTTTTTCTTATATCGATGAAATGTATACGCTTAATAAGACAATCAAAAATAAAATACAATCAGTAGATTTGGACATTGATAAATATAAATTCGAAATCTATGAAAGGTCACAAAGAGACAGGAAAAATAGTATTGGTATCCGTAATGAAGACTTGATGAAAGAGTGGCATTACGAAAAGAACAAAGGGGTAAACCCTTACTTTTTGTCTTCGGGCTCGAAGCTTAAAGTATGGTGGAAATGTACTAAGGGTCATGAATGGAAATCAGAGATAAAATCAAGAAACAGTGGTGCCGGTTGTCCGTTTTGCACAAATAGGAAAGTTAACGAAGAGAATGCTCTTAGTGTAAATTTCCCCGAACTTGTTAAAGAATGGCATCCATATAAGAACCAAACATTAAAGCCGTCCTCCGTGTATTATGGCTCCACTAAACAGGTATGGTGGATGTGTGAGAATGGACATGAGTGGAAAATGGAAATACGAATACGAACACAAAAAAAAGCCAGTTGTCCTTATTGTTCCAATAAAAAAGTGTGTAAGGATAATTCATTGGAGGCAATGAGACCAGAACTAGCAAAGGAATGGGATCATGAAGTAAATCAATTATTAAAACCGTCTGATGTTACCTATATTTCAAATGAAATAGTAGGTTGGAAGTGCGAGAAGGGGCATCGTTGGAAACAAAAAGTGAGCGCTAGAAGTTTAGATGGTTTAGGGTGCCCTTATTGTTCCAAGAGGCTAGCTAGTGAGTCTCACTCCTTATTGGTCACTCATCCGGAGATTGCTAAAGAATGGCACCCAACGAAAAACGGAAGTCTTAAACCTACGGATGTAATGCCTGGCAGTGGGGTGAAGGTGTGGTGGAAATGTAATGAAGGTCATGAATGGAAAGCAGCAGTATACAGCCGAACCAGTGGAAAAGGTTGTAACACTTGTAATAGGAAGAGAGGGGTGGAGGAACGGAGTGCCAAGATAGTGCAAAAAAGAGGGAGTTTGCAAGAACTATATCCTGAAATTGCACATGAATGGCATCCAACAAAAAACGGAAATTTGACACCAAAAGACGTTACACGTGGTTGTGGAAAAGAAGTATGGTGGAAGTGTGAACACGATCACGAATGGAAAACTTCCATTAAGAACAGAACGCAAAATATGAGTATATGCCCTGCTTGCAGGAAAAAAGCAGTTAAATGATTTAATATTTGCAAGTTTTATAGCTCATGATTTATTAATTATTACCTTACATTTCGGGTTTATATTGAAACAATAGTTAAATTTAGGCGGTGTTTACTTTGCTAAAAGTTGAGGTGTCGCTTAGTGGTTGGCTTACTGCAGCTGTTTTTGGGGTACTTTTCACATTACTTTATACAAAAGTTACAGAGTGTATTGAGTTTAGAAAAGCAAAAAATGTAATGGAAAAAGAATTCTATTATAATTTACAACACTTATTTTATAAAATATGGCAAAGAATGAATCCAGATAAATGTCCGCGTTATACTTTTTATCAAATAGGGAGTATTGCTTTATATAACTATTATGCACCAATAATAATTCGCAATAAACCAGAAGCGGCAGAATTAATTATTAGAATGTATGCTATTTTTGAAGCAGCTATTGAAAAAGATATCTTTTGTGGGGGAGAAGAAATAGTAGATGTTGTTTATCAAGCACAAAGAATATGTGAAATAGTAGGATTGAATATTTGTAATGAAGAAATCTTCAATATGAGTAATCGTGATTATGGGATTCCTTAGAGTATATATGATGGGACAGATTTAGTAAAAATAAATGTGCCAGAAAATGCCCTAAGCGCAAAGCTCTAATGAAACGGCTTTCAGCCGTTACGGCTAGGCGGTTACTCCCGATTAGAACAACAGGATAGAGAACAATGTAAACGGGGACAATCTGTATGACTACAATACTTTTGTCACCCCAAGAAGATAGGGTCAGGAGGCTAAGATACATAGAGGTTTGTACGAAATTTAGCTGGAGGGAGAAGCGGTGAAGCTGGTAGTAATCGGTGGAGGATCGAGCTATACGCCCGAGTTGATGGAGGGCCTGATCGCGGAGATCCGGTCGCTGCCGCTGCGGGAACTGTACCTGGTCGATATCCCGCCGGGCCAAGACAAATTGGAGGCGGTGGCCGGCCTGTGCGACCGCATGCTGCAAAAGGCCGGCCTGGCTGGCACAGTTAAACTGCGGGCCACGCTGCGGCGCCGTGAAGCTCTGGGCGGCGCCGATTTTGTAATCAGCCAGTTTCGCGCCGGGGGGCTGCAGGCCCGGGTAAACGATGAGCTGCTGCCCCTGGCCTACGGCATCGTGGGCCAGGAGACCACTGGGCCGGGCGGCTTTGCCCAGGCCCTGCGCGCCATTCCGGAGGCGCTGGCCCTGGCCCGGGAGATGGAAGAGCTTTGCCCTGAGGCCTGGCTGATCAATTTCACCAACCCCTCCGGGGTTGTCACTGAAGCTCTGCAGCGGTATTCAGCCATCAAAACAGTGGGGCTGTGCAACATCCCCGCCATTATGCGCAAAACCCTGGCCGCCTTCCTGGAGGCGCCGCCCCATCAACTGGCCCTGCACTTCACCGGCCTTAATCACCTCAGCTTTGTCACGCGGGTCACCCTGGCCGGAAACGATATTATCGCGCGAATCTTGCCGGAACCGGCGGCGCATTTTTTTGCCGCCGCCTCGCCAGCCCTGGATCCAACGGAAGTAAGCAGGCTCATTGGCCACCTGGGCCTGCTCCCGTCCCCGTACCTGCGCTATTACTATTTCCCCAGGCAGACCTTTGACGAAGCGCTTAAGCAGGCCCGCGGGCCCGGCACCAGGGCCCAGCAGATTATGGCTTTTGAGAAAGAGCTGCTCCAGCGCTACCGGGATCCGGAGCTAAATCAAAAACCGCCTGAGCTCTCTTTCCGCGGGGGCGCCTGCTATTCCGAAGCAGCCGTTTCGCTGATGGTTTCTCTTTGCGGCGGCGGCCCCGGGGAGCATGTTTTAAATGTTCGCAATGACGGCGCCATCCCCGATTTGCCCGCCCGCGCCGTTGTGGAAACCAACTGCCTCGTGGAAAAAGATGCGATCAGGGTGCTGGAGGCCGGGCCCCTGCCTGCGGCGGTGCGCGGCCTGGTGCAGCAGGTTAAAGCCTACGAAGAGCTGACCGTTGAAGCGGCGGCGGAGGGAGATTACCGCAAGGCTTACCAGGCCTTGCTCAATCATCCCCTGGTCCGGGGGGCGGACACCGCCCGGGCCCTGCTGGAAGAAATAATCAATAAGAACAGGCCATTTCTGCCGCAGTTTGGGGGTTATAGATAGAAGGAAGATTGATCGGGAGCTCCGGCGGCGGGGCTGGATTTTCTAGAAGTAAGTTTTTACAGTGATGAATCGTTTTTGCACTCCCCCTCTGTGGGGGAGGCCGGAGAGGGGGAGATATCATGGCCCAGGCATCGAAAAAATTTTATGCCGGGATTGACGGGGGCGGGACGAAGACCGCGGCCCTTTGCGGCGACGCCGCCGGGCGCCTGCTGGGTTACGGGCTGGCCGGCCCCTCCAACTATCAAGTTGTAGGGCTTAAAGCAGCCATGACCGCGGTGCAGGAGGCCCTGGATGCGGCGCTGCAGCAGGCCGGGATCCGGCGGGAGCAGCTCGCCGGTGCTGTATTCGCCTTAAGCGGGGCCGATTTACCCGTAGACATGGCCACCCTGCAGGAAGCCCTGTCCGGGCATTTTGCCGGAATCCCCTTTACCCTGGTCAACGATAGTTGGGCCGCCTTCCGGGCGGGCACCGCCGCTTCTTTCGGGGCGGTTTCCCTATGCGGCACCGGGACCAACGCCGCCGCCCGCAACCGGCAGGGCCAAACCGCCGCCCTGCGCAGCCTCGGCTATGAATGCGGCAACTGGGGCGGCGCCGCCGACCTGGCCAGGGAAGCCCTGCACAGTGCCTTCCGCTCCGAAGAGGGAACCGGCCCCAAGACGGCGCTGCAGGACGCGGTACTGGCCCAGTTTAGCGAGATCAAGAATTATACGGAGCTGGCCTATGCGCTCAGGGAAGATTTATACCTGAAATATCAAAGCACCTTGCGGTTGCCCCGCCTGGTTTTTACCCTGGCCGCCCAGGGCGATGCCGTGGCGCAGGATCTATTGATCCGCATGGGCACGGCGGTGGGAGGAGACTGCGCGGCGGTGATTAGAGCGGTAGGCCTGGAAGATACACCGTGCGACGTGGTTTTAGCGGGAGGGATGTTTGCCGCCTCCCGCCAGTATAACCCTCTTTTAGTAGACTCGTTCACCCTGGCTTTGCACCGCCGGGCGCCGCTGGCCCGGCCGCTGCTGCTTGAACGCCCCCCGGCGGCAGGGGCTTACCTGCTGGCCCTGGAAGAAGACGGCCGGCCCGCCGGCGCTGACATTGAAGCGGCGCTGGATCGCTCGCTGCCAGAGGTGCTTGTCGCCGCGGAAGCACTTTAGCCGGGCAGGATTTAAATATTTTCAGTGGAATAAGGTAATAGTACGGCTACAAAGATCGACAGGCGCGGAAAGGTGAATGGCCATACGCTTAAAACCCCGCTTGCAGGCCCTGGCAGGGCTGGTGCCGCCGGGCAGCATTGTTGCCGATATCGGAACGGATCATGCCTTGCTGCCTGTTTACCTGGTCCGGCAGGGGCTGGCCGGGCGGGCCATCGCCGTGGAGAACCGGCCCACCACCCTGGAGCAGGCGCGCCGCTCCCTGGAGCGCCATCAATGCGGCGGGCGCATTGACCTGCGCGGCGGCGACGGCCTTGATCCCATCCGCCGGGATGACCGGGTGGATACGGTAGTCATCGCCGGGCTGGGCGGGCGCACCATCTGCCGGATTTTGCAGGCCGGCCGGGATAAATGGGACTGGTTTCAAAATTTTATCCTGCAGCCGATGCAGGAGGCCCCTCTTTTGCGCCGCTGGCTCTTCGCCCATGGCTTCGCCCTGGCGGCGGAGAAGCTGGTGCGGGAAGGGGAGCGCTTTTATGAGATCATGGTGGCGCGGCGGGGCAGGCAGGAAATAGACGACCCGCTGCTCTTTGAACTGGGGCCATGCCTGGTGCGCCGGAAAGACCCGCTGCTGGAGCCCTTTATCCGGCAAAAAATAGAGCACTGCCGCGCCATTACCGCGGCGCTGCAAAAATCCGGGCGCCCGGAAAATAGAATTAAGTACGAGTATTACCTTCAGAAAGAGCTCCGCCTGAAGGAGGTGTTGCACAATGTGGGCCACAGTGAAAACCGTAGCCGCTTATCTTGATCAACTGGCCCCAAGGCACCTGGCTCTGCCCGGGGATCCCGTCGGCCTGCAGCTTGGCGACCCCCGCCGCGAGGTGCGCACCCTTCTGGTGGCCCTGGAACTGGATCAGGCGACCCTGGCTGAAGCGGCAGCCCGGAAAGCGGAGCTGGTGGTCACGCATCATCCGCTGCTTTTTCAGCCGCTGCAGGCCCTCGACGAGAGCACCCCGCACGGGGCCCTGGTTGCCCGGGCTGTAAGGCATGAAATTAGCGTTTTCAGCGCCCACACCAACCTGGACATCGCGCCGCGCGGGTTGAATCACCGCCTGGCAGATCTGCTGGGCCTGATGGAGCAGGGGCGAAGCGTCATGGAAACCACCGGCCAGGACCGCCTATTGAAGCTGGTGGTTTTTGTCCCGGCAGGCCATGAAGACAGCGTGCGGCAGGCCCTGGCGGAGGCGGGCGCCGGCTGGATCGGCGCGTATAGCCACTGCACTTTCCAGGTGCCGGGTACGGGCACCTTTATGCCCCGCGAAGGAACCGATCCCTATATCGGGCAGCAGGGCCGGCTGGAGAAAGTGGACGAGTTCAGGCTGGAAACGATATTGCCGGCATCGCTGCGCGAGGCGGTGCTGCAGGCCCTTTTTGCCGTTCATCCCTACGAAGAGGTGGCTTACGACCTCTATCCCCTGGAGCGGGAAGGAACACCGTACGGGTTGGGCCTGATCGGAAACCTGGAGCGCCCCCTCACCCTGGAGCAGATCTTGAAACTTTGCCGGGAGAAGCTGCAGCTTTCCACGCTGCGCTACTGGGCGCCGCCCCGGGAAGAGTATTCGCGCATCGCCGTTTGCAGCGGCAGCGGCGGCTCCCTGGTGGAGCGGGCTGCCTTGCTTGGCGCCGAGCTATACATCTCGGGCGATTTCCGCTACCATGATTTCAAAAAAGCTGAGGCGGCGGGATTGTGCTTAGTGGATGCCGGCCATTACGGCACGGAGCGCCCCGTTGTGGAGCTGCTCGGCCAATACCTGCGCCGCTGCTTTAAGCGCGACGGTTACCAAACTAGCGTCGTGGAGGCGGGGGTAAGCTCCGCCGGCTGGAATTATGCCTGAGGGTGGGTCAATACCCGCCCTTTTTTATTAAGAGAGAGGTGAGAATAATGGGCCTGGAACAGCTATGGCAACTACAAGAAATCGATCTGGCCATAAAAGCCTTGGAAGAGGAAGAAGAGCATACCCCTTTGCGCCAGGAGCTGCAAGCAGCCACGGAAGAGGTGGAGAGGCTGCGGGGTGAACTGGCCGAAGCGGAAGAAACGCTGAAAAATCAGCGTAAACGGTTAAAAATTCTGGAGATGGATTTACAGAAAAACAGTGATAGCCGCACGGCACTGCGCAAAAGGCTCTACGGAGGCGAAGTATCCAACGTGCGCGAGCTGGAGCAGATGGAGATAAAGCTTGGCCTTCTGGAAAAAGAGCAGCAGGCGCGGGAAGATGAGACGCTGGAGCTGATGGAGGCCATCGAAAGCGGTGATGAAGAGTTGCGGGGCAAAGCGGCCAGGCTCCAGGAAAAAGAAACTAACAGGCAGAGTAAAGAAACGGAGCTTGGCGAGACCTTAAAGCGCATTAAGGGCGATCTGGAGCAACTGCGCCGGCAAAGAGAAGAGCTGGCTGCGCACATCGAGCCCCGCCTTTTGGATCGATACCAGCTTCTGGCGCAGAAGCACGGGGGACGGGCCCTGGCCCGGGTCGTAGAGGATGTTTGCGGCGGATGCGGGGTTTTCATCTCTTCGGCGCAGCGGGGTTTTCTGTTTAATCCCGAGGCGCTGGTTTACTGTGAAAGCTGCGGGCGCCTGCTGGTAAAACTTTCAGATCATGATTAAACAGGTTGAAGGATTACCGGGGAGGCTATATAATAGGCATTGAATTGAGTCAAGCATGGCCGTGTGACGACAGCATATGGCCCTAGAGAGGGGGTAAAGCCCTTGGCAAGTAAGAAACAGAAAAGCTCACGCCGCAAATTCAGGCAGCAGCGCTGGGCGGCCATTGTGGCCGGAGTTGTAGCCTTAGGCATGCTGGTTTCTTCCATCATCTATTATCTGGACTATATCACCGGCCGGGCCCAGAATCCCGCCGGGGACTGGAAGATGGAAGATTACCTGGAATATTATCGCGACCAGGCCGAACATTATGAAAATTTTATTGAAGAACACGGCCCTACCGTGGCGGTTCTGGAAGCGCTGGCCGGATGCTATTACAATTTGCTTGCGTTCGGGCAGATACTTCCCGATGCCAGCGTAGACCAGGCCGAACTCAAGCAGAAACTGGTAGCAGTCTACCTGGACCTGATCGAACTGGCCCCGGATGAGCTGGGCTACCACATTAATCTGCTTTATGCCTACCAAACCGCGGAAGCAGATGAGGAGACCATCCAGGAGCGGGTGGCGCTTCTTGCCGGGCTGCTGCGCGAATCCCCGCGGGCTGAGGTGCACCTGCAATTGATCAACTTCCTCTCGCAGGAGGAAATGAAAGAGCAGCAGGAAGAGGAGATTACCTGGCTTCGCGCCTACCTGGATCAGCGCATCGCCGATGAAGAGGCCGATAACATGGACCGCTATTACCTGGCCATCCTGGCGGCGGAGCACCAGGACGATAAGGAGACCGCCCTGGCACAGCTCGATCATATCCTGGAAACAGAGGAAGAAGAGAGCAGCCTTTACAGCCAGGCGCAGCAGTACCGGGATAGGCTTACCGAAAAGGAAGAAAAACCGGAAGAAAAACAGAAAGAAAAACCGGAAGAAAAACCTGCCGGAGAGAAGGCCGAAGATAAAAGCGATTAGAAATGAAACATGCTGGAGGCGGCGATGGAAAAAGAGGTTTTAATACGCTTGCTGGAGCAGTTGCGCAAGCGTTTAATCATCATAACGGTGTCTGTTTTTTTAACGACCATAGCCTGCTTTACCTTTATTGAGGAAATCAGACATCTGCTGATGTTGCCGGGAGTAGAGCTGGAGATGAGAATGATTTACCTTACCCCCTCTGAAGCGCTCCTGGCAGACTTGCGCCTTTCTTTTATCGCCGCCGCCCTGGTTACCCTGCCCATTATCCTCTACCAGGTGGTGGCCTTGATTATGGCGGTTACGCAGCGCAAGCGGCGAACCGCCTTTTTGCTGACCCTGGCCATGTACATTTTGTTTATCCTCGGTCTCGGCTTCGCTTACTTTGTCGCCTTGCCCTTTGCCTTAAACTTTTTTCTCAGCTTTTCCGCGGAAGACCTGGTGGCTGAATTTAGCATCGCCCGCTACATCTCTTTTGTCACCACCTTCTTGTTTTCCTTCGGCCTGGTTTTCCAACTGCCCCTGGTCTTCTGGTTCCTGGGCAGTATCGGTATTTTGAACAAAGAATTTTTGCGGCGCAACCGCAAATATGCCCTGCTGATCATTCTCATCTTTGCAGCAATCCTTACCCCTCCCGATGTCTTCTCCCAGATACTGATGGCCATTCCGCTGATGATTCTTTATGAAATCGGCACCGTTCTTGTTCATTTCGCCCAGAAAAAGCGCGCCCGGGAAGCCGCTGCCGGATAAAAACCGCCGGCGGCTTAAACATTTTCAACCCGGTAGAACAGGCCGGGTCCCAGCCTGTAATAAAAGCGCAGATGGGGGTAATGCGGCTGGTCAAGGAAAGCAATGGAAGTAATATTGTAAAACATAGAGGAATAATAGTATAATCATCGTAACCATATACCTGCATTATGGAACTTAAGGAGGGATTTGTAATGGCCTTTAAAATCAGAGACAGTGTCACCTGGGTAGGCAAGGTGGATTGGGAGCTGCGAAAATTCCACGGCGAAGAGTTAACCACCCACAAGGGCACCACCTACAATTCTTACCTGGTTAGAGGAGAAAAAACAGCACTGATCGATACAGTCTGGACGCCCTTTGCCCGCGAGTTTGTGGAAAACCTGAAAAAAGAGATTGACCTGAACAACATTGACTATGTTATCGCCAACCATGGCGAGGTGGATCACAGCGGCGCCCTGCCGGAGCTGATGCGGGAAATCCCCGGCACGCCGGTCTACTGCACCGCCGCCGGGGTTAAATCGCTCAAAGGCCAATTCCACCAGGACTGGAACTTCGTGCCGGTCAAAACGGGCGACAAGCTGGATTTAGGCGGCGGGAAAGAGCTCATCTTTGTGGAGGCGAAGTTGCTGCACTGGCCGGACAGCATGTTCTGCTATCTCACCGGCGAAAATATCCTCTTCCCCAACGACGCCTTCGGCCAGCATTACGCCTCGGAATACATGTATAACGACCTGGTGGACCAGGACGAACTCTACCGGGAAGCAATCAAGTACTACGCCAATATCCTGACGCCGTTCAGCAAGCTGGTTACCGCCAAAATCAACGAGGTGGTCGGCCTGAACCTGCCCGTGGAGTTGATTTGCCCCAGCCACGGCGTGATCTGGCGTAAAGATCCCCTGCAGATTGTGCATAAATACCTGGAGTGGGCGGACGCATACAGTGAAAACCAGGTCACGGTAATTTACGATACCATGTGGAACGGCACCAGGCGGGCTGCCGAGGCCATTGCCGCCGGGATCAAGAGCGCCAACGACAGCGTCAACATCAAGCTTTACAACGTGGCCCGCTCCGATATTAACGATATTATTACTGAAGTGTTCAAGTCAAAAATGATTGTGGTCGGCTCGCCGACGATCAACAAGCGCACCCTCCATTCCATCGCCGCGCTGCTCGATATGATCAGAGGGCTGCAGTTCCAGCAGAAAAAAGGAGCCGCCTTCGGCTGTTACGGGTGGAGCGGCGAATCGGTCAAGCTCATCGCCCAGGGGCTGGCCGATGCCGGTTTCGAGGTGGTCAACGACGGCCTGAAGATGCTGTGGAACCCTGATGCAGACGCCCTGGCCGCGGCCCGGGAGTTCGGACAGGAGATCGGCAAGATAGTGGCCGAAAGCTAAGGCGAGGCGCACATCTCTGCTGAACAGAATGATTCTTAGCGGTTAGCCTTAACAGAAAAAGACCGGGACGGCAGTGCCTGCATATGGCAACGCCGTCCGTTTTTTTTACCCTTTAGCGCTTAAAAAAAGTACTGTGCAAGTAGTTGCCTGTATTCCTGCTCTTCAGCGATTGCTTCTTCAAGAATCATATGCCTCTGTTCAACTGCTCTAGCGGAATATTGACTGGTATCAGCGCCGTATATGCCTCCTCTTTCTCCGGGGCCAGCTGCACCCATAATTTCCGAATTATTAAGTTGCACTGGCGGGGGTGACTATATTGGCACATTTAGAAATATGTAAATAGAGCAGCAACTAATGCAAAAAAAGATTACTCTGGCATTTCTTAAATAGATTAAAAATGTGTGCTATCAACGTCTTTGTTCTGACAGTGCAGAATCGCCCAAACTAAGGGAAGATTGAAGGATTTTCAGCTTCAGTCGACGAAGCATTAATAAAAAGGTAATTGAATGGAGTAGTGAAATTGGAAAACCGCCAGTATGAAATGAAACGTAATTTGCTTGTTCTGCCGGCAGAATTACCTTTACGTAAGTTAAAAGTGAAAGATTTGCCTCCGGATGTTGATTATATTTTCGCGAAAAAAGGTAAAGAAAACGGAAAGCTATATCCGATTAAAACTGTTTTGCACGCGCTCTTGCAAAAAGACAATGGCCATTTTATTCTGGCAAACCTCAAAGGTAATTTGCACTATCAGTTCCTTAAATCAGACCAGAGCTTGCTTGATCTTCAGTGTTTAGAGGCAGATTATGTTGTAGCTCTCGATGGCAGCAGCAACCCTATCTCCGTAATCGATTGCGCTTTCGAACGGAAAAAATTGCACATGTATAGTGAGATTATAGAAAACTTTCAGGAAGAGATTTTCGTAACCGATAACAGGGGTAAAATCCTCCTTGTTAACCCCAGGAGTGCACAGATTTTGGGTCTTAAGGTTTCCGAACTGAAGGGGCGCATGGTTGAAGATCTGGTTAAGGAAAAGATAATATCGAGCAGCGGTGCCATGGCTGTATTGAAGCAAAGGAAAAAAGTTGATATATTACAATTTTTAAAAGAAGGGCGCAAGTGGCACCTTTGTACCGGGGTGCCTGTTTTTAACCATAAAAACGAACTTATTTTTACAATTTGCATTTCAAAAGATGTGACTGAGCTCGTTGAAACTAAAAAAAAGCTTGAAGCAAAAGAAGATGAACTTAAGCGCAAAGACAGCGAGCTGAGCATCATGCAAGAAGAGTTATTTGCCCAGGTAAATTTTATTTCAGTAAGCGCCCAGATGCGGGACATTAAAGAGACGATCAAAAAAATTGCACCCCAAAATCTTACGGTGCTGATCCAGGGAGAAACAGGAGTGGGCAAAGAGGTAGTTGCCCGGGCTATTCATGCTCTTAGCCCTCGTAGAAAAGCCGCGTTTGTCAAAATTAACTGTGCTTCATTTCCCGATACACTGATTAGCTCTGAACTCTTCGGCTATGAAGGCGGAGCTTTTACCGGAGCTAAAAAACAAGGACGAATAGGGAAGATAGAGCTTGCGCACGGGGGAACTCTCTTCCTGGACGAAATAGGTGAAATTTCACACGATCTCCAAGTGAAATTGCTTGAGTTCTTGCAGGATATGGAGTTTTTCCGGATCGGGGGCACGAAGAGAATAAAGGTCGATACCAGGATCATTGTTGCTACTAACCGTGACTTGCAAGAAGAAGTACGGCAGGGGCGTTTTCGGAAAGATCTCTTTTACCGTCTTAATCTCATATCGATTAAAATTCCACCCCTGAGAGAGCGCCGTGAGGATATTCCGGCTTTGATAAATTATTATCTTGATTTATATAACAGAAAGTACAATAAAAATGTTGCTATAAACAACCAGTTGGTTAAAGAGTTAACCATTTACCCCTGGCCCGGTAATGTGCGTGAGTTAGAGCATGTGCTTGAAAGGTTGGTAGTGATTTATGGAGATGAAATCGAGACTCGTGAGAGTTTCCCTGAATTGTTGGCTGATGCCGAGCCCAGAAAAGAAAGAGTCTATTGCCCTGAGATTATTCCTTACAAGCAGGCCAAGCACGAACTGGAGCACCAGTTGGTGGAAAAAGCATACAACCTGTATGGATCCACTTACAAAGCGGCGGATGCCCTGGGGATAGCGCAATCGACAGTGGCACGTATTCTCAAAAGAATGAAAAAAGGAGGCAATTAATCTATTATTGCATGTTATAATGAAAAAATAGATTATTGAGGTATAGGAATGTTAACTCAAGAAATACATTACTTATCTGGAACCTGCACGAACAAAACATGCCATGTTGTTTAAAAAATGGCATGTTTTTTGCATTCTTATCTTACTTACTGGCGGTTTAGCATTTATAGATTTTTGGTAATTAACTATTATACTAAAGGAGGTGTTCTTGAACAAGCCGGTTAATTGGGTAATAAATAAAAAGCATGGAGGTGAATTTATATGGCATTAAGAAACCTGCAGGTTGGAGTCAGTAGATTTAGTGGTACGGGCTTGAATATTTTGACTGAAGACGATTTGAACACCCTGCATTTAGCCACTCTTGATGTTCTACGCAATACGGGTATAAAAGCAGAGAGCAGAGATGCACTGGAGCTTTTTGCCGAAGGTGGGGCTGATGTAGATTTTAATAGTGGCCTGGTTAAGATGCCTGCTTACATGGTTGAAGATGCTGTACGCTCCGCTCCGGCATCGGTTCGCCTGGCTGGAAGGAACCCCAATAAAGATTTCGTGATTGAAGGCTCCAGGGTCGGCTTCGTCAATTTTGGCGAAGGGGTAGCCATCATTGATCCTGTTACCCGAAAACACCGAAAGTCAACCAAAAAGGATGTTGCCGATGCGGCCAGGCTAAGTGATTATCTTGGTGAGCTCGATATCAATTACCGGGCAGTAACAGCGCTTGACTACGATGGCAAAGTTCAATCATTGCATAATGCCGAAGCCATTTTCCCAAATACTACCAAGCATTTCTTTATTGGTGCTGACGGCATTAATAATTGCCGTAAAATTATTCAAATGGCCGCAGAAGTGGTCGGGGGCCGTGCGGAGTTAAAAAGAAGACCGATTATCAGTTTCAATGTTTGTCCCACCAGCCCACTCAGGTTGGTTCCTGACTGCACCGATGTCATTATTGAAGCGGCACGGGCCGGAATACCGGTTAATATTATTTCGATGGCCCTGGCAGGTGCGACTGCTCCGGTAACTCTAGCCGGTACACTGGTAACTCATAATGCCGAAGTTTTAAGCGCTGTGGTTCTAAGCCAGCTGGCGGCAAAAGGAGCCCCGGTGCTTTATGGTAGTTCGACAACAATAATGGATCTGCGCTATTCCACCACCCCTGTCGGAGCGCCGGAACTTGGCATGATCTCAGCCTGCGTAGCCAAAATGGCTCGCTACTACATGTTGCCAAGCTTCGTCGCCGGAGGGTAGGCAGACAGCAAGATTCCCGATGCGCAGGCTGCCCACGAAAAGACAATAACGGCATTGTTAGCTGCCCAGGGCGGCGCTAACTTAATTTATGGTGCGGGCATGCTTGAGCTCGGCGTCACTTTTGATTTTGCCCAGTTGCTGATTGACAACGAAATTTTTAAAATGATAAAAAAAGTTATCGGAGGAATTGAAATTTCCGATGAAAAGATGGCCCTCGAGGTCATTCATGAAGTAGGGCCGGGCGGCGAGTTTGTCAGCCATGAGCATACTTTTCACCATTTCCGAAAAGAGCAGTCTCAGAGCATATTGATCGACAGACAGAACCGTACCGGGTGGTTGAATAGCGGCGGGCGTTCCATGACAGAACGAGCCTATGAAGAGGCCAATGCTATTTTGCAGAGCTATGAACCCGAGCCTCTACCCAACACGACAGTTGAAAAGTTACGGGAGATTGTTGAAGAGGCTGAAAAAGAGTATGGCTTGAGATGAATTTCACATATATACGTACTAACAATTCGTTCGCGGTGGGGCTATTAGCTCTACCGCGAATTATTAAGGCCCATATGTAGATACGTACATCTAATTATAAACATTTTATTAATTGTGATAATCATAAAATGCATTAACAGAGACAGTTTTATATTGATTATTTTACAACGCTGGAGCAGTGTTAAGACTAATAAATATTGTTTTTCAAGACTTAAGCTATGATTTTTAATTTGTTCTGAAAATAATGGCACGTAATTTGCAATTATCTGTTAACAGAACCCTTGGTTCAAGTTCATTAGCTTTATTCGAGGAGGTTGTGTAATGGGGAAAATATTTTCCAGGATGGGGGATGGAAGCGCCCTATGGTTGACGGAAGACGAGTTGCGGCAGGAGTTGCTTGCTGGAACCGAAGATGCGGCTGACAGGGGCAAAATTTCGCCATTGAACGAAGATGAGCTTGAACGTTTATTTGAAATTTGCGCTTCTCCGCAAAAGGTTGTCAGTGTTGAGCCGGGGCATGAGGTTGTGCATAGTTTTGACGCCGGCACTTTGAAGTTTCCACTCAGGGGCGGAGTGCCTGTAGATCGTCTCGGAACGGTTTTGGCCCATGAGCGGGCTTTTTGTTCCGATACTTTTGAAGTAGGCCATTGCGATTACAGTTTCAAACCAGTAAAGGCTATAATTGCTGAAGAGCGGCAGTCGATGGAGCAAATCCAGTTGAATGCTACCATTCCGGTATACTATGGGGCGATGCCAAACCTGGGCTTATACACTAAGCCCGACGGTCCGGTCGATAACTGGTCGGAATTGTTGCCTTTGGGTAAGATTGCTGAAGCCCGGGAAGCCCAGGAAGAGGCTTTAGAATTAGCGGTTAAGGATATTTATTATGTATGCGAAGCGATGCACGAAGCCGGAGCAGATGGCATAAATCTTGATACGGTTGGCGCTTCGGGAGATGCTGATTTTATGGCGGCGCTTCGCGCGGTGGAGAAGCTGAAAAGCATCTATCCAGAAATTCATATTGAGATGGGCATGGCCGGTGAATTTGTGCTGGGTATGCACGGGGGGCTGGAATACGATGGTATCCGGCTGGCCGGGCTTTACCCGCACAAGCAGTTGCAGCTTGCTGAAAAAGCCGGCGTAGACATTTTCGGACCGGTTATAAACACCAAAAGCAACATGTCAGTGCCCTGGAATATAGCCCGCGCCTGCACTTTTGTTAAGGCCTGCTCAGAAATAGCGAAAATACCGATTCATCCCAACGCTGGTATGGGGGTCGGAGGGGTGCCGGTTAGCAGCACCGCTCCGCTTGATGCCATTTCGCGGGCCTCGGTGGCCTTAATTGAAATAGGCAAGGCTGACGGATTATAGATTGGCCATGGTGATACTTTCGGGATGGCTTTTTTACACGAGCTGGCAACAGGGATGGGTGGCGTTCGCACTGCCGGAGATCTGGTAGCGCGAGTCATGGCATCCAAGGCTCTGAGAGTAAATGAAGCCAAAAAGTATGTAGCGGACAAACTGGGCCTTTCAGTATTTGATTTAAGCGATTCACAGGTAATGCGCGAGGTCAGGGAGGAACTCAATATCGGCCACGTACTGGCCCGGCCCGGGGGAGCAATCGGGATTGAAGCCAAGATCCGTATCGCCGAATTGCTTGATATCCAGATTAATTCTGTAAACCGATTTAAATCAAAATTAGGATTATCCTTATTAAACCAGAAGTAAAGATGGAGGTTGGACAATGAGTGAAAAAGAAATCATTGCCAGTGCAATAGAGGCGATTATTGACGGGAATGAGGAAAAAGCATTAGCAGTCGCCCGCCAGGCCATTGAGCTCAAACTGGATCTTATGGCTGTTTTAAATAGCGGATTCAGTGAGGGCATTAGACAGGTTGGCAACCTTTTTGAGCGGGGCGAAAAGTTTCTGCCGGAACTAATTGAAGCGGCGTTAATAATGGAAAAGGTTACAGATATTCTTAACGAAGCAATTATGAAAGAGAAAGCTACAGGTATAGAGAAAAAAGGGACTATGGTGATTGCTACGGTGGAAGGAGATGTTCATGATATCGGCAAAGGTATTGTAATCTCGATGGTTAAGACCCAGGGTGTGAATGTAATCGATCTGGGCCGCGACGTAAGCACCGATGCTATTATCGCCGGGGCGCTCGAACATAAAGCTGATATAATAGGCACCAGTGCTTTGCTAACTTCGACGATCAGCCAGCAGAAAAAGCTGGAGGATGAGTTGCGCAGGCGGGGTTTGAGAGAGCGCTTTAAAACCATTGTCGGCGGCGCGCCGGTGACCCAAAAATTCGCAGACAAAATTGGCGCTGATGCTTATGCTGAAGATGCAGCCGAAGCGGTGGTGAAAGTCTTGGAACTGCTTGAGCGGTCCAAGGCTTAAGCTGGCAAGCTTAAACAGAACGGATGGCTATAAGAGAGCACGCCTCTGAACATATGCGAGAACATTCTCTGCCGAAAATTTTTCACCGCAGCAATGATGTGGGTTGTAATAGGGCGTTACTCAGCGAAAGATTTGGCTCTTACGATAGCCGCTAAATAAGCTTAATATTACGGGGGGTGGATCGGAATGATCATGCAGACTCTAAATCTGTATAGCCGGGTGGAACTCCCGGACTCCCCGCCAGTTTTTATCTCCAGCTAGGCCAGGAATAATGCTGGAAGGAAAGTGAGAGAGTTGCCTTGATCGAATGGACGGCAGCACAGAGGCAGAGGTTGCTGGAGCTGGGTGCGACCGCAAAGGAGCTCGGAATGACCTTTACCCGCACACAAGAACGAAATAGCGTTTTCCAGCAGCTCGAGTATAAACTGGTGAACCGTAGTAAAGAGCTTCTTTTGCATTACCGGAATAATGTGAAAAGACCTTTGCTTTCCAGGTTGGAAAGCCTGCTTGTTGATGCTTTGACCCAAGCGGGCTTCTCCCAGGTGGTAACACCAATTTTGCTTTCAAAGGGATTGCTGGCGAAAATGACCATTACCGGGGATCACCCCCTCTATAAGCAGGTGTTCTGGGTAGATTCGCGTAAATGCCTGCGGCCGATGCTGGCACCCAACCTCTACTTCGTCTTGAAAGATTTATTGCGGCTTTGGCCGCACCCGGTTAGTATATTCGAGATTGGCCCATGTTTTCGCAAGGATACTCAGGGAGGCAACCACATGCAGGAATTTACCATGCTGAATCTGGTTGAGATGGGACTTCCTGAAAGCGAATGCTCGGAAAGGTTGAAAGAGCTTGCGGGTTTGGTTATGTCGGCTGTCGGAATTGATAATTACAGCCTGCAAACCGAAAGTTCTGAGGTTTACGGTGATACTGTTGATATAGTCGTCGGCGACCTTGAACTAGGTTCGGGCGCGATGGGCCCCCATGTTTTGGATCAACAGTGGGATATTAATGTTCCCTGGGTAGGCATCGGTTTTGGCCTGGAACGCCTGGCTATGGCCAGGGAAGATCACCGAAATGTTCAGAGGGTAGGCCGAAGCCTTACCTATCTAAATGGTATAAGACTGAATGTATAGAGCATAGATAGCTGGCAGGTGAAAACATGGGCAACCAGGGACTTCAACTTGATCTGGAAGAAATTTTAGCTAAAGCGGTTAACGGTTTAAAACCTGATCGCCGGGAAGTTCTTTTTATACTAAATTTGGTGGAAAGAGATGCTATTGAAAAACTATTTCAAGCAGCCAGGGCTTTAAGAAACCATTATTTTGGATCAAAGGTTTATTTGTATGGTTTTATTTACTTCTCAACATATTGCCGTAACAATTGTACCTTTTGTTATTACCGGCAATCGAATAAGGTAAGTCCAAGATACCGTAAAACGCGAAAAGAAATAATCGAAGCCGCCTTAAAATTAACCGAATCAGGAATTCACCTGCTGGATTTGACCATGGGAGAAGACCAGTATTATCGAAACGTTCATTTTGAAGAATTGATCGGGACTATATTCGAGATTAAAGAACAAACCGGATTACCGCTTATGATATCACCAGGGGTTGTACCGCGTGATGTTCTGAAGGAATTTAAACAAATTGGAGTAGACTGGTACGCCTGTTACCAGGAAACGCATAACCGGGAGTTATTTAAAAGAATAAGGCTCAACCAGAGCTACGATGAAAGGCTTAACCTAAAATATTACGCCCATGAACTCGGAATGCTTATCGAAGAAGGCCTGCTCGCCGGCATCGGCGAATCTACTGAAGACCTTTATCACTCTTTCGAAGTAATGGATTCTATCAGTGCGGATCAGGTACGGGTCATGAGTTTTGTCCCCCAGAAAGGGACTCCACTGGAAAAATTACAGCCGATACCTCGATTGAGAGAGATGCTGGTCATTGCGGTAATGCGTCTGCTTTTTCCCGATAAATTGATTCCAGCCTCACTTGATGTTGACGGTATATCCGGCCTCAAACAGAGGCTTAATGCCGGAGCTAATGTTGTCACTTCAATTATTCCGCCTGATCGAGGCCTGATGGGCGTATCCCAGAGTACTCTTGATATCCAGGAAGGCGGCAGATCCGTTGATGGAATTGTTCCTATCCTTGAAGAATGCGGTTTGACTCCGGCATCGCCACGTGATTACGCGACCTGGGTTGAGAAACAAAAAACAAATCTACTTAAAATAATGTAAAGTCAAACGGCCGGCTAGATGTTGTGGCTTGATTTATGGAGGGTAATATGCGCGTAGCGGTGATTGGCGGCAGACTACAGGGGCTTGAAGCGGTTTACCTGGCCAAAAAGGCCGGATGGCAGGTGCTGCTTTTTGACAAGCGTGATGATGCCCCCGCGGTAAACATTGCGGATCGTTTTTACTGCTTTGACGTGTCGCAAAGGGATGAACTTGCCGCCGTGCTAAATGGCGTGGATTTGATCATTCCCGCTTTAGAAAACCGCAAGATATTGCAGGACGTTGCCGAAACAGCCGCGCGATTGAATATACCTTTTGCTTTCCATTTCCAGTCTTATGATATTTCCGCATCTAAAAGCGCATCTAATTTACTTTTTGCCGAGATTGGAGTCCCGGCTCCACGCCCTTGGCCGGATTGCCGCTTTCCGCTAATTGCAAAGCCGGAAGGAGCAAGCGGCAGTGAAGGTGTTACCCTCTTGCAGGATGAACGCGACTTCCGGCTTTTTCGTGAAAAGATTGGGATTAATCTCAGCCGATGGGTCATTCAGGAATATCTTGAAGGTCCCTCCTACTCAATAGAGATAATGGGCTGCCGCGGCAAGTATCTGCCCCTGCAAGTGACCGCTTTAGAAATGGACAGCACATTTGATTGTAAACGTGTGCTGGCGCCCTCGAACCTCGCAGTCGTACACCAGAAGCAGTTTGCTGATATTGCCCGGCAAATCGCCCGCAGGATTAACTTAAATGGAATAATGGATGTTGAAGTAATACTCCACGATAACCAGCTTCAAGTATTGGAGATTGACGCCCGCCTGCCCAGCCAAACTCCGACTGCCGTTTATCAGTCTACGGGGATTAACATGCTCGAACTTCTGGCCGCCTGCTTTATGGATGGCCTGCCGGCGTCGTTGTCTTGGTCTGAAAAGAAGTTTGTTATCTTTGAACATATTGTCGTATCACCGGGTAGGTTGGAAGTAACCGGCGAACATGCTGTTGCGGCTGCAGGGCCGCTGACCTACTTTGAAGATTTTTTTGGCGCCACTGAAGCTTTGACCAATTATAGGCCGGGAAAAGAAAACTGGACGGCGACCCTAATCTTTACCGGAAACAGCCGCCATGAGGTAGCACAAAAGCGTTCCAGGGCCATAAATAACATAATAAAAGAGATGGGCATCGAATGTTATGTGGATCCGGACCCCCAAGGTTCTGATTATACCGGCCGGAAGGAGTTAGATTTGTGACCAGGCTTATTTCAGATCAAATCAGGACAATTCCCGAGAAGCTGGAGACTTATGACGAGGAGCTAAAAACGAAGACAGGCCTGAAATTAGGGGAGTTGGCGGCCCAAGCAGCCGGTATTATTGCGAAACAGATTGAACCCCAAAGGGTTACTGTCGCAGTTATTCCTGTTACAGCCGGCCTGGGAACAATTGAAGGTTTTTCTGAGGCAATCAGAGCCATAGCGATCCACCTTGGCTTCAGGGCTTTCATTACCGCCAGTACTGATGTCGGCGGATTGGCCGAGGCATATGAAAGCGGGGCGGACCTGGCCATACTTGCCGATGACTATGTTTATGTCGCTATAAATCTTAATACGAGACGGGTTGCCGGCAATGACGAAGCGACAGCGCTGGGCTACACAATGGCCCTGGCGAAGATGGCCGGAGGCTTAAACGGCAAAGAGGTCCTTTTAATTGGAGCGGGGCCGGTAGGCTCAAAAGCGGCAGGTGCTTTAATTGAGACAGGAGCGAAGCTAATTGTACTTGATTTAGACAAACAAAGGGAAGCAGGGCTGGCAGAAGTTATAGAAAAAAAATACGGCCGCCGGGTTGCCTTTGGTTTGGAACTGGAAGAAGCGCTACAGAGGAAGCCGCTCATTTTTGATGCGTCGACGGGAGAAGGTTTTATAACAGCCAGTATGATTAGTGAGAATACTATCGTTGCCGCTCCTGGTTTGCCTTCCGGTCTTACTTCTGAGGCCCAAAAAAAGGTAGCAGCGAGGCTGGTCCACGATCCTCTGCAAATAGGCACTGCGGTAATGCTTTTTAAGGCGCTGGCTTGATGTGCTGTCAAAAGGCTGCGTCATGGTTTGAAGACAAGGAGGCAGCGGATGGAAGAGAAAAAACGATATTATCGCAAACGGGTCGATTTTTTTAGGCTGTTACTAAAAATGAAGCTCTGGCCTTCGCGAAAGAAAATTTTGCATGGCATAAAAACAATCAATATTGTCGGCAACCAGGCCTGGATAACCACCCATTGCAATGAAACGTTCACAGCATATAATTCTAAAAACAGCCGTGCGGCGCGTTTTTTACGCAACAAGTGGGATTATGAACCTTGTCGTATCTGCCGTATACCCTCCTGGAAGCTAGAAAAGTATAAGTCAACCCGGTTCAACCAATCCTTCGGTTCGGATCTGAAAGATACGGTAAATGACAAATCGTAACTTGCATTTTTTTAAGGGGAACAGATGGAGCTTCTGTATGGCCAAAAAAAAATAACATTGAAGCTGCCCCCCGGTGTTTTACCCGTCGTTCTGCAGGCGCGGGGAGAAACGCCCCTTTCTAATCCAGAAATAGGTTTACTCCGAGCACTTCGCCGGCCGATTGCTTCAAAGCCGTTGCAGGATTTGGTTTCTGCCGGTGAGTCGGTTTGCATACTGGTAAACGATTCCAGCAGGGTGGCGCGAAGTGAGTTGTTTTTGCCGCTGCTTATAGATGAGTTGACCAGAGCAGGTATCAGGGAAAAAGATATTTTTATTGTTTTTGCCAATGGTAGCCACCGTGCTTTAAATCATAGCGAAATGCAAAACCTTGTGGGGGAAAGAGTGGCCTCAACAATTTTGCGATCGTCAAGAAAAAATTGATCCACCCGCCAGAAAAAAATTGATCCACTAACGCCAGGAAAAAAGTGATCCACTTTAAAGAATGCGCCAGGAAAAAGTTGATCCACATACCGGTTGAC
>Ga0116166_1000527_pt1 | contig 36715 bp, 37 predicted proteins | sample AD_JPNMR2_MetaG_FD_89884 | JGI IMG/M metagenome (GOLD analysis project Ga0116166, IMG submission 89884) | Active sludge microbial communities of municipal wastewater-treating anaerobic digesters from Japan - AD_JPNMR2_MetaG | ecosystem: Engineered > Bioreactor > Anaerobic > Digestate | place...
CGAATCAGGTCCTTTACGAGTTGGAGTGACATGATGGTTTAACCTCCTATTGCTGGTAGTGAAACACGATGTAGTCGAGCACAGCGGCGATAGCTCGCATCGAGACAAACCGCTGCGTCAGCACGCGACGGTTCTTTCGTTCAGTGCCGCCTGGACCTGCTCATCTTCGGCCATTTGGACCAAGGCGGTAAAGAGACCCTTCAGACGAATCCAGTCGCCGCCGTCGAATGGAAAGAGGCCCGAATCGTCAATGATTTGCGTTGCTTCTGGGTCGGGCAATTTGACCATTGCCGCTAGGTCGTCTTTTAATTGAGCCGTCAGGCCGAGAAATAGCTCGGCACGGACACGTACACGTTGGACGCATGTTAGTAATTTAGAATCGGTGATCATATATGTTCCTCATGATTACTGGGAGTCGCGATATCGCTCGTATTATCAGGTGTCAGTGTCATCATTAATTCGTTGTTGTCAAAGACCCATTGTTTCAGATGGGGACATCCAGAAACGGTAATATCTTTTCTATGTGTGGCTATTTGGATGAGTGAATGGCAGATGGGACATCGCACGTGCCCAAAGATGAAATAAATCTTGGTATGATCGCGGATTTTGTTGTCACGGTTTTCTGTGAGGATATCACAGAGTAAGCATTTCTGACTCTCTTCCGGGATGGCTCTTATGAGGAGGTACTCTCCATTTTCCTTTTCAAGCAGGTCCCAAGACCACGGTTCCACTTCAAAAGGGGCTTTTGGCCAGTTGTGTTGAAGCCAGGTTGTGATCTCTTCCATCCGCTGGGGTGAGACCAGGACTTCGGTCTTTTTTCCTGTGACCAGGTCTTCAAGTTCCTGGGGGACGTTGGGAAGTTTGATCAAGACTTCCATGTGTTTAGGTACGTCGTCCCAGTTATCTATGGCGAATGTGATGTAGTATTCCGTGACGGTTAGGTGTTTGAATCCTGTTGCCATAGTTAGTCCTTTCGTTCGATTATCTGTTCTTTTCTTCTGTGATATTTGTGTCCTTGCTGTAGGGAAGAGAAATCAACTCCGGGCGTGTCCGTTCGAAGTGCATGAGGGCCATGAGTCGCCATGTGGCATGGGCCAGGTGGTCCTCGGACTTATCTCCTTGCAGATAGAGGTTGATGTGCCGAAGTGCTCTGTTGATGAGATCGGAGGATGGGATTCCTTTCAGCCAGTTGTGTTCTCCGTAACGTTTGGCCCCTTCGGCATAGGTCCGGGCAATCCGTTCCAGGGCAATAGGGGAAATGAGGTCGAAACGGACATCATCGGCGTCAGTGGAACTTAAGGCTCCTGTCGGCAATTGCTTGATGTCATTCATAGTATCCCTCCTTATCCGTTGGTCTGTGAATCTATTCAACGGCTACGGCAGCAGGTCCTTGTGTTAGAACAGCAGACGTTGCTATTTGTCTCCATTGTCGCCAGGACTCGTTCCAGCTGTTTGTTGATGTAGTAAATGTCTCCTACAAGGGGAAAGTGTTTGTTCCAGTGTTGAGGAAAGACAACTGCATTTCCGCCGTTGGCGATGAATTTGTCGCAGTTGCTTTCGGAGTCATCCAGCAGGACGTGTCGTTGGGAGGCTAGATGGGTCTTGTTGAAGGCAATGATGGTCCTGTTGGCAAATTGCGGAAAGTGTTTACAGATCCAGCGTTCCTTTCCTGCTACAGCGCGTTTGAAGAAGGGTTTGTTGGTGTCCAGGTAACCTGCCGAGGTGCAGAGGAGAATCCTGTCGCTAAAGTGTTTTTCACACCAATGGACAAGTTTTTCGGCCCAGGGATAGGGTGCCAGGTTGGCCCACGTATCTTCTGTAACTTGTTCCCAGATTTCTTCATCAGGAATGTCGAAGATCTCTTTCAAGGCCCGTCCTAGGGGGCGTTTCTTTGTCTTGAGGACTTCGGTAAAGTCTTTACCGATCAGTTGGGCCACACCCCCGATGAAATCTGCCAAAACGCCGTCGCAATCGAGATACAGTACTGGATTTGTCATGTCTGAACTCCTTTCCTACGATGCCTGATGAAGTTAGCGTAAGCAAAATTGACTTGTTCCAAAAAAGGACCGTTGCTGTGGATGATGAACGGTCGAATCTCGTTGTGGTGCCAGTAGGCCTGACCCGTTTCGTCAAAGGCTGGTGTGAGTGTTTGTGTGTTTTTGAGTGTGCAGCGGTGGTGATGGAGATTGATTACAAAGGTATGTTTGTGATCTAACTTGATAGTGTCTGGTTTTAGCAGGTAGGCGCAGGTCCACAGGAATTGATCATTTTCAATGGCCCAGGGGTCGAAAAACTCAGGGTATTTTCCTTGTGTTTTTATCTCTTCATAAAGCTGGGCGCAGTATTGAAATAGTTCAATGACGAGATCACGGGGTCCGGCAACAAGACCTGCGCAAGGATATGACTCCTCTCCAATCTGGGGAAATCGGTATCTGAAATCCGGGGCAATATCGGGATGGGGTTCCCGTTCCGCACCCAGGATGACCTGTTGCGTCTTTTCTAATTCCGGATAAATGGCCTGGAGTGTGTTGTTAACACAACTGTCTGTTCCGTCAATGATGAGGATGTATTTGTATGATTCCGGGACAAGGTTGATGTGTTTTATGGTGTCGATGAGTTTGCTCTTTGTGAAATCCATGTATTTTTCACCGGCACCGATGATTTTGAGATGAATTCCGTAATGGGCGGCGGTCCGTTGGAGGGGTAGTGTGGCCCGATCCAGTTCTGTTTTGTCATCATAGAAGGCCCATGTTCCAAACCAGACTGGAATGGCTTCTTTGTCCTCGGCCTGTTGGATGGTCCAGATTACATAGGGATTGGTTTCCAGACTATTATTGTTGACAAATGTTTTGAGGGTGTACTGTCCGGGAAGCAGCGTGATGGCTGCTGTTTTGATAACATCCGGTGTCAGTTCACCTATTGTGTGATTATCGATGGTACATGTGACAGGGTACCTGTTATGGAAGGAAAGCAGGGCCATTCCCCGGATGTGGATGGGTTTATCTGTTTTGAGGGAAATGATGCTGGGGGCTGGTGCGGAGATGCACCAGGGATGGTCTGTCGTTTCACAGGGAATGGCCTGATGATCCTTGGTGCAGGGGTTGACGTGTTCTGTGGTTCCGTCGGTTTTGATCCGGCACAAGCTGTAGAGTTCTGTGACCGAGATCCACTCTGGTAACGGTTTCCATACGTGAGTGATTTCGTCCATGTTTTTTAAGATTTAGTACATCTGGGGTTATTTCTGTTATTTTTGTGTTATTCTAATGTGATAACGTTTGTTGTTACAGACGGAGGGCATCTTGTAGTCTCTGTCTTACGGCCAGGATGTGCTTGTCTTCGATGGTGATTTCAAATGGGTTAGGGGGATTTTCCTTTTCTGCCAATTGGATGGCTGTTTTAACGATCCAATCGTCCAATTTGACGAGTAAGTCAGAGAGGGCTTTATCGCTTTCGCTGGTGAAGATGATGCGTTTGCGAAATTGGCTGTTGTAGCTGTCCATTTCAATGTTCATGGTTCTTCTAAAAGTTCTTTTGGTGGCAGGAATTTGGTGAAGATGTGTACGAATCCGATGTTGTCTTTTAGCGGATATGATATTTTGATAATATGATCTCCCTTGGTGACCATTATACCATCATTGTAATAATGGGTCATGATGTCAAAGAGTGTATCAAGTTCCTTTTCATTAACTTTGTAGGGCAATTCAAATTCGACCGAATACCAGATTTCTTTATTCGTAGGAGTGTGGATGCTGGGTTGGGCTGGTTGCTGGTCTTTCTTTTTTTTACTCATTGTGTTTAAGCAATGGTGCTTTTTGTTTTTGAATGATAAATGACTATCACAGCGTGAGTGTCCACACGTGTGGACAGTTTATTCGACATTGAGTGGTCGTCCACACGCGGCGTCAATGGCTGAAGCCCGTGCATCGGTGTTGAGTGAGGGATCGACGAAAGCGGCCTGAAAAGCCAGGATGATGCGAGCAGACCCGGCAGTTACAGGATTTGTGATATTTTCTTCAAAAGGTGTCTCGTCGCTTTCACTTTCTGGTAAGAGATTATTTCCAAAGACAAATTGGAGATCATCCTTACTCTGATAGTAAATCATGCGGAGGAGTTTGGCCCGAGGACGGACGACATCAGCCATCAATGGATAGTCGTCATCACTTGGATAATCGAAGGCGGTGGAGAGCAGGATATTTTTCTGAATGACAGAAAGGGGGCGCACGACAAGATTTTTGATGGTGGAGAAGATCGGTGTAGGACTGTATTGGACGCTGGTCAGTGTTAATCGCTTGTGCGGGTTACTGTGCCGCTTGCTCTTTCTGTTGCTGGAGGATGAGTTTACTTGCGGTCAGGGTTTGCTCCAGGTCCTTTTGCTGTTCGGGGGTTAGGGTGTTGAATTCCCGCAGGACATATTTGGCAATTGGGAAGGCGATTTTGTCCGTGAAGAAGGCTTTCTTATTGTCAGCGTGGAAGAAATCCCGAATCTTTCGGGTGATAGCCTCTTCATCTCCAACGACAACGTCTGCGAGGAATTCTGACATCCAGGATGATCCCCAGGCAGCAAAGGCATTTTCCAGGTAATTAACGGCCCGCTGCATGTCGTCGATTTTCTTGTCTGCTTTTTTCCAGAGAATGAAGAGGATGATTCCGAGAGCAATGCCAACGCCAGCAGCGATCAGGAAGGGGATGAACGTGGTCATGGATACCTCCTTCTATGGGATTTGTGTGGTGGATTTTCGACTAAAGAATATGCTAAGGATGTAAAGGGCTGAGAGGAGTAAGACGGTGACAATGGCTGAGATGACGGCAACGGCAACGATCCCGGACCATTTGAGGGAACGTTCCACAATGATGGTGATAGGTGCCTTTTCCGGTTGATCCTGTGGTTTGGGGTCGGGTTTGGCTTCTACCTGGGGTGGTTGGGTTTGGGGAGGCTGTTCCGGTGGGTTATCCTTTGGTGGGGCTGAAGGTTTCTCTTCCTGAGGTGGTGTCGGGACGGGATTTTGATTGCTTGATGGGGGAGGAACGATAGGTGCATTTTGTGGTGGATTCCTCCGTTCCCGCCAGTTGCCGAAGATGCCTTGACCTGGTTTTCGCCAGAAGAAACAGATGTTGCTGATGCCGGTGGCCCCGATCCAAGTTCCATATGTCTGTCGGCCATCTGTCCCCCAGATATTGCCGACCAATTCTCCCCGTTGTGTGAAGATACCTCCGCCGGAATCACCAGGGTGGGCAGCATATTGGGTGACCATCCAGTCGCCTCTTTTGTTCATGGCATAGGTGTAGCTGATCAGGGCACCATTCCAGAGGCGGACTGTTTGTCCGGTTCCATATCCTGCCAGGATGAGTCGTTCACCTGGGTTGGGGTTTGTGCTGACGAGAGGGACGGCATATTGGATGAGTTCTTCCTGGTCACTCTCCGGTTCCAGAATGGCCCAATCTGTGTTGCGGTCGTGATTCAAGACTTTGCAGCGAATTGTCTTATCTTTGAGTCTGATGTAGGCGTAGCTGCTATTTTCCACCATATGTCCGGCGGTTAAGACGCCCACCGATTGGTTATAGACAAATAGGGTTCCTGAACCCCGACTCGTGCCGGAGCTATCGGTGGTTCCCATTGTTATGACACTGGCGGCCCGGATTTTATTGGCGATGTCCTTACTGACGACAATGGTTTCGTCGCCATAGTTTTGTGGGATGAACGGTGCCGTCTGGGCGTAGCTACTTGGAACCTGACAGGATCCCCCTGGACACTGTGCGTTGGTCTTAAAGTCAATCCAGCTGTTGCTCAGGATTAAAATTGTGACAAGGATTGACGACTTAAAGAGATTGATGTTGAACATTTGAGACCTCGCTTTTTATATCTCGCACGTGTTTGGGTGGGTATGTTGGGCGTGATTTGTCGTTTGGTGCGAGCGGTTATGCCTGTCCCTTTGGTGCGGTTTTATCCTCAGGCGTTTTGGGTTTTGTGATGGTTGTTATCTGAGATAGTTTAAATTCCTCAATGATTTCTTCAAATCCGTAGTATTCATTGGGGTGTTTAGCTAGAAAGATGGATATTCCATTTTCCAGTTGCTTTTTGTTGTTTTGGAGAAATCCGAGTGCGATTGCAATGAATCCAAAGGAGGTAGTTCGCAAGTGCTCAGCGGCTATCTGTTTTGGCTCGTAGAAATTACATGGCCGAATGTATTCGGGTTTGATTTTTTGCAAAATGGCAAGAGAAAGGGTAGCTGCGTCGTCTTTTACGGTGATATTTACAGGTTGATATGCTGACGTACTGCACTGAGTGCACAGTAATATACGTTTGATAGCTTTGGATATCTTTTGTAGAGAAGTTAATGACTTTACACCGAGAGATTGCAGAGTCTTGATAAAATAGATAAGTTGATGTTTCTGTTTCTTTATTATATATGAAGGGGCCTCAGTCTTCCAAATACTGGGACGGAAAATTTGGATTTCGCTATCGGGATTATTTTCTAATATTTCGGTTAATGGGACCTCCTGGATTCCATCAGTCCAGAGCAGGAAGACGTTGGGTTTGTGATCCTTCGTTTGGTGGATGATTCCAATCTGGTATTTTTTATTGACTGGTTGGGGTATGAACAGGATATCTCCTGTGCTGATGGCGGCTAGGGACATACGGTTTAACCTCCTATGTCAAGAAACATACGTGACGACGGGTTAGGAATGTGTTTGGTGATTAGTCGCAGCACTGGGATGACCCAATGCGGGTTGCGGCAAGGGTTGGTTCCGCAATGGAGATGGCACTGGAGAGGGCCGTGATTACGGATTCGATTTTGTAGAGGTGGTCCCGCAGGGTGGCGATGTAATCAAAAAGCTGTGAGAATTCTTCACAGCCGCAGCAGGGCACGCTGCACGTATCCTCGATCCGGATACCGTTGATTTCTGCTTCAACGGTGGCGCAGGCCCCTCCCAGGATTTGGAAATTGCCGTTTTCATCGGGTGGAATGCCATTGATCGTCTTAATGGGGGTTGCCGGATTGTCGATGATGTTGAATCCTGAGGCATCCCGGGCGGAAATTGTCAGGGTGTTGGTTTCATTGTTTGGTTCAATGAAGACATTTGTTTTGCCGGAGAGTTTGATGTCTCCGTAAAAATAGTGTTCGACATTGAGAATGTCTTTAACGATGAGTGGTCCTGGGAGCGGCGGAAGGAGTCGGATGCAGTCCATTTCCAGGAGTGTGCTTGGGGAAGAAAAGAGATATTCTCCGGGTGGAAAGGCCTTCAGGCTGTTGATATCACCGATCACAATATGCCCGGTGAGTCCGGGGTGGTTGCTGGTGAGTCGGTAGGGTGCTCCCCAGCTGTGGTTGTTGACAGGGATGTAGGCCAGGACCGATGAATTGCCATCCGAGATATGAAGGCTCAGGGCATTGCCGTGAAAATGGATCTTGGAGATGTGCCAGCTGTAGGGGTTATTTTGAAGGCTGTACGGGACCGCCAGGTAGAGGCTTAGGATGAGGCTGTTGGGTATGGTCAGAGTGTTGCTGGTATCGACAGGGTGACAGCCTTCCCGGATTGGATACAGCCGCTGGGAATTGTGGCTGAGAAAGTCAAGATTGTGGATTTGAAGAGGCATGGGCGACTACGTATGGTTTATACGAAAGGGCAGAATGCTGAAAACAAGATCAAACAGGTCGTGCTGATTCCTGGATGAGCATCAGGTCGCCATTGTAAGAGTCGCTTTGCTGGCGGGCCAATTTAAAGAGGATCAGGTTGCCCGGCATGACGTTCAGGGGTTCGCTTTCCAGGATGATGTGCTGACCGGCTTTGCTGAAGGAGATATTCTGGCTGGTCTGGGTCCAGTTGATTTGGGAAAGGACAGGGTTGAGGGGTGTAGGCAGCGTTGTGGAGGGTTGTCCCACGACCGCTGCTGAAAGTTGCAGGGCCTGGCTGGGATTGCCGGGGGATGTGCCGGAAATCCAGAAGCGGAGTTTGACCTGGAATAATCCCGGATAGTCTTCCCTGTAGGGAACGTTGATCTTTCCTGTCAATTCCGAGGCCCGTCCGAAGAGGAAGATGAGGCAGATGAAGTTCTGCTGGATACCTTCCACGATGTTGACCAACCGGATGACCTGACAGGGTAAATCCCCGATCATCTTGGTCGTGTCCAGCGAGAGTGTGAGATTTCCGCTGCCTGCCGTCCCGGTCGGGATGGTGGTGCCATCCTTTTTGAGGACCAGGGCATTGGATTGGCTGGTGAGACTGGAGACAACGGTACCTGTGACCAGCCTGTTTTCCGTCTTATCGTATTTGATGGCCTGCTCAAGTGTGTTATCCTCGTGTTCTTCAAAGTAGTCGGCATTGAGATCGAGCAGGAGGTGTCCTGTGATCTGAGGGGTGCCGGTCTCTGCGGAGATGGCGATCAGTCCCGTGCTGTCTTTTGTTTTGAGGGACGTGACACTGGCGTTGGTGTTGGTCACGGGGTTTGAGAGATAGAGAATGAGGCGACGGCGGGCAATAGGACAGCTCTCTGAGGTCTGGACCGTGTCGCTGCCGAGCATCCACGGTTCCCGCCCGCAATCTGTCAGCCACCAGAGACCGTATTCGTTGATGATGACGTAATCGTTCTCATTCCCATGCGGGACACCGCATAGCAGGGGTACTGTATCTTCTCCGGTGTACCAGAGGAGAAAGGCACTTTCGATGGGGGCTGGTGGCCAGTAATTCTTGAGTGGACTGCGTGCGATGTTATAGCCATATTTGGCCGCCGCCGGTGCTTTTCCACCAAAAATTTCGTCATTGCTGGCCAACCACCCTTCTTCGGTGTTGTCACTGGCGAGGGTGCACTTCAGGTCAAAGGCCAGGTGTTTGTGGGCAAATTGTGCCGTAAAGACACTGGGGGTGAAATTGAAGAGATATTTGGTGTCGCTGATTTTGCGGAGGCTGGTGCCCACAGCGATGGGGATGTGCGGCAGATTGGCTGTGACTTTCCCAGGCTGGATTTGACTTAGGTAGTAGATGGCACACTCTCGCGGTGTTTCACCGACCTGAACGGCATCGGCCAGGTTGATTTCGGCTATGCCCCAGATTAATAGATCTGCCAGGATGGGGCTGGTTTTTCTGAGGACGATGCCGGTGATGAGGGCTGTATTCCCGATGTTGATGACACCGTCAACTGCTGTAGCCTCCGGTTTCGCCCGTTTGAATGTCAGGCTTGTCTTGTCGAAATAGACAACGTCGTTTTCCGAGGTTTCTGCATCGACGGGCTGTTCGTAGAGGATGAGCTGCTGCCCCAGGTTTTCCAGGTCAATGATCTGCTTGAGATAGTGGATGCTATTTTGCAGCTGTTGCAGAGGGGTGTTGATGACCTCTGGAGAAACCGGGTCGGTGGATTGGATGTAGCGAATGATGGATTGAAAGCTGTTCATAGGATGCTGAATTTGACCGAAATGAGATGGCTGATGATATCGCTGACAACCACGATCTGATCAGGGGAGAAATACTGTCTGAGGACCACAACATCCTTTCCGATGTCCTGTTCTGTCCAATCGGCAATAACGGCTGCGGCACCGATGATCTTGCTGTTGCTGTTGGCCCCAAAGGGCTTTCCGAAATAGCCGGTCCCACTGGCAATGGCGGCGACATTAATGGTATTGTATGTGGGACTATCGGGATCCGATTTGTCAAGACCTTTTAAGGTGACGGGGACACGGAGAAAGTCTTGGTTGGTGGTATTTTTAAGATTGTTATAGTAGTCAATTCCTTCTAATTTATCCGGGGTGATTTGGGGAATTTCTCCGGTGGTGTTGATAAATTCGATATACATCGCGTTGATGGCGTTTATGAGTTGTTCACAGATTTTTTCCACGCCATAGACGCTAACAACGAAGTTGGACATAGGATTCTCCTTATAGTGTGATGATGCCGGTATCGCCGGTATGGTAAGCGTAAGCGTTTAATGTGCTTGTGCAATGATCTGTCAGGACCACATGTCCTTGAATTGTTAGTTCTATTTGAATAGATATTAATTTACCTGGATGAATCAGTTTGTCGAGGGCTTGATCGATGCGACAGGGAATGGGTTGATGTTGGCATTTTGTTATATCCAAGTGGATAATGGTGCTGTTTGCCGGAAGCAGCGTCTTGGCTATCCATCGGGCAGGATTGATTTGGGTTGGTAATCGCTGGTTGAAAAGGATGTTTGGTTGTTGCCCATTGTCCAGGCAGGCCTGTTCCAATCTGGAAAAGAACTGGTCGAAAGGGGCCTGTTGTTCTGGAATCAGGGGGCGGACACGGTTGGGATTGGTCAGCTGATATGTCTTGACGACTGTATTGGGGAAAATGAGTGGTGTCGTGATGTAGGCCGGGAGAAATTTCTGGCTGATGATGATGTAGGGTAATTCGGCAGTGCTCGGTAGGTCATCTTTAGCCTGGAAGATGGTGCAGGCGGTGGTGAGGGGGTCACCTGGTTGTGTGGCATTGGTGCGAATGCTGGCTGTGGAAGGGATACTGATCAGTTTTTGAGTGGTGATGAGTGTTTTTCCGTCCTGTGCGAGTTCAAGAATCTGTTCTTCCGGTTCCAGGATGGGAAAACCGAAGCATAAGGACAGTAATTTGTTGAGACGGTAGGTGCTGGGTCCCTCGGTGATGACTTTGAGGACCGTATGATAAATGTCTGTCAGGTCGTAGTAGCGGGATTCAAAGGTATTCAGGGGTAGCAAGGATCCCCAGGTGTTGGAAAGGAGGTTAGTCTTGAGCGTGATGCCCCTGGCCCACAGGATGTATTCTCCCAGGGGAGTCTTCTGGCATTGTTCTTCAAGGGGTGTATTGGTTTCTAAAATGATGCGCTGGTTGTGGGTTTCAATGAGAAAATCCTGTCCACTGACCCAGAGAATGGTCGGGGAGACGGGATTGTCTGTCAAAAGGTCGATGTTGAGGACGCCGGGTGGCAGGGGAAGGATGTATTGATTGGTATCGGCTGAAAAGAATAAGTGATCTTCGAAGGTGTTTGTCTTATCGAAACGATAAACTGCTTTTTGCTGTTGCTGGATATCCTGCTGACTGACAAAGAGCGGGTAGGTGGTTAATTTTATTGTATCCCGGCACTCATTAGGGAATAACGTGTTGATTCCGTCTATGGCGAGGGTGTTCAGTTCTCCAAAAATAAAGGAGATGAGATCAAAGTAAAAACTGGTGATGGTGGCCTGTTTGAAGACTCGTTCATCCAGCCAGAACGATGGAATGAATGGGTAGATCTGGCCTTTTTCAGTTAACGAGTTGCCTTTGATGTAGGGTGTGCTCGGCATTCTGGTCAGAGGATGTCAGAAAAAACAATATCGACCTGTTCGGGTGTGGTAAGGAAGATGACGGTATTCTTGGAGACGTGTTTTTCGGGAATGTAGGGTACCTGGAGGACGCTTCGTGATGTGAGGCGGATCTTGTCCAATCCGGTGTTTTCCTGATTGGGATAGGGCATGAGGAGAATACCGGACATATCGACGATTTCCACGTTCGTCTCTGGGTAAAGTTGATTGATGGTGAGGATGAGTCTTGAGGCAAAGAGCTGTCCATCCCATTGTGTGGTATTGATGACGTTGGCGATTTCTCGTTTGATGAGGTCGATATCGAGGGTATCTGTTCCCTTGTAATTGAGCCGTATGGAGATATTGGTGAAACAGGGTACAGCAGCTCGGATGAGGATGTCGTCGTAGCACTGAAGCTGGGGGTCGTTGGCCCAGGTCTGGATTTCGTAGATGAGGGGCATTCCTTCCAGGATGACCTTGACGATTCTTGTTGTTTCCTGGTCATCAATAATTTCAGGAACGAGGAATTGGACCTCGGCTGTTTGGTAGGCCGTGAAAATTCCCTCGGTAGGATTGGGAAGATGTGGAATGACCGGATACTGGGCGGTCTTGGTTGTATCGACACCACGAACTTCAGAGAGAATGGGGTAGGATTGTGTTTCTTTGATCTCATTTTTGTCCAGAATGGATGCAATGTTATAGAATCCTGGCAGGTCATCTCTGCCGATTTCAACCCGCCAGAGGCTTCCTTCGGTAGTGTTCCTGAGAAAGTGTGCGGTCTTGTAGATGGCCTGTTTGATGGTTTCATTTTTTGTCCGGACATACCAGTCTACAAAACCGCCCTGAGCGATCTGGAATTGGCTGCTCTTGTTACGTGTCATCTCTTGATTGTGCCAGCCGAGGGCACGGTCAAAGGATACGGAAGGGAAGGCTGTGGTCTTGCGAATGAGGGTCGAAAGATGGGCTGGACCGCCGTAGGTCTTGGCCGTGATGCCATGTTTCAACCGTTCCAGGACGTTCTTGATGGTATCGGAGTCAACCCCACCGGTGAATTCGGTCCAGGCAGCAGCCCTGATTAATCCGGAAATGGGGATGACTGGGGTCAGTTCGGTCCCGCGGCTGATGTTGGCCTTTTCTGTGTATTCAATAGATGTCAATTCGATGACGGTGTAATACTCTCCCGATTGGGAGAGTTCTAGGGCAACTTCATCCTGCGTCAGCGCTATCGATCCTGTGGGGAGGATGCTGTAATTGCGGATCGGGGTGAAGGTGATGCCGTTGCTGGTGAATTGATGGGATGTGGAGATGTAGGTGCCCTTATTGGATTGAAAGACAAGCAGGGCACTGCCAATAGCGGGTGCCCCAGCTTCAGGTTCGATACCCAGGCCTTTGAGCCAGTATTCCAGAATCTCGGTACCAATCCCATCGTCCGTAAGGTTGTTGTTTCCGAGAATGGCAAACTGTTCTGGAAGGGCGGCGATCTCTTTGTGAACGTTAGCCAGGAGGATGCTGGCAGGCCAGATGAGAAGGTCGTGGATGGTCCCGGATCGAAATTCGTATTCGGGAAATCGGGTTTCCAGGAAGGTGATCAGGGTCTGGCGGATGCTCTCCACCAGGTTGGAGTTGATGTTTTCAAGATTGATGACGTATTTGCTCATATGACACTGGAGACTTGTAAGGTGCTGCGACCGGTCTTGGCTTGTGAGATTTCAAAGACAATGTGGACCGAGGTGGGATCCTGGGTGTCGGTTTGAATGCTATTGATGTTGAGGTCGGTGATGGGATCTGTTTCCAGCTCGGCAATTTGATTGATCCAGGGCAGGATCTCTTTGACATCATTGGTCAGGAGGGTTTTGACCTGCTGGAGATTGATTCCAGATCGTGCGGCGGCAAGGAAGGAGCAGCCTCTTTTGATTGTTGTGAGGGCGCTCAGTTTGTTGCTCAATAAGTCAATAATAGCATTTTGCCAAGTTTTTTCGTTGCCAGCAATTTTACGTGGAGGAGTTGCGCCTTTTTTTGTGAATAATATTGGCTCGCTGGGGATGTTTTGGTTGGGAGTGATGAAAATGGCGATATCGTATTTATTACTCACTGGCAGCCTCTATTTTATTTAATTCGGAAACATAGAGAGTACCGAAAATTCCATTTTTGGTGGTGTGAAGCTTTCGTCGTGCATGGGCTTGAATTTTGCTTCGAATGGAGGATTTAAATCGCAGGATGTAGGCACGTTCCAGTTGTGCGACCCATTCTAATTGTGTTTGCAGTGTCTCCAGCTGTCCGGTTGTGAAATCCTTTTTTTCGTTGAGTTTTTTGATGATTTCTTTTTCGATTTCCTGCCGGGAGAGATTGTTGTGGATTGTCTCCAGGTCATAGATGCTCTTGAGGTCATGATTGGGATTGGCAATGCGGATGCTGCTTCCTTGCAGGGCTGTTTCCTGGATGCTGCTGACACAGTGATTGAAGATGTCGCTAATCATGAGTGGCTATGATTTGTCTTATGTGACAAATATTGTACTATTTATTATAAACATTAGCATCTTTAAAAAATGTTTGCGGCACGTGCCTGGTCGATGCGTTCCTGGATCTTTTTCTTTCGCTGTGTGACGGCACTGGAGGTGATGTTGAGTCGTTTGGCGATTTCCTGATTGGAGAGGACGGGGTTGTTGAACAGACCGAAGGACCATTCCATGATTTTTTGTGAAATGGGGTCGTCCTCATAGTCGTAATAAATCATTTCGATGATTTCTTGATCGTGCGTGGTATGGACGGCGGGTGGTGTTGGACCGGATTCTTCATCCAGGATCATTCCTGTCTGACTGGTAGCAATCCCGGAATGAAATTTATTCAGGTATTCGATTCGTTTGGCGGAGATGCCGGTGGCATCTGCTAACTCTGCGGTGGAAGGTTCCCGGCCCAGTTTTTCTCGCAGCTCAATCTGCTTCTGGTTGATGATGGTGTATTCCTGGGCAGCTTTTTCTGGGATGCGCAGGACCTGGTAGGTCTCACGTTGCTGGCGTTTAAGGCCCTGGAGGTTGTTGATGACGTGGGTTTTGAGTTTGCCTTCTTCGGGATTGTAGGTTTCGATGGCCCGCACGGCGATGGCCTTGGCCTGGGCCTGGATGGTGGGATTGGCCTGAGCTTGAGTTCCCAGGTGATAACGGATGCCGTTGTGGATTTCTGGTTCGATGGCCTTCAGCAAGCTATCTAGATGTTCCTTTTTTTGGGTGTTTTTCCACTGAAAATAGTGGGTGGCGTATTCTTCTTCAATCTGCCAGTTTTTAGGAATAGTGAAAGAATCATTTGTGGTGTCAGCTTTGGATGGTGTTTTTTGGGCTGCCTTGAGAAGATGGATAAAGGGTTGCGCCGGTGAAGACTTCCCCGCCGTAAAGAGGGTGTTCAGAGAGGGCGAATTTGTCATTTTCTTCAAGTGATCGGACATAGCTCAAATTTAAAACAGTCTGTGCGACAGGTGCGTTACCGGTGAGTTGGATGGTCAACATGACCTGATTGACGTAAGCAAAGATGTAACGACCGCTTTCTTGGACTCCGGGGGAGTCATCGACGAATTTGACGGTTGTTCCTGGGGCGATGTCAAGTCGTGGTATGACTGTAGCGCTTCCACTTTTCTGGGAGTAATTTTCTTCATTATAAATGTATTTGGCATAAGCATTATATAGATCTGTGATGTTTTCGATTTCTTTATCCTTGTCTTTCTGGTCTTTTGGCGGATTGGCGCCGAGGAGTGCGGCATTGCCTTCTTGCCGGTCGGTATTGGCATTGGGAAGGGTGGGGGCATGTTTGATGAGCTTTTGAATCCAGGGTGCGGGTTCCACAGCGTAGATTCTTCCGATCAGGTTTTTGATGGGTAAGTAACAGCCCACGAGTTTCCCTTCAGGTTGTGCCCCGCTGACTCCGGTCATGGATGCAGCAGATGCCCCAATCACACTCACTGCACGTAAGCGCTGCTGATAGCTTGAGGAAACTGTGATTTTGAGAATGTCGTCTTTATGGACGGAGACTCCGGCGGTTTTCACCATTGGTAGTCGTGGGACAATAATGGCATCTGTCACTCCTGGGATGAAGCATAATTCGGCGACAGGGAGGGTGCGCATGACGAGTTGATCCCAGATGTCGTCAAAGCGTCCTCCCTGTTCAATGACCTCAGCAATCAATTCGGAGTAGGCCTTGAGTTGTGTTTGGATGACTTTGCCGAGGGTTGCCGGAATGTATCCACTGAGATTGTAGGTACCGTCCTTGCTCTGGAGAGATCGCCACCGGACTTCAGTGATGATGGAGTTAAGGGTACTTTTGATGATCTCTGTGACATCCGAAAGGGGACATGCCGGGAGTGTTTTGCGAACCTTATTGGCGTCTTTGAAGATGGTATAAAGGCCGTTGATAATGCCTTTGACGAGGTTGTCTTTGTGTTCACGTATTTTACGAAAGATAGTATTGATAAAGGTGAGATGTTTGTTGCTGGCGACAACGCCGGTTTGGGATGCAGCATTAAATGCCGGTAGTTTTCTGGAGTAGAATTCAACTGCTAGGCCAGAGGCGGTGGAAATGGAGCTGTAGAGGAGGTCGGAAAGCTTATGTTTTGCCGTAACGATCCAACTTGCGCTATCGCTGGCGAGTGTTTGGGTGAAACCTGTGACATATCCAGTGAAGAGTGTCTGAGTAACGGTATACTGAAAATCTCCCAGTGGATTACTGTCTGCGACATTTATGATAGGTTTATCTGAAAAGCGTTCAGGTAGATAATTTGTTATGATTTTCGCTTTGATGGAAATCTGGGGAAGTTTGGAGAGGACAGCGATATCTGCCTGCTCGGCATCTTTGTTTTCTAGCTTTTCTTTGTCTCTTGCCAGGTCGAGGTTGACAACATTTTTGACGGTTGTCGCATTTTTGACGGTTTTTCTTGTCCCATAGAGCTTGAAGCCAACGGGAAGGGTGATTTCTGCCGTGGGAATCTGGTTAATACCCCAGACCAATGTCAGTGACGTGAGATCGACACTCTCCGGGATCCCCTCAATTTCTGCCCAGATTTCAAATTTATCGGCAATGAGTTTGGCGGCTGTCATGCTGCGTGCTGTGCAAAGAATAACAGGTCATAACCAATGACGTAAGCGGCAAGTTGTCGCAGGCCATCGCAGGGTGTGTTGAGCCAGCTTTTGAATGGTGTTGGTAGGATGGTTTTGATTTCCTCATAGATATGGAATGGAACATTTTGTTGAATTTCTTTGATGATGTTTCCAGGATTGATCTTGGGTCTGAAAAGGGCTTTGATGGTTCCTGCACCGCTAAAGGTGTAATGGAGGGCAATATTGAAATTGATCTCAGGAAAGAGGGGTATCCACTGGGACCATTCGGTTTTCCAGGTCAGGGGGATAGGGGTTTGATTGTTGATGGTTAATGTGTTGTCTTGGCGTTGGAGGGTGAAGGAGCCATAACTGAGGTATTTTTCCGAATAAAAATCGTAACTTTGGAGGATGCACTTTCCACTTAGACTGCTGCTGAAGTGGATGCCAAAGGCCAGGGGCTGCGTTAGGTTTTCCAGATAGGTGATGCGGCTATCGACTGATTTGATGTATTCATCGGCTTCTGGGATAGCATGAATGATTTTCAGTAAGAATTGACTCTGAAGAAAGAGCCTGACTCGGTCTTTAGGATAACCTAGACAGATCTGACGCAATGTCTCCAGGCCGTGTTGGAGCCTGTTGGCTGGGAGAAATTGCTGGTCCACCAGGGGCAAAGGGATGGGGAGTGACCGATCTTCTTCCTGAATCTGCGTGTTGATAAGTGGGAGAAGAAAATGATTGATCATAGTTATTGTGAAATAGCTAGAGCTGTTAATTCGACAGGGATGAGACCGTCTGTTTCAAGTGTGGTTGTTAGACTGAGAAAATACAATTTATAGGTTGTATTTTGGATGGTTAATACATACGGATTATTAGGCAGAGATTTGCTTGCTTTATATTGATTATACAACTGTCGGATATTTATAAGTGTTGTGTAGATTTCATTGGGTGTGCAGGATCGGAAACAGTACCCTTTGATCGTCATGATGACTGGTTCTATTCCTAAACAGGCTGCATAAATAGAGGATCCCAGGGTGCTGCTAACGGCAACGGATTCTCTTTCCGGGACATTAATTGCCGTAATGATCATGTTGTCGGTGAGAGTCCCGGGCAGTTCCTTACCGCGAAGAATATCCTCCTGCCCGGCCAGGAGTTCGGTCAAGTTTCCAATAATGACTTCGATGATTGTTGGGTTCTGCCTGGCCAGAGGGCGAAACACATGCCCTGACGGTTTGGCGTGGAGAACAAAGGTTGGTTCGGGGACAGATAGGAGCATGGCTAACCGATGTAAGTTTCGTTGGCTTGACTGGATACAACGGCACTGTTATCTCCAGAGACGCGGATGTAAAGGGCATCGGCTTTGATCACAACAGGCTGTTTGTCCTGTGATTCGGTTTCTGTGGCGGCGAATTCTCCCAGAGTGGGTGCCTGGCGGAGGGTGCCTGGAGCGCTGGCCTGACCGATTCGTGCAAGTTCCGTGGGTGTCGTGGCCTGATAGGGATAAACTTCCCATGAAACAGGAGGAGTGCCCTCTGTCGGTGCCGTTTGGGCCAGATTGAAGCCTTGTTCGCCTATGGGTGAGGGGGCAGGGGCTACCCGGCTCAGTCCGCCGCCTGGAGGTGCAACAGGGGGTGATGGTGGGAGTGTGGGCGCTTCTTTTGGCTGTTGGCCTGTGTTATAGGCCACTCGTTCATTTTCGACGAAGGCTTGCTGGTCGCGGACGAATTGGCGTCCAGCCTCTCCTCCAATTTCGGTGGCCTCAATCTTTCTTCGTCTTGCAGAGATCTCTCTTTGTTGCTGCTCCAGTCCTGCGGCTGCCAGGAGCATATCGCTATTTTGGTAAATGTCGTTTTCAGCCAGTTGTCCTGCGGATGTTTCCAGCGCCAGCATGATTTCGTGAGCAGTTCCTGTGTCTAAGCCTATTTTGGCACCGTAACCGCCGCCTTTGAGATATTCCAGGAATTTTTTGGTCCTAATCTCCTGTTTTTTAACATAGTCCGTGGCTTCCAAGGCTTCTGGGGCAAATAAGGCATCAATGGCTGCTTGTTGGATGGCTGCCAGCGCTCCTTTGTCTTTTTGAACCTTATCCAACAAACCACGATTTTCAAGAATACCTTGGATGGACGACAATCCTTCTTCTCCAATATCTCGCTTTAATTCCAGTCGTTGTGCTTCCATAAGAGATTGCATGGCCCCCGGAGATTCGGAGAGCATTCGGCTCTTGAATTCCTGACTTCCTGCCAGTCCATAGAGGGTTTCCGCATTCATATGTGTGGCTTGTGAGGCCATTTCGACCAGGCTATCGGTGTCGATATCCAGGAGATTCATTCCTCCTCCGGCCACACCGCCTCCGGCAACGGCAACAGCCAGTTGGAAGAGGCGGGGATTGGCCTTGTGATCAAGGCGTCCTGATTTGTAGAGATAGGTCAGGAGCGCTGCCTTGCCTGCATATTCTGATTTGATACCACGGGATATCCGTTCGGCATTGATTTGTGCTCGTACTCTTTCATCCGGGAGTCCCCCAGCGGCTCCGGTGGTGAGACCTGCTTTTCGATACGCGGCCTCTTGTTCAAGGACGGCCCTGGCGACGGTGGAGCCGATCTTTCCTGTTAATCCATAACGACTGGCGACCTGTTGTGCAGTAATAGAACTCTGGACAATGTCGCTGAGCGTCATTCCGGTTTCACGGGCCAGATAGCCAAATCCGGCAAGTCTGGCCCTGGCTTCTTCTGGGCTGTACTGGGCAACGTTACCTCCCAGCAGTGAGCTTCCCAGGAGAAGTGCTTCATTGACATCAACTGGTTGCCCGGCAATATTCCTGATTTCTCCGACAATTTGTGTCCCACGGGCGGTTTGGAGAAGGAGATAGGCGGCGTTGGTTTTCTGAACAAGTGCACCGAATTCCGGTGACCGCATCAATGCCCGCTGGACATCTTGCGGTAGGGTTTGCAGTCGGTCCCAGGTCAGTTTGCTGTAGTCAAATGTCTCTTTTTCTCTGAATAGCCAGTCTCTTTCCTTTTTAATCAGATCCCGTGTTGTGGGATCCGCTTTGAGGCGTTCTATAAAGGCATTGGCCGCCGCTTTTTGTTCTTCCGTCCCACTTTTGCGTTCTTTTTCGATAGCTTTGAATACATTTTCATGGATATCATTGACAACTTTTTCCCGCTCTTCATTCGTCAGGGAGACTTTAAAGGCGTCCGATATCCGTGTCCTCTGTCCGGCGGCACGGAGCATTTCCTGGGTAATTCGGCCCAGTTCTTGTCCCTGGACGAAGACATGCCGCATCTGCGGCACGGCAGTGGCGGCCTCAATGAACAGATTTGCTCCCGGGGCTTCCAGCAGGGTGTGTCCTGTTTCCGGATCCCGGACTGTCTTGAGGGCATTGATGAGCTGATCAACGGTTTCATGCCGTCCGCCTTGCAGAATGCGGCGGACCAATGCCGGATCCTTCTCAGCCAGACCTTCCAGAAGGCCTGTTAGCGCCGCCCGGCTAAAATCACCAAATCCGGTCCGATCTTCGTATGTGGGATAGAGTGACTTGAGGACATCGTCGATTTGTTTCTTGACATCCTTGACATCCTGTTCGATGGCCTTGGAGCGTATTTCAGCCTGGGTCTGTTCTAGGCTACGATTCTGAAGAATGTCGTCACTCATGAGGCTTGAGTCTCAGGCTTTGCTGATGGCTGTTGTTGCTGTTTGTATCGGGGATTCTCAGGGTCGCCGAATTCCTGTTTCCAGAATTCAATCAGTTTTTCGGCTGTTTTCCTCATGTCCTGTTCGACTTGCACATTCAAAAGGTCATAAAGTAGGTTACCGTATTCTGCTTGATATTTTTCCAGACATTGAGATGACGCCGTTCTATTTCCTGTAGTGAGGATATTACCGTAAATTTCTGCTGCGGACAGGAAACGGCTGACGGCAACATATTTGAGATTGTCAAGAAGAGTGATTTCGTAGAGGAGTCGTATCCAATGCAGTAATTCGTCACGTGTTAAATGCGTGATATCTTTTGGATTTCGTAATAAGGCCGGACCTAAGATTTTAGCCCAGCTATTTTTTTGAAAAAATCCGCAGCTTTGATCTCTTCCTTGAGCTTGCTGACATGTTGATTAAAGAGAATGAGCTGATCAGTGAGGATTTCAATAAGCTCCGGACTGTCGTTGATGCTGGCCCTGAATTCTTCTGTGATGTAGCGGGGTGCCTCCAGCTCTGAGACTTCTTTCTTGAGTTTTGTCTCCAGATGCTTGAGCCATTCCTTGAGAGTTTTGGGAAAGACGATTGTCTTGCTGTCGATTTTCAGTTTGATAACCTGCATGGCAAGGGCCGCATAGCCGACATAGGTAAATCCGAGTTGGGTCGGCATGCTGATGGCATTATGTGTGCTGAGGCAGAGGTCCCGTTCCAGGTTGGAGATGGTGCGAAATGTGATTTGGATGGTATCGTTTCCCAGGGAAACGGTTTTGGTATAGGGTAGTAGCTCGACGATGGATGTGAAGTAGGCAAGGCGGTCTTCGTCGGTGACTGCGGGATAGCTTGTCTCCTGCACGGGAGGGATGGTTTCCTCGGTCTGTTGTGCTGCCGTGTCACTCATAAGGATCTCCTAGATGATGTAGTTATTATCAAAGACGGAATATTCTGCCTGATATAATTCACCAATATTGGCCCTTGTATTGGGCACATTGTCCTCTTCATTATAGACCATACCGTTTATTGTGATAAAACTTGTTGCTGCCCTGCGATCATTGCCCGGATAGGGGCGCAGGGCCTGTGATGTGTACATGACCGGCGGTTCTTTCCAGGTTTGTCCCAATTTTTTGAGGCGAAGTTGTGTTTGCCAGGGCATTTCTGGTAATGCCCAGTCTTCTGTCTCATATTGTCTTTCGTTTCTTAGGGACATCTGGGCCGTTCGCTGGACGGTATTGGAACCGATGTAGGGTTCTTCCCGAATGGTTTGCCAGATGTCGGTGACAATGGAGATGGCCGCCAGGCTGTTGTCGATATTAACTTGGGCCTCTTCAAAGTAGTTGACAATATCGGCATAAGACTGGTCTTTGAGTGTGGCAACATAGCCTTGGTACACGTCGGCAAGTTTGGTGGCGATATGGGCCTCTTTTGACATGATCCATCCGGTGCAGTAGATGCCTCCCTGAAGGCTGGTGAGGTCTTTTTGGGCGATGAGTCCTCCGGAGGTCATGATGGCGGTGGGGAAGGCCATGATATAACCATCTCGTTGACCTGCGGCAGCCTGTTCGGCAGTGGCAAAGGATGTGATTTCGGAATTGCTGAGTGTCTTTTCCAGGACGGCAGCCGAGATGTTGACAAAGCCCCGGCCTTTGTCGGCGTCAACAACAATCCGTCCTGGGTAGAAATTGTTTTCCGGTGATCCTGTGCGGAGATAGATCTGTCCGCCATTAACGCAGATATCACTCTGGCGGGAGACAATGAAGACACCTTTATTCTCGATATCCTCTCCGATGGTATTGTGATCTTGGGGGTGATCGAAGCCAATGCTGCGATTTTCGATGAGGAGCCGTCCCTTTCCGCTGTTGCCGGACATCAGCTCCATATTTTTTTCGGCTTTGAGTCTGATATCGTGCTGGGCTGTGGTGATGTCAACGCTGTCTTTGGCGTTGAGGATGATGTCATTTCCGGCGAAGATGTTGCAGTTTTTCCGGGGCAGGAAATAGAGATTTTTGGCGGGGGCGATGTAGATGTTTCCCCGGGAAAGGATGATGGCGGAACCGTAGCCGTCGGTGATGCAGACCGATCCGTCTGGCAGGATGCAGGTTCCGGCGAGGGTGGGATAGAGTTTAATGGTCTTTTTTTCTCCCTTCTCGTCTTCTTCCAGGGGGATTTCAATGGGTTCCGGGGGTTCGATTTCCTGTGGTTTTTCTTTGAATTCTCGTTTGGGAAAGATCTCCTTGCTGAGTGTGGCCAGGTCTTGGGTCTCAAAGACCTTATTGTCTTCCGCAAAGGTCCCGGGACAGAAGATGTTGGCCAGATAGGAGAACAGGTTTTTGGCCGAGGCGGCCAGGTGGAGATGGTTATCGGTGGGGATGGTATGCGGGGCGACAAAATCGTTTGGGGTGCCGCTTGGTTCTTCCAAAAATTGTTCTTCTGGCTGTTTCTTCTGAAGTGGGATGGGGACTACAGGGACTTTGATGTGGAAGATACCTTGGGCACTTTCGACAATGTAGTTGCCACTGTAGTCTTCGGTGACACGTAGGAGACCGACTTCATCTTTGGCCTTGATGGTGGCCTGGCGGCGGATGTAGTCAGCGGATGAAGTGAAGGTCTTGATGTGTTTTCTCTGTCCCCGTCCGGCCTGGCCACGGTAAATCTCCAGTCGGTAGAAGGGGAGCTGATCGTCGTACTGTGGTTCGAAGACGGAATAAGGAGGTTGGAGCTGTGTCGGGTCTTCGATTTCCTGACGCCGCAGGTCCTCTATGGATTGCTTGATCCGGCTGCCGAGTGTTTCCCACAGGCGGTAAGCAGCCCCTTCATAGTCATAGAGGGTGTCGTTGACTTCCCGGATGTGTCGTTCGTGGGAGGAGCTTTCTTCGGTGAAATTGTAGGCTGCAACCTTGAGCCAGCGGTCCAGGAATGTCCCGAAGATGCCGGTTGTCTCGTCGATTCTCAGGGAGAAATGGAAATTATCAAGTAAAAAGCCGATTCCCGCGTCATTCAGCATCCCCCATTCACCTAAACCGGAGGCATCCAGTGGCTTGCCGCAGCTGAATTTGACGAATCCCAGTTCTTCAATCTGTGGATCGAGAATCGTATTGTAGATTTCCGATCCGGCGTGGCCTGTGACGCCTGACTGTTCAATGCGATCTGGGAATAATCCTGCGGGATGGTCAGAGGTGTAAGGGACTTCTCCGATGATGATTCCGACGGGGAGAAATTGGTCGATATAGACAAGGACAGTTGTTCCTGTTGGATAAGATGTGATTTCCCGCTGTTTGAAGAGGCCAGATTTTTTGAGTGTTGTGCAGAGGATGGTTTTAGCGGGTTTCTGGATGGCAACTTTGAAGAGGTCATAGTAAGGGAAACTGGCCAGGACTTTTCCCAAAAAGATGCTACCAGGTTGTCCAATATGGATAATGTTTTTGAGCGAGCTGTTATTGATATTCTGATTGGAAGAGACGACTGTCCTGATTTCTGGTGGGATATCTCCGACCTTTTTTGTGATTTCGTTGTCGATGAATGCAGGTGATTGCTTGGCGGCTGTGTTGTTTTTGTAGAATTGCGTGAAAGGGATGTCGGCCATAGTTACTTTGACATGTAAAAGAAAAAAGAGAGGAGACTTGCACTACGTACTGGAGGGGGCAGTACGCAATGCAAGCCAGGGCGGTTATTTTTCTTTAGGCGACTTTATCCACTTGATTTGCGGTTTCGATGGATTCGGGATGAGATTTTTCTTTATCTAGCTCTTTTCTAAGTATTGTAACGTTTTTGGGGGCTTTGATTCCAATTCTGGCGCTCCCTCGTCTTGTGCAGACAAGCTGGATTTGCACGGTGGTTCCATCCACATGCAAAACGATCCGTTCTCCAATCTTCCTTGTTAAGACCAGCATGTGTCCCTCCTTTTCTGGTACCTGGGTCTATTTGTCCACACGTGTGGACACTCCTTCCCCTAATTATGACGTATTTATGTTGAAATTTAAGAGAACTTACACCACAAGAAAAATAACCGCAGACGAATGCGGTGATTCGTCTGCGGCGGGGATGGAGGGGATAACCGAAATAAAATGCGTGGTGTGAAGCTTAGTTGGCGAAAGAGGCCCAACCAACCTGGATGTCAACTTGTGAGGTGATGATGAAATTCTGGGCGTTGCCTTGAACGGTGAGGTTGTTGAGCACGCAATATTGCAGCTGCATATGTGGTACTCCGGGCTGGACTTCGGTCTCACTGGTGACACAGCCTGCACCGGCTTCAATGGTAAGCGTGGCTGGGACACAGACATCTCCTGTTTTGTAAATGAAAGCCTGGAGGTCCTTGCTAGGTCCCACAAGCATGTTGATGGTTAGTCCTCCGTCGGCAGGCGGAACAACATAGTAAAAATTGGGTCCACCCAATTCAAACATTTTTTGGATGTTTTGCCGGTACTGGAAATTCATGTCCTGAACGGCAAAACCCGATGTGACGGTGTTGTTATTGGTATCAATGACGGATAATTTTGCTGTATCGGCGGTGAAGGACCGTCCAAATTCTCGCCTACGGGAGAAAATATCGTTTGCCATCGTGTTACCTCTTATTTCTTAATATGATGAGAAATTTCATACGATGAGGGTGACATCAAGGACGTTCAGCGGATAGGACATGGTAAGCTTGATTTCCGCAATGATCTGGTCCTTGATCACAGGATGCTGCTCAAGGCGGGAGATGGTGTAACTCTGGATATAGCCGGTGTTTACCATGTCAGTTAGATACTTGGAAATCAGCAAATTGAGGTCGCTGATTGTATTTTGATTGATGAGGACCCGACCAATGTAGGGTCGCAGCATGTCCCTCAAGTTGTAGGAAATGAGGTCCAAATTTCTCGTGATGTTTTCTTCTCGCTCGTTGACATCAGAGTAATCACCGGTCGTCAGGGCATGCCGCACGAAGAGTTTTCCGCTGGCAATATCCCGTCCCACAATAAAGACTCCATTTTTTGCCATGTAATCCAGGTTGGTTCGTGAAAACAGGACATCGCTGTTGGTGTAATCCGAGAAACCGTTGACTTCGACATTGGTGATGCCGATGCCGAACTGGGCGCTACATGCGAGAGCTGCGACGGCGGCGGCCAGGTTATATCCGGGAACCACCCAACTGCCGTCCTTGACGTTGTCCGGCCAGACAGCGATGGCTCGTCGGGATGAGATTCCGTATTTTTTGGCAATGATTTTGGCCCGATCTGTTGGGCTATTTTCATGCCAGATTTCCGCTCGCATGGGAATGGTGATGGGCGCAGAAAGTGGTGTCTTGAGCCGGAGCCGTTCCTGCGACAGCACATCCTGGATTTCATATTCGTCATAGATTTCTTCACCGGTGGAGTCCTGGCGGAAATTGATACGGAATTTGTCACCCGGGACAACGTTATTAAGAAGTCCAATTTCCTGGGTGAAGACAACGATGGAGTACTGGTTGCCAATCAGTTCAGGGTCATCTTCAATCGTGGCCATTGCATCGTCGGGCGTCTTCATCTCCAGCGTGGAGGCCTTGGGGGAGAACCATAGTCTCCGCCACATACCACGTTCCGGTACGGATTGGAGGTTGATGGCCGAGAGGAACATGTTGATGATGGAGGTGTCCTGCGTCAGTGGGACAACATCATAGCCCACGGCATTGCCATCCAGGATGTCCAGGACTTCGGCCCAGGAGTTGATGTCAGACGGGTTTTTAACGGCTGAGAGATGAATGCCGATGCTGGTGGAATTGGTGAGGGCCTTGGAGGCGGCATACTTGAGGGGATTGTCAGGATGCATCGGTCCGGGAATGGCGCTCAGATCGTCCGTATTGTAGATGGTGTAAATATCTCCGGCCAGATCGCTCAGCCAATAACGGACTTGGGCATAAACAACGCTAAGTGTTTGACCATTGTCTTCATCGACAGATAGAGAGGCCGGTGCTCCGGAAACCGTTACCTTTGATGTCAAGACATTGATGTCGGGATTGATCGTGATTTTAACGTCGTTGACACTCCAGTTTGCGCGATTATGGACTTCGTCGAATTTTGGAATTTCGACATTATCCAATTTGTACAGATTGATTGCGACCGGAATATTGGCTTGCTTGGCAGCAGTAATGACTTCTGACGGGTGTGAGTTTTCCAGCACAATTGTGCGATAATAGGTCGGCATGGCCGGAGTGACCGTGATATACCAGATATCTCCGGTTACCAGACCAGTTCCTCCGGAGAATGTGATCGTAACTCCATAATGTCCAACCTGGATGGCCTCGTCTTTGGTCACGGTGACGTTGCTGTTGAATTCTGTTCCACGATTGTTGGTGATCTGGATGATTGGTTTATTGGTCCAAATACCTCCCTTGATGACTTTGACGATGTAAATGACAGGTTTGGTGTAACTGTATGTCCCTCCGCTGGTGACCGTTGGGATGGTGTATTCCTTGGTCAAACTGATGGTCCAGCCTTGTTCAGCAGTGAAATTGCCCACTCCACTGAAGGTTACTTTTAAGCCTCGGCTGCCGACGCTGATGGGTGTGTAAAGGGTGATCCCTGTAAGATATCCTGTATCCAATCCATCGTCGGAGGCGTAGGACAGGATGGCGCTGCTGGGGGCACCGGCCTGAATAACGCGAATCGTGTACGTGGCTGTGGGTTTTCCGTAGATCAGGGCATCAAAATTTGTATCATCAACGGTCTCAATATCAATGTCGTTTGTTTGGCTCAGTTGGGTAATGGTGGGACTTTGGCTTGTGCTGGCTGCAGTATTTCCATCATCAGCATCAGCCGGATTAATGGTTGCTGCCGTATATTCTGCCTTTAGCCGGATAATACGGCTCTTCCACTTGACTTCTGTGGAGCTAATGACGGCTGTGACCTTAACATAATCACCGACCTGCACACCTTGATCGAAGAACAATTCATTATCGTGGGGATAGTCAATTCCGTTGGATGCCAGGTTACGGTTTGTCGTAACAATTTCATTGAGTGAGTTCTTAGGAATTTCAAAGACCCCTTCTGTGTCGTCGTCAGAGCTGTAATACCGCAGGAGGGCATTTTCAATAAAGATTTTTGTGTAATCCTGATCAACGACGGCGCTTGCTGGTTTATTGGGCCACAGGAATTCATTAATGGCGGATGCCTTGAAATTCCCCAAACGACCTTTTTCCTTGGTGCTATCGTCAAAACGATGGATATCTGCATTTCCTCCGCAGATGAACGGCTGCAAGCGGGTGTTGAGAATCGTGGAAAGCGGAGTCAGTTTTTGTCGAATAAGGACTTGGGGGACAATGTATGTCATGGTCACTATTCCTTATCTTTTGTTTTTATGACAAGTTGATTTAGGTAGATTGGGAGTTCTTGGATAGACCAGCTATCTTCAAAGAATGATACTGTCGTAATCGTGGAGACAAAATTCTGTTTCCATTCGTTCACAATTTTTACTTCTGAGACTCGTTCCACCATAAATCTCAGAAGACAGAGCTGTGGGCGGAGAATTGGCGCTCCCTGGTGGAGCAACCGGTACACTTCTGATGTCAACAACTCCGCCTCAGCCCCAGTTGTTCCGATGCAGTGAATGGCGTGTTTTGACTCCCAAAATGTGGAGTACAGCGGCTCCGTCTTTGAAACAAATTGATATCTTTCCCCTCCAAATAACAAACGCATATTACTCATTTCAAGCCGCTGAATGAGGATGGCAGGCCGATGCATGGCCGTACCCGGCTTGAAATGTGTCCACATTTCAATGAGGATGTTTGTATCAGGGCCATCTGTCCAGGTGTAATTTTTGAGTTCCTCAAATTCAATGCTTTCAGGAGAAGATAGATTTTTTCTTAGATAATCACATAGGGCACTTCCAATGAGAAGTGGTGTTATGGCCAGTGGGCTATATACATTTCCTGTTCCTGGAGCATGTAATTCACTGGTATTGGGTTGCATAATGTTATTATGTTAAATTTACCGGTATCTGCAAAAAGTCTAAAGATATTTGCGGACTATCCGGGAGGTGATAGAGCGGGCTTGTTGCCGGTATTTTCGATAAAATAATATTATTAATGATGGGATAACCGCGAAAACTCTCTACTGCGGCTACTTGATTGATCCACCAGAAGGTGTTGTCTGCGAGACTACGCCAAATGTCGCCATGTGCGTATTCAGGAAATGCAGGCCCCAGGCACTTGATTGTCTCCAATTGGACAGTCCCCAGTCCTTCGGCATTCAATTCATGCTGGAAATCTTGTTCGGCGATGCTGAGGAGGAAGGGAAGGGGATGGTAGTATCCTCCAATAATCCCTGTGCCGTAGCAGACGCCGCAACCGCCATCGACGGGTTCTCCTGTCAGGAGATTGGCGCAGCGAGGACATTTTGGCCCATAGTAGCGACGTTTATAGAGGAGTCCCGGTGTGCCGGAGGCCCGTTTGAGGTTTTGGATGACGATTTGAAATTTGCGGCGGATGATCTTGCGGCTGCGGAGATCAAAATAGGGCTTGGAGGGGATGAGAGTCTGATAGATGGCCGTGGGTTGTTTTTTATCCCCGACAAGTAATCGTAGCCGGTAAACGGCACGGGTGAGATTGGCGTAGGTTTCAGGGTCTTCGTGGACGAGGAGAAATGTGTCATCCCCCTCGGCCACGGTCTCCCACTCTGTCTCTTCGGCCAATTCTCCGTAGGCAATTTGCAGCTCGTAGTGGTGGGGTGGCGGTTCCTGAAAGGTGCTGACGAGGGACCATTCGACAATCGTTCCGCCACTGGGGTGGGGCCAGAGTTTGATGTTGGTGAAGGGATTCGTGTGGCAGACGGGTTGTGGCTTGAAAAGTTCGGGATTGGCCTTTTCAACCTGTTGCTGAAAGACGTTTTGCCAGTTCATATCTTATGCGCCCCAACCCAACCCGTACCAGATGGTATAAGCTGATGGAACGATCCCAAAACCTTCTTTCAGGTTGTATTCGACCTTTTTGATCCTCATCCATTCCCGCCATTCGCCCAGGAGAAGCTGGGACAGATTCATGTATTCCGAATCCTTTTGCAGATCGTCAAACGATAGGCCCTGTTGATGCCCGGGGAGTTTGTTGCGGGTGAAGTAGATGGCGGCGGATTGTAAGAGATAGCCGACAATGGCCCGCAGCCAGTATTCCTTGAAGGGGAAGTTTTTGACGGAGAATGTGACGACCTTGGGTGGTGTCTCATTCCATTCACGGATGGGCCTGACAATGGCCAGGGCCAGGTCATCGATGGAGAATTCAACATGTTGGAGGAGGAGATTTTCCGCCTTTGTGTCGTGGATGCAGGTCCGGATTTCCGTGAGTGTTGGCATGCCACGACTGGTGGTCGTCTTTGTCCCGAAAAGATTGGGTTCTATGGAGATGAGACAGCGATAGACGTAGAAGGGCCGAAAGATGTTGGCATTGTCCGTATCTGTGTTGCCGATGGCATTTTCCACCAGATAAATCCCAGGGTATTCTGAGATTTCCTTTGGGAGATTGAATGTGATGGCGGTTTTTTCTGGCTCTTTGATATTTGGTGTGAGCGAGGCCTTTGGGTCTCCCGCCTCTAGGAGACTGATGACGGTTTTGACTTCAAAGGGGATGGTGTCTTCCAGGGTGATGGGATTGTTATCCGGACCGATGAGGGGGATTTGGACTTCTGCCTGATTGTATTGGGGGACGCAGACACTGGCAAATTTTTCCCAATTGGGGCAACCGTCTCTTGTGATGGAGAGAGTCGGTGAGTTGGATAAGAAATCGGAAGGTTTCATCCGGTATGATGGTTTTTGTTGAGTCTGGGAAAATGCTGCTGCGGATCAGTGAATACAAAAAATAAGATCGGCTTTTCCTTTAAGGTTGTATGATAGCACAACATCCAGTTATCTGGAATTTTATTTTGTAGTATTTTTCCGATTTCACCGATGGGTTTGTTTTGAAAATACGCAGGGATTCCTAAAGATACCCAGGTTTCGTGGCTGGAACAGGGTGTCAGATCGTTGAGAATTGTGGCGATTTCGTTTTCATCCGCCGGTTGATAGGTGGAGATGACAGCTCCGATTTGTGGGGGAAGTTTAGTGGTTCCAGGATTTTGGTCTTCGCAGAGGATGAAGGGCCGTTGGTGACGTTCACAGGTTACACGGATGACATCAAGGTGATGTAGGGATACTGTAACACTGGTGTGATATTTGATGGCGTTTTGTTTGCTTGGGTAGGAATTCTGTCCCCGACGGTAAAAATAGATGCAGCGATTGATGCGTTGGTGCCGGGGTGTTGTCAGGTATGTTCTGACAACCAGGTTGAAATCATCTCCAGCTTCAAAATGGGCATGTCCCGAGAGCTTAAGGTACAGGCGGCTGCGCCAGGCACGGATGTGGTTGGGTGCCCAATAAATGTATGTCAGGCTTATGGAATCTAAGGGAAACGCCGCGTTGGCAAACAGGGCTTGATCGCAAAAGAGAACCGGGTAGTGCCGCCAGCCTAACGCTTCGGGATAGGTATAATAATCAATTTTTCCGTCGGGATGACGGTGGAATTCCGTGAAGTCACTGTAACAAAAATCGGCTTGGGTAAGTGTGCGCTGAACTTCCTCCAGGGCTGTTTTATCCAAGATATCGTCGTGATCGAGTTCTACAACAAAATCGTGCCTTTCGGCTCCAAGAGTGAAGACTTTTCGTTTTAATTGTCCGATAAATGTTGTTTTTGGATAGGGGATGAGCTTGACTCGTTTGTCCCGACTGATCTTTTCCGGTACTTGATAATTGGCCATCAGGTACCAGGTCCAATGAGGATATGTTTGGTCACAAAGTGATTGATAGGCTTCTTCGATGAATGCGCCATGATGGGATGGCGTGCAAACAGCGATAGTCTCCATCTCCTCTCCTTCTGGTCATGACGTAATATCGCTGTACCCTGTTCAGTAAACAAATCCCCGCAAAGGCGGGGAAGGGCATGGGTGACAAGAGGAGAAAGGAGGGAGGAGGGGTGCTGGGGGTTGATATGCCGTTGTTTTGGTGATCAACCGCCTCCACCACCGCCTCCACCACCGCCTCCACCACCGCCTTCACCACCACCACTCGGCGATTCAGGAACACTACTCGGCGGTTCAGGAACCCAACAAGGGTCGCTGACAACGACATTTCCTGCCTCACTGACGGTGATCATCTTGCTGTTGGAGATGGGAGCTGGGGTGCTGACTACAGCAACCTTTCCGTTTTGCAGGTCGTTGAAGAATGCCTGTCGGGCACGTTCATTCCAGCCCCAGTCATATCGGCCAACGAGATCAAAGATGTTCCCTTCGATGGTGACTTCCTGGTTATTCTCAACGTATTTTCCGTGTGGCGGCAGATAGGCGAAGAACTTCCCAGCTCCTGAAATATTTTTAAAGACGGATTTGACGCAATTCATTATTAACCTCCTTGATATTCAGATTTCAAGGCGGCAATGATTGCCGCGGAGTTAAAGAGATCAGGCTCATAGGCCATGAGAGCGTCCGCTCTGGTATAGACATCGTTGAGGACATCCGCGGCTTGCTTGTCCGTATATTCTTCACTGAGAACTGAGCTGGTTACGTATTCGTAAGGATCAACTCCTGCCGACTTATCCATCGCCTGCTCGACTTCTTGCTCTAAGGCTACAGCAAGATTAATTAGATTTTCCGCTTGCTTTTCGTTGGTTACGGGATAACCTCGTTCGGCAAGCGTTTCAAGAAACGTATTGTAAAACACAGCCGTGAGATTTTGAATAGCGGCTTCGACTGCGGCTTGTTTTTCGAGATCGCTAGAGACATCTTGAGACATATTGAGCCTCCTTAATGAAATTAGGTTAACGTAACTTTTCCGACAGCCGCGAGGTTTCCAATCGCTGTTCCAATGCTTTCATAGAGGAAGAAGCTGACGAAGTAACCCTTGTTCTCAATGAACATGGTCGGACGTTCAGCCTCATAGGCCTTGCCGAAGAATTTCGGATCGGCAAACAGATAAATGGTGTTGTCGGTCACAACATCTCGCTTGTTTGTGATGATCCAGTCCAGACCCATGAAGTGACGCGGCACTCGTCCCGAGATAAACAGGTCCTTTGACAGGTCTCCACCGATTTCGTTGAAGGTGAACTTCAGGACATCCGCAGCCGTGATCTGGTTGATGACTGCCGTTGTGGCCTGGAGCTTGTTCTTGGCCTTCGGCAGGATTTTCCTCAATTCCACGATGGAATCACGGGTCAGACCGCTAATGGCGATGTGCTGCGGAACACCCGTGTACTTGGCCGCAATAGAGGTCGTGTCACCGGGATTTCCGACAAGGCTGTCAATGGTTTCAAAGAAGCGATTGTCCTCTTCCGCCAGGATGTCCTTAACGGCGTTGTCAGACAGGACCTGCCGAATATCCATGACATAGGTTCGCAGATCGAGCACGTCTGCCGTAAACGTATCGGTGAAGATACGGGAGAACGTGACAGCGTAACGGGGTGACCGCATGTACATGTAACTGGGGACTGAGCCGAAGCCGACAGAGACGGCGGGCGGCTGATCCGGTTCTCTATCGATCACCTTGACCGGAGCGGTCGTCCAGTGCTGACGGTCAAAACTCGTGGCAAATTCAAACGGAATAATCTCCCGCGTGACACCGGTTTCACGGATGTACATGCGGGTGAAGTCTTCCACGTAATCCGCGGCAGCTTTGATGCTTTCCGGATCACGGGACGCCAGTTTTTCAGTCAGCCATTCATTAATGACGGCGGTATCTTCGGTTTGGGGAAGCAAGTCATTTGGCATATATGTGATCTCCTTTTCAGGAAGTTAATTTTTAGTACAACTCACATTACGCGACTGCATTAGCGGGCCAGAAACAGACCATTTGAACGCCACCGAATGCCTGGACACCACGGCTCACAATGCCGACCACCTTGTCTCCGGTGGCCGCCGGTTTCAGGACACCGTTGGCATCCGCTGTAAGCTTGGTGTTAGGCTTGTAGCTGGCAACAGTCACGGATTCATCAACCAAGAATTCGGTTGACGCCAGTTCGAAAGCACCTGTAGCAACAAGGCAGGTGATCTTCTGCGCTGACATCATGCTGGCAAATGGCACAGCATCGCTGGTTCCGCTGATGCCAACGGTATCCAAGGCATCGGTGCCGCGCAGCACATAATGCGGAACGGCATCTCCGCCGCAGCCGAGAACATACTTTCCGTCGTTATTGAGAGACACGACACGGCCCGAGGGGCAATCCACGCTCGGATCAGCCAACGGGGCCTGATAATCAACAGCATAAAACGACGGCCAACCCTTGAGGGGATTCAATGCATGAGCACCAATTTGAGGAAGACTGGGCATATTGTAACTCCTTTGTTGTTTATTTATAGATTAACTATGCTTATTTAACTCAGAAATGAGAACCACGAATATCAGCCATGATACGTTCGGTCAACGTGCGATTGGCTGCTGTCAAACGATAGTCAATATCACCCACGACACGGGCATACTGACCATCGCCTCGTCCGAAGTCAGTGGATTCGGCTTTGCTGGGCTGATCCACTGTTCCCAGGGGCAGATCGGCGTGCGTGGCCGCTTTCTTTGTGGCAGCCTGGACGTGTTCAATCAGGTTCAGTGCCAGATCGAACCAGCCTTGCTCATTCTGCAATGCCTGTTCGGCGAGTTTGGCATTGTCCTTGTCCAGCAAATTCGTCTGGATGAGTTTTTGGACAACTTCCTCGGCATACTTCTTCAGCTGTCCTTTGCGTTCTGTTTCCTGGTAGGCTAGTTCTTTTGCACTCTTGATGATTTCTTGTGTCTGCTGGATGTATTCCAAGATCTGTTCTTTATTGTTAGTCATATGCTACCTCTGTATTATCAGGAATTAACATATTCATTGATGATTTGCCGGTATTTGTTGTAGCGGCGAAGCTGTTCCGCGCTCTTAAATTTGCGTCTGGCGCTTGCCGTTTTCCCTTCGGCATCCTGCAAGGCAGCTCGGAGTGCTTCTTCATCATCTTCTTCACTGATGTCTGAGTCGCTGTCTTCCTCATCATTCTGGTTGAGATGCATGAGGAGTGCGAGTAATTCCGGATCCACCTCGTCTTCACCTTCCTCTTCTTCTTCCTCTTCACCGCTATCAGCATGTTGGAGTAAGCTCAAAAGCAGCTCGGGCGGAATTTCCTCATCTTCATCCTCGGCGACTTCAGCTTCCTCATCGGTCATCTCTGGTGCTTCGCCACCGCTGAGCGCTGCAAGGATCTCAGGATTCTCTTCGATTTCTTCTGCTGTCTTGATGTAGCTGTCCAGGTAGTCAGCGCACAAGTGAGCGAGAGACATTCCTTCCAGGATGGTTTGGGAGAGAATGCTGTGGGCGTCTTCTGCGAGCTTGATTTGTGCGGGATCGACTCCGAGATCGTCCATGCTTTCCATCTGGGGGATATGATCAGCGGCATAGGCCGACATATAACCGGCAACCTCATAAGGATTGCTGGCCCTCAGGGTCCTCTCAAAGTCATCAAGGATGGCAGAGGCCAGCTTTGTTGCCTGGTCGCAATAGCGCTGCAAATCCTCGGCGCTCTTGATCTTGTCTGCACGTGCCGGATGTGATGTCTTGCCGCCAATCTGATCATCTTCTGGTGTCATGGAAACGGATCCTGTCTCGTGTGCGGGGTCTTCACCGGTTGCCGATTGCCGAACGCCAACATTGGGTTGAACATCATCCTGGGTCTGTTTTGAGCCACCTTCATCAGGACTGGCTGAATACAGACGCTTTACATCAGCACTGTTTTCCTGGGAACGGGGGCCAGGAGTTGCGTCCACGGTTCCATCCGGAGCTTTACCCGAGGGATGTTTTGTTGATCCAAGACCGGCTTTTTTTACATACGCATCAGCAATTTGCTGGAGGACATTTTCGATGCTATCACGAACTGTGTTTGTATGAGACATGTGGGTATTCTCCCTAAATGTAATTACAAAGTGACCCAGTTTTGCAGAACAATTAATCTGCAAAAGTTATAGTTATTGTGCAGTCCACTTAAGACGGTTGCGGCGATTTTGTAGAGACCGTATTGATCAGCGAGATCCTGTAATATTGGTAGTTTACTAGGATTATTACTATCTTCAAAAATTTGTTTGTGTGGATATTCAAGGAAAACTGAATGGGCGACGGCGGCCCGCTTCTGTAATTCGTGTTTTTCTAAGGAAAACCACGGTTTGAGACGTTGGCAGGCCTGCTTGATTTCCAGAGGAACGGTATAGTCCATTTCCGGAACGAAGGGACTGCTTCGCAATCGCTCAATGAGCTGTGAAGGGTTATTGAATAGACGATTGAAGACCCCTTTTGTGTAGTTGCATGCAGCCTTGATAAGGTCCTCATCTTCGACCGGGAGGATGGATCGGAAAAAGATATCCGGCGGGATGAAACACTTATTTTTTGCTAATTCCGTTAAATACAGGCCGCATTCGGCCTTTTTCCAATTGCCGAGGAAGGCCAGTTTTTGCTGTTGAGGGACAGCTAATGCCACGCCTAAGGAAAGGTCACGTGGTGAATAACCTCCGGCAGTGATATCAATTTCCTGTTCTGCCAGGACTTCAGCGGTTTTTAAGAAGACGGGGGCAAGTTGGGTGGGGATTTTCCGGTTATAGGCGCTGACCAGAAGGTAGGACGATAAATCGGATAGCTCATTCGCTGTTTTTCCCAGGAATTCCTCGGCTTCTTTTGTCAGTTTGCCACCCCAGGCGGAACGGTCAGCTGGTCGCAAGACCTGAGAAATATCAAAGAATAATGGCTCCGGATTGTAAACAAACTGGAGCCTTCCGTCCTCGGCAAATTTCATCAGATTATTTCGACAGCCCAGTCCTTTGGTGCCGTTGACGGGATCTCGGCAGGTGGTCTCTGTGCAGTATGCCAAGCGATTGGGGGCCTTGTTGCCGCAGATGGAGCATACATCATAGGCGACTTTGCAGGCCATTGACCAGCCGATGGGGTCATTTCTTTCCAGGCGGTTGAGCGTTTCATCATCCAATACCAGGCCACCATTTCGTTCCGCGGCTTCCTTGGTTCCATTTGCAATGACCAGCAATTCCACCCGCTTCATGCCTTTGTTGTAGCAGGAGTAGGCCACCTTTCCAAAAGAAATTTTTGGGTCCTTATTTTTATGGTGCTTGTAATAACGAGCGGGTGTTGTGACAAAGGTATGGTGATACTCTTCACATGCTTTTTCTGTGAAGGCATCACCGTTCTTGTTGGGTCCCCAGGCCTCATAAGCGCCTAGGGCCACAACATGAATGGGGATGTCCCCAGGTTTAAGATCACATTTTTTAAAATATTCAACAACACCTTCCGCGGCGTATTTTTTAAATTCCAAATAATCATGATTGGTTAATCCTCGGGAAGATGCTTTGATGGTATGGACAGGATAGTCGTGGAAAGACCAGGAATCAATTGAGATGTGTTTTTCCATTGCTGATGGAAAGTCTTTAGCTAAAGAAACGAAGGGCGATGTCAAGGCCGGTGGGCGGTTCGTCCTCACGCGACACCAGTCGGGATGGTAAGACTTTTCCGAGGAGATAGAGACCCAGTGCAGTGGCAGCAGCTCCACCACCAATACGCAGCCAGGGCAAACGTCGAAAACCTTCTCGTGCCGAAAGGATGGTGTGGTACTGCTGAATCTTTTTTCGTTGTGCTTCTGTGAGTGGCTGTGGACGTGGCGGTTTGCCTTGGGGTGGTTTTCCACCTCTTCCGCCTCTTCC
>Ga0116166_1000528_pt1 | contig 36706 bp, 35 predicted proteins | sample AD_JPNMR2_MetaG_FD_89884 | JGI IMG/M metagenome (GOLD analysis project Ga0116166, IMG submission 89884) | Active sludge microbial communities of municipal wastewater-treating anaerobic digesters from Japan - AD_JPNMR2_MetaG | ecosystem: Engineered > Bioreactor > Anaerobic > Digestate | place...
AATTGCTTCCGCGAAAACCTGAAGGCATTTTATTGACTGAGATTTTTCAGCAAATTGCCCGATTAGGCATGGTTCATCCCGCTTTTGAACCAGTTTCTACCGCCTAATTGGCGAAGGTATTGTGTAAAACAAAATCTTTCTGAACAGTGCCAAAACTTGCCAGTTGAAATGCAAAATCAATTGCGCTCATAGCGGCGCCGCCAAGCGCGATAATTGTATCAATCCAATCTTTTAAAATGTTTTTCCACTTATCGTGCATTTACATAACTCTCTACGTACTTTATTTATATATTGTCTCTGCTCATTAGTTAAGGATTGATCCAGCGGGAGGACAAAAATTGAAGAGAAGGGAATTGGATTTCCGCTGTGTGCCGCGATCGTTTTCCGTATGAACCCGCGCCACATACAGAAACCTTGCGCCAAATATACAGTCACTCCCGCGATTCGACAATCCTTTCGCGGCAAAAAACGTCCGTAATCCTTCAGTGACGAGAGATTGTCGCGCGTCATAAGGGAAACTTGGTTATCGTGCAAAAGCGCCTCGTCCCGGATTCCTACTCGCAGCGGAACCGCGCCAGCGCTTCGGCCAGCAGCGGTTCGAACGTTTCCGCCTGCGGCGCGTAGACTTTCCATGCGAAGGCGCGCTCGCCGCAGACCCATCCCGCCACGCCGCCGTAGGGGAGCAGGGGCGAGGCTGTCGTAGTGATCGGGCTGGAGAGCACGTTCATATCGCGGATGAGACGCAGGTTGTAGGCGCCGGTCGGCGCGTCCAACCCGTCTTCGAGGATCAGGTCTATGAGGAAGACGGGATCCGTCGCGCCGGGCGCGTGCTGCCAGATGAGTTGAATGAAGAGACTGTTGTTGTGCGCGGCGAGGATTCCGTTCGTGAACATGCTCGCCACAGGCGAAGACGGGTTTTGCTTGGCGACCACGTCGTAGAACGCCATGTCGGGAGGATGCCCGATGCAGAAATTGTATTCGCAGAAGAGACCGGTCAACGTGAACGGCGTGGGGGCGGGGGGAATCGGATTCGTCGGGGCGGGCGCGGCGGTGGGGAGGGCCGCCAGCGTCGCGTTGACGGCGATCTGGATCTGCACGTTGGGGTCGGGAGCCGCTTTCAGCGAGCAGGCGGTCAGCAGCGCGGCGAGCAGGCCGAAGGTCCAGGAGCGAGGCGGGGTCTTCATCGTGTCGGCATTATACTGGAAAAGAAAAGCCCCGTCCGCGCGGACGGGGCTTCTTCGATCAAGCCGGGTCGGTTTAGTAGATGTCGTTCACCGTGTTGTAGACGTTGAACTTGCCGGTCGGGGTGATCAGGTTGTCAATGCGCGCTTTTTCTTCCAGCGTCTCGTCGTCGTAGATCACGATGGCGCCAGTTTCGCCGGGTTTGCTGGCGTCGCCCCACAGGCTGACCCACACCTCGGTGCCTTGTTTGTTGTATTCAAAGTGGACGGCGCGTCCGTAGGAGCCGATTTCCCAGCACTTGTACACCTTCGTGGGGTCGGATTTCGGGATGACGCAGACCGTGCGCGCCAGGACCGGGTCGGAGTTCAGGGTCATGTCCACCCAGATCCACTTGCTCTTGGGGTGGGTCTTAATGAACAGGCTGCCGGAGCCGGGCAGTTCGATCTTGCGGACCGGCTTCCAGGCGCTGTCGGGATGCCCTTCGATATCCGTGCCGATCGGGATGACGGAGGCTTCGCCCAGGTGCGGCGTGCCCCACACGGGACCGAACTCGGGATCCACCCAGTTGGCGCCGCGTCCGGGGTGCGGAACTTCGCCCACATCGGCGATGCCCACCAGTTCGCCGGTTTTCAAGTCCACCACGGCAACTTTGTTGGACTGGTTGGCGGCGACCAGGAAATAGCGGTGCGTGGAATCCAAACCGCCGTCGTGCAGGTAGAGCGCGGCGTCGTTCATCTTGATGGTCGGGTTGAGCGGGTCGAGGTAGTTCACGATCCAGATCTGCCCGGTTTCTTTCACGTTGACCACCCATTCGGGGGCGTAGTGCGAGGCCAGGATGCTCGCCACGCGCGGCTCGGGGTGGTATTCGCCGGTGTCTTCGGTGTAGCTGCGGCTGGAGACGACCTTGATCGGCTCGAGCGTCTGCCCGTCAATGATGGCGAAGTGCGGCGGCCAGTAGCAGCCGGTGATGGCGTACTTGTCGCGGAAGTCGCCTTCGGGGCCGTTGTACTTGCTCACTTCCACCGAGCGGGCGTCGTAGCAGGTTTGCACGCGCGCCACTACTTCGGGTTTCTCCATCCACAGGTCGATCATCGCCAGGCGCCCGTCGCGCCCGGTGACGTAGGCGTAACGTCCGCTGGCCGACATACGGGTGATATGCACCGCGTAGCCGCTGTCCACTTCGCTGACGATCTCCTTGGTGTCGCCGTCAATGATGGCGACTTTCCCGGCGTCGCGCAGGGTGACGACGAAGTAGTTGTCAATATTGCGCTTGGTTTGCGGGCTGGTGGGGCGTTTGTCCACCGGGGTGATCAACTGCCAGGTATCTTTCATCTGTTGCAGCGAAAGTTCGGGCGGGGCGGGCGGCTCGTGTTGCAGGAACTTCGCCATGGTCTCGGTCTGTTCCTGGGTCAAAATGCCCTGCTTGCCCCAGTCGGGCATGCCGCGGTTGGTGCCGTTAAAGATGATCGCGGCCAGGCCTGTGGTTCCCTTCGGGAGGGTCATGTCGGGCGTGAGGGCGGGGCCCGTCGCGCCTTTGCGGAGCGTCCCGTGACAGCCCGCGCAGCGTTCGAAGAAAGTCTCCTTGGCCCAGGCGAACTCTTCATCGGTCAGTTGGGGAGCCTCGCCGGCAGGCGCGGCCGCCGAACCGGTTGTCTCGGTCATGGCCCCGCCCGGCAGGGACGCCAGGTATTTCACGATGCTGTTCAATTCCTCCGCGCTGAGCGTCTGCGCGAGCGAAGCCGGCATCACGCCCTTGGCGCACGGACCGGCGGGGCAGTTGGGAGCGATGAAGGCGTCGGGCGCTTCAATCGATTCGGTAAGATACTCCTCGGCTGTTTTCGCCGGGCCTTTGTACTCGCCCGTGTCGATCAGTTCCTGCGCTACCTGGCCGATATCGCTCAGGTCGGGGCCAATCGTGCCGACCGCGCCGGCGATGCCCGGGATGACGTGACAGGCCACGCATCCGCCCTTTTGGATGGCTTGCGCGGCCAGTTCTTTATCGTACAGGCCGGCGGGCTTCTCTGCGGACGGTTGTTCGGCGGGGACCTGGACGGTCTGTTCCCCGCTGGCCGCGCCGACCAGCAATACGCCTCTCATCCCCAGTTCTTTGTGCGTGGAGTCGTAATAGCTGACCGTCACGTCGTTGTTCGGCGCGACGAAGGTAAACGTGGTGGTCTCGCCTTTTTTAGAGATCGTATCCGATTTTATCTTTTGGGTGGGCAGCTCGAAGACGATATCGTGCGCGCCTTCGCCGCTGTTGACCAGCATGACGGTGATCCGTTCGCCCGGCGCGGCGCGCAGGGATGGGTTGACTACGCCGTTGATCTCCCCGTCCACGCCCACGTAGACGAAATTTCCCTCTCGCATGGCGGTGGTGAGGATGTATTCCGTTTTCACCACCTGGGCTTTTGGCGCGCAGGCGGCCAAAATTCCCGTCAGGATCAGGAGAAACGCGTATGTTCGAACATGTTTCATGTCTCACTCCAGTTGTGAAATTTCAGGCTTCTTGCAAAAGCGCAAAATTTTACCACAGAGACGCGAAGGCACAGGGTTGCTCAAATAGCCCGGTGACTTCGCGACTCGGTGGCTGTCATGGAAGCGTCGAACGCGCTGATACAAAAGGTCTGTTATACGGACGTGTTTTCCGTCTTATGCCCGTCAGTATAAAAGAGTAACTGGATAAAGACTGTGACTTTTATTACATATTTCGCGTAACGTTCGTTTGCGGCTTTTCCAAAGCAGACAGGCGAATCCACAATGCTGCCGCGAGGCCTTTTTTACCGGCGCGCCTTCCGCTTTGAAATAGAGTCGAACGTTTGCCAGAATCCCTATTGACAATGCTCCGTCTTCGATGTATGATGGTCTTACCCCACCCCCCTGGGGGGGGGTAAACCGTATGACGCGCTCCAGAAATCGAGGAACCCGATGGAAACCGAAGCGACTCTCCGCCGATTGAAAACTGTCGAAGGCCACCTGCGCGGCATCATCCGCATGGTGGAGGAAGACGCGTATTGCATAGACGTGATCCGCCAGATCCAGGCGGTGGAGGCCGCGCTCAACAAGGTCAGCGCGCAGATTCTGGAAAACCACCTCAATTCCTGCGTCATCACTGCCGTGCAGGGCAGCGACAAAAAAGAGCGCGAGCGCGTGTTGAAGGAGATCACGGAAGTGTTCGAGATGTCAACGAAAGTTTGATCGTCGCGTAGTCTGATAGCCGTATTGTTGTTAATTCAACGAGCATATAACGTAATTTTCCAAATTGCGTTCAGTAAATTACCAATCACCAGTTACCAAAAAGGAGATTTCCCATGACCACCGTTACCTATACCGTCCCCGCCATTTCCTGCGGACACTGCACCCACACCATCGAAAGCGAAGTGGCCGAACTGCAGGGCGTCCAGTCCGTGAAGGCTGAAGTGGACAGCAAGAAAGTCACCGTCACCTTCGACGCTCCCGCCGACGAAGCCCAGATCAAAGCGCTGCTGGCAGAGATCAACTATCCCGCCGAGGGATTAATCGCGCTTTAGAGATTAGATGAATGGAGATTGGAGATTGGCGCCCCTAATCTCTAATCTCCAATTACCAAATGGCTGAAATCAAACAACTCACCCTTCCCATCACCGGCATGACTTGCGCCAACTGCGTCGCCACCGTGGAGCGCAACCTGAAAAAACTCGACGGTGTGGAAAGCGCGGTGGTGAATCTCTCCTCCGAGCGCGCCACTGTGGACTTCGACGCGTCGAAACTCGCCATGCCCGACCTGATCGCCCGCGTCAACCGCGCCGGGTACGGCGTCGCGACGGGCGAAGCAGACCTCGTCATCAAGCGTCTCGCGGACGACAACGACGCGCGCCGCCTCGAGAAAGCCCTCGTCAAACTTGAGGGCGTGATCGAAGCGCAGGTGACGTTTGCTGTTGAGAAGGCCCGCGTCACGTACGTGCCGACCATCGTCACGCAGGCGGAACTCCGCCGCGCGGTCGCGTCCGCGGGATTCGAGGCCGTCGAACTCGGCGGCGAGGCGGAGGACGCGGAAGCCAGGGCGCGCGAACACGAGATCAACGAACAACGCCGCCTGCTCATCATCGGCCTGATCTTCACCGTCCCGCTCTTCCTGCTCTCCATGGGCAAGGACTTCGGCTTGCTCCCCTCGTTCTTCTACACCGGCATGACGATGGACGGGATGCGCGAAGCCCAGCCCTGGTTCAACTGGGTGACGCTGGCGCTCGCCGCGCCGGTCCAGTTTTACGTCGGCTGGCAGTATTACGTCGGCGCGTTCAAAGCCCTCCGCAACAAATCTGCCAACATGGATGTGTTGATCGTGATGGGTTCCTCCGCCGCGTTCTTCTATTCGCTCCCGATCACCTTCGGCCTCCTGATGGGACACGTCTACTATGAGACGGCCGCGGTCATCATCACGCTCATCAAACTCGGAAAATTCCTCGAGGCCCGCGCCAAGGGACGCACTTCCGAGGCGATCAAAAAGATGATGGGACTCCGCGCCAAGACCGCCCGCGTCGTCCGTTCTGGACTTGAAGCGGAAGTGCCAGTGGACGAGGTGCGCGTCGGGGACGTCGTCCTCGTCAAGCCTGGCGAGAAAATTCCCGTGGACGGCGTGGTGATCGAGGGCCGCTCCGCCGTGGACGAATCCATGCTGACGGGCGAGTCGCTCCCCGTGGAAAAGCAGCCAGGCGACGCGGTCATCGGCGCGACGCTCAACAAACTCGGCCTGCTCAAGTTCGAGGCGACCAAGGTCGGCAAGGAAACCGCCCTGGCGCAGATCATCAAACTCGTGGAAGACGCGCAGGGCAGCAAGGCGCCGATCCAAAAACTCGCGGACCAGGTTTCAGCCGTTTTCGTCCCCATCGTCATCGCGATCGCGCTGATCACGTTTGCCGTTTGGTATTTCATCGTCCCCCAATTCACCAGTTACCAGTTTACCGAATCTGTCTTCACCACCGCGTTGATTCACATGGTGGCTGTCCTCGTCATCGCCTGTCCCTGCGCGATGGGACTCGCCACGCCAACCGCCGTTATGGTGGGGACGGGCAAAGGCGCGGAGATGGGCGTTCTCTTCCGCAACAGCGAAGCCCTCGAACGCGCTGGAAAGGTCAATGTGGTTGTGCTGGATAAGACGGGAACGATCACGAAGGGGCAGCCCGCCGTCACCGATATAGTGACTAATTCTGAATCTCAAATCTCCAATCTCCAATTACTCCAACTCGCCGCTTCTGTCGAAAAAGGCTCCGAGCATCCGCTCGGCGAGGCGATCTGGGCGGAGGCGACGACGCGTGGGCTGAGCCTCGCGGAGCCCGCTGGGTTCAAGGCAGAGGCGGGACATGGAGTCCAGGCCGAGGTCGAGGGAAGAAGCGTCATCGTCGGGAACAAGAGAATGTTCGAGGCGCGCGGCATCCCGTTGGGCGGACTCGAGTCCGAGGTGGAACGTCTCCAGTCCGAGGCGAAGACCGCCATGCTCGTCGCAGTGGACGGAGCCGCGGCGGGCGTCATCGCCGTGGCGGACACGATCAAGGATGGCTCAATCGAGGCGATTGCCGATCTGCACAAGATGGGACTCAAGGTCGCGATGATCACGGGCGATAACCAAAAAACTGCCGATGCGATCGCGAAACAGGTCGGCGTGGATACCGTCCTCGCCGAGGTGTTGCCCGAGGGCAAGTCCGCGGAAGTCAAGAAACTGCAATCTCCAATTTCCGATGCTCAATCGCCGATTAACAACGTCGTCGCGATGGTCGGCGACGGGGTCAATGACGCGCCCGCTCTCGCGCAAGCCGACGTGGGCATCGCCATCGGCACGGGGACGGACGTCGCCATGGCGGCCGCGCCCGTGACTTTGATGAGCGGCGATTTGCGCGGTGTGGCGCGCGCCATCCGCCTTTCGCGCAAGACGCTCGGCACGATCAAGCAGAATCTGTTCTGGGCGTTCTTCTACAACGTGATTCTCATCCCTGCCGCCGCGCTCGGTTATATGAATCCCATGCTCGCTGCAGGCGCGATGGCGTTCAGCAGCGTCTTCGTGGTGAGCAACAGTCTGCGGCTGCGAAAAGCGCGCGTGTGAAATTTCACGCCGCCTGAATGTTTTTGATCCTGCTCCCCGTTTGAAAAAGCGGGGAGGTTTTCGTCATCGGTTATACTTTTCCGAATGTCCCGATATTTCACCCTGAAAGAAGCCAACGAAACACTGGCCCTCCTGCGCCCGAAGGTGGAGGAGATTCTCCGCATCCGCGCGGACGTGCTGGCGCGCCAGCCCGAACTCTGGCCCGCCATCCAGCGCAGCGTCGGCAATGGAGGCAGCGCCGAATTGAGTCGACTCTATCTCGATTTTGAGCGGCTCGATCAACTGGCGCATCAGATTCAAGACCTGGGAGTCTACATCAAGGATTTGAGCGTCGGACTGATGGATTTTCCCGCCCTGCGCGAAGGCCGCGAGATCTATCTCTGCTGGCGCTTCGGCGAGGAACGCGTGGAGCATTGGCACGAACTCGAGGCGGGATTCGCGGGCCGTCAACGCATTGACTGGGACGACGCTTTGTAGAGGCAACGATGAAAAAAGGAATTTTGTACGGGCTGGCGGCCTACGCGCTGTGGGGACTTTTTCCCATTTACTGGAAATGGCTGCATGAAGTCCCCGCGCTGCAATTGCTTGGACACCGCATCGGCTGGTCGTTCCTTCTGCTGATGGCGATCATCCTGGTCACTTATCGGTGGACGGGATTCCGCGCCGCCCTCAATCGGCGGACGCTGGCGATCTACGCCGTCGCCGCGGTGGCGCTGGCGATCAACTGGCTGACCTACGTCTGGTCGGTCAACGCGGATTACGTGGTCGAGGCCAGCCTCGGATATTTCATCAATCCCCTCCTCAGCGTCCTGCTGGGCGTGATCGTTTTACGGGAACGCCTGCGCCCGATCCAATGGGTTCCCATCGGGCTCGCCGCCGCTGGCGTGACCTATCTGACTCTTTCCTATGGCGGCCGTCTTTGGATCCCGCTCGTGCTGGCGTTCTCGTTCGGACTCTACGGCCTGCTCAAAAAGATCGCGCCGCTCAACTCCCTCTTTGGGCTGACGCTGGAGACGGGCATCCTGTTCGTCCCCGCGCTGGCGTACCTGCTGTTCGTCCAATTTCAGGGCGACGGGAAATTCCTCCACCTGGGCGCCACGAGCGACCTGCTGATGATCGGCGCGGGGATCGTGACCACCGTCCCGCTGCTGCTCTTCGCCTCGGCCGCGCGCCGCATCCCGCTTTCGATGGTGGGCGTCCTGCAATACATCACGCCCACTTTGCAATTCCTGCTCGGCGTGCTGGTCTATCACGAACCCTTTGACCGCACGCGTCTCATCGGCTTCAGCGTCGTCTGGGCCGCGCTCATCTTCTTCTGGGCGGAAAATTACCTGACACAGCGCGCCGCCTCGGAACCGATCCCCGAATTAGGGGAGGGCTAGACTGCGCGCTTCAACTCGTCCAGCACGGCCCGCGCCGCGATGGGGACTGCCGCGGCGACGGGCGGCGAGAGTTCCTCCGAAAAATCATAGACGTTCCTCGCCTCCACCGCCACCACCGTGACCGAGGCGGGCAGGTCCAGCCCCATCTTGCGTCCCATCTCGAGCGCGGTCGTCAGCGACGTATCGTGGACCGCGGTGGAATGTCCCGCGGACGGATTCGGCAGCGCCTCCAACGGGAAGACGCGCACGCTTCCCTCCGGACCTTGACCCGTCTCCAGCGCGTCGACGAGGATCGCGCGCTGACAGCCCACCAGCCGCTCCATCAGGCTAAGTCCGCCCAGCGCGGCGCAATCTATTTCGACGGGGGATTGGGAATCGGTAACTGGTAATTGACGGCTGATTTCTTGCGCGACCTTCCACCCGACGCCGTCGTCGCCGAGGATGGGATTGCCGAGGCCGATGATAAAAGTCTTCATGGTCGCGTGGTAGTCGCGTGGTCTGATAGTCTGATAGTTACGTTTCCTGACCATCAGACTATCAGACTGGCGGCTGTTCGACTAATTCCGCTTCAACATCTCTACAATTTCACCGTCCGCGTTGCGGATTGTGACTTCGAGCGGCATCTGCCCGGGCAGGGAGTGGGTCGCGCAGCCGAAGCAGGGATCGTACGAGCGGAAGGCCATTTCCACCATGTTCAACATCGGCTCGGTGACCACCGTCCCTTTCTTGATCAGGCTGCGCGCCGCCTTGTTGATGGACATGCTGATCGGCGCGTAGTTATTCGTCGTGCCGACGATCAGGTTGACCTTCGTCACCACGCCGCGCTCGTCCGTGTGGTAGTGATGGGTGAGGGTGCCGCGCGGGGCTTCCACGATGCCGACTCCCTCGGTGGGAATCTCGGTGGGGGCGGTGTGGAAGTTCGGGCCGGAAGTCTCGGGATCGGAGGCCAATTCCACCCAGCGCTCGGCCGCGTAGAGGACTTCGATGAGGCGCGCCCAATGGGTGGCTAAACGTTGATGGACGGGTTTCCCGCCCAACGTCGAGTAGAAGCGTTCGTACTCGGCCTGGGCGAGCGGCGTCGCCAGCCCGTCCGCGGCGTTGAGCCGCGAGAGCGGCGTCGCGCAGTAGACGCCCGAGTCCTTGCCGTCGGTGAAGCCCTTCCAGCCGACGCCCTTGAGATAGGGGAACTTGAGATACGTCCACGGCTCGACGTGCTCGGCGATGTGTTGGGCGTAGTCCTTCGGCTCGTATTTGACGAACTCCCTGCCGTCGGGCCCGACCACGCGTACTTTGCCATCGTAGAAATTGACATGGTTGTTCTCGTCCACCATGCCCATGTAGTAGGTGTGATGGACGTAGATGTCGCCGAGGATCAGGTCAACGTAGGTTTTGTTGCCCAGCACGATATCGTTGAAGAGTTTGAGCGAGAATTGGGCGAACTCCACCGCCCACTTGCCCATCTCCAAAATCTCTTTGCGCTGGTCTTCGGTGATGCCCTTGGTGAGTCCGCCAGGGATGGACGTGCAGGGATGGATCTTTCGCCCGCCGATCATTTCAATGACGGCGTGACCGTACTTGCGCGCTTGGATGACTTTGCCGCCGATCTCCAACCCGACTTTGTGGATCACGCCGAGGATGTTTCGCTCCGCGACGGGCGCGTCGGGACCCATGACGAAATCGGGACCTGCCAGCGCGTAGAAGTGGGTGGTGTGATCGGTGACGTAGAACGCCGAGTACAGCAGTTCGCGCAGGTTTTTGGCGGTGCGCGGCGGGTCCACGTGATAGACCGCGTCGGCGGCTTTGGCTCCCGCCATGTGATGCGCTTCGGGGCAGACGCCGCAGATGCGGTTGGTCAGCAGGGGCAGTTCCTCCACGGGGCGGCCGACGCAGAAACTCTCGAAGCCGCGCAGTTCGGGAATCTGGAAGTAGGTGTTGGCGACATCGCCTTCGGCGTTGAGGAAGATCTCGATCTTGCCGTGACCTTCGAGACGCGTGATGGGGTCAATGGTGATTCGTTGTGTCATGTTACACCTTTTCCTTTGCCCACGCGGATCTACCAGCCCGCAACAGCGACCCCGCCAGGTTGAAGCGATAGAACTGACCAGCGGGATCCACGAGGCCGTCGAGGATGCAGTTAATCTCTTCGGGGCTGTTGCTGTCAATGACGGACGCGAAAGCCGACATCAGGCGCGCGCCGTAATCGGTCACGCCCTCGGCCGGGCCGTAGCATCCGATGCACTGCGCGCCCGCGGACGGGCAGCGGGCGCGGCATCCGCTGCGCGTGGCGGGACCGTTGCAGGGAATCCCCTGCTCGAGCAGGCACAGGCTCGGGTCCAGTTCGGAGGCCCGGTCCTGAATCCGCACGAAGGACGCGATGGCTTTGACGTTGCGCCTGCGTTCACATTCGTCGCAGACGGTGGAATTGCCGACGCCGATGAACGAGCCTTTGGGCGGAAGTTGCGCCTTGCCCTGCAAGACCTGGATGACGAGGTCAATCACTGCCGCGATCTGGTGACTTTCGGGCGGGCAGCCAGGCATGTAGTAGTCCACATCCACCACCTGATCGAGGGTGCGAAGCGTGGGGTAGATCTTCGGGATGTGGATCTCGCCCTCAGGCACGTCGTACGAAGTCATCGGGTAGACCTGCTTCGGGTTGTCCGTGCTGACGGTGTTGAACGCGGTTTGGACGATCTGCCGCGAGTCGCGCAGGTTGGCGAGGCCGGGGACGCAACCCTCGCAGGCGCATGAGCCGAATGCCACCAAAATCTGCGATTTCTCACGCAGGAGTTTGGCGATGTGTTCGTTCTCATCGTTGCGGATGCCGCCGTTGAAGAGCGTGAGCAGGATGGATTTATCCTCCATCTGTTCCACGTCCTTGTATTTCGCGTCCATCGCCACAGGCCAGAAGACCACTTCAAAATTGGCGTCCACGTCCAGAATCTTCTCGTGGATGTTGAGGACGGCAATCTCGCAACCGCCGCAGGAGGCCGCCCAGTACATGGCAAATTTTGGTTTGGCGCTCATGCCGGTACCTCCTTGAACGCGTGCGCAGTGGACTGACCACTGATCACTGCTGACTGATTACTGCCGTTGCCGCCCCAATGGAGCGGACCGAGCGCGCGGATCTCCTCCACGAAGGACGCGATCTCGTGGGCGAGTTTCACGCCCTCCGCGGCCGAAGCCCAGACGAGTTTGACGCGCTCCGGCTCCAATCCCAGGCCTTGCAGCGTCCGTCTCAGCAGATGGAAGCGGCGCAGGGCCTTGAAATTCTGTTCGAGATAGTGACATTCGCCCGGGTGACAGCCCGTGATGAGCACGCCGTCCGCGCCGCTGGAGAAGGCCTTCAGCACGAAGGTCGGATCGAGGCGCCCCGAGCACATCAGGCGGATGAGGCGGATGTTCGGCGGATACTTGACGCGCGCCGTGCCAGCCAGATCGGCGGCGCGGTACGAACACCAGTTGCAGGTGAAGCCGATGACGGTGGGTTCAAAGGATTCGTCGCTCATAGGGTGATCTCCTCTCCGACATTTAGCAGCATCAGCCCTTCGATCTGCGCCATGATCTGTTCGTTGCTGAACGCCGTGCCGCTGATGGCACCCGCGGGGCAGGCCGCCACGCAGGTCCCGCAGCCCTGACAGAGCGCGGGATTGATTTCGCTCACCATGCGGTCGTCGTGGAACAGGATGGCGTTGAACGGGCACAGGTTGTTGCAAATGCGGCAGCCCGAGCATTGATCCTGGTTGATGCTGGCGCGCACGGGTTCGAGCGCCATTTCCCTTTGCTGGATCTTGCCGAGCACGCGCGCCGCCGCGGCCGCGCCCTGCGCCACGCTGGAGGGGATGTCCTTGGGACCTTGCGCGCATCCCGCGATGTAGACGCCCTCCGTCATCGTGGCGACGGGATCGAGTTTCGGATGCTTCTCGATGAACCATCCGTCCGCCGAGCAGGACAGCCCGAACTTCTTGGCGGTCTCTTTCGCGTCCGCGCGGGGCTGCAGGCCGATGGACAGGATCACCATGTCCACGGGGATGCGGCGCTGCTTGCCCGCCAGCGTGTCCTCGCATTGGATGATGAGATGTCCTTCCTCGTCCTTGATGCGCGGGACGTCGGTCACTTCGGCCACTTTGCCGCGCACGAAGAGCGTCCCCTCCTCGAGCACGCGCTGGTAGAACTCGTCGTAGGCTTTGTACGCCGTGCGCATGTCAATGTAGAAGTTGTAGACCGTCGCCCCCGTCCGCTCGTGGACGAGGTGGGCGAACTTGAGTCCCTGCATACAGCAGATGGTGGAGCAGTAGTTGTTGAAGTTGCGGTCGCGCGAGCCGACGCAGTGGATGATGCCCACCGCCTTCGGGACGGTCTTCCCATCCCGCAGGACGATGCTGCCGTTGGTGGGTCCCGCCGCGTTGCTCAGCCGTTCGAACTCGAGGCTGGTGAACACGTTCGGCAGGCGTCCGTAGCCGTAGTTGGTCACGCGGCGCGCGTCGAACAGGTCGTAGCCTGTGGCGAGGACGATGTTGCCGACCTCCACGCTGAAGACCTCGTCCTGCTGGTTGAAGTCAATCGCGTTCGTCGGACAGAATTTCTCGCAGGCTTTGCAGGTTCCCTTTTTGAAGTAGGTGCAGTTCTCCACGTCCATCACGGGAAATTTGGGGACCGCTTGCGGGAACGGCGTGTAGACGATCTTGCGATAGCCCAGTCCCGCCTCGTACACGTCGTCAATGATTTTTACGGGGCATTTCTCCTGGCAGATGCCGCAACCCGTGCAAAGTTCCTCGTTGATCTTGCGCGCCTTCTTGCGGATCGTGACGACGAAGTTGCCGACGTAGCCGTCCACTTTCTCCACCTCGCTGTAGGTCAGCAGGGTGATGTTCGGATGCGCCCCAGCCTGCACCATGCGCGGGGTCAAAATGCACGCCGAGCAGTCCAGCGTCGGGAAGGTCTTGTCGAACTGCGCCATGTGTCCGCCGATGGACGGTTCGCGCTCGACGAGATACACCCGATAGCCCGCGTCCGCGATCTCCAACGCGGACTGGATGCCCGCGATGCCTCCGCCGACGACCAGCGTCGCGGGATGGATCGGTACGCGCAACGGTTCGAGCGGTTCGTGGCGCAGCACGCGCTCCACTCCGCCCGAGACCACCGCCTGCGATTTAACGGTCGCGGCCACCTTGTCGGTGTGCACCCACGAGACCTGCTCGCGGATGGAGACCAGCTCGCACAGGTACGGATTAAGTCCCGCGCGCTGGCAGGCGTTTCGGAACGTGGCTTCGTGCAGGTGGGGCGAGCAGGCCGCCACCACCACGCGCGTCAAACCGAGCTCCTTGATGTCGTTCTCGATCAATTCCTGCCCGAGGCTGGAACACATGAATTTATAGTCGCGCCCGATGACCACGCCGCGGCGCTTGAGACGGGTGGCCGCCCATTCTGCGACTTGCTGGACGTCCACCGTCCCGGCGATATTCGTCCCGCAGTGGCAGACGTAGACGCCGATTCTTTCCTGAACGTCCTGGCTGTTTCCGTTATCCTGAGTCATTTTGCTGCCTCGACTTTCTCCGCAAGATCGGCTTTCGTGGGAAGCGGCTTGGGCATGGGCAGGCTGCTGTCCTTGCGCGGACGCGGCGCGCTGGTCGGCGGCTCGGGCGTCTCCACCCCGACGCGCGACATCGCCTTGCGCGCGCTGGTCAGTTCGAGGCCGAAGCCCAGGTCTTTCGGGTCCAGCCCAAAGGCCACGCCCATCAACTGCGTGAAGAAGACGATGGGCATTTTGAACGCCGAGCCGAAGTAACGGTTGGCCTCGCCCTGGTAGGCGTCCAGGTTCATCTGGCACATCGGGCAGACCGTCGTCATGATGTCTGCCTCGTGCGCCTCCGCGGAGACGATCAGGCGGCGGATCAACTCGAAGGCGGTTTCGGGTCCGATCTGTGTCATGTGGCCGCCGCAGCAGTGAGTCTTGAGCGGGAAATCAATCACCTCCGCGCCGAGGGCTTTGAGCAGCAGGTCCAACTCGACGGGATGTTCGTGGTCCGACCAGCGTTTCTCGTAGTCGGGACGCGGCACCATGCAACCGAGGTACGGCGCGACGCGCAGTCCCGTCAGCGGGCGGACGACCTTCGATTTGATGGTATCCAGCCCGATGTCGTAGATGAGAACGTCGAGCAGGTGTCGGATGGCGAGCGAGCCGGGCGTGTACGAGAGTCCGCCCGCGGCCAGCGCCTGGTTGACGTGAGTCGCCAGCGTGGGCTGCTCGCGCATGTAGTAGTCCGCTTTGGCGAGGTTGAGATAGCAAGCCGAGCAGGGCGCGACCACGGCGCGTTTCCCGTGGTTCTGTTGGGCAGCCAGCGCCAGGTTGCGGGAGATGAGGGCGTAGGCCGGGGTGAGACTGATCCCCAAATACTCGGTGGCCCCGCAGCAGTTCCAGTCCTCGATCTCTTCCAACTCCAGCCCGACGGGGCCGCTGATGGCCTTGAGCGAGTCGTAGTAGGCCCGCGCGCTGGTTTCCATGGAGCATCCCGGGTAAAGCAGATATTTACTCATGGACGGCCTCCACTTCTTTCGCCTTCTTCAGGATGGTCTTGAGTTGGTCAATCCCCTTGATGCGCCTGGGCGTCATGCTCATCCTTTGCCTGGTCAACATCCCAAAGCCCATCGGCGCCATGCTGGGGAGGCGCAGGGGAAAGTGTTTGAGATAGTGCCGCGTAGCCAGCCCGAATTCGAAACTGCGCCCGTATTCCTCGACCATGTCCACGAAGGTTTGCGAGAAATCGGGCGCGGTTGAATCGCGATACAGTTTGGCTTCGATCGCCATGCCCTTGAGCGTGTACATCACATCCGCGATATGCACGTTCTGCGGACAGCGCACCACGCAGTGATAACACGATACGCAGATCCAGGGCGTGTTGCTCATCAACGCGTCTTTGCGCATCCCTGCCCTGATCATGGCGAAGAGCATACGCGGCGTGTGGTCCATATCCGCGGCGGAGGGGCAGGAGCCTCCGCATGTTCCGCACTGGATGCACATCTCCAGCCGCGAGACGCCCGCCGTTCGGTTGGAAACCTCGTCCAGCAGCGTCAGGTCTTCAATTAATTTTGGAATTGGGGAGGGTGGGGCTTGACTTTCCGGTGCAATTTCCATAGCATCCTCTTTCTTAAGAAAGAAACACTCCAGCCGCGTTCGGCCGGAGTGTGACAGCATGGATGAGCGCTAAAATCATTATGTGAAAATAATCACAAAAATAAAAGCGCGGAAAGTAACTATCGGATAGTGTCATTTGTCATAACTTCGGATTCCTATATGTATAGGCAAATTCCCATCCCGTTTCGCACTTGTTCATACATATAGCCGCATTTTGGCGCCTCCAGCAGGCTGGATCGCTGCGTTTGACGGGGCTTTGCGCCAACTTCTGGCAACCCGGCAAAGGAGCGGCTAATTGCCTGGATTTTTTGCGTCAAGCCGCCAAGGCTCAAAGGTTCTTTGTGGCTTGGCGCTTTCGTGACTTTGTGTTTAGCCCATCATTTTAGCCGCTCTCCCGACGATTGCGTCTTTTCCGCCTCGATAGTGTTGTTATAATCATCCAATTCTTTGCTCAAGGAGCCCCTCATGAATTTTGCAATGTGGAAAAAAGCCCTCAACGTCATCCCCGAAGTCTCGAAAGAGGAGTGGGACAAACTGGATGTCGTCTCGAAGTGGCTGATCTCGACCCGCGCCGCAGTCCTCATTATGACCTTCATCTCCGCCGCCCTCGCGGGACTTTTCGCCTGGCGCGACGGTTCGTTCTCCTTCCTGCCGTGGCTCGCGCTGACCCTCGGCCTGATCCTCGCCCACGCTTCCAACAACATCTTCAACGACTTCACCGATTACGTCCGCGGCGTGGATAAAGACAACTATTTCCGCACCATCTACGGCGCGCAGCCCATCGCCTCGGGCTTGATGACGCGCCGCCAGCACCTGACCTACTTCGCGGTGACGGGTCTGCTTGCCCTGCTCTGCGGCCTCTATCTCATCTATATTAATGCCGGCGATCCCGTCGTCTGGATTCTGCTCGGGCTGGGCGCGTTCTTCGTCCTGTTCTACACCTGGCCGCTTAAGTACATCGCCCTCGGCGAGGTGGCCGTTCTCATCGTCTGGGGCCCGCTGATGATCGGCGGCGGCTACTACGTATTGACTCACGCCTGGGACTGGAACGTGGCTATCGCCAGCCTGCCCTATGTTTTCGGCGTGACGACCGTCATCTTCGGCAAACACATTGACAAACTCCAAATTGACCGCGAGAAGAAGATCCACACCCTGCCCGTCCTCATCGGCGAGAAGGCCGCGCGCTATACCATCCTGGCGATGATGATCCTGCCGTACCTTATCACCGCCTATCTGATCGCGATCAAATTTTTCACGCCGATCATGCTGGTTGTGCTGCTGGCGATTCCCACCCTGCGGAGAGTCCTGCCGGCCTTCCTAAAGCCGAAGCCCGCCGAACGTCCCGCGGATTTTCCCGACGGGCAGGGCGGCTGGCCGCTCTATTTCGCCCCGATGTCTTTCTGGAACAACCGCTCCTTCGGCATGTACTTTATGCTCGGCCTGCTGGCGGACGTGTTGATACGAATTTTCATCCCCGCCTTCTGGCGATGATTTCAAAAACCAGGTTTCTTGTAGAAACCTGGTTTTTTTGTATGTAATCAGTTGTATAATTTGCCACAATCAAACTCAAGGAGAGAGTAATCATGAAGATCAACTTTGCCATGTGGCGTAAGGCTATGTGGGAACTCGTCAAGATGGACGACAAAAAAGAGTGGGACGCGCTGGACGTTATATCCAAGTGGCTGATCGCCACGCGCTCCGCCGTCACCACGGTTACCATCTATTCCTGCATCATCGCGGGACTGCTCGCCTGGCGCGATGGATTCTTCCAGTGGCTCCCGTTCCTCGTCCTGACCCTCAGCCTGTTCATCGCCCACGGGACCAATAACCTGCTCAACGATTACACCGATTTCTCGCGCGGCGTGGATAAGGATAACTATTTCCGCACACAATATGGAGTCCATCCGCTTGTGCAGGGTTTCTGGACCAAATCTCAGCAACTCCAATGGTTTGTTGCCAGCGGCATTCTTGCGGTGATCGGCGGTTTTTATGCCCTGTTCTACACAGGCTTTAATCCCTACGTGATCGGACTGTTTGTGTTCGGCGCGTTGATCTTGCTGTTCTACACCTGGCCTCTTAAATACTGGGCCCTGGGTGAGTTTGCCATCTTCCTTATCTGGGGACCGGTGATGATCGCTGGCGTCTACTTTGTCCTCGCGCTTGGGGCCGGGGTGCACAATCCCGCCAATTTGTGGAATGTGGCCCTGGCGGGCGTTCCCTTCGGGCTCAGCGTTGCCAGCATCAACGTGGCCAAGCATATTGACAAGAGTGTGGATGACCGCGAGCGGGGCGTCGGCACCTTCCCTGTGCGCGTCGGCGAAAAAACGGCCCGGGCGGTCAACCAACTGGCGGTTATTGCTGTTTATGCGGTCGTTCTATATCTGGTCGTCGTTCACTATTTCACCCCCATCATGTTGATCGTCTTCTTCGCGGTCAAACGGGCCTTGCTCGTCCTCGGCGTGCTCAACAAGCCGCGTCCCTCCGAGCCGCCCAAAGAATGGAAGGCCTGGCCAACCTGGTTTTCAGGTTTTGCCTTCTATCACAATCGTTTGTTCGGCGGTCTGCTCATTTCCGGCTTGATTGTGGATTCGCTTTTGCGCATTCTCCTGCCGTCGTTCTGGCGTTGAGCCGCCCTCTGGCTTGATTGCGCCGGGCGCCGACGCGGGATTGACGGATGGGTTAAAAATGCCCAAAGTTTTTCCGATTTCAGCCGGTGGAAACTTTGAGCAGTTTTGCGCTCAGGGCAATTTTTCGAGTGTGAAGTCCAGCCGCGTTGTTTCGCCTTCCTTGACAACGACTTCCTGGCTCGACTCTTTATAGCCGTCTTTCCTTGCCGTCAGGGTGAAGGTCCCCGCTGGGAGCGGCCATGTGTATTTTCCGTCTTCCCCGCTGAGTACGAGAATCTCTGGGACGGCTGTGGATCCCTCCGTCACCGCGATGCCGACCTCGGCTAACGGATTCCCCTCGCTGTCGGCGATCGTTCCGAGAACCTGCGTGTTTGTTCCTTGAACGGCAGCGGGCGGCAAAACATCGTCATCGGATATTGAGGCGTCTTTGCCCGAGCACCCCGCGAGAAGCAGGATAACGATTCCCGCTCCAATTACGAAAAATTGCTGTCCAACCCGGTCAAATGCGGATCCGGTGTGCGATCGTCCAGTAAACATCGAGAGCCTCCTTAATCATGCCCCCGGCCATTTTTTGGATGGCCGGGGGATTTGTCGAGTCTACGCCGATTTTACGGATACGGATAGTTTCTCCAGGTTTTGAAGTTGTTGAAGACAGCCTGCCGAATGCGGGTGGCGCTGTTCCCGAAGTACGGGCTTACGCTGGTTCCGTAAGTGTGAATGCCGACGCCGTAATAGCAGTTCTTGGTGCATCCGCTGCCGGTCCACCATTGGTAGAACGGAGAACCGCTCTGACCGCCGTAGGTATCGATGTTGTACCAGAACCGATACGTATTGACGTGCGTGACGCGGCCGCTCATGAACCATTGTTGGCCTGAAGGCTTGTCGCCGGGATAGCCTTTGACGGTGAAGTTTCCTGGGAAGGCATTGCTTGCCTGCCAGCGGTAGCCGAACCATCCCACCGTATTGCCCTTGGCGGCTTTGGTCTGGATCGCGCCGTAATCGTAGCTGGGATTGTGGCTCGACGTCCATCCAGATACGCTAAAGAGCCGATGCGAAGTGGTGGACCCGTAGGGCGCACTCGTTCCATTGCGGCCCGGATAGACCGTGATGGAAGTGGCCCATTTGTTGGTCGAGGCATCGTAGACGCAGTGACCGGCTGTAATGACGGTGCGCGGGCCGATGAACCAGCCCGTGCAGCTTCCGGTCCCGCTCGGGAATTTCACCACCAGGTACGCGATCGCCCGGTTGGGGAATGCTGTGGTGGGATTTTGTCGCTTACGCCCATCGGCGCCGATGACCGATTCCGGGCTGCCGCCTCCCAGGGGCGCGAGGTTCAGGTCCGCTTCCGGGATGATGGTATTTGTTTTAGAGAGTCTGCCGTTTCCGACGTGGGGCGCAGAAGACTTTAGCCCGGATATTTCCGCCATCGGCAGGACGCCGTCTATGTTGGAAACGGGCGTGTTTGGATCAAGGGCGGCTTCCTGAGCGTTCGCAGACCCTGTCGATACGCCGACGCTCGCGATGAGCGCCAGAATAGTGACGATCAAAAAAGTAAAATTAGCCTGTCGTTTCATCATATACTCCTTCTTGGTGGCAAAGTTGGAAAAAGTATTTCGTTCCCATAAGGGAACTTCAGCGTCGATCTCCTGACTGCCCTGCTGCGGGCATGATTGTGATTTTCAATAGTTCATCGCGTCATGGCGCCTCCAAAAGAATCTGGGATAATTTTCTCTTTGACCGCAGATGATAGCGTTTTAAAAATACCTGACTACGTTGGCGCTTATGGTGTGATTTTCATGTCGTGCGTTGCGCGAATTTCATGGAAATTCCAAAACTTGTGTTGAAAATCGCCGCATATTCAGTTCACAAAAAGGGGAAGCCTAACAAAACTGTAAACTTATTGTATAACCATTCTATCGTTTCTTCAAGGAAACAAAAGTACTATCAAAGTCTGATATGGGCAGAGCCCCTGCGGCCGGTTTTCGGGATGAGATATTTCATAAAGGGGGCGTCCATTCCACTTCCAGCCACGCCGCCTCATTCTTCAATACTCCGAATCCGATCTCTCCTTCGGGCGTGAACTTCGCGAACTGATTGTCAATCCAGATGACCAGTCCCAGCGGCGGACGCGGACTCACCGGCGACTCGGACACGAGCGCGTCGTCCACCCAAAAAGCGGACCGCGTCGGACTCCACTCGAGGCGGTACGCGTGCCATTCAGTTGGATCCACGCTGATGCGTGTTCCCGCCTCCCCAATGACGCGGCGAGCTAATCCCCTCAGCCACATCCGCGTCCTGCACGTAGCCAGAAATGGGGAGGCCAGGATACCCGTCAGCGCCAACAATGAAGAGGGGATGCGCGGAGAAGAAAACGCCTGCGCCAGAAATCCATTTCCAAAACCGGCCTCGGAATCCCGAAGTCCCATTTCGGAATCCCGAAGTTCTACCTCGGGATCGTTTTCGGGATCATTTCCGAAAGCAGAGCTTTCGGATTCCTGATTCAAGTTAAATGACAGCCAGTTCTCCTCCGACGCGTGGAAAAACCAGACCGCGTTGGGAAGCGCGGGCAGGCGAAGCGGATTCCCGCCAAATCCGAGCGAGAGTCCGAACGGGTCGTTCCACAGCCCGAAGCCCCACGTCCCGGGCAGGGAAGCGCTCGAGACGCGGGCGCGCAGGCTCAGGGTCAGGGGAGGACGCGAGGGAAAGTCTCCGCGCGGGAGGCCGCTGTAGTCGTCCAGTTGGGCGAAGCGATAGGCGGAGGCGTCGCCCGCGGGGATTTCCATCCGCCAGCCGTTGGGGAGGGGCGTGACGTTTGCCTGCTTTGAGAAACGCGGGACGATGGGCATGTCAGCCGCCTGTGACGACTTTATTTTTCCCGGCTTCCTTGGCAGACTTGAGGAACTGTTCCGCCTTTAGGAGCAATTCCATCGTGTTCTGGCCGTGCGCGGGGAAACTTGCCACGCCAACCGAGATGGTGGTCGGATAGAGCCAGCGCTGCGAGGCGCGTTCCACGGCCGCCCGCAGGCGTTCTCCGATTGCGGATGCCTGCCGGCTGTTGGTATCGGGCAGGATCACGATGAATTCGTCTCCCATGCGCCAGCGGCCGAGGAAATCTTCAGGGCGAAGAACGGCGGCGAGCGTGGCGTTCAGCTTGCGGATGATATCGTCGCCTGCCGCGTAGCCCACGCTGTTGTAGCGGCGCAGGTCGTCGCCGTCCACAAGGCAGACGCTCAACGGCCTGTCCTGTTGCGCGGCTTCCCGCAGCGCAAGGTCCAGTTTGTGTTGGATGGCGATCATGTTGGGGGAACCGCTGATCGGATCGGTGTAGGCTAGTCCGAAGGTGTTTTCGAGCATATAGCCCAGGTCGGTGATGCGTTTCGACATCAGCACGATGGCCTGGGCGGTGTCGTAACTCAATTTCAACGTCTCGTCTATGTGGATGATCTTGAAACTCTCGCTGCTTGACGAGAAGTTGTGTTTTTCATTTAGATATTTCCAGACCATGGTGGCGTCGGACGGCTGGTTGAGGGGAAAATGAAAGACGCTGAGCCGCGCAATGGGGGAATTCAATCCGAATTGTTTCGCGTTCTCATTTAATTGTTTGTACAGCTGCCTGGCTTTTTGCGCGTGCATTTCATGCGTTTCCCCGATCATCACGGCCACAAAGTCGTCGCCCGTTATGCGGTAGACGTTGGAGCGGGTGATGTCTTTGATGGCAAAACCGAACCAGCGGAGCAGGCTGTCGCCGAAGGCGCGCCCCTTGACTTTGTTGATCTCCTTCAAATTACAGGCGTCCACCGCGACCAGAGAGAGCGGCTGACGCGAGCGATTTCCAAAATCGTTGTCAATCGCCTCGGAAAAACCGACCAGGTTGCTGCAACCGGTCAACAAGTCGGTTCGAAAAAAGGGATTCTGAAGTTCCGCGCGGTTCACGGCATCGCTACCCGCGGCCATTATAATGGGCGGACACGTCTGATGAGTTTGCAGTTTTGACAGACGAAGCGCGGAGAGCGATGAGATTTAACTGGCGATTGGTTTTGGCGGCGATTTTCCTGCTGGTCTCCATTCCCCTTTTGATTTGGGGATTTTGGCCGCCGCGCCGCGAGACGGCGACGGTCCCTCTCGTGACCCCGGCGGGCGCGCCCTCACTGCCCGGGCGGACTGCCCGCCTGACGTATTCGCCCTCGATGCGCGCCGGGGATTCGCAGGTGGCGCGGCTGGACGTTTCCGCGGACGGCGACCTGCCTCCCGGCTATGATGTGGTCGCGGAGGCGCGGCTGGATTTTCCGCTGGCGGAGGCGCGGCCCGCGGAGCTCGTCAGCGCGGCGTTGACGGAGGGACACGGCGCGACGTTCTACTGGGAAGCGAAGCCGCGCGAGACGAGAACTTCGAGCGGGACGCTTTGGCTATACCTGCGATTCGTCCCGAAGGCGGGCGGCGAGGAGACGCGTCAGCCGGTCTGGGCGGAAAGGGTGGAGATCCGCTCCACGTCGCTGTTGGGGCGGACCGGGAGCGAGGCGCGGGCGGCTGGGGCGGCGGGGACGCTGGCCGGGTTGGTCATCCTGTTGTGGGCGCGTTCCGCGAAGCAGAATCGGGCGTGACGGGGCGCCGTTTGGACAGGAATGCCTCGGCTGGAAAGGCAAAGCCATCCTGTAAATATATGACGATTATCACCCAAAAAATTGACATGCTTTCATTCAGCGCGTTTGCGCTTCATGGTACAATTTTCAGGTCAGCCTTGCGGTTGGCGGATATTTCTTTGAGGAGCGACCATGCAAACCGAGTGGACCTACATTGGCTTGTTCCTGATCGTGGGCGCATTAATTCCGGCAGCGGCGATCATTGTGGCGGCGATTTTGTCTCCGCGGAAGCCCAATCCGATCAAGGCAAGCACATATGAATGCGGCATCGAAACGGTGGGAGAGAATTGGGTGCAATTCAAGGCTCAGTATTACATTTTCGCCCTGATCTTTTTGGTCTTCGATGTGGAAACGGTGTTCCTGTTCCCGTGGGCGGTCTCGCTGAACAAACTGGGTTTGTTTGTCGTGATCGAGGGCATCATCTTCATTGGAATCCTCGTCGCAGGACTCGTCTATACCTGGCGCAAAGGAATGCTGGAGTGGGTATAGATTTAAATTGGAAGGCGGAAGGCTGAAAGGATTTTCTTTTCAGCCTTTTCTTTGTGTAATACCTCCTCGCCTCCGGCAGGAGCGAGGGTAATCAGGAGCAACACATGGATTTTTGGAGCAATCCCATACAAGCGGCCGGCGACTGGCTTTCGGGCATTTTTGTCGGCTGGGGCATGGAAGCGGACGCCGCCCACGTGCTGACGGCGTTCATCGGCATCCTTCTGCTGATCACCGTGGTGATGGTGCTGGACATCTTCCTCGTCTGGCTGGAGCGCAAGATCGTGGCGCGCTTCCAGGACCGCATCGGCCCCAACCGGCTCGGACCGTTCGGTTTGATCCAGCCCTTCGCCGACATCATCAAATTGATCATCAAGGAAAACATCTATCCCGTCGGCGTGGACAAGGCGATCTTCAACCTGGCGCCAATCATCATGATGATGTCCGTCCTGCTATTGTGGGCCGTGCTGCCGTTGACGAGTTTCCTCGGTCTCGACCTGAACGTGGGCGTGCTGTACCTCATCGGCGTCGGCGCGCTCGGGACGCTTTCGATCATCATGGCGGGCTGGGCCTCGAATAACAAGTACGCCCTGCTCGGCGCGTTCCGCCAGGTGGCGGTGATGATCTCGTACGAGATCCCGATGGTGGTGGCGCTGCTCATCCCGACCATCCTGGCCGGTTCGATGGGGATCAACTCCATCGTCGCCGCGCAAAGCACATGGTATATCGTCCTCGCGCCGTTGGCGTTTGTGCTGTTCCTCATCTGCGCGACGGCCGAGTTGGGACGCGCGCCCTTCGACCTGACCGAGGCCGAGTCCGAGCTGATCGCGGGTCATCACATCGAATATTCGGGGATGAAGTTCGGCTTGTTCTACGCCTCCGAACTCCTGCACACTTTCACCTTTGGCGGTTTCATCGCGGCCTTTTTCTTCGGCGGCTGGCGCGGACCGTGGGTGGACCAAATTCCCCTCCTGGGACTGTTGTACTTTCTCGTCAAAGCCGTGATCGGATATTGGATCTTCGGCTGGATCAAGTACACCTTCCCGCGCATCCGCATTGACAAGATGATGGACCTGAACTGGAAGTTCCTCGTCCCGTTCTCGTTCGCCCTGCTGGTGTACGTGGCGTTGACGAACGCGCTCCTGCGCGAGACGAGTTTTTACGCGTGGGGCATGTTCCTTTCCAATATTTTGTTCGGCTGGGTCACGCTCGAAATCCTGCGCCGGCGCGCGCGCGGCGAGCGGGTGAAAGTGGAGACGGCGCAGAAACCCGGTTTCTGAAAGAAGCCTGGTTCCTGATGGAGATTCTTTTATGACAGTGTTGCAGCTCATTTTCCTTTTGACGGCGGCGGTGATTCTGGGTTCGGCGGCGATGGTTGTGACGGCGAAGAACCTCGTCCATGCCGCGCTGTGGCTGATCGTGACGCTCTTCGGAGCCGCGGTCCTGTTCGCCATCTTGAACGCGGGCTTCATCGCCGTAATTCAAGTGGTGGTGTACATCGGCGCCATCGCCATCCTGTTCATCTTCGCGGTGATGTTGACGCGCCGCGAGATGCTGGACCGCGGTCCGCAACTGAATCGCGGCTGGTGGCTCTCCGCCATCATTGCGGTCATCGTCTTCGGCGGGCTGGCCTGGCTGCTCCAGGGTTGGGACGGCCTGACGAAGACCGCGCCCGCCCTCAGTTCAGGTTTCGACTCGCTGGAGGCGCTGTCCAGGGCGTTGGTCTCGCCCGACGCGTACGTCCTGCCGTTCGAAGTCGCGTCCGTGCTGCTTCTGGCGGCGCTCGTCGGCGCGGTCTACATCGCATTCCAACGGAAAGGGGAGGAGTAAATGATCCCGCTCTCCTGGTTTCTTTTTCTTTCGGCGGCGTTGTTCAGCATCGGCTTGTTCGGCGTGCTGGCGCGCAAGAACGCCATCGCCATCCTGCTCGGCATCGAGTTGATGTTGAACGCCGTGAACATCAATCTGGTCTCGTTCTGGCGTTATAACGACCCGTCCCGCATTGACGGACAGGTGTTCACCGTCATCGTCTTCGCGGTGGCGGCCGCGGAGGTGGCGGTGGGATTGGCGCTGATCATCTCCGTCTATCGCCATCGCAACACGGTCGTTGCCGACGAGATTGATTTGATGAAGTGGTAGGGACACATGACGACTGAAACATTGCTCTGGCTAATTCCCCTGCCGCCCGTACTGGCGTTCTTCTTGATCGTGATTTTCACGAACAAGAATCGGGCCCTCAGCCACACCATCGGCGTCGGCGCGGCGGCTCTCTCGTGGCTGGGTTCGATGATCGTGTTCGCGCGCGCCCTGGGCGTGCACGAGCTCGGCAAGACGCCGTTCCAGTCAACTTTCAACTGGTTTCCGACGGGCGCGGCGTGGTTCAAAGTCGGCGTGTTGATTGACCCGCTCGGCGCGGCGGTGTTGTTCTTTGTCGCGATCACGATCTTCATGATCTTCCTCTACAGCGTCGGCTATCACAATTACGGACAGCCCGCTGGCGATCACGACCGCAAGGGACTTCCCCCGCACGGCGCGACCGTCACGGACGAGCATGGACACGCGCACGTCGTCCCCTCCATCGAGCCGATGTACTCGCGCTTTTTCGCCTTCCTCGGCCTGTTCGCCTTCGGCATGTACGTGCTGGTGCTTTCCGACAACCTGCTGACGCTCTTCGTCGGCTGGGAGATCATGGGACTCTGCTCGTACCTGCTGATCGGTTTCTGGTACGGAAAACCCTCGGCGCGCGACGCGGCGGTCAAGGCCTTTATGACCACCCGCGTCGGCGACGTGTTCATGCTGCTCGGCATCGCCTATCTCTACTCCGCGACCGGCACGCTGTCCTTCCGCGAGATCTTCAACAACGCAGGTTTCATGCAGGCGCTCGCGACGACCGCCACGCCCATTCTCGGACTTTCCGCGGCGGGACTCATCGGTCTCCTGCTCTTTATCGGGACGATCGGCAAATCGGCGCAGTGGCCGCTGCACATCTGGCTGCCCGACGCGATGGAAGGCCCGACCCCCGTCAGCGCGATGATCCACGCCGCCACGATGGTTTCGGCGGGCGTGTACATGGTCATCCGCATGTTCCCGCTCCTCAGCCTCGACCCGCGGACGATGACCGTCGTCGCCTTCATTGGCACGTTCACCGCCATCTTCGCGGCGACCATCGCCGTCGCGCAGAACGACATCAAACGCGTGCTGGCGTATTCGACCATCTCGCAGCTCGGTTTCATGATCGCCGCGCTCGGCATCGGCGCGTACGTGGCGGCCGCGTTCCACCTCATCACGCACGCCTTCTTCAAAGCCCTGCTCTTCCTCGGCTCTGGCTCCGTCATCCACGGCATGGAGCATGGCGTTTTGCACGTGCAGGGCGAACACGCGGGTTCGCCCCAACACGCAGGTTCGCCCCAACACGCAGGTTCGCCCCAACCGCCCCAACAGCACATTGACCCGCAGGACATGTTCAACATGGGCGGCCTCCGCAAGAAGATGCCCATCACGTTCTGGACTTTCCTCATCGGCGGCTTCGCGCTTTCGGGCTTTCCGCTCGTCACCACAGGCTTCTGGTCGAAAGACGAGATTCTCGCCGACGCGTGGGGACACGGTCATCTAGCAGTCTTCATCACCCTCGCCGTCGCCGCGTTTATGACCGCCTTCTACACCATGCGCCAGATCACGCTGACCTTCCTCGGCGAGCCGCGCACGAAGGAGGCCGAACACGCCCAGGAGACTCCCTGGACGATGACCGTCCCGCTGATGGTTCTGGCGTTCTTCGCCGTGACCTACGGCTGGGTCGGCATCCCTGAGCATTTCCCTGGCCTCGGCGGACTCGTCCCGAACTGGTTCCACGATTTCGTCGGACACACGCTGGCGCACGTCCCCGAAGCGCCCGCGTTCAGCTGGGTTCCCCTGCTGACCTCGCTTGGCGTCGCCCTCGGCGGACTCTTCTTCGGCTGGCTCTACTATCGCAACGTCAAATCCGCGAAGGAAGACGTCTTCCAAATTCCTGTATTGAAGAACAAATGGTACTTCGACGAAGCCTACAACTTCCTCTTCATCAAACCCGCCTATTGGTTCTCCGAGACCTTCGTCTACAAATGGATGGACCAATGGCTGATTGACGGCATCCTGCATTCCTTCGGCAAAGCCACGCAGGGACTCGGCGCCGCGATCCGCAAGTACATTGACGTCATCGTCGTCAACGGTTTCGGCGACCTCGTCGGCTACGGCACGAAGGACGTCGGGCAGGGACTCCGCCCGATGCAAACGGGACGCGTCCAACAGTACATGCTGGCCGCGCTGCTGACCGTCATCGTCGTCGGCGCCATCCTGACCTTCTTCCTGGCGGCGTAGGAGAACAATCATGGACTTTTTGAACACACACCTCCTGAGCCTCATCCTGTTCATCCCGTCGCTCGCGGCGCTCGTCATCCTCTTCCTGCCCAGCGAAGAGCATAAGTTCATCCGCTGGACGGCCTTCCTTGCCAGCCTCATCCCGTTCGGGCTTTCGGTCTATTTGTGGATCCAATTTAATCCCGACCTGGCGGGCTATCAATTCGAAGTCAAATACGCCTGGTACGACGCCATCGCCTCCTCTCTCCACCTCGGCGTGGACGGCCTCTCCCTGACGATGGTCCTGCTGACCACTTTCCTGACGCCGCTGGCCCTCCTCGCCTCGTTCAACATCAGCGACCGCGTCAAAGCCTACATGATGCTGTTCCTCTTTTTGGAAACGGGCATGTTGGGCGTCTTCCTGGCAATTGACCTGCTGGCGTTCTTCATTTTCTGGGAGATCGGCCTCGTCCCGATGTATTTCCTCATCAACCAGTGGGGGAGCGCCAATCGCAACTACGCTTCGCTCAAGTTCATGATCTACACCATGGGCGGCTCGCTCGGACTCCTGCTCGGCATCCAGTTGTTCGGCGTCCTCTTCCAGACCTTCGACCTGGCTGAGATCGTCGCGAAGTGGAACATGATTTCGCCCAACGCCACGTTTGGCGAGACTACCATCACATTTGCGACGATCAAAACCGTGGCTTTCTGGGCTTTCGTCGTCGCCTTCGCCATCAAAGTCCCCATCTGGCCGTTCCACACCTGGCTGCCCGACGCGCATACCGAGGCGCCGACGGCTGGCTCGATGATCCTGGCGGGCATCCTGTTGAAACTCGGCGCGTACGGATTCCTGCGCCTCGTCCTGCCGCTCTACCCGGAACAGGCGCAGTATTTCTCGGGCGCGCTGGCATTCCTCGCGGTCGCGGCGATTGTCTTCGGCGCGCTCGCCTCCTACGGTCAGACCGACTTCAAGCGGCTGGTGGCGTACTCGTCCGTGAACCACATGGGCTTCGTCCTGCTTGGGGTGGCCGCGGCCGCCCGGGCGGTTGGGACGCTCGACGCGACCATCGCCCTCAACGGCGCGGTCCTGCAGATGTTCAACCACGGACTCTCCGCGGCCGGCATGTTCTTCCTCGTCGGTGTGATCTACGAGCGCACGCACACCCGCGACCTGAGCAAGTACGGCGGCCTCTTCACGCTCATCCCCGTCTATGGCGGCATCCTCATCTTTACCTCGATGTCTTCCCTCGGCCTGCCCGGACTCAACGGCTTCATCTCTGAATTTCTCGTCGTCCGCGGCTCCTGGCCGATCCTGACGGTCTATACCGCCATTGCCATGCTGGGACTGTTCTTCACGGGCGCGTACATTTTGAAGGCGATCAAGAACGTCCTGCACGGTCCGCTCAACGAGCATTGGGCCCAGGGCGAGCATAAACTGACCGAGATCAACACGCGCGAGATCCTGGTGATGGTCCCGCTGATGGCGCTCATCCTCGTCATCGGCGTCTACCCCGCGTGGATTTTGGATGTCATCAATAAAGCGATGGTGATGCTCTTCTAGAGATTAGAGATTAGAGACTAGAGAACCGTCCGAACCACTCTCTACTCTCTGTTCTCTGCTCTCTTCTCCAGAGGTGATTATGAACTTTCCAGTTCTCAGTGTCATTGTTTTCACTCCCATGGTCGCGGCGGCGCTGATCCTGCTCCTACCCGCTGAAAAGCGGAACGAGATCCGCGCCCTCGCGCTGACCGCGGCCGCCTTCGCGCTCATCCTTTCGGCGTGGGTCTATGTCCAATATCTCGTCAACGGGATGACGGGCTACCAGTTCGTAGAGAAGTATGACTGGCTCCCCGCGCTCGGCATCAGCCTCATCTTCGGCGTGGACGGCATCAGCGCGCCGCTCGTTCTGCTGACGGGCATCGTCATGTTCACGGGCGTGCTGATCTCCTGGGGCATTGACGATCCCCACGCGCCCACCGGCATCCAGGACCGCCCGCGCGAGTTTTTCGCCTTCCTGTTCATCCTGGCTTCGGGCGTGTTCGGCGTCTTCGCCTCGCTCGACCTGTTCATGCTGTTCTTCTTCTACGAGATCGCCGTCTTCCCGATGTACCTGCTCATCGTCATCTGGGGCTGGGTCAAGACACGCGAGTACGCGGCCATGAAACTGACGCTGTACCTGTTCATCGGCTCGGTCGTCGCCCTGGTCGGCGCGCTGGTCATGTACTGGACGGCGGGACAGACGACCGGCGTCTACACTTTCGACATGCGCGCGCTCGAAGCCGCCAACTTTTCGCAGGCTTTCCAGAACGCCTGGTTCCTGCCGGTCTTCTTCGGCTTCGCGGTGCTGGGCGGCATCTGGCCCTTCCACAACTGGTCTCCCGACGGCCACGTCGCCGCGCCCACCGCCGTCTCCATGTTCCACGCGGGCGTGCTGATGAAACTCGGCGCGTTCGCGGCCCTGCGCGTCGGCGTGATGCTTCTGCCGCAGGGCGCGCAGCACTGGTCATGGCTCATTATGACCTGCGCCGCCGTCGCGGTCGTCTACGGCGCGTTCATCGCCTTCGTCCAGACCGACTTAAAATACATGATCGGCTTCTCCTCCGTCTCGCACATGGGACTGGTCATGCTCGGCGTGTCCACGCTCAATAACAACGGCCTGCTCGGCGCGGGCGTGCAGATGTTCTCGCACGGCATTATGACGGCTCTCTTCTTTGCCGTCACCGGCATGATCTACGACCGCGCCCACACCCGCGAAGTCCCCGAACTCGGCGGCATGGGCAAGGTTCTTCCCTACGCCTCCATCGGCTTCATCATCGGCGGCCTCGTCTCGATGGGCATGCCCGGCTTCTCCGGTTTCGTGGCCGAGTTTCCCATCTTCATGGGCGTCTGGAGCAAACAATGGCTGGTGGCAGTCGTCGCCAGCGTCTCCATCGTCATCACCGCGGCCTACATCATGCGCATCATCCGCGGGGTTTTCTTCGGGGAAATGCCCGAAAAACTCCAGGGACACATCAGCCCGTTGACCGCCCTCGACAAGATCGCCATCGTCACTTTGTGCCTCTTCATGGTTGGCATCGGCGTCTTCCCGGCCATGATGACCCCCATGGTGCAGACCGGCGTGCAACACATTCTCTCGCTCCTGGGAGGTGCATAAGTGAACTCCCTCATCCCCATTCTCCCTGAAATTCTCATCCTCGTCCTCGGACTCCTCATCCTGATCCTCGAGCCGTTCCGAAAGGCGGACGAACGCCGCGGCCTCGGCTGGCTGACGGCGGGCGGCCTCCTCCTGACCATCGTCCTGTCTCTGCTCTTCGGACGCCCCGGCCAACCCGTCTCCGTCTTCGGCGGCATGTTGCGCTTCGACTGGCTGGGCTTCTTCTTCAAGATGCTCTTCCTCTTCGGCGGCGCGGCGACGGCTCTCTTCCTGATGGACATGAAAGAGATCAACCGACGCGGCGAAGCCTACGTCCTGCTGCTCGCCTCGCTGCTTGGCATGAACCTCATGGCGGCTTCCGCCAACCTCGTCATGCTCTACCTCGCCATCGAGACCACCTCGATTCCGCTCTATGTCCTGGCGGGCTTCCTCCGCACCGACGATAAATCCACCGAGGCGGGCTTCAAGTACCTGCTCTTCGGCGCGCTGGCCTCCGCCGTCATGCTCTACGGCTTCTCCCTGCTCTACGGCTTCACTGGGACAGCCGACATCTACGCGCTGAAGAACATCCTCCCGCAGGGACTTTTCCTCGGCGTCGTCTTCCTCCTGCTCGTGGGACTGGGCTTTAAGGTCTCGATTGTCCCGTTCCACTTCTGGGCGCCCGATGTATATGAGGGCGCGCCCACTCCCGTGGCGGGATTCCTGTCCACGGTCTCGAAGGCCGCGGGATTCGCCGTCATCGTCCGCCTGTTCGTGATCGCCTTCCCCGGCGTCCTCGCCGCGGACTGGTCGCTCATCCTCGCCGTCCTCGCCGCGGTCACGATGACGCTCGGCAACCTGCTCGCCATCCCACAGAAGAACTTCAAGCGGATGCTGGCGTACTCGTCCATCGCGCACGCGGGCTACACGCTGATCGGCGTCGCGGCCATTTACGCCAGCGAAGCGAGTCTCTCTGACCTGGGCGTGACCAGCGTCGCGTTCTACCTGCTCGTGTACATCGTCACCAACCTGCTGGCCTTCGGGCTGGCCGCGGCCTTCGCCCGCGTCGCCGGCTCGGACGATATTCCCGCCTACAACGGACTCAGCCGCCGTCATCCCTGGCTGGCGCTGGGCTTCCTCACGGCGATGCTGTCGCTGGCGGGAATGCCCCCGTTCGGCGGATTTGTCGCGAAGGTGCTGGTCTTTGCCGCGGCCGTCAAAGTCGGGCTGGTCTGGCTGGCGGTGGTCGGCATTCTCAACTCCATTGTGGGCGTGTACTACTACCTGATCGTCATCAAGCACATCTATCTCTATCGCGACGAAGCGACGGAGAACACGCCCCTGCCCATCACGCGTCCCTACGCCCTGGCGTTGACTGTTCTCGCGCTGGGCGTCATCCTGCTCGGCACGGTCTTTGCGCCCTGGTTCAACCTGGCCGCGGCCGGCGCGCTGACGTTGTTTTAGCGGAATCGGAAACCGGGTTTCCAAGAAAACCTGGTTTCTGAAAATCCTTGTGATATAATCCGCAAACATGAATCGACCTGCGCCATCGTCCAACAGGGCGTTTAACACTGCGCTGACGACCGTCATCGTACAGGTTGGCTGCCTAACTCCCATTATCATTCTGGGATTTTTGTTTCTTGGGCAATGGCTCGACCGTCAGTTCAACGCCGGCCCGTGGTTTACCGTCGCCTTTATCCTGGGCGCGATGCCGGTTTCGGTCATCGTCCTGTTTTTGATCGTCAATTCCGCGACCAGGCGGTTGAAGTCTGAAAAGAAATCTGAAATTTCTCCAAAGGAGGATAGCGCTAGTGGCTGAGAAAAAGAAACAAAGGACGTGGGGCCGTTGGGTGGTGCTGGCCGCCATTGTGGTCGGCAGTTACCTCTTCTTTGTGGCAAAAGTTCCCTACATCATGCCCGGGGTCTTTCTCCCGGCAGAGACCGTTTTCCACATTGGCGGTTTTCCCATCACGAATACCTTGATCGCCCTGTTCTTCGTGGACGTGATCGTCCTGCTCCTCGCGCTGAGCGTTCGCGGCGCGGTTGCCAGCGGCAGACAGGTCCTCTCCGGCGTCGCCAACGCGATCGAAGCCCTGGTGGACCTGTTGTACGGCATGTCTGAAGGGACGATGGGCAAGTGGTCCAAATCCATCTTCCCGTGGTTTGTCAGCATCATGCTGGTTGTGCTTGTCGCCAACTGGATGGAGCTGCTGCCCGGCGTGGAAACGATCGGCCTGATCGAGTCGCACGGCGCGCACGCCGACTATATCGCGAAGCCGGTCGGTCCTGTGACCGGCATCTTCAAGGCCGAAGGCGCGGCGGACGCGGCGGAAAAAGTTGCGTTCGTCCCCTTCCTGCGCCCCGTCTCCACCGACTTGAACTTTACGCTGGCCCTGGCCCTGGTGGCGGTGGTGATGGTGCAAGTCTTCGGCATCCGCTCGCAAGGGATGGCGTACTTCGCCAAATTCTGGAACACCAAAACCATGTTCTCCAAGCCCATCTTCGGCGTCATAGATTTCGGCGTGGGCCTCCTGGAGATCATCTCCGAATTCTCGAAGATCCTCTCGTTCGCCTTCCGTCTCTTCGGAAACATCTTCGCGGGTTCGGTCCTGCTGTTCGTCATCGGCTCGCTCGTGCCGGTGTTCGCGCAGTCCATTTTCTACCTGCTTGAATTCTTCGTGGGCGCGATCCAGGCTTTTGTGTTCGGCCTCCTGGCGATCACCTTCATGTCGCAGGCCACACAGGGTCACGGCGGCGAAGGCCACGAAGAAGCGCACGCGTAAATTTCGGGCGGAAGCCCGGGAAAACACCTATTTCTAGAGGCGGTTCCCCCGCCCGAAATCCAACGGAGGTTCTGATGGAAGTCACTGCTGCATATATTCTTGGTAAGTTGATCGGGGCCGGTCTGGCCATGATCGGCGCGATCGGCGCGGGCGCGGGCATCGGTATCGTTGCCAGCGGCGCGGTCCAGGCGATGGGGCGAAATCCCGACGCCACCGGCACGGTCCAGACCAACATGATCCTCGGCATCGCCTTTGCCGAAGCGGTCGCCATTTACTGTCTGGTGGTTGCCCTGCTCATCCTCTTCGCCATTCCCATGCCCGTGTAATAGAAGGAGGTTATTGTGGAAGCGCTGGGTATCAACCCTGGATTTTTACTCATCCAGATCATTAACCTGATCATCGCCTACGTGGTGATCGCCAAATGGATCGTCGGTCCCATCATGGGACTGCTCGAGAAACGCCGCCAGACCATCGCGCAAGGGCTGGAAGACGCCCGCGTGGCCGCTGAAGCGCGCGCCAACGCCGAAAAAGAGGCCGCTAAAGTAATGGCCGAAGCCCAGGCCGAATCGGGCAGAATCGTCCGTGAAGCCACCGAGCGCGCCGCCTCGGCCGCAAAGGAAGTGAGATCCGCCGCCGACGCCGAAGCCGCCAAGGCGCGAGACGCCGCGCTGGCTGAGGTCGAGGGCGAACGAAACCGCATCCTCGGCGATCTACGCGGACAAGTCGCGGCCCTCTCCATCGCCGCCGCGCAGAAACTGGTCGGCGAAGCCCTGGACGAAAAGCGCCAGCACGCCCTGATCAACGAGTTCTTCTCGGGCCTCAAAAGCGGCAAGGTGGTCGTCCTCGACGGCGCCGACTTCAAGGGCGATTCCGCCGAAGTCACCAGCGCGCTGCCGCTTACCGGCGACGAGGAAGCCGTCGTCAAAAAAGACGTGCTGACCAAAGTCGGCGCGCAAGCCGTCACCTTCCGCGTCGATCCCTCCATCCTCGGCGGCCTCGTCATCAGAGTCGGAGACAAGGTCGTGGACGGCTCGGTGGCCGGCAAGCTCGAAGGCCTGCGTTCGAACCTGAAGTAAATCCATTGATTGTCGAGAGGGTTTTGGTACAATGACCAAAACCCTCTTTCCATTTAAGAAACAACCGCTGCCCTGAGCCGAGCGAGGCGACGGCCGGGCGAAGTAGAAGGGCAGCCAGGCAGGTTTGCATGACAAAAACTCTCGCGCAACTCTTCGTTGATTTCCCCTTCCCGCGCCCCGCAGACATTCCCGACGTCCCCATCACCGGCATCGCCATAGACAGCCGCGCGGTGAAACCCGGCAATCTCTTCGTGGCGATGAAAGGCGGGACGGTTGACGGTCATGGCTACATCGGGAAGGCTATCGCCAACGGCGCGGCCGCGGTGATTGGGGAATTGCCCGCCGCGCAATTCGACGCGCCGCGCTACGTCCGCCTCGACGACCCGCGCCGCGCCCTGACCTGGCTGGCGGCCGCGTTCTACGGTTGGCCGGCGCGGCGCCTGACGGTGATCGGCGTCACCGGCACCGACGGCAAGACCACCACCGCCAACCTGCTCTACCAGATCCTGCGGACGGCGGGCATCCAGGCCGGCATGATCTCCACGGTCAACGCGGTGATCGGCGACGAGATTCTCGACACCGGCTTCCACGTCACCACGCCCGACGCGCACGATGTGCAAGCCTACCTCGCTAAAATGGCGGACGCGGGCCTCACGCACGTCGTCCTCGAGACCACGTCGCACGGCTGGGCGCAGCATCGCGTGGACGCCTGTGAGTTCGATATCGGCATCGTCACCAACATCACCTGGGAACACATGGACCAGCACGGCGGCTACGAAAATTACCGCGCCGCCAAAGCGCGCCTGTTCGAAAGCCTGGAAAAGACCGGCCCGAAAGAACGGGGCAACCCGCGCCTGGCCGTGATCAACCGCGACGACCAGTCGTTCTATTTCCTGAACGAACTGATCAAAGGGAGAAAGTTGAGCTACGGCCTGCACGAAAGCGCGGATGTGCGCGCCGAAAACGCCCGCTATAGCTCGACTGGGATCAGGTTCTTCGTTGACGCCCGCAATCTCCACGTGGAAGTCAAAAGCGACTTGATCGGCGCATACAACGTCTCGAACTGCCTTGCCGCGTTCACGGGCGCGGTCTACGGCCTCGGCATTGACCCGCAGATCGCCGCGCAAGGGATGACCTCCCTGCACGGCATCCCCGGGCGCATGGAGCGCATTGACCTCGGTCAGCCCTTCACCGCTATCGTGGATTTTGCTCACACGCCCAACGCGTTGAAGTCGGCGCTGGAGGCCGCCCGCGAAATGTTGAAGGAGGAAAGGGGAAGCCGGGGACGGGTGATTGTGACTTTTGGCTCGGCAGGCCTGCGCGACAAGGAGAAGCGCCGCATGATGGCCGAGACCTCGGCTGAGCTGGCCGATCTCACCGTCCTCACCGCCGAAGATCCGCGCACCGAATCGCTGGAGGGAATCCTCGAGGAGATGGCGGCCGGCGCGCGGTCGCGCGGGGGACGCGACGGCGAAACGTTCTGGCGCGTGGCGGACCGCGGCGAGGCGATCCGCTTCGCGGTCAGGATGGCGCGGCCCGGCGACATCGTCCTCGCCTGCGGGAAGGGACATGAGCAGTCCATGTGCTTCGGCGCGACCGAGTATCCCTGGGACGACCGAACGGCGATGCGCGCCGCCCTGTCGGAATTGCTTGGCGTGGACGGCCCCAAAATGCCCTACCTCCCGACGCAGGACAAACCCGAAAGCGAGTGGATGGGGTAAACAAGTCAACCACCAAACTACGTAACTCGTAACTCGTATCTCGTATCTTGTATCTTGTATCTTGTATCTTGTATCTTGTATCTTGTATCTTGTATCTTGTATCTTGTATCTTGTATCTTGTATCTTGTATCTTGTATC
>Ga0116166_1000549_pt1 | contig 36049 bp, 25 predicted proteins | sample AD_JPNMR2_MetaG_FD_89884 | JGI IMG/M metagenome (GOLD analysis project Ga0116166, IMG submission 89884) | Active sludge microbial communities of municipal wastewater-treating anaerobic digesters from Japan - AD_JPNMR2_MetaG | ecosystem: Engineered > Bioreactor > Anaerobic > Digestate | place...
CCTCGCCGCGTTCTATCTGGGCGGCCTCTTTGGGCCGGCTCGCCGGCAAACAGAAGACCGGGTGCCCCCTGCCCCGGCACCCCTCTCCACGGCACAGGCGGTTGCCGCGCCCTCGGCGGTGGTCCGCAACGACGCCATCGCTGACGCTGCAGAGAAGGCAGGCCCGGCCGTGGTGCGCATCGATACCCTGACCGTGCAGCGGGATCCCTGGGAGGAGCTGTTCGGTCCCGACCCGTTCTTTGGCCCACGGGGTCGTGTGAGCAGCGGCACGGGCTCTGGGGTCCTCATCTCGCCCGAGGGCTACATCCTGACCAACGAGCATGTTATCTCCGGGGCGAGCCAGATCACCGTGTGGCTGGCGGACGGGCGCCAGCTCAAGGGAGAAGTGGTCGGTGGCGATTCGCCCTCGGATCTGGCTGTTGTGAAGGTTCCGCCCAAGGACCTACCGGATCCTCCACGTATCTCCACGGCGCCGCTTCGCCCTGGCCAATGGGCCATCGCCATCGGGAATCCTTTTGGCCTGGAACACACCGTGACCTTGGGGGTGATCAGTGCCACGAAGCGCCCGATGCAGATTGAGGATCGCACCTACGACAACCTGATCCAGACCGACTGCGCCATCAACCCCGGAAACTCTGGCGGGCCGTTGATTGATATCAACGGCGATGTGATCGGGATCAACACGGCGATCCTGGCCAATGGGCAGGGCCTTGGCTTCGCCATCCCAATCGGCTTTGCCAAGAGCGTCGCCGATGAGCTGATCCGGTATGGCAAGGTGAAACGCCCCTGGACCGGCCTCTATGTGCGCACGATCACGCCCGGCTTGGCGGCGCGCCTTGGCCGGCGCGACACGCGCGGTGCGCTCGTCATCGGCATCATTCGCAACAGTCCGGCGCACGTCGCTGGCCTCCGCCGTGGCGATATCATCCTGAAAGTGGATGGCCGCGACGTCACCAACGGCGACGAGCTGATGCTGGACCTGAAGAAGCGCCGGATCGGCGACCAGGTGAAGCTGCTCATCGAGCGCGATGGCTACACGGGCACGACGGAGATGGAGATCGGCGAGGCACCCTGACGCGCGGCTCGATCGGGCGTGACGCCTCGCCCCGTACGCAATCAGGCCCCGCGCCATCCGAGGAAGGCGCGGGGCCTGACTCTTTTTACGGCAAGAATACCGTTACTTATCGGCGATGCGCGCGGCGGCAGCCGTATCGATCCGCAGCCCCGGTCCCATGGTGGACGAGATCACGATCTGCTGCAGGTAGTGCCCCTTGGCAGCAGCGGGTCGCGCCTTGAGAATGGCGCCAATCGCTGCGGAGAAGTTCTCGCGGAGCTGATCGACGGTGTAGCTCGCCTTGCCAATCGGCATGTGGACGATACCCGTCTTCTCCACCTTGAACTCGACACGCCCGCCCGTCTTCACCTCACGCACGGCGCGCGCGATATCCGGGGTGACGGTGCCCGCCTTCGGATTTGGCATGCGCTGCGTGAGCACGCGGCCCAGACGCCCCACGATGCCCATCACATCCGGGGTGGCCAGGAAGACATCGAACTCCTTGTCCGCGCCGGCCTGGATCTTGGCCACCAGGTCCTCGGCACCGACGGCATCGGCGCCGGCTTCCTCCGCGGCCTGCGCGTTCTCGCCCCGCGCAAAGACGGCCACGCGGCGCTTCTTGCCCGAGCCATGCGGCAGCGGAGTGACGCCACGCACCATCTGGTCGCCATGCCGGGGGTCCACGCCCAGCTTCACCGCCAGATCGACGGTCTCATCGAACTTGGCATTGGCAATCTTCTTGACGATTTCGATCGCCTCGACCGGATCGTAAATACGGCTCTTATCGACCTGGGCCGCCGACTCCTGGTAGCGCTTTGTCCTATTAGGCATTCTAGATTTCCTCCCGTGGTGGCTGTCGGGAACCGGCATCCGGTTCCCTCCCACAAGTAGTCTCAACAGGGCCGCCCTCTACACGGCGGCCACACCCATCTACGCCACGATCTCGATTCCCATGGAACGCGCGGTGCCCTCGATAATCCTCATCGCACCTTCCACGTCGTTGGCGTTCAAGTCCTGAAGCTTCGCCGTCGCGATCTCCCGCACCTGGTCCTTGGTAATCTGCGCGACCTTCCGGCGGTTCGGCTCGCCGGAACCCTTGTCGATGCCCGCGGCCTTGCGCAGCAGATCCGCTGCGGGCGGGGTCTTGGTGATAAAGGTGAAGGTCCGGTCTTCAAAAACCGTGATCTCCACCGGGATGATCGTGCCCACCTGATCCGCGGTGCGGGCATTATACTGCTTCACGAACTCCATGATGTTGATGCCGTACTGGGCAAGCGACGGACCCACGGGTGGGCCGGGCATCGCTTTGCCAGCCGGTATCTGGAGTTTCGCTATCGCCATGACCTTCTTCGCCACTGCTCTCTCCCTACCGAAATACGGTCCCCCCAGGGAAGTGGGGAACCGCACCTGGTGTTTCACACCATCTTTTCGACCTGAACGAAGTCCAACTCCACGGGCGTCTCCCTTCCGAAGATGGAGATCATGACCCGCAGCTTCTCCTTGGGAAGGTTGACTTCATCTACCTTGCCGATGCTCTCGGAGAATGGTCCCGACACCACGCGCACGGTGTCGCCTTTGATGTAGCTGATGCGTGGCTTAGGCTTCTCTCCCTCAAGGGCTTCCAGGATCTCGTTGATCTCCTGGTTCCTGAGGGGCACCGGCATGTCGCCTGAGCTGATGAAGCCCGTGACTCCTGCGGTCTCGCGAACAACATGCCACACCTCGGGGTCATAGATCATCTCGATGAGTACATAGCCGGGGAAGATCTTGCGCTTGGTGGAGCGCTTCTTCCCGCCCCGGACCTCGTACTCCTCCTGGGTGGGCACCAACACCCGGAAGATCCGATCCGACAACCCCAGCGCCTGCACGCGGCGATCCAGATTCGCCTTGACCTTATGCTCTTGACCGGCGTACGTATGAACGGCATACCAAGACTTCTCCATCGCTTCAGGCGCTCACGCCTTGTGAGCCCTCTGCCACCTCCCTTCTCTGATAGCGCTCGAGACCAAACCGAAGGGTATCGCGGGCCTGGCGAGGGCCGCCGCAGCTCCCCTTCCATTGCCTGCCAGCGAGATACCACCCCAGATGACCGGCTGGCCATCCGCGGGCAAGGCCCGACGTGCTGCTTGCCTACACTCCCATGCGGAAGACAAAGTCCGAAATCTTAGAGAGCACCGCGTCGAGCACTCCCACATAGATTCCCACGGCAATAATGGCGATAATCACCATCACCGTGAAGCCGTACAGCTCTTCACGATTGGGCCACTGGACCTTTTTCAGCTCGCCCCACACCTCGCTCAGAAACCGGCCTGCACCCTGGAAGCGATTCCGCTGCTTAATATCGGTTGCCATATTAGCCCTCAACAGCGTGTACGGCGCACCGACACGCCAGATCGAATAGATATGGGGGGTTGGAGCGCCGCAGCCCTGGGAACGGGCAACCACGACACGGTTGCCGGGGCTACAAACGCTTGCGGAGGAGAAGCGAGCTTCTCCTCCGCAGAGAGACCACCCCTGCGCCGATAACGTCCATTATAGCACCCGGCATGAGGGGAGTCAACACGAAGCAGTGGCAGGGGCGACAGGACTCGAACCTGCGACACCCGGTTTTGGAGACCGGTGCTCTACCAACTGAGCTACGCCCCTACACAACTTCGCACCAGGCACGAACAAGCAACCTCAATGGGAGACGATCCGCTATTTCGCCTCGCGGTGCTGAGTGTGCGTGCGGCAGCGCGGGCAGAACTTCTTCAACTCAAGGCGCTGAGGATCGCTCTGCTTGTTCTTCGTGGTTGAATAATTCCTGGACTTGCAGTCATTGCAAGCCATGGTGATAATAATCCGCGCTTCCTTCCTCACGACTCACCTCTCTGCAACCGGGCTCGCCACTAGCCACGAGAACCCGGGTCAAGAAACGCTGGGGGAACCAGCCCCCTTTTGGATCCTGGTTCCCCTCTCACAATCGCTGGAGCCCTCGACCAGAATCGAACTGGTGACCCCATTCCTACCAAGAATGTGCTCTGCCGACTGAGCTACGAGGGCGTATCCGTAACCGCCTAACGCGTTACGCTCAGATTATACCAGAATGCCCCGGCAGTGTCAACAGGTAGCCGAAGCCTCTTTTTTCGATTCTGAAATCGTGATGACCCTCTGGCATCGCACAACCCAACCGGGGGGGGCCGGCACTGCCCCCTACGTGTCCGTCTCCCCCATCCGTGGTATCGCTACGCGCGCTCGGTTGGCGCGCGGCAGGAGTCCGCGCGAGCACACCGAAAGCTGCTATGCATCAGGCCCCGGGATACTACACGGCTATTACGCGTCGCGCCGCCCCACCCGCGTGACGTCCACTGCAACGCTCGCTGTTGAGAGGATCAGTCGCGCACGAGCACGCCCTGACAGCTTCATGAAGGTCAGGTAGCCGACGGCCACTATCACCTTTGCTCGTGCATCGGCACGGGCAACTTCGGCGCCGCAGGGCGCGGCCTGCGGGATCGCACCTGAGCGATCGTGGAGCACTCGGGAGTCTCCGCGGAATCTGGAAAGAAGCTTCCACGAAAGGAGCAGCACGACCATGCATGCGCCCCCCCAACAAGCCGGTAGCACCGGTCCGGGCGAGGTGGTCATCGCCGCCGATGGCACGGGGCAGTACACCTCGCTAAAGGAAGCGGTCCAGCGAGTCGCTGCGGGCACCCGGATCCGGGTGCGTCCCGGCATTTACCGCGAAGGGATTGTCATAGATAAGTCACTGGAGATCATCGGTGACGGGGCGCGTGAGGAGACCGTGATCGAGGCGAGCGGCTCTGACTGCATCCGGATGGAAGCAGAGCGGGCGGTAGTGAAAGGGCTGACGCTCTGCTGCCGTGCCGGAGAGGCAGGGCTGGAGTTCTTCGGTGTCGATGCCAAAAAGGGACATCTCGTCATCGAGGAGTGCGACATCACTTCTGACTCATTGGCGTGCGTGGCCGTCCACGGGGCCAATACAGTGGCGACCGTCCGCAACTGCCGGATACACGATGGTAAGAGAAGCGGCGTCTGGGTGTATTGGAGAGGCCGGGGCACCTTCGAAGGGTGCGATATCTTCGCCAATGCCCGCGCGGGGGTGGGTGCGGGTAAAGGCGGCACACCCGAGATCCGCAACTGCCGCATCAACCGCAATGGGTCCGCAGCGGTGTGGGTCCAGCCAGGCGGGGAAGTGACGGTAGAAGGATGTGACCTCAGTAACAACAAGCGAGGAGCCTGGAAGATTTCCGGTGGAATGTTGAGCTTCCTTTACGGACGCAAAATCGTCAGCCGCAACAACCGCGAGTGACATTCAATTGGCCGTTGCCTAGCCTGCCGTTACGAAGCCCTTCTTCGGCCACGCCTGCCAGCCAGCGTGGCACGCCGCACCACTCTTTTGCTTACGGCCGCGGGTTGACGTCTCCGCCCGCCTCGGCTACAATGCCAGGATAGCGCCGGCCAAAACGCCGGCCGGTGCACCCCTCGATTTCAAGGAGAGACCATGATCCGCATCATCACGGATGGCGCATGCAGCGGCAACCCCGGGCCGGGAGGCTGGGCGGCGATCATCATCCGCGACGGCGAGGTGGAGGAACTGGGCGGCTACGAGCCGCAGACGACAAACAACCGCATGGAGATGCGCGCGGCAATCGAGGGCCTGCGGCGCGTGCCCGCCGATGCGCCCGTCCACATCGTCAGCGACAGCTCCTACCTGATCAAGGGGATGACGCAGTGGCTCCGCGCGTGGAAGGCGCGCGGTTGGGTCACCGCGGCCGGCACCCCGGTCCTCAACCAAGACCTGTGGGAGGAGCTCGACCGCCTGGCAGGCACGCGCGTCACCTGGGAGCTGGTGAAGGGTCACGCGGGCCATCCGGAGAACGAGCGTGCGGACGCCATCGCCCAGGCCTACTCGCAAAGGAGAACGCCCCCGCCGCGCGGCGCCCGGCCCGCGGCCACGCCAGATCCCGTCGAGGCACGCCCCCGGCGCGCCTCTCGCCCCGCCCCGGCGGAGCCTGTCTCGGCTGCGTCGCTGCCACCGCATCCCGGGGGAGTCACCTATCTCAGCCTGGCCGGCGGGCAGCTGCGCCGGCATGCCACCTGGGAGGAGTGCCGTCAGGTGGTTCATGGCGCCAGTGGAGCGCGCTTCAAGAAGTGCAAATCGGCCGATGAGGAAGCTGCCACTCTGCGCTCGTGGCGCGTGACGCTACGCCCCTGAGCCGCTAGATGCCCCCTTCCCCGCGCCGGACCCGCGTTACTTTCGCTTCAGCGTGATTCGGGTAGGCACGCAGGCATCCACGCGAACACCCTGGATCACAAGCGTGTCTCCCTGTCTTCGGGAGCGGTAGCCTACCGGCACGCCCGCGGGCGCGGGGCGCACCTTCACGTCGGTCCTGTACGAGGGGCGGTTTCGAATCGAGCGGTTGAGTTGCGCGCGCTTCAACCAATCGTAGGTGGGCCGCGGCGTCACGCCATCGCGGCGCACAATCCCGAATCCGTAGTCATCGATGGTCCTCCCCTTGGGGAGATGCTTCCGGGCAAACTCCGGATCCGCCAGCTGGTCGCGCATCGCCTCGTTGCCGGCCTCAAACTGGTAGGGGAGCACTTTGGCGTAGAGCCCCGTCTCAAACGCGGCGTGAATGGCGCCTTCCCACTGTCCCTGGTGCATGCGGTCCAGTGCATCCCCAATCTCGTCCGGGCTCCCTTTCGGCATCCCCCACGCCGCAACCAGGTTTCCCGCGTCGATCCCCATCTCCGTCAGCCAGAACGGACGCTCGGCGTCGCCATATTCAACCATGATGTCGCGCAGCGCGGCGCCGCGCGTGACCACTCCCCACTCTACCGGCACCCCATACGCGTGCAGGTTCATGATGTCGAAGTAGTCGCGCCCGCCTCCCTCGTAAATGCCGCGCGGGAACTCCTGCCAGTCGGTCATGCCGCCGACCAGGACCAGCGCTTTCGGATTGGCGCGCTTGATCGCCGGGTAGGCGAGCTTGAGCATTCGCGCGTAGTGCTTGCCACGCTCGCGCATCGGCACCGAAGGATTGACGCCCGCACCAAAGAGGTCGGTGAACCCGGAATCCATCTCGTTCCACAGCTCCCAGAAGCAGACGCCCGGATAGCGGCTGGCCATGTCGCCCATGAAGCGGGCGAAGCGCCGGTAGCTCTCCTCGCGCGTTGCCCACCCCACGCCCGGTGGATTGCCATGCACCACCACGAGCAGCTCCACTCCGTGCTTTTTGGCCCGGGCAACCAGCTCGTCCCAGTGGCGGAGATACTTCGCGTCATACACGCCGGGCGTCTCCGTCTTCTCCATCTCCTGCCAGTAGAGCGTGATCCGAACCAGGCGGATCCCCAGCGCCCGGACCAGATCGAGCTGCTTGTCGGTCATCCCGTGCATGCCAATGCCCAGCTCCGGACGGTTGTCATATACCCACAGCTCGTCGGGCGACCGCTGCCATACTCGGTAGTCCGGCTGCTGGCGCACCAGCTTCTGCCGCAGCTCCTGATACCGCCGCTCCTCCGCGCGCCAGCCAGCCTCACTCGCAAGCGCGCTTGCCAGCAGGAGGCGCGCGCATCCCGGACCCTCCGAGAGCGTACCGACGAGGCGCCCGAAACGCGCCCTCGCGCCATTCCCGGCCAGAATGGGAACCGCGACCGCTATCAGCAGGAGAAGTATCACGCGTCGCATCGGCGAAACCTCCGAATAAGGACGAGGCAGGGCCCGCGCCAGCCGACCAGGGCAGCCTGCCCTATGCCTAGCGGCATAGAATCCGTGCGATTGTTCGGCTACAGGCTCATCATATCGCGCGCGCCCGCAGGGTGTCAAGCGATGCGCCGCATGCGTCGCGCGGAAGTGGATGTCGAAGGCGCGACGGTGACCGGTGCAGAAAGAATGAACACAGGTGGCAGGCGAAGGTCCAGCCGGGCGAACAGTAACCGCTCGCCCCTGTGGCCGTGCCGGGATAGGTGTCCCCCCACCTGGTCCGGATGCTGAACAAGCACCCGGAAGCCTGCGCCTCAAGAGAAGCAGCGTGTGAGAGGAGCACCTTCGTGAAACGTTACCGATTGAACCAGTTGCCTGACGTAACCGAGGGCCACTTCCTGAAGGGGATTATCCCTGGCGAATACCTCTGCAAGGGCGGGCTCTCCTTCAAGAAGCCCAACGCGCGCACCCACACCAACGACGGCCCGGGCGGCAAGGATTGGCACGTCCACGAGGACGACTGCGAAGTCTTCATCCTCTTGCAGGGCAAAGCGATCATGGAAGTCAATGGCGAGCGCATCCCGATGGTCACCGGCGATGTCTTCGTGATCGAGCCGGGCGAGGACCACCACCTCATCTCGGACGCCGAGGATCCCTGCGTCAACCTCTGGCTCCATGCGGGCCCCAACCGGCACCCGGATCAGCTCTGAGTGGTCCCCCGGTCTCGGACTCCCCATCGCATAGGGTCGGGGGCACTCGCGCCAGGGGGCCCGCGCCCTATGCTGAGAGGCCGGCGCCGCAGCGGCGCGCGGGGATCAATCCCCGCGCTGCTTGTGAGCGAAGCCCTGCCGGGCTGGCGGTCTTTACGTTCTCGGGCGATCCTCGCAGGCGTGGGCCGGGAGGGAGAGCCCGAAGGGCTTTGCCAGGAAGCAGCGCGGAGCTTCAGCTCCGCCCCTGCGTGTGCAACAACCCCGCGACCCTATCCCTCTCCCAGGAAGCAGCACCCCTGCTCCAGCAGGAGCCGGCGCAGCAGTGGGGCGGGCAGCTCTCGGGGCGCATATCCCTCGCGGACGCAAAGGGCAGCGGCAGCCCCTGCCGCCTGTCCAAACTGCATGCAGTTCACCATAACGCGGATCGCGCCGTGGGCCTCGTGCGTCGCTGAGATGCACCGGCCGGCGACCAGCAGATTCTCCACCTTCCGGGGCACCAGAACGCCGTAGGGCACCTGGTAGCAAGGGGTCTTCTGCACCTGGCCATCGGGTGTCCAGGTGCCTTCGCGGCGCGATCCGTCCGGAAGCACCTCTCGCCACCTGCCGTCGAGATGCTTGAAGACGATTCCCCGCCCTCGTGGGTTGTGGATATCCACCGGGTAGGTCCCTTGCGCGATGGCGTCCGGGAAGCGCACGCCCTCCAGCAGCTCCTGCTCCTGCAACAGGTGCTCGCCCAAGATGCGCCGTGTCTCCCGGATCCCGATCTGCGCCGGCAGCCCCGCCAGGTATGCCTTCTCGAACCCAGGCACCTCCTCGCGCAGGCGCTTCAGGACCCACTCCATCTGCTGGCGCCCCTCCATCTCGGCGCGCGTGAAGCTCCAGACGTCCGTGGCATCCACCTCCGTCACGCGCGCGCCGGCCACCAGCAGCTCGTCGTCGCGGAAGAGGCTCTCCGTCGTCCAGAGGAAGCAGGGGTACTCCTGGCCATTGTAATCCATCGGCCGGTTCAGCGCGCGCATCACGGCACCCGTCTTGAACCCCTCCTCGTTCGCGCGCCTGCGGTCCACGCCACCGATGCGGAAGCATAGCCCGGGCGGCTGCATCAGCCCTTGGGCATCACCCTTCTCGAAAGGAGCGCCCGCCAGCGCAGCCACGTCACCATCCCCCGTCGCATCCACGACGACGCGAGCCCGCACGGCCTGCCGCCCCGACTTGCTCTGCATCAGGACGGCCGCAACTCGGGGCCCGTCCATCACCACACCCGCAGCCCAGGCATGCAGCAGCGGAACGACCCCCGCGTCGCGCACCAATTCGTCAAAGACGAGCTTGGCATACTCGGTATCCACGACGAAGTAGCCTCGGCCATCCGACCGGCTGTTGCGCGCGGCCCCTCGCCGCTCGAGGCGCTCCACCAGCTCCTGCACGAGCCCGCCGATCACCTGCGTCTCCCCATCGGTGGAGTAGAGCGAATGCCAAATGGTGACGCCGCCGGCCGTGGTCATGCCGCCGAAGAAGCCGTGCCGCTCCACGAGCAGCACGCGGGCGCCAGCACGCGCTGCTGCCACGGCGGCACACACCCCCGCGGGGCCACCGCCACACACCAAGAGATCCACCTCACACAGGACCGGTACCTTCTCGGCAGGCACCATCACGGAACCGCTATCGCTCATCGCAAGGACTCCCTCCACGCCATGCCGTTACGGAAGCCGGCCCGACGCGCCGGCCCCTGGTTAGGGGAATCTTCGCCGGGATCCGCGCGCCCTCCCGCTAGATGTTGATCCGGTTGCGGGAATGTCGCGCGCCGCTCTGGCAGAACCTGGGGCACCGCGCTGGGATTGTCCCCAGGATCCCCTGCCGCGGGCGCTAGGCGCGCGGGTGTGCCTTGCGATACACCTCATGCAGGCGCTGGGTGGAGACGTGGGTATAGATCTGGGTGGTGGCGATGCGCGCGTGGCCCAACAACTCCTGGATCACGCGCAGGTCGGCGCCGCCATCGAGGAGATGGGTGGCGAAGGAGTGGCGGAGCGTGTGCGGGGTGATCTTCTTCTGGATGCCGGCCTGGAGGCATACTTCTTGATCACCTTCCAGAAGCCGGAACGGCTGAAAGCCTGCCCGCGATCCGTGAGGAACAGCTCCTCCGCGCCCGTGCGCGCCGCCCAACGCGGGCGCACCTGCTCCAGATAGAGATGGAGGCACTCCGCGGCGGTTCGCCCGATGGTGACCAGGCGCTCTTTAGAGCCCTTCCCGAAGCAGCGCAGCCATCCCGCTCCCAGGTCCAGATCGGCCAGTCGAACGGTGAGGATCTCGGAGATGCGCATTCCTGTCGAGTAGAGCGTCTCCAGCATCGCGCGGTCGCGCACGCCGTTGGGGGTGTGCATATCAGGCGCGTTCAGGAGGGCATCGACCTCGGCAGTGCTGAGCGTTCCTGGGATACGGCGCGCGATGTGGGGCTGGGTCGCAGTCGCCGCCGGGCTGCCCTGAACATGACCTTCCCGACAGAGAAACTTGTAGAAGGTGCGCAGCGCGGCAAGCTTGCGGCTGACACTCGTCGGCGCCAGATTCTTCCGCTTCAGGTGGGTGAGAAAGCGGTCTATCTCATCCTGGGTGACGGCGGCGGGATCATCAAGACCCGCGCTGGCAGCAAACTCGCAGAACTGGTGCAGGTCGCGCCGATAGGCATCGACGGTATTCGCGGAGAGCCCGCGCTCGATGGAAAGATGAAGCAGGAAATCGGCGACGCGGCGCGCGAGCGCGGTATTGGCGGTGGGGCGATCCTGTGGTTCCGGGTGGCGGCGCATCCTCGCGATCCTCTCTCACAGTGTGTGGTTCGCTGGCGCCGGGCGTGGTCCTGCCGTAGGAGTGTGGAGCGAGGGTGCAGAGCGACACGGCGCCATCCGCACGGGGCGGATTGGCGCCGGTCTAACGAATGGGGTTTGGATCCGTGCAAACTAGGCAGCTGCGGCCTGAGCGCCCGGAAGCGTGGCATGCTGGCGCGCCAGCCCCACCATCTCGGTGAAGGCGCTGGCATCGGTCACCGCCAGGTCGGCAAGGATCTTGCGGTCCACTTCAACCCCGGCCTTCGTCAAGCCCTCGATAAAGCGGTTGTACGTGATGCCGTTCAACTTGCACGCGGCGCTGATGCGAGTGATCCAAAGCCGTCGGAGATCCCGCTTGCGCTGCCGCCGGTCGCGGTAGGCATACTGCCCAGCATGCATCACGGCCTCATGGGCCTGGCGGAACAGCCGATGCTTGGCTCCCCGGTAACCCTTTGCCAGCTTCAAGACCTGATTATGGCGTTTGCGGGTCATAACCCCGCGCTTCACTCGTGCCATCGTTACCTCTCCAAATGGTCAAGAGCCTGTCTGGAATACCCCTCGGCATCGACCCGAAGCCCGCCCGAGGACAACCACAATGGACAGGTTCTAAGCGTACGGCAGATTGCGCCGAATCTCTTTAGCAAATCCGCCAGTTACCTCGGCTTCCTGGCCGAGGCGGCGGCGCTGTCCGGGCGACTTGTGAAGCATCAGGTGTCCCTTGAACGCCTTGCGGCGCATGATCTTGCCCGAACCGGTCACCTGGAAGCGCTTCGCCACCCCTTTGCGCGTCTTCAACTTGGGCATGGCCATCCCCTTCTCATAGACACGAACTGTCCCGTCGGCCGGTCTCACAGCACCTGCAGACCCCCCGCGGAACAGTCCGATTACCCTAAATCTACATGCAGCAACTCACGCTCGCGGCTGTGCTTGCGCTGGCTGGGGCTGCGCCGCCCCTCCTTGCGGCTGCTGCCTGGGACTGAGGATCAACGTCATCATTCGCCCCTCGAAGGCAGGCGGCCTCTCTACGGCGGCGATCTCCGCGCACTGTTGCACGACCTGCTCAAGCAAGCGCTTGCCGAATTCGGGGTGCGTGATCGACCTCCCACGGAACATCACCGAGATCTTGACTTTATCGCCTTCCTTCAAGAACTTCTGGATGCTCCGCAGTTTGAACTGAAAGTCGTGATCATCGATCTGCGGCTCCATGCGCACCGTCTTCAGCTCGGACGCCCGTGCCTTCTTCCGCGCCTCGCTCTCCCGCTTGCTCTGCTCATACTTGAACTTGCCATAGTCCATGATCTTGCAGACAGGCGGTACGGCATGCGGAGCCACCTCAATCAGATCCAGGCCCTTATCGCGCGCCAGCTCTAGAGCGTAGCGAAGGGCGACGATGCCCCTCTGCTCCCCCTCTTCGTCGATCAGGCGCACCTCACGGGCGCGGATCCGATGGTTTACCCGTAGTTCTCTGTCTCTGTCGATGCCCAGTCCCTCCCTAATCGCGGTGATCGCTCTCGAGTTCTCTTCTCCTGCGGGCGTACGGATCGCTCAGACGGCCGACCGCTCTCGCCTGCGCTATAGATACGCGGAGTATACCACAGGGACGGGGGCTTGTCAACGTGTGCCGCGCCTGAATTCGTGGTTTTTTACCAAGGCATTCCATGCACACCCGCCATAGACAGACATTGTTCAGGATGCCCTCGGGGGCGAAAGGGTTCCCGCCCCTCCGCCAGATCCCCCACAACTTCTACAGGTAATCGGCGCTGGAACGCCGAAGTAGGCCACCGGCTGGAGCACGAGCCGATGCGGAACTTCGGGCCAATCGCGCGGGCGCATCCAGACCCCGCGCTCGGGCCCGGTGGCGTCTCGGCGTCACAGAGATGGAAGACGGAAATGAAGATGGACCGATTTGCGCAGGAGAATCCGAACCTCTCCCCTGGCCGCCCGACCGCCCTGCCCCATCGCCGGAGCTGGGGCCTGTTGTGGGCGATTCTGGTTGCGGCACTGCTCGCATGGCGCCCGGCACAGGGCGCGCCCGCGATCTACGCGCCCTACCTGACGGATACCCCGCCACGCATCCTGGAAGTGCTGGAGAAGAAGACGGAGGAAGGCGTGGAGATCACCCGCCTGAAGTTCCTCAACCGGGAGTTGCCCGATGGGGAGAAGGTGATCATCTACGGCATCCTGGCACGCCCCGCGACGCCCGGCCGGTATCCGGGGGTTCTGGTCTGCCATGGCGGCGGCGGCTACGCCGACGGCGTCGCGCCCGCGGTGAAGGCCTGGGCCAAGAGGGGCTACGTCTCCTTCTGCCAGGACCAGCCGGGCATCTGCAACATGCGCCAGGCCTCATCCTCGGGGCCGTGGTCGGCGAAAAAGTGGGGCCTCTTCACCGTGGAGCCGGATCCCACGTGCAACATCCTGTTTGATGGCGTGGTCGCGGCGCTCAACGGCCTGGCGCTCCTGCGCTCGCAGCCGGACGTGGATCGGTCGCGCATCGGCGTCACCGGTGGGAGCTGGGGCGGCTACATGACCACCATGGTCAGCGGCCTGGCGGGCGACCGGGTGCGCGCCGCGTTCTCCATTTATGGTTGCGGTTTCTACGATGAGGGCTCGCACTGGAGCCACACGATCGGAGGGTTGCCAGAGGAGACGCGGAAGCGGTGGGTGGAGCACCTCGATGCCGGCCGGCAGGCGAAGGGGATTCGCGCAAACTACTTTGTCGCCGCCGCAGCCAACGACTGGTTCTTCTGGCCACACATCGTCATGCGCACGCTCAACGAGATCCCGGCGCCTAAGAACCTGGTTTTCTCGCCCAACGACAGCCACTGCATCCTGGTACCGGGCGGCACCTCCGGCCCTCCCGCGTTCGACCACCAGGGTCACCGCACCTACATGGAGATCCTCTGGATGGATTACCACCTGAAGGGGGCCGGCGAGCCGTTCCCCGTCTGCCAGCCCATCGGGGCGCCCCGCCGCAAGGGAGACGCCATCGAGGTGCGCTTCCAGGTGACCGGCCCCAAGCCGGTGCGAGAGGCGAGCGTTTGGGTAGCCCCAGCCGAGATGCCCTGGCGTCTGAAGTGGTGGCGCAAGGTGGAGGTTCAGCCCTCTGGTGACGGCCTCTACACGGCCCTACTCCCCGTCGAAGAGACAGAATATGGCCTGAATTGGTTCGGACTGGCAACCGACGAGCGCTACATCAGCACATCTACGCCGATGCAGGAGGTCCAGCCGGCAGCACTTGGCTTCAAGCCGGAAGAGCGGCGCGACGTCCGCTTCGCGGAGGACTTCGAGGGCCCGGAAGCGGCAAAGCGGTGGCGCCGGCAGTACTGGCCGGAGGAGAAGTATAAGAATGGTCGGGCGCTCGTCTGCGCGGAGGCCGCGCGCACGGGCAAGCGAGGCCTGAAGATCACCCAGCAGTTTGCTCTGCGCGGCGATGGCATTCGCGGCGTCGCGCTGCGCGCGAGTGGCACGCGCGGGCTCGCCTTCTGGGTGCGCTCGCCCGGCGGCACCGGCTTCGATGTCCAGCTCATGGGCGAGATGCCGGACGGCAAGCGGATCTACTGGCAATCGAGCCAGCCCGACCCCGGCAAGGAGTGGAAGCGGATTGAGATCCCCTGGAGCGAGTTCAAGCTCGTGGACGAAGAAACCGCCCCGTTCGAGCCGCTCTCGCCCGGCCTGGGTCAGATCCGCTTCGTCACTCCCGAGAACGCCGAGATCCACATCGACGACCTGGAGGCGATCCGGTAGCTCAGCCTCCGAAGAAGATATGGTAGGAGCGGCTCGCCTCCGGTGAGATCAGCATGCTGAGAAGCGGCCACAAGATCCCGGCGAGGGTGAAGTGGCCGATGATCAGCCCGAGGAAGAACGGGATGCCGCGCCGGTAGAGCTTGAGACCGCCTGCCTTCAGGATGATCAGCTTCGCCAGCCAGGCCACGAAGAGTGGGAAGAAGCAGGTTGTGTGGTCGCCGTAGGCCGTGGCCAACAGAAAGCCGAGCGGGTGGAGCGGGAAGCCTGGCACCCGCGCCCGCACGGCGGCCAGCGCCGTGGCGATCCCAAAGCCACTGGCGTTAGCGGTAATGCGCGTCCAATCGCGTAGCGGCGGCGCCGTGATCCGGCTGGCCATCTGCTGGTACTCTTGGCGGGCAACTGTCGCCCGGTACTCCCCCATCCCACCGGAGGCAGCGTTGCTCCCGATCTGGTAGTAGCCATCCAGGTGCGCCCAGACCGCCGCGCCAAGGCCAATGGCAAAGGCAACCCCCAGAGCTACCGCGAGCTTTCGCCGGCCGATCCGCTCCTGGTCATTCAGCTTGAGGCTGTCAATCTGGTAGGCCGCCAGCGTCTCGGTCATGTGGTGGCGCGCCAGCCACGCCAGGCTAGAGAAGATCACCATGCTCCGCACGCCCCCCACGCCAGTGATGCCGGGCACCGAGAGCGCGTTCAACACCATCTCCTTGGGCAGCCCATAGGGGTAGATGAACTCCAGCGGCACGCCTGTCTCGGCGCGAATCCGCGCGTAGACCAGGACGAAACAGCCCAGCACCAGGAAATAGGGGATCGCGACCTCCAGGGCCAGGCCGGCGGCCACCGCCCACCCGACGACCACCACGCTGCAGACGCCCAACCCGACCCAGGCAACGCGCTCCTCTCCAGCGTGCATCCAGGCTCGCCGCCACATCGCCCCCAGGTGCCGCCGGGCACCCCAGATGAGCATCAGCCCGCAGGCCAGGTAGGCGCCGGCGCACTGATCCTGGATGAAGGGATAGCCTGGCTTGTCATATCCAGCAGCCGTGCCCGCCACGGCAAACGCCTTCTCTGCCAGGTAGAGAAACCACGCCGAGAAGCTGATCTCTAGCGGCACGAAATAGCCGAAGCCAATCGTCTCCAGCATGTAGAAGAGGGTGATACTCCGCAGCGGAGTCCAGGGCCGGTTAGGGAAGTGGGGCGCGAGCGAGTAGGAGAACTTCGGCGCCGGCACCGTCGGAATGAGCGCGTGCGCGATGTTGAGCGCGTTGAAGAGGATCGCGATGCTGATCCCTGCCCACAGAATCGGGCTACGCAGCAGCGGCTTCCCATCTCCCGTAAAGCGCGAGCCCCCCTCCGAGGCCAGCGAGAGCGGCAGGTAGAGAAGCGGAAAGGTGAGACGCTCCGACTGCAACCACTGCCGGCGCATCAGCAACATGAGACAGAACGCGCCCCCGAAGAGCGCGAGCATGAAGGGAATCCAGCGTAGGAGCACGGGGAGCCACACGCCCCACGGCACCTGGCCGTCGCGCGAGCCCTCGAAGTAGGCTCGTGCCGCCTCGGCATCGCGCGGCGCGTACCACTCCGGCAACTCCCCAGGATAGGGCGCCAGATTCGCATCCGACTGGCTCCAGTACTGCAGCGCCACCAGGTGGGGCAGGAATGCGCGTACGCCATATGCGCCCGAAAGCCACACCCCGATGGTCAGCATCATGTAGACGAGCAACGCCTGCGACCGACTGGGGCACAGGCGCGGGTGGATCCGCCGCAGGAGCGGGCGTGCTCCCAGGAAGAGAAGCAGCCCCGCGAAGGCCAGCACCGGAGGTACCCCGGAGCTCACGTAGCGCCCGGTGATAATCTCCGTGTGCCGCACCAACAGGCCGATCAAGACGAGGATCACGGCGCCAGCGATGATAGATACGAGGGCGCCCTTCCATGTCAGTGACTGTGACTGCGATTCTCCAGCGGAAGCCCCAAGACTGTTGGGGGAGTGCTTCTCGTGATCTGGCATAACCGTGGCTACTTTCCAATTGTTGTGGAGTGTTGACCGGTTCGTCATCTCCCGCCCGGGATCCTGCGGGATGAGAAGGCTCGCGCTAGTGCCGCAAATACCCGGGTGTTGCTGCACTCGATCCCCTGGCAGGATGCCAGGCCGACACAGTCGTATCTACTCTGCAAATCGCGCGCGCGAGGAGCCCCCGGCGAGCCGGCGGCCTCTCGCCGGTCGAAACAGGGGGAAGCGATGAATCTGCCGGATATCTGGGGCCCGGGCCAACTCCTCGCCTTCTCGGGAATAGACGGACATACCGACTGGGCAAAGCCGTTTGTGCTGCATACCGGGGCGCGCCCTGGAGGTCTGCTGGTCCGCCTGCCCGCGACCATCGCAGTCGGCTTCGAGGGAATGCCCCCGCTCCGCTTCCAGGCGATCCTGGGCGACGCGATCACCGCTGAGTCGCCCGGTGGAGCCTACCGCGCCGTCTTCCTCGACCATCACACCCTCGCCGGAGAGCTGCCCGAGGGCACGCGGATGACCGTGGACGGACGTTCGGCCGGCGAGGATGCGCTGAGCGTGGATGCCGGCCCGATGAAGCTCGTCGCCGCCACGCGAGGCCGGCGCTGGGCGCTGCTCCTATCCGATGCCAGCGCCACGGATGTCGCGGAGCGCCTGACGCAAGCACTCGGCGCGGATCTGACGCCAGTGTTTGAGCAGCGAGAGGCGTTCGTGCGCCGGGTTCGGATCCCCGAGGGGCTCTCGCCCGAGCGCGAGCGGCTCTTGCGCAAGGCGGTCTCGGTGATGAAGGTGAACACCGAAGCCCCCTGCGGCGTGATCCGCCGACGGTGGACAACGCCCGACCGCTGGCCGCACCGGCACATGTGGCTGTGGGATTCCGCCTTCCACTCGATGGGCATCGCCTATGTGGACATGGATCTGGCGAAAGACGCCGTTCTGGCGATGCTGGAGCAGGTGCACGAAGATGGCTTGCTCCCCCATATGGTGCCGGCGGGAGGTACTCCGTCTACCATTACCCAGCCGCCCGTTCTCGCCTGGGCCACTCTGCGCATCCTCCGCCTCTCCGGAGACGTGGAGTGGGCCGCCGAGTGCCTGCCCTACCTGCATCGCTATCTGGAGTGGATGCGCCTGAACCGCGACAAGAACGGGAATGGGATCCCCGAATGGCACATCGCGGGCGACCCGCTCTGCCGATCCGGCGAATCGGGCCTGGATAACTCGCCCCGGTTTGACCGCGCCGTGCTCCTCGATGCCGTGGATTTTGCCAGCTTCCTGAGCCACGACTTGGAATGCCTGGGCGAGATCGCCGCACGAGTGGGGAACCAGGCGTTGCAGGCGGAGTGCGAAGCACACGCCCGCCGCATCGCCGAGGCGGTCAATGCGCTCCTCTGGTCGGATGACGAGGGCTTCTACCTCGACCGCGACTTCGAGGGCCGCCTGAGCGAGGTGAAGGCGGTCACCGGCTTCCTGCCGCTCCTGGCGGGTATCCCGAACGCGGGGCAGGCCGAGGCGCTGTGCCAGCACCTGAGCAACCCGCGCACCTTCGGGGCGCCACTCCCGGTGCCCTCCGTCTCTCTCGATTCCGGCAGCTACTGCAAGGATATGTGGCGCGGGCCTACCTGGATGAACCTGAACTACGCGATCCTCTGCGGGCTGCTCCGCGCCGGCTTCCACGAGGAGGCCGCTCAGTTGCGCGAGCGGTCACTCGCGGCGATTCAGCGGATCTACGAGACGGATGGCTGCCTCTATGAGTACTACGACTCGCTCGACGTGACGCACCCCAGCCGACTCGACCGCAAGCAGCGCCTGATAAGCGGGAAGGGGATCGCCCCGATCAGCGACTACCACTGGACGGCGGCGCTGACCGCGGCGATGATCTTCGAGGGATAGACCGCGGGCACGAATGGAGCCCCGCCGCGGGCGTGACCCAGGGGCCTTTAGAAGCGCATGTTGAGGGATGCGCGGGCGCGCACTTCGTCTTCCTCCGTGCGGTTCTCGTCCAAGCGCTCCAGCAACTCGCTCTCCAGCGAGAGATCCAGCGCGTTGGCAACCCGGCGTGAGTAGCCAATCCCGTAGTGGACCGTCGTGAGCGCCGTGGCACCCGTCTCCTCCGCCACCTTGTAGGTAGTGAAAAGGCGGTCATACGCCGATAGGTTCAGTGTCATGCCCAGCCGCAGCTCCTCGGCCAATGGGCGGGCCGATCCATCGTAGCGCTGTGCCAGATCGCCGGTGAAGGTGAGCCAGCCCAGCTCGGAGCGCAGGCCCATCGTGCGCCGCCGCTCCTGGAGCACCACTCCCTGCTCTTCGGGGTTCTGGATGAGACCGCCGGTCAACTGGAGGAACTTCACAGGGGCCAGCCGGATGCGGAGACTGCGCGTGAATGGACCGCGCTGGTCGCGCTCCTCGCGCTCCTTGTAAGTGCCAGACATCTCGATGCCCTGGAGCGGCTTCATGGTGGCATCCACCGCCCGCACCAGGCCAAGCATGTTCCCTGTGCCGTCCGTTTGCTCCTGAAGGCGGCCTGCCAACAGGATGCCTGCCGGCGCGCGCACCTCAATCTGCGCGTGCTTCTGGAGCTGGACCTGCTCACCGGTCTGCAATTGGCGCACACCGCCGCCGATCTTCACGCCCCCGAGCGGAGTTGCTTCCACTCGGGCGCCCTGGATCTCCTCGGCGGCCAGGCCAGGGCGCTCGTGCTCCAAATACTCGCCCTCGAACTTGATCTTGCCCCCGGAGATCCCGGCGCTCAGGGCCACCTGCGTCTGTATGGCCGGCTCCTGATCCTCGGCACGCGTCTCCAGCCGCTGCGCGACCACGCGGGTGCTGTTCGTCACGCGCGCGTCCAGCTTCATGCCCGTCGTCTGGGTCGTCTGCTCCTCGCTGCCGCTGCCATCGACCATCACCTCGTGGTGCACCTGGGCGGTGCCCATCTTCCCGATCCGCTGGTCTAGCTGCACGCGCTCGGTGATCTTTGTGCTCTCCGAATCGCCGGGCGCGCTCACTTCCTCCTCCTGGCGGCGCAGCGTCAGACGAGAGAGAGGAGTGATATCGGCGGTCAACGCATTGGAGAGAAGGGTTTTCACGCGCGCCGTCTGGCCATCGGCGGCCTCTTCGGTGCGCTGGTACGCCGTTTGCGCGGAGAGGCGGCTCGTGAGCGCGTAGGTGCCGGAGAGATCGAGCTTCTCGATACCCTGCTGCCACCGGTAATCCTTGGCGCCGGCAAATGCTTCCCCCGTGCGCAGATAGCTCGCGCGGGCCTTGGCGCGCTTGGTCTCCGTCTCGGCAGCGATCTGCATGCCGGTGGCATCCCCCCCGGCGCCGCCCTGCGCGGAGTGCGGCGTGACGGCAATCAGCGAGCTCACCCGCGTGCGACTGCCGACGCGCGTATCCAGCCCCACGCCAATCGCGGTGAGGGGAGCCTGGCTGGAGTTGGTGGCCCGCCAGGCACCGACGAGCTTCACGGTCGAGTTGATGCCGGCTCCCATCTGAAGCTCAGCCAGGTTGAGCGAGAGCGGGCCACTGGCAACCTCCATCCCGGCGCCCGTGCCCCCCGGGTGGTAGGTGTACGCGACGCGCGCGATGTGATCCTTGGAGAGAGCCGTCGTGAAGGTGATCGTCCCTGCCGCGTAGTCCACATGGTAATCGGCAGGCAGGAGCTCGTAGGCGCCGTTCAGGCGCACCGAGACAGTGCCAGGGACGATGGGCCGCTGCGAGAGCTTGTAGGGACCTTTCCCCCCATTCCCCCAGATCAGGTCGGTCGCCTCGTGGCGCTGCACCTCGGAGACCTCACTATCGAACCGGGCAGTCAGCGACGCGCGTGCCGGAACCGAGGCCGTGACGGCCAGGCTCACAGCGGCCAGGCCCCATGCCCACTTCCCAAGCCGGCTCCGTACTCTATGCATCCGTTGCCGAAGCATCGCTCGTCAGGAGACTCCTCACCCCTCGCCACACCCCATGCTCACTTCTATTAGAGGGTGGATGCTTCCAGGAAGTTTCCATCGGGCAGGCGTGCGCGACCGCGCCTGGCCTTATCCATGGGGACAGGGGGATGATCGTTTCCGGGAGTCTCGGTTGGCCGGCGCCAGGGAGCGACCCGGCTTGCAGGCCGCGCCTGACCACGCTATGGGATCTCCAGCGGAGAAGCATCCCAGCGCCCGTCATCCCATCGAATCTGCCATCCCTCGCGCATCGCACCGTGACCCGTGTTCAGGACCGCGCTCCCATCCGGGAGGTCGCTCCGTTGGAGACGGTGAAGGTGCCCGCAGAGATGAATGCTCGGGCGGATGGCGGCGGAGGCCTGGCGGAAACAGCGTTGGCCCCCATGGCCGCCGCCAGGGGTCCGGTCGCCCCATCCGGCAGGGCAGGCATGGGTGACCAGAATATCGATCTCCTGCCCGGCAATGCGTGCGGCGAGGGCTTCCACTTCCTCATCGGTGACGTATGGGGGCAACTCGCGCCCGGCGAGCCATTCGTCGAGGACGAGCGTGGGCTTGCGACGCCTGGCTGCTTCCCACTGCCGGTTAAGCCGCGAGCCCAGCTTCGTCTTGGCCCAGATCCCGCTGATCCCCGCCACAGTGAGCCCGAGGGCACGGCGGGTCTCGCCCTGAGCCAGCAACACGGGCGTGCCATCCGCGTTTTTCAGTCTGGCAAGGAGAGGCCGGTCATCGTGGTTTCCATACACCGAGAGCACGTGGGCGCGCTCGAGAAGCAGCATGAACTCCTGTTCGCGCAACTGGCCCGGGTCGCCCCAATCGCCCGCGCAGAGGAGGAGTTGCGGGCGAATGCGGTCCAGGGCGGCCGGCAGCCAGGAGAGCTCGCCATGCAGATCGCTGACCGCCATGATTACCATCGCCATCCTCCATCCTGACGCATCCATTCGCCCGGCTCGCGAGGCAAGCGTGCGTGTGGCACTCGCCATTGCAAGCCACGAAAGCCCCTCGTCCCCCGCGGTTCCGGAAAGCCCGGCATCACTCCCGCACTTCCCGTGCCAGGGTTCTCCGTGTGAACACCTGGCCGCGATAGGCATCCCATCCACTCGCGCGAGCGGGGAATCTCACCCGGCAGCCCCATGAACGCGCGCGTGACACGCCGCGCTGGGGCAACCGCTCGCCGCCACCACATGGAAGGAACAGGCGCCGGCATCCGCGAACGAGGGTGCAACCGGGCTGGCGCCAAGGGCCAGTCGCCGAAGGGGGTTCTCAATGCGCAAGCGATACTCCTGTCTCCTTTGCTGGCTTCTTCTCGCGGTTTCGCTCGTGCCGGCACGCGCAAGCGAGCGCGCCGTGCTCCTCTGGCAGGATACACTGCCGGGAGGCGCTGATGTGGCATCGCTGGGGGCGGTGCTCCGTAACGCCGACATCCCGACCGAAGTCGTGAGCGGCAGGGATCTTTCCGCGCCAGGCCGCCTGGATATCAAGCGCGTATCGCTCCTGATTCTACCCTACGGATCGCGATACCCTGCGCCCGCGCGCGATGCCATCCTCGCCTACCTGCGCGGCGGCGGGGCGCTTCTGACGCTGGGCGGGCGTGCCTTCACGGAGCCACTTCAGCCCGCGGGGGATGGTTGGGCCACCGCCGAGGCGCTGCGCCAGCCACTGCCCGGGGATCCGCTGGTCGTGGCCGATTTCGAGCCGAACGGGGCAAGCCCCGAGGCGACCACCGCCTCCGACCGGTCCGACATGCCGGTCATCCGCACCGTGACGGAGAAGGGCGGGCACGTTCTGGAGGCCCACTCCCCCTCCCTCACCGGCTTCGAATATGTCTTGCTGCGCGTTCATCCGGCAAGAGCGGACCGGCCCATCCTGCGCTTCCGCGCGCGCGGCGATGGAGCGACGCCCTTCCTCTGCGTTGAGGCGGGCGAAGCGGATGGCTCCCGCTGGAAAGCGATCGTGCCCCTCACCAAGAAGTGGGAGACCTACCGCATCCATGCAACGGAGTTTGTGGCCTATGCGAGCCCGTCGCGCATGGGCGAGGGCGACTCGTTTCACCCGGAAGCCCTCCGCGAGCTGCGCTTCGGCTACACGCAAGCGATGGTGGGCACCGGCGCCCACCGCTTCTGGATCGATGATATCGTCTGGGAGCCAGGGGTTACCGTTGCTCGCGCGGGCAAAGCGCGCCCGCTGGTGCGCACGGCGGCATCGCCCGTGGAGGTCTTCTTCGGAAGTCACCTCACGGGTGGCACCGGTGTCATGCCCCTCTTCTCCCTGAGCACGCGCATCCCAGACGGCGCCCGGCTGGTGCCCGTGCATCCCCTCGCGCCGCCGGTGCCACAGAGGCCCGCGCGCGGCTGGACGGCCACCGGATGGGCCGACGATCTCTTTACGGCGTGGCTGGATAACCCTGGCGGCCGGCTCTCCGTAGCGCGCCAGTCCACCGGAAGGCGGGAGACACTGGTTGAGGCGCGCGCCGCCGGGGGTAAGGTGGTAGGACCCGCGTTCTCATTGATCGTGCAGACCCGCGGCGAGTTCGCGGGCGGCCGGTGGGCTTTCTCGGGCATCGAGTCGCCGGACCTCTACTCCGCGAGGGACGCCGCTTCTGGGGCGGCCTTGGTGCGCCTGGTGCACGCGCTCACATCCAGGCCGCTGCTGGGCGAGCTGCGGCCCGAGTTCTCCGCCGGCGAGACCGGCGCGACGTTGCAGATCGCTGCCGAGGTGGCAGGCATACCCGGGTCCGATTCTACCGCCACAGTACGCACCCGCGTTTTCTCCCTCGGTGAGGCAGCGCCACTCGCGGAAGCAACGGCGTCCGCTCAAGTGCCTGCGGGCAAGCGCGCCCTGGTCAAAGGCGTCACCGTGCCCCTGGCCCGGCTGAACCCCGGAGCCTACCGGCTGGAGGCCTCGATCCTCGTCGATGGCGAGGAGATCGATCGGGCGACCTGCACAGTCGACCTGGCGCAGACGCTGCGCATGCTCGCGGACGAGTTTTGCCAGCGCCAGCGGGAGAACGGCACCTACAGTGGCGTCGCCTTCAACGATGCCCGCGCGGCGCGCACGCTCCTGGCGATGCACGCGCTCACCGGCGACCGGCGCTACCTGGCGTCGGCGCGCCGCTGGGGCGAGGAGGTCCTGCGGCAGCAGCGCGAGGATGGCGGTTACCGCATGGGCTACGGGATCACCTCCGTAGGCGAGGAGTGCTACGTGGCCGACGGCGGCGAGATCGCTACCGGGATCATCCGCCTGGCGCTCGACCTACCCGCGCGCGAACGAGGGCGGTATCTGAAGTCGCTGGAACAGTATATCCGCTTCCGCGAGGAGTTCCGGTGCGAGGGTGGCGGCATCGGCGTCGGCTACTGCAAAACTGACTACGGCGTGCGTCCCCTGGTGCCCCTCAAGGAGATCCGGCGCATCTACGCGCCGGAGATCAACCTCTACACCATCGGATGCACGCTTGCAACCGCCGCGGCCCACGCCACGCTTTTCGGGGGTCTGGAGGAGCAGCAGCGTGCCGCCGGGGATGCGCGCTGGCTGATGGAGCGGCAGAAGAACACCATTCACGGCGCCTATGTAGAGAGCTTCATCTGGGCGCACGCGCTCCTGCCGGACAAGGCGCTGCGCGCCGAGATCGAGGCGTTTCTCCGCGAGCGGATGATCCAGCCGCTGTGCGGCCCAGACCGCCCCTGGTGGATCTGGGGGGCCGGCCGCTCGGCGCTCACCCTCGATGGCTTCATCTACGCGGCGAACACCTTCGCCCCGGAGCCGGCCGTCCAGGCGGAAGCCGCGCGTGCCATCTACGGCCTCTGCGCGGATAGCACGCCCTGGTCCTTGCACCGGCTGCGCGCCGAACCAAAGTGGAACCACCACGACTGGATCTACGCGAGCTACGCGGGAGTCAGCCTGGCCGATGCCCTGCGCCCAGGGATCACGCTGCCCCCAACTGGAAAGTGACCTGTGGAACGAGAGTACGACGTGGTGGTCGTGGGCGCCGGCGCAGCGGGGATCGGCGCCGCCGTGGGAGCCGCCCGGAATGGCGCGCGCACGCTCCTGGTGGAGTCGGAAAGCGCACCGGGCGGCGACCTGGTGACCGGCCTCCCCATTCTGGGGGCGTGTAACGCCCGTGGGGAATGGGTGGCAGGCGGGGTCCTTCGCGACCTCCTGGAGCGCGTGGACGCGCTGGGTGGCTATATCGGCCCCGTCTGTGACTGGCGGGCGGTGCATGGCGTGTGCGTGGACCCCGAGGCGCTGCGGCTAGTGCTCGCCGCCGCCCTCCGCGAGAGCGGGGTCCGCCTGCTCCTCTCCGCGATTGCCGCAGGCGTGGATGTTTCCGAGGGAACGATAACGGGCGTGCGCGTGGTGACGCGCTCCGGGCAACACGACGTGCGCGCCCGCTATCTGGTAGATGCCACGGGCGACGCCTCACTCTGCGCCCTTGCTGGAGCGCCCGTATGCGCGGGCGATGGGCAGGACCACTTCCAGCCGCTCAGCCTGGTGTTTCGCGTGGCAGGAGTCGACTTCGAGGCGCTCCTCAACTTTGCCGAGGAGAACCCGGGAGAGTTCCTGCTGGCAGAGAGCCCGGTGATGCCCACCGATCCGCGGGAGTGCGCCCGGCGCCTGCGCGAGCGTGGCTACCCCTACCTGGCGCTTTCCGCGTCGGGATCGCTCTTGGGCCGGCGCATTGGTGACGGCTCGCTCTTCCCCTGCACGGCGTTCTTTCTAACGCCCACCTCTCTCGCGAAGCGCGAGCTGTGCGTGAACGCGACGCGCCTGGCCGACGTGGACGCCACCGATCCCGAGCAGCGTTCCAAAGCCTATGGCTCTCTGGCCGCCCAGGCGGAGGCGGCGCTGCACTTCATGAAAGCTGAGCTGCCCGGATGCCGGGAGATCGTGCTCTCCGCGGTGGCCCACCGCGTCGGGGTGCGCGAGACGCGCCGCATCCACGGCGAGAAGACGCTCGGCACCGAGGCGGTGATCCACGGTCTGGACGCGCCCGACGGCATCGCTCGCGGGGCGCATCATGTGGATATCCACGGGAGCGGCACCCACCAGGTGCGGATCCCCGTTCGCGACGGGGGTTCCTACGCCATCCCCTTTGGCTGCCTGATCCCTCGCGGGCTCCGGAATCTCCTCGCCGCCGGGCGGTGCCTCTCGTCCACGCGAGAGGCCAACGGCTCCGCGCGCGTGATGGGGACCTGCCTGGCCACGGGCGAAGCCGCCGGCACCGCCGCGGCTCTCGCGGCAGCGCGAGGCCTGAAGGACATCCGCCAGATTCCCGTGGCGGATCTTCGAGACACACTCGCGGCTCAGGGAGCGATCCTCTGAGCCGCGAGCGAGCTTCGTGCCCTCAAAGCGAACCCGCATCCCGGCGCGCCTGCGGGCCCCCGGGTGCGAGAGCGAAGCCTAGTCCGTTGTAATCGTGATGTTGAGGAAGGTGCAGTAAGTGCCCGCGGTCTGCGGGATCATCCCCCGGATCTTGTTCGCCGCGTACCACTTCACGTGACCATCGACGAAGGCGACGTTGGCGCCATCGCTGTGCCGCGTGAGCCCATTGCCCATCCCGTTCATGCACTTTGTGTACGTGGGGGTGCTCGGGATCACGAAGGAGTTTTGCATATCCATGAACATCATCTGGTCCGATGGATACTGCACCGTCGCCTGGCTGCGCCCGCAGCAGCCGTCATAGTTGTAGCCGTAAGCGTCGGTAATGCGCGCTGCTTCCGAGCCGCTGGTGCAGGTCGTCGGCTGCGTGCTAGGACAGAAGAAGACCCGGGTGTTCTTGACATACGGCTGCAGGTGGTTCGCCCACCCGTAGTAGTCGTTGATTGCGTTCGGAGCCGCGTCCTGATGCGAATGGCCGAACAGGCACGTGCCCGGATATCGGCCCGAAAGGAAGCACTCGTCGTAATCCTGGACGTAGGCGAGCATCGCCGTGGCAACCTGCTTCAAATTGCTCTGGCAGTTCGCCTTGCGCGCATTCTCCCGGGCCCGAGCGAAAACCGGAAAGAGGATCGCTGCGAGGATGGCAACGATGGCGATAACGACCAGCAGCTCAATTAACGTGAACCCTCGACGGACGTTCATGGCGGACTCCTCTCTTGGGTGATTCCGTACGTGATTCCGTACGGGAGAGCACAACTCTTTATACTTTTCGCTATTATATCAGACGCGTCTGCAAGTGTCAACAGAGGTTTTCCCCCGTGTTCAAAGGCCGCCCCCCGCCCTACCCGGTGTGCCCGCACATCCCTATCCGCATCCGTTCACTTCATCCGTGGTATCGCTCGGCCTCTCCACCGGACTTCCCCAAGGCGGCGCCGGGTGGTATAATGAGTGCAGATAGATTCATACCATCTCATATCGCCGAGAGTGAGAGGATTCGGCGTTGGCAATGCCGGAGCCCGTTTTGTGGTGTACGGCCCGGCCCAAAGAAGTGAACTGGCGATTGCTAGAATGCACCTTTCTGATATTATACCCGTTTTGAGCGATTCGGTAGAGTTCCGCTCCCTGGCCGCCGCGGTCTCGGGAGGCGAGCGCGCCGTGTGGAGCGATGGCCTCGTAGCCCCGGCACGGGCATCCCTCCTCGCGGTGTTGCATGCGGCGGCGCCGGCGCGGCCCCTCCTCATCTTGACGCCCAGCACGGAGCGCGCAGATCAACTCGCGGAGGATCTCCTGGCCCTCGGCGTAGCATCCACGCGCGTCTACCCACTGGTCACCCCGCCGGCAGCCGATGGCCAGGGGGATGCCGCGGTGGCTCTCGATACCGGGGCGCTCCGCGAGCGCCTCCAGGTGCTGCAAGATCTGGCGGCCGAGGCACCCTCCGTGGTGGTCGCGCCAATCGCCGCGGCCCTGCAGCCGGTGCCCGATCCCACGAGCTTGCGCGAGAGCAGCCTCCTGCTTCGCCCGGGAGAGCGCGCGGATCTCGAAGAGCTGTCGCGCCGGCTGACGGCGATGGGCTACGAACGTGTCTCCCTGGTCGAAGAAGCCGGGCAGTTTGCCATCCGCGGTGGGATCCTGGACCTCTTCCCCCTGAACGACACGCATCCGGCGCGCGTTGACCTCTTCGGCGACGAGGTCGAATCCATCCGCTGTTTCGATCCGGCAACCCAGCGCTCGCTGCGCCCGTTGGAGCGCCTCCTCGTGCTGCCCGCGGCCACCCCTGCGGAGTCAGAGGGAGGCAACCTCTTCGATTTCGCGGGCGCGACCACGCTCCTGGTCGTCGAGGAACCGCGGCAGATGGAAGCACGCTGGGAGGAGTACGTCCGGGAACGGACTCCCTGCCCCGCGGAGGAGGCGGAGACTCTGGCCCGGCGCCAGTTGGCCGCCGCGGCCAGCCAGATTCGGCAGCACCAGACACTCTACCTCACCCTGGGAGCGCGCAATGTGCCCTGGGAACCATCCCCCAAGGCATTCCCGCTTGCCGCACACACCAGCGGCAACCTGGGAGGCCTGGCCGCCGCCGTGGAGGCAATCGAGGGGTGGCGCACCCAGGGATGGCGCGTCACCGTCGCCTCCGACCGCTCCGACCGTCTGGTGGAGCTGCTCGCCGAAAATCAGATTCCCGTGACCACGAGCCTCGCCGAGGCGAACGGCACCGCCCCGCCCGTCACCTGCCTTCAGGGGGCGCTCTCCGCGGGCTTCCTCCTCCCCTGGCTGAAGCTGGCCGTCCTCACCGACAGCGAGGTGCTTGGGGCACGCAAGATTCGCCGGCCGCGGCGCGTTGCGCGCCAGGGCCAGCGCATCACCTCGCTCTCGCAGCTGACAGAAGGCGACTACGTGGTGCACCTGCACCACGGGATCGGCCGCTATCGGGGCCTGGTCACGCAGAACGTGGATGGCGCCGCGAAGGATTACCTCCACCTGGAGTATGCTGACAACACTCGCCTCTATGTGCCGGTGGACCAGATTGACCGCGTCACCCGCTACATCGGCTCGGATGATCACCCGCCGCAGATCCACCGCATCGGGGGCACCGAATGGATGCAAACGAAGCGGCGCGCGCGCGCCAAAGTGCGCGAGATGGCCAAGGAGCTGGTGGAACTGTATGCCGCCCGGCAGGCGGCGCAGGGATACGCCTTCAGCCCAGACACTCCCTGGCAACGCGAGATGGAGGAGAGCTTCATCTACGAGGAGACGCCCGATCAGCTCACCGCCATTCGCGAGATGAAGGAGGGCATGGAGCGGCCCCAGCCGATGGACCGGCTCATCTGCGGCGATGTCGGCTATGGCAAGACTGAGGTGGCCATTCGCGGGGCTTTCAAGGCGGTGATGGATGGCAAGCAGGTCGCCGTCCTCGTGCCAACAACCGTGCTCGCACAGCAGCACTTCAACACCTTCACCGAGCGCCTGGCGGCCTTCCCCGTGCGCGTGGAGATGCTCTCGCGCTTCCGATCCCCACGCGATCAGGCGCGCGTGGTGAAGGGCCTCCGCGAGGGCACGGTCGATATTGTCATCGGCACGCACCGCCTCCTCTCGAAAGATGTGGCGTTTCGCGACCTTGGCCTCGTGATCGTCGATGAGGAGCAGCGCTTCGGAGTAGCGCACAAGGAGCGGCTGAAGCAGCTTCGCACCAGCGTGGATGTGCTTACCCTCACCGCCACGCCGATCCCGCGCACGCTGCACATGTCACTCTCGGGCATTCGCGATATGTCGACTATCAGCGACCCGCCCGAGGGGCGAACAGCGATCCGGACCTATTGTGTGGAGCGCAACGATGAGCTGATCCGCGATGCGATCCTCCGAGAGCTGGACCGCGATGGCCAGGTCTACTTCGTCCACAACCGCGTCGAGACGATTGAGGCGGTGGCTCAGCAGCTGCAGAACCTGGTTCCCCAGGCGCGCTTTGCCATTGGTCATGGGCAGATGCCGGAGGGGCGCCTTGAGAAGGTGATGCTCGATTTCTACGACCGCCGCTACGACGTGCTCGTCTGCACCACGATCATTGAAAGCGGGCTCGACATCCCCAACGTCAACACCATCTTGATCGATAACGCCCCCCATATGGGGCTCGCGCAGCTCTATCAGCTCCGCGGGCGCGTCGGCCGGTCGCCACGCCAGGCCTACTGCTACCTGCTCTTTGATCCAAAGCGTCTCCTCACCGAAACGGCGGAGAAGCGCCTGGATGCGATCCGCGAGTTCACCCAGTTGGGATCCGGCTTCCAGGTTGCACTGCGTGACCTGGAGATTCGCGGCGCCGGGAACCTCCTCGGGGCCGAGCAGCACGGCTTCATGCTCTCCGTTGGTTTCGAGCTCTACTGCCGGATGATTGAGGAGGCAGTGAAATCGTTGCGCGGCGAGGAGGTCACCGAGAGCTTTCTGCCCGCCGCGGATCTGCCCGTGGATGCACATCTGCCGGGTGGCTACGTTCCGGATGACCGGCAGCGCCTGGATATCTACAAGCGGATCGCCGCGGCGAGGACGCACGCCGATGTGCAGGCCATCGAGGAGGAGATCCAGGACCGCTTTGGCCCGCCACCGACGCCCGTGCGCAACCTGCTGGAGCTGATCCGCCTGCGCGTGGATGCCGCCGGTGTTGGCGTGGAGAGCATCGCCGCCAAGGAGGATCACCTCACCGTGATCCTGGCGCCGCGCAACCGGCTAGATGACAAGACGGTCGCCCGGCTATGGCGCCATCCCGTCGCCAACCGCCCGGGGTGGCGGTGGGTGCAGGTGCGCCCCGACCGGATCGTTGTCGAACTCCAGGGAGGATCGGCGCTGGGGGCGGCGGCTGCCGTGGTTCGAGCACTCGCGGAACCGGCCCCCGCACGCCCCTCCAGCAAGGGGAGACAGGGTTCTGCCACACGCCGGAACCCTTGACAGGCGCATGGAAACATTGTATACTCTCCGCGACATATGTGTCTGGGAAGCATCCAGATACGCCTGCCGCAAAGCTGCTTGCGTCTCTCCCTTTTTGGTCCAGAGAGGGCTCGCCGGCGGGTGAGCATGCCACGGCGCGGGGTGACTTGCGTGCTTGCGTCTGCCCATGGGGGGGGCGCGGGGTTGTTTCACTGACGCGGTATGGTTTGTTGGCCGAAGAGTGAATCGAGTCCGTAGCGGACCTCAGGTGCGTCAGGCATTCCCTGCGGGGATGCGTCGTGCACATGGTTTCGCGATGTGCGGCGGCTCCTCCTGGCGATCCGGCGAGGTCCTTCGGATCACGTCGTGGACGGGGGTATGGTATGCCCGAAGTGGAGAGGGTGTCTGGCAAGCACCGTCCTCGCAGGGGCCGTGGCAGGGATGAAACGGCGCTCGCTTGGGTCAAGTGGGGCAGTATTCTTGTTGTTGCATCTTTGGCTTCGTTCTTTGTCAGCTTGTATTGGATTGCGCCCCGCGTATACCCGTCGCGCAGCCCGGCTGACACCAGCCCGCAAGTATCCAGGGACGAGGCGGATCTCACTGAGAACCGTGTTGCCCTGCCAACGATAGAAGATCGCGAGAGAGTCGGATCCCGAGAGCACAAGCCTCGGCCGGCTACCGAGTCGGTGCGCGAGGCGCGCCCGGAGACTCGAGCGGAAGAGAGCCGCCACGTGGCGGAGACCCCGCTTACCGGGGGGACGACAGGCACAGAGGCGCCCCAGAGCGTCACTGTCCGGCCGGCCCCAGAGCCCGCGCCGTCGGTCGATCTGCCTTCCCAGCCCGCCGCCCCTGCCAGGGATTGGCCTAAGGCGACCATCTCTCCAGCTAGAGATGCCGTGCCTTCCGATGAACCGGCCTCCCCCACGGCAAAGGCGGAGGGGGCTGAGCCATCGCCTGGCGCGCGCACAGAGGATGCCGCGAGCAACGGCGAGGGGGCACTCTTCCGTGTGGAGGTAGGTGCACCAGCAACACGCGCGGACGCCGAGCGTCTCGCGAGTGAGCTGCGTCAACACGGCTTTGCCTCGCACGTGGTTGTGGAAGGCAACATTATCCATGTTCAGGCTGGGGCATTTCGCAGCCGGCGCAACGCCGAGCGTCTTGCCACCCGCCTGGGAGACAAGGGGTATGCGGCGACCATTGCCGGCGGCCCGGACGAGTAGCTTGGCGTAGGCGCCGGCATACCACTCAGAGACCATCACGCCGGGCGTGACTGGCCATCTGCGTAAAACGCGGAGCGCGGCCCGCGATGGGGCGCACCTCTTAAGTACATGCCGCGGAGCAGGCTTCCCTCTCCTTGCGGCACGGGCCTGAAGAGGAAGCGGACCATCCCGGGCAGCTCGAGCATAGGCAGCGGGATCAACCCGCAGGCCTGGTCCGAAATCAGAAGGGGGACGCACAAGACCATGCACACGTTAGTCCGCGCGCGTCGATCCACACGCGGTCGCGCGGCGGGTAAGACCGGTTTGTTCGCTCTATCCGCTTTGGGGATGCTGCTGAGCACAGCCCCGGCGCGTGCAGGCGAGGCGAATCTCGTCCTGCCGCCCTTGGGGGCCCAAGAGTACACCATCCTCCACATCGTGTTCGCCTCGGCCATCGTCTCGCTGCTCTTCGGCTACTGGCTCGTCCGCAAGGTCATGGCTGTAGACGAAGGCACGCAGGCGATGAAGGATGTGGCCGCTGCCATCCACGACGGCGCTATGGCCTACCTGGCCCGCCAGATCAAGACGATGATCTGGCTGGTCATCGGCCTGGCGATCCTGCTGTTCTTCGTTTACAAGGGCGTCTTCGTGCACGCCGCTGAAGTTGCCCGCGCTGCGGATCCCACCTACCAGGAGATCATGTCGCCTACGGCGCTCGCGGTGGGGTTGGCGTTCGCGTTCATCCTGGGCGTGGCCGCTTCTTACGGCGCTGGCTTCGTCGGCATGAAGATGGCCGTGCGCGGGAACGTGCGCGTCGCTGCTCAGGCGCTGCGCTCCTACAAGGGTGCTCTCGAGACGGCGTTCCGGGCTGGCTCGGTGGCCGGCATGTTCACGGTGGGTCTTGGCCTGCTGGGCGCCACCATCGTCTTCTACATCTTCCGACAGGAGGCGATGAAGGTTCTGCTCGGCTTCGGCTTTGGTGGCGCCCTCGCCGCGCTCTTCATGCGCGTTGGCGGTGGTATCTTCACCAAGGCAGCCGATGTCGGCGCCGACCTGGTCGGTAAGGTCGAGCAGGGCATCCCGGAGGATGACCCGCGCAACGCCGCGACCATCGCGGACAACGTGGGAGACAACGTCGGCGACTGCGCCGGTATGGCCGCAGACGTCTTCGAGAGCTACGAGGTCACCCTGGTCGCCGCCATCATCCTCGGCGCCGCGGCCGGCCCGGTGGGCTCGCCGCTTGCCCCGTTCGTGATGAAGCTGATCATGTATCCGCTTCTCGTTCGTGCAGTGGGCGTTGTGGCCTCGATCATCGGCATCCTCAGCGTTCGCGGCAAGGATGACGAGAACATGGATCCCATGGCCCCGATCAGCCGCGGTTACTGGATCGCCGCTGGCGTGGCTGTGATCGGCTTCGGCGTGATCACTCGCTTCTTCATGAACGACTTCGTCGCTGACGACGGCACCGTGATCGCCCCGTGGTACTCCTTCTTCTGCGCTACGCTCATGGGCATCATCCTGGCCCTGGTCATCGAGCGCCTGACCGAGTACTTCACGGCCACCGAGAAGGCCCCGGTCACCGAGATTGCAAACTCGACCAAGACCGGCCCGGCTACGGTTATTCTCTCCGGCTTGAGCGTCGGCCTCGAGTCCTCTGTGTGGTCGGTCGTCGCCATTGGCGCCACCATTATCGGCTCGGTCCTGATCTTCCCGGGCAGCCCCGCCCTCGCGGCCTACGGCATCGCCCTGTCTGGCCTGGGCCTTCTGACTACCACTGGCTACATGCTGGCCATGGACACCTATGGCCCCATCTCCGACAACGCGAACGGCATCTTCGAGATGTCTGGCGCGCTGGAGGGGAACGAGGGCGCCAGCCGCATCGTCGCCAAGCTCGACGCGGTTGGAAACACGACCAAGGCCCTCACCAAGGGTCTCGCTATCGCCACAGCGGTTATCGCCGCCACGGCGCTCTTCCGCTCCTTCATGGCTGATGCCGGCCTGCTGCCGCCCGAGGGAATGGCTGCCCTCAGCGCAGGCGCCGAGGATCTCCTCCGATCCGGTATTCACCTCGATTGGCCCGAGGTCTTCGTGGGCATGCTGATCGGTGGCGCGGTGCCCTTCCTGTTCAGCTCGTTCGCTATCAACGCGGTTAGCCGCGCGGCGTTCATGCTGGTGCAGGAAGTACGCCGCCAGTTCCGTGAGATCCCCGGCATCATGGAGGGGAAGAACAAGCCTGACTATCAGCGCTGCGTCGATATCAGCACCGCGGCGGCTCAGAAGGAGCTGCTCGGCCCCGGTATCCTCGCGGTCTTCGCTCCGATCCTCGTCGGCTTCGGCCTCGGCTTCGCCGACCCGCTCAAGGGCGCTGCCAGCCTCGGCGGCTTCCTCGCTGGCGCCATCCTCAGTGGCCAGTTGATGGCCGTCTTCATGTCCAATACCGGTGGGGCATGGGACAACGCCAAGAAGAAGGTTGAGGATGGCTTCCTGGGCGGCAAGGGAACGGATGCCCACAAGGCCGCCGTCATCGGCGACACCGTGGGTGACCCGCTCAAGGATACGGCCGGCCCGGCGCTCAACCCGATGATCAAGGTCATGAACCTCGTGGCCGTGCTCATCGCGCCGATTGTCATCCAGGACATCAGCCTCGCGGCACGCACGCTCGTCGTCCTCATGGCGATTGCGTTCCTCGCCGTGGCCGTCCTCTTCAGCAAGAAGGGCGGAATCACCACGAAGGAAGCCGAGGAGGTTCCTGCGAAGACTCGCGTCGGGAAAGCCTAACTGACAACCGACTGGCGGGGGGCAGGCTAACCTGCCCCCCGCTGCATATTCCACGCTCGAAAAGCACGCTTTTGATCAGCTAGAGGAAACCTTCGCGGCCCTCTCGAACTCTATGGTTATAGCGTTACCCTCGCCCGAGAGGGACGCCCCCGGGCCGCACGGCAGGATGCCCTGCGGCGGGAGCAGTGCCAACGACTTGCAGCGGTTGGTGCGTGCACCAGCCAGACGCCATCTACGCGCACTTGCACCTAGGCAGTCAAACTGATAGATATCCGGGCGCTGCGCCTGCGCAACGACCCGGGCACTGAGGCCGGACGGAAGGAAGCAACCAGGAGGGGAAACACGGAACCCGATCCTGGCCGGGTGACTCAGTGATGACTCTGGTCCTCTCCGACGGTCCACAGGAGAGAAAGGGGGACACTGCTTTGAAACCAAGTGTGAAGAACCTTCGGTATCTGGCTGCTCTCGCGCCGCTGGCGCTTGGAGTAGCCCTCGCAGGGTGCGGAGGCCTTCTCGGCTCCGTGGAGGGAACCGGGCCTGCGCCTACGGTTCCGCCGCCTGGATCGGTGGTTATCCCGCAGACGCCCGCACCGGTGCCGCTTGCCGTTGCCGGCACGTTCACCGTGACCGGTCAGTCGGCTGGTCGCGGCCGTGTCTTCACGGCGACCACCGCTCGCCTCGTCTTCATCACGGCCACTGGCCAGCGCGTCGTCGTCGACACGCAGAGCCCGGTTCCGGCCGGAGGCTACACGCTCACCGCCAACCTGGGCAACTTCCCTGGCACCGACTTCAGCCGGGGCCTCTGGACCGTGGAGGTCGAGGGGGACGATAACGGCGTCGCCCAGGCGTTCGCTGCTCCGTTCCTGCCGCCCACCACTGAGGGCGCGACCATCCCTCGGGATGCCAATGGCGCCACCTCGGTCGCCGTGGCTCTCCTTGCCGATCTGCTGGATGACCCCGGGTTCGTGCTGACGGCCGACTTCGAGGATGCCATTCAGGCTGCCATCCAGGCCGGCCAGGCGCTAGCGCCGAGCCTCGCGGCGACCGCGTTCAACAACACTGACTTTGCCGCGGTTCTCGCCCAGCTTCAGACCGCCCTGCCGGCGTTGGTCAATGCTGCCGTCGATGAGATCGTCGTGACCATCGATGGTTCGCCCGTGCCCGCGACCTTCGACCTCTTCCAGACGGGTAGCGTTAACATCACCGCTACCGCTCAGGCCCGCCTGAATGGTCAGCCGGTCGCCTTCCCCATCATCGAGTGGGTCCTTGAGCCCGCCGACGGTGGCAACGTGCTGACGGCCGTGGCCTTCGGTGGAGAC
>Ga0116166_1000554_pt1 | contig 35963 bp, 23 predicted proteins | sample AD_JPNMR2_MetaG_FD_89884 | JGI IMG/M metagenome (GOLD analysis project Ga0116166, IMG submission 89884) | Active sludge microbial communities of municipal wastewater-treating anaerobic digesters from Japan - AD_JPNMR2_MetaG | ecosystem: Engineered > Bioreactor > Anaerobic > Digestate | place...
AAGTACGGAAGAGGTAAATAAAAAAGTCGGGGTGATCCGACTCGAACGGACGACCACTTGCACCCCATGCAAGTGCGCTAGCCAACTGCGCCACACCCCGATACCACTATAAAGTGGCTGCAAAGTTAATGATAGTTGTGGTATTTGCAAAAATTTTTTCAGGATAAACTCTTCCTGACACTTCCTGCAGTTAAACGAAATTGATCTATACTTTTTCCTTTCAAATGTTTATTCCACCTTTCGTAGAGTGGTTTTCAAATTCCCCTGTTTTTTTAATTGTCAACCCAACGTACTACTATATGGTAGCTTTTTAACTTTTCCTCTGATACTTTCCTTTTATACCTCACCTCAAGGCAGGGTAGAAAGGTTAAATATCATCCAAAAATAATTTTTAAATATTCCATTATAAGTCGGAAATAATTCGCAGTAAGAAAGCTTTTTTCTGCTTGATGGCAGGTGGTAAAAAATAGTTTAGCTCCTTGAAACCTGTAGAGATGAGTCTTTTTTAGTATTGAAGAGTACCTCACCCCCGTCCCCTTTCCATGCAAAGGAGATGGGTTTCCGGCAGGACAGGATGGGGTTGTAAATAAGGGATGCTGGAAGGCGGGTGAGGATGATACGGCAATCCATTCTCGTGCTGCATATATTTTCTTTCCTCCTACTTTCTTGTCTTGATACAAGAAAGTAGCAAAGAAAATCAAGCACAAATGATCCCCCCCCCTGCACTCCTACAAGGAGAGGGGTGACTGTTGGTAGGGTCAACCTTTATTTCAACCCAACACTAAGAGGACGACCCTAAAAATTTTTGCTCTTCCAACCCCGTAGGGGTGGCTCTTATGGTAGCAATGGGATGGGGCACCTCACCCCCAGCCCCTTTCATTTCTATCCTCACCCCCAGTCTCTCTCCTTACAAAGGAGAGAGGTGGCAGACAGGACGGGGTGATACCTTATTTTTTCTCCCTACATACAATTTTTCTTTTTACAAAATCAGCCATTATCGATAACAAACTTAACCGTTTTCGTGGCAGATAAGCAGTACCTTTATGTTGCATTTTAAAAATTTATCCCTATGAAAGCTCGATTATTGTTTTTGATATTCACTTTTTTATGCAGTACAATTGTGGCAAAGGACCGGGAAGTAGTGTTGATGGATCACGACTGGTTATTTGCCCTTGGGCATGCCACCGATGTAGCAAAAGATTTCCACCATCGCACTGCTTACTTTTCGTATTTTGCCAAAGCCGGATATGGCGATGGTGCAGCAGCACCCCAGTTCGACGATAGATCCTGGCAAAGAATTGATGTACCGCACGATTGGTGCGTTACTTTACCTTTTACTCCCCAGGGTGGCCATAGCCATGGATACAGAGCCATTGGTATTAACTTTCCCGAAAACAGCATTGGCTGGTATCGCAAGCATTTTTACATTCCTACCTCAGATTTTGGACGAAAAGTTTTTATCCATTTTGAGGGCGTACATCGGGATGCGCAAGTATGGGTCAATGGTTTTTATTGTGGTCGTAATCACAGCGGATACTATGGTTTTGAATACGATATTACCGATTATCTCAACTATGGTGGCAATAATGTAATAGCTGTACGCGTAGATGCCAGCATGGAAGAAGGATGGTACTACGAGGGAGCAGGAATTTACCGGCATGTATGGTTGATTAAAACCTCCCCGCTGCATATTGCTCGATATGGGACTTTTGTTGTAAGCCGTCTGATCGACGAGAACAAGAAAGCCCAATTACGCATAGGAACCACTCTTCAAAACGATAACCATCGCCCCACCTCTTTTGATTTAATGGAACAAATACTCGATGCTCAGGGTAATATCATTGCACAGCGCAGGCAACAGCATCTGACGCTACTGGGTGGGGAAAGTCGCGAGTGGATTTCGGAATTTGAGATCAAAAATCCCCAGCTCTGGTCGCTCGAAAATCCTTATTTACACAAGCTGGTAACCCAAGTATACCAGAATGATACGCTAATAGATAGCTATACTACCAGCTTTGGCATCCGTTCTATACGTTTCTCGCCCGATAGTGGTTTCTTCCTGAATGGCAAACACGTTATTCTCAAGGGTACCAACAATCATCAGGACCATGCCGGTGTGGGTACGGCTATCCCCGATGCTTTGCAAGAGTATCGGATAAAAATTTTAAAAAGCATGGGCAGTAATGCCATTCGCACCTCGCATAATCCTCCCTCACCAGCGTTGCTCGATGCCTGCGATCGTCTGGGCATGCTGGTGCTCGACGAAAACAGGTTGATGGGTAGTAACGAAGAACATTTGCGTTATCTACGGGATATGATTCTTCGCGATCGAAACCACCCTTCTGTTATTCTATGGTCGTTAGGGAATGAAGAATGGGGCATTGAATGCAATGAAAAGGGCCCTCGCATCGGCATCACCATGCAGGAATTTGGAAGTCGCATCGATAGCACTCGTCCCTTTACTACTGCCTGCAGTGGATGTTGGGATACCGGTACGGGAACTATCCTGCAGGTGATGGGTTACAACTACATCAAACATGGCAATATCGACGAACATCATCGGCTATTCCCATGGCAACCAGCCGTGGGAACGGAAGAAAGCAACACCATAGGCACGCGGGGCATTTATGTGGATGACGAGGAAAATGGTCGTATCGGCCCCAGGAGTCTGGGTACCGAAATAGGCTGGAAATATTATAGCCAGCGTCCATTTCTGGCAGGATTGTTCTACTGGACTGGGTTCGATTATCGTGGTGAACCCAATCCGCTCAAATGGCCAGCCGTATCGTCGCAATATGGCATTGTCGACCTGTGTGGTTTTCCTAAAGACATCTTCTATTATTTAAAGTCGTGGTGGACCCAGGATCCCGTTTTACATATTGCCCCCCACTGGAATGGTATCGGCCAGGATAGCATAAACGTAACAGTGTATAGCAACTGCGAACAAGTTGAGTTGTTCCTCAACGGCAAATCTTTAGGCAAAAAAAGCATGGAAAAAAATGGACATCTCAGCTGGCTGGTAAAATATAGACCAGGCAAACTGGAGGCTGTCGGATATACAGGGAAACAACCTATTATTCGGCAAAAGATTGAAACCACTGAAAACCCCACCCAAATAAAAATAATAACCGACAAAACCGTGCTTCGCAACGACCGACAGGACGTAACGGTTATCAATATTACCACTGTCGACAGCAAGGGGCGGGTGGTACCCACTGCACAAAACGATATATACTTTAGCATAGAAGGCCCCGTACGCATCATTGGGGTGGGCAACGGCGACCCAGCCAGCCATGAGCCAGAACAATTTCTGGAATCATTTCAGCGTATATCCATTGATAAGCTTAAAGAAGCTACTATCCCTTCACTTTCCGATACTTCTCTCACTTTTTTTGAAATTGATGATAGCGATTGGAAAAGAGCATTTAGCGTAATTCACAAGGACTGGCGCACCTATACCGATACGCTACTTACCTTAAGAGGAGAATTTATTCTTCCCGAGTTCAATGAAAATACCCGTATCACGCTCTTTTCAAAAAGCATACTCGAAAATCAGACCATCTTTGTAAATGGTCACAGAATTGCCACGAACATTCAACGCGACGCCCCCGGTCAATCTTTTGTGCTCAACCACGATATTTTAAAGCAAGGGCGAAATGTGGTAGCCTTTGTAGGACAACGTTTTCGGAAAAAACATCTGTACGATGAACCCAATACGGACCCTGGGCTTATTCAGGTATGGAATCCAGCGCCTCAGTGGCATCGTAAACTTTTTAATGGCTGGGCACAGGTAATCCTCCAGTCGACCGACCAGCCAGGAGAAGCCATTCTTCGTTGTACAACGCAAGGATTGAAAGGAGCTGAAATAAAGCTTCGTATCGAACCATAAAGTTGCCTCATGCTCCTATTCATCGAAGGTTTAGGGTATGCCGCATCAAACATTAACGATGATAATGATGTGGGTACCCTTGCCCTTTTCGCTATCGATGTTGACAATCGCCTTAATACTTTTGAGACGATTAATGATGTTGTGAAGCCCCATCCCCTCGACCGGGGCTTTGTGTAATATTTCGTTTACATCAAAACCTTTTCCATCGTCAAAGTACGATAGACTAATAATTTTTTTATGACGCGATAGCTGAATTTGAATATTCGATGCCTGAGCATGCTTCAGCGTATTATTGATAAGTTCGCAAACCACGCGATACAGGATAACCTCGCTATTGTAGTCGAATCGAAAATCGTACATGTTGGATTCGAAATGAACATTGATTTGATGCATGCTGGCAATCTTCGAAGCAAAAGATTTAATAGCACTGGCCAATCCAAAGTTGTCGAGTACATGCGGACTGAGGTTGTTAGAAATTTCCTTCAGACTACGTATAGCCTCAGAAATGACATAATCGGTATTTTCAATGATTTTTCTTTTTTCCTCCTCGTTCTCTTGTTGCATTAAGGAAGATATAGCCATTTTTGCACTCGACAGAAGCGGACCCATTCCATCGTGTAAGTCTTTGGCCAATCGACGTCTTTCCTTTTCTTCGGCTTGAATAACTGCATTGAGCACTTTTTTATCGGCCTCCTGACGCTGTTTTTCGGCTTTTTTTAAAAAATCAAAAATCTGCCGAATGAGTATTATGCCAACAGCAATAAGCACAGACGTGATGATACCCAGCCAGGTATTGATGGCAGCCACATCTTTTTCCCATTCTCGCCACACATAAGGAATAAACTCGATAAAACGCTGGATAGCCATGAGTAAAAAACCAATCGAAAGCAGCACCCACGAAATAGCACGTTTGGTCTTGCGAATGCTACCGATGGCCACCAGTGCACCGGCAAATTGCAGAATAATCGCTATGATAAGGGCAATTAATGTTATCAAGGTATATGCTGATTAAAGATCAAGTTCACCTGTTTCCCATGCCCTAAATTTTTGAGCCAGCAAGGCCAGCAAACGACTAAAAGTTTGCATCGACTCCTGGGTTGCCGAACTAACCTCTTTTTTCGATAAGCGCATCAACAATAACAAATACAATGCTTCAAGGCAGGCGTGTATTTCACCACTATAAGGTAGCTGACTTTTCATTTGAAAAGTTATGATATGAGGTCGGGCTGCATAATACAGCATTTTGTATTGTCGTTCATCGGGCGAACGCAAAAGCAGCTGATGCAACTCTTCCATCTGACTCACCGTGTTAAGGGTAAGCGGCAGATGACCACGTTCGCTAACCCCACTTTCGCGCATCATGTGAATCAAACTTTCGTACCATTGCTCAATTTCCTTCTTGACTTCATCCGTTGCGTCGTATTTTTCAATAATTTGCTTACGGATAAGCTCCATATCGAGCTTACACGCCCTAATCATATCCTCAACCTGCCACATGTATATCACATACTCGGCAACATTAGTGCGTCGTTTTTCCCTTGCTATAATCATAATTGCTAAAAATCTCCCTGATTGCGTAATCGATCCAACTCGCGACGTTCTTTTTTTGTGGGGCGACCACTCCCCGGGTCGCGCTGAAAGTTCATTGCTAAACGCATCATCTGTCGCTTGGCAATTTCCTCCTCGCTGGTCAAATCCTCGACATACTGCCTGGCCACCTGTGCCGACACACGATTTTTTATAATGCCCAAAACCCGATAGGTATGCAATACTGGGGGTTTACGCACACATATTATTTCGCCTTCCTTGACGATATGGGAAGGTTTAACGGTAAATCCATTAATGGTAACACGTCCCTTCTCACACTCTTCGGCAGCTTGCGTCCGGGTTTTATAAATCCGGACCGCCCACAACCACTTGTCAATACGAACCTTCTCTTCTTGTTTTTCCACGGCACCGCATTATTTAATTGAGATATTATGACAAAAGTATATAAAAAATCAGACCTGCCTGTCAAAAGTCTTTTTATCGGAAATAATTTTTAAACTTTCCAAAGGATCGATGGAACATGCATGTTTTCTGGGTTAGCCGATCGTCAGTGTAAGTTTTATCGTATTCAAATATCACTTCTTCCCCTTCCCATCTCCCTCGTCCGATAGAACAGGGTGAGGTGTTAATCTCATCCAAAAATAATTTTTTAGTTTATTTCTAAAGGACCCGATGGAACTCGCATGTAAGTTGTTTACGTCTAAAGTTGAGCAGGTAAGGATAATATCCCCGTTTTTACATACAACCATAACGCTTTTTGCAAAGTAGTGGGGGAAAAGAATTTATTTTTCCTATTAAGTATACTCCTTCAGCGGTGTTTTTCCGGAACAACCCGCAGCAGGAAATCAAGCACCTCTTGTTCAGAAAAAAGACGCACAAAGCGTCGAAGCTCTTTCCCATCCTCATCCAGCACAATCAGCGCTGGAACTGTAAAAACAAGATTTTGCCCTGCCTGTAAAGGATTTTCAGTGACATCAATCACGTCGAGTGGTATTGCTAAATTGTCGGCAATACGCGTGATTTTGGGCAATAAAGCGCTACAAACGCTACAGGTATTGTTTTTAAAATAAAGGATTTTTATCATTTCCCTACCCCCTAAGTCTTTGCAGAAAGATGAACCCTAAGGAAGACTAAAATTACAGCGATTCCAGCACACGTGTGAGGTAGTTCCAGAACATTTCCACCGTCTTAATATTCACACGTTCATCGGGCGAATGGGGGAATTGGATGGTTGGTCCGAAAGACACCATTTGCATACCGGGATAAATGGATCCAATAATTCCACATTCGAGGCCGGCGTGAATAACTTTCACCTGCGGTTCTTCGCCATGAATGTCGTGATAAACCTTTTTCATGGTAGCCAGCAAGGGGGAATTAAAGTCGGGTTTCCAACCCGGATAATCGCCTTCATGACGGGTACTGGCTTGAGCCATGTCAAAGATACTCTCAATCATATTGCACAGATCGAGCTTGGCCGAATCGACCGAGCTACGCAAAAGACTGATTACTTCTATCGTATGAGTTTGTTCGTTCGATTGTACAATGGCCAGATTGGTACTGGTTTCTACCACATTGGGCATCTCGGGGATCATGCGTATTACGCCATTGGGGATAGCATAAAGTGCATCAAGCAAATTACCCGTTGTTACCTTGTCGATGCAAAAAGCTGGTTGTTCGGTTTTAACAGCTGTAAAGCTAATATTCTCTTCTACCCCTTTGAGTTCCTCCCTATAGGTTTGTTCGAAGGTAGCAACACTCTTAAGAAATTCTTCTTCGAAAGCGGCGGGAATGGTGACTGTAGCAAATGCCTCGCGGGGTATGGCGTTACGCATATTTCCACCCTGAATAGAGCACAAACGTAAACCAAAGAAATGTTCGGCGTTCCATAAGAATCGATTGATAAGCTTATTGGCATTTCCACGTCCCAGATGAATATCGGCACCAGAATGTCCCCCTTTTAAGCCCACCAACCGTAGCTGATATGCTACATGACCAGGTTCAATAGGCTCGGGTTTATAGGTAAAGGTAGCAATAGTGTTGATACCGCCTGCACATCCAATGAACAGCTCGCCATAATCTTCCGAATCGAGGTTGAGCAGTATTTTTCCACTAACAAAATCTTCTGTGAGATTAAAAGCGCCTGTCATTCCCGTCTCTTCATCGACAGTAAACAAGGCTTCGATGGGGCCATGCATAATATTATCCGACTCAAGCACAGCAAGCGCACACGCTACACCTATACCATTATCTGCTCCCAAAGTAGTCCCCTGAGCTTTAACCCATTCCCCGTCGATGTATGGACGAATGGGATCCTTGTAAAAATCATGTTCTACATCACTATTCTTCTGAGGTACCATATCTACGTGCGACTGCAGCACGACAGTAGGATGCCCCTCGCGCCCCTTAGCCGCTGGCTTGCTGATTAATACATTCCCCACCCGGTCGATCTTATACGAAAGCCCCTTTCGAATGGCAAAATCTTTCAAATACTCTATCACACCCTTTTCATGCTTCGAAGGACGGGGTATCTTACAAAGCTCTTCAAAATGTTTCCAGATAGCTTCAGGTTTTAGCTGGGATAGTGTTTGCATGACATTTACAAATTAAGGTTCAAAATTATAATTTTTTGTTGTATAAATTAATAAGTCTGAATAATAAAATACTATTTTATCCTTCATCCGTAAATACATAACCATTAAAACGCTCTGCCGACTTCCTCATATCCGTAAAAAATTAAATCTTTTGCATTGTTCAAATGAAACGAGCATGTATAGAAGGATTCACAAACGAGTATGAAAATAATTTTTCATGACTGCTTGATTTTAGCGCACAAAACATATTACATGCGAGTTCCATCCGGCCTTTTAAGAAAAATTTTTAAAATTATTTTCGGATGAAACCCCCATGATTGTGCTCAAGCACAAACACAAAATGAATACAATGGGGAACATTATCCATACAACAAAATGGGAAAATGGCTTAAATAATTAATATTCAACATATTAAATAATTTTATTCGAATGAATATAAAAACGCAAAGTGTGCTAAGTTTTTGCAAAGAACGCTAAGAAAAATCTCTGCGAACTTTGCGACTACTTTGGGGTCTTTGCGTGAGGATATTTTAAAAACTTATTTGGATGAAACGAGCATGTATGGCAGTATTCACAAACGAGTATGAAAATAATTTATCAGTTTCGTACTTGCCTATGTGTAGAAAGCTCATCACATGCGAGTTCCATCCGACCGATTTAAAAAACATTTAAAAATATTTTCGGATGAAACGCTGCAAGTAAGAATTAAGCCACCTGGTAGGGTTAGCGGTAAAAATTATATCCCTGGTTATAACCTCATCCCCTTCCCCTCGCCTTACAAAGAAGAGGGGTGCCGTAAGACGGGGTGAGGATTGCACAGATTAGGGGAACCGCAGGATGGGATGTGGGGTTAACATCATCCCAATAAATTTAATTTCTCAAAATGATCAAATGGAACACGCAGGCAAAGAATAAACACGGATAAACGGATATATGTGTTTTTTTGGTCGTTTATCCACTGCTAAACTTGCTCGTTTCGTCCTGCTTTTTTAGGGCATTTACCGATTTGTTTTTTACCACCTTCTGGAAATGACCTTTTTTTGCAACAGTTTCAGATATAGGAAGAATTTTGAATGGTATGTTTTTTGACCCATGGTTTTTCTCATTTCAATGCAAAAATTTGTCTTTTAGATAGATATTATATACTGCTGAATTTATTGAAAAGAACGAAAATGTCTTATGAGAATGAAAAAAGAATTGTTTCTGTGGCTGTTGTTGGGTGTATCGCTTTCCATTGCTGCACAATCAACGAGCGATAGTGTATTGACGTTATCGCTTTCAGAGGCCAAAGCCTACGCAATGGCGAATAGTCCTGTCATAAAGAGCTCGGCATTGGATGTAGAATCAGCGAAAAAGAAAATCTGGGAAACCACAGCTATTGGTCTACCCCAGGTTAGCGCTAAGTATTCGTATAGCTACATTATGACGCTACCGGATATTTATAAGCAATTTGCTGCAATGGGGAGTGGCGGTTCGGGTGCACCAGTCAATCTGGATGATTTGCGTACTACCTCAACGCTCGATGTAACTGTAAGTCAACTACTATTTAGCAGCTCCTACCTGGTTGGATTACAAACCTCAAGGGTATATCGTAACCTGTCGGAGCTTGCGCTTTCCAAATCAAAACAGGACCTTGCCGAATCGGTTACCAACACCTACCTGCTCGTACTTGTTTCGCGCGAGAATCAAAGACTCATCGACTCGATTTATCGCAACACCCAGAGCATACTGGAATCGATGAAAAGTATGTATGATCAAGGGTTTGTAGAAGAAACCGATGTAGATCAATTGCAAATCACGGTTAACAATTTAAAAAACACGGCCGACGTAATAGCTCAACAAGTAGGGATAGCCGAACGACTGTTAAAATTTCAGCTTGGCTGTTCGTTTGACCAACGCATACAACTCACTGACAGTCTATCATCGCTGGCGACAAACCTGGCCGACCCCTCCCTCTTGTTGCAAAATTTTAATGTAACGCAACAGGTCGATTACCAGCTACTTGAAACGCAGGCCAAGCTTATGAAGCTGAATTTAAAACTTAACCAATCTGCATTTTTGCCCGAGGTGGCAGCGTTCTATCAACACGATAAAAATTTCAACACAAAAGCTATCACTTTCACCCCTCCCGACCTGGTGGGAGTTCAGGTAAACATCCCTATTTTTAGCAGCGGCATGCGATTGGCACGGGTAAGCCAGGCTCGCATAAGCTACGAAAAAGCGCTGATAAACCAACAACAGGCTGCTCAGAGCCTTCAAATTGGTTTTGAAGATGCTAAAGCCAAATATCTTGCAGCGCTTAACAGCTATACTACCGCTCGCGATAATTTTAAGCTGGCTGAAAAAGTTTATAATCGTTCATGGGTAAAATACCGCGAAGGAACCATCTCAAGTGTTGAACTTACGCAGGTACAAAATCAGTACATTCAAAGCCAGACAAACTATTTCAACGCTTTGCTCGAACTCAATAATTCGCGAACCAAGCTTGAAAAAATGCTGGTACCAACTGAATTGAGTAAATAAAAAATTTATTGCCCATATTGTTACACAAAAAATATTGTTTGTATGAACAAAAAATTGATGCGAAAGGTAAACTGGGGTATGATTGCACTCATGGCCCTACTGATAGCCTGTGGAAAAACTGACAAACAGGCAGAACTGGCAAAACTCCGTAAACAACAGGCCGAACTGGCAGAAAAAATAAAACAGCTGGAGACCCAAATTGCCGCCGATACTACCATTAAAAAGACACCCAAAGGCACACGGGTAGTGGTTAGCGAAATAAAACCTACCTCATTTTTCCATTCCATTGAGGTGCAGGGAAAAGTAGACGGCGACAATAGCGTAAATGTGTTTTGCGAAGGTGCAGGTGGCATCGTTGAAGAAATTTACGTAACTGAAGGCCAATACGTTAAAAAAGGTCAGGTATTGGCAAAGCTCGACGATGCCATTTACCAAACCCAACTAAAAACAGCGCTCAGCAGCCTTGAATATGTTACAACCCTGTACAACAAGCAAAAAGCCCTTTGGGAACAAAAAATAGGTAGCGAAGTACAGTACCTAAATCTGAAAAATCAGAAAGAATCCCTGGAAGGTCAGGTGGCAACGCTGAAAGAGCAGATTAGTAAGTGTCGCATTGTATCCCCAATAGCAGGTACAGTCGAAGATATTCCTATTAAAAAAGGACAGATGATATCGCCAGCAGTGGTTAGCTTTCGAGTAATCGATTTATCTTCTCTGAAAATCGTGGCCGACGTATCAGAAAGCTACTCAACACGCATCAAAGTCGGGGATAAAGTTACCGTTTTCCTGCCCGACCTGAACAAAGAAATAACCGGCAAGGTCGATTTTTGCAGCCGCTACATCAATCCGGTCAATCGCACTTTTAATGTCACGCTGCGCATCCCATCAAACGATCCAGCCATTAAAGCCAATATGATAGCCGTACTCCGAATTGTTGACTATCAAAATCCGAATGCAATCGTTGTACCGGTAAACGTAGTACAAACCGACCAAAAAGGTAAATACATACTGGTTGCCGAACGCATCGACGATAGCTATGTGGCACGCAAAAAATATGTTGAACCCGGGGAAACTTACAAGGGTATCACCGAAATACGTTCGGGACTAAAAGAGGGTGACAAAGTTATTACCATTGGATTCCAGGAATTAGAGGAAGGACAATACGTAAATTTTTAGTCGTCAGTAACCTTGCAATAAATAAAAGCACATGGAAAAACTAAAGGGTGTCAAAGAATTTAAACCTACCAGCTGGAGTATCGACAATAAAACCAGCATATACGTATTGGCTATCATGCTGGCTATATTTGGGCTGGTAAACTACAACTCTATACCAAAGGAACAGTTTCCCGAAATTGTAATTCCACAAATAATTGTCAGCACGGTTTATCCGGGCACCTCATCTACCGATATGGAGAATCTGGTTACCCGTCCCCTGGAGAAAAATCTTAAATCGATAAGCGGGGTAAAAAAGATTTCCAGTAAGTCGGTGCAGGATTACTCGCTGATTATCGTTGAATTTAACACTGGTATTGAAGTCTCCGAGGCCAAGCAAAAGGTGAAGGATGCTGTCGATAAAACTAAAAGCTCCAATAACCTGCCCAACGATTTGCCTGCCGACCCTTCGGTAACCGAAATCGAATTCTCTGAATTTCCCATTATGTACATCAATATTGCGGGAAACTACGATTTGGCGAAACTGAAAAAGTATGCGGAAATGCTGCAGGATAAAATAGAGAGTTTCCCGGAAATAACACGTGTCGACATTGTAGGAGCTCTCGATAGGGAAATACAGGTCAATGTGGATATGTACAAGATGCAAATGGCCAAGGTGACCTTCAATGTAATTGCCAATGCCATTGCCTATGAAAACATGACCATTTCGGGAGGTACTATTGACCTGCAAAACATGACCCGAAGCATTCGCGTGGTTGGGGAATATAAGGATATTGAACAGCTCAAAAACACAATCCTTATTAGCTCCAGCGGCGCAACCGTTGCTCTCAAGGAAATTGCCGAAATTAAGGATTCTTACAAGGAGCAGGAAAGTTTCTCTCGCTTTAACGGCAAAAATGTCATTACCCTGAATGTGGTGAAGAAAAGTGGACAAAATCTTTTGAATGCTTCTGATAAAATTTCTCAGGCCATTGAGGAATTTCAAAAAACTAAATTTCCAAAAGATCTGTCCGTAAGCATTACGGGCAACCAAGCTCATTATACTCGCAGTATTCTTACCGAGCTTAACAACACCATCATTCTTGGATTTATTTTTGTTACCGTTATTTTGATGTTTTTCATGGGGTTAACCAACGCCATTTTTGTAGGTCTATCGGTACCTCTTTCCATGGCGCTGGCATACATTGTCTTGCCTACCATCGATTTTACCATGAACATGCTGGTCATGTTCTCATTCATCTTTGCTCTGGGCATAGTAGTCGATGATGCGATCGTTGTCATTGAAAACACCCATCGTATTTTCCGGCAAGGAAAGTATAATATTGTACAATCGGCTAAAATAGCAGCAGGGGAAGTATTCTTGCCCATTCTGTCGGGTACCCTTACCACCATTGCCCCTTTTATACCGCTGGCTTTCTGGCCTGGTGTGGTAGGTAAGTTTATGTACTATATTCCGGTAACTATTATCATTACGCTGTTTGCTTCGCTCATTGTTGCCTATATCATCAATCCTGTATTTGCAGTGGACTTTATGAAGCACGAAGACGACCACAATGTGCGAATCCATCAGAAAAAAGTATTCAAATATGGATCCTATATCATCGGTATTGCTCTTTTCCTTTACCTGGTAAATGGTTTTAAGTTTGGGACTACTGGTTGGGGGGTTGCTTCCTTCGTGCTAATTATTGGGATAATTTATATACTGCATAACTTGTATTTGTACAAAATTTTGCAACATTTCCAAAAACGCACGCTCCCTGCCCTGATGGATGGCTACGATCGATTGCTGCGTTGGGCTGTTACAGGCAACCGTCCCAGAAAGTTGCTATGGGGTACCATTGGCCTGTTTCTCTTCTCTATTATTCTTTTTGGGATTGCCGGGCCCAAGATAGTTTTCTTCCCCGACAACGAGCCTAATAGCATCAACGTTTACGCCAAGTTACCCATTGGAACCTCAGTAAATTATACCGATTCCATCGCCAAAGAAATCGAAAAACGAGTGGTAAAGGTACTGGGCGAGAACAATCCCGATGTTGAATCGATTGTAACAAATGTGGCTTTTCAAGCTTCGGAAGATATGTTCGACGGTGGTATTATTACTTCCAACAAAGCCAAGGTTACGGTAAATTTTGTAGAATATCGTTATCGTAAGGATAGAAAAACCAGTCGATACATAAATCCGATTTCCGAGGCTTTGAAGGAAATCCCTGGCGCTGTAATTTCGGTCGAAAAAAACCGGATGGGACCTCCTACGGGTAAACCTATTAACATTGAGGTTTCAGGAGACGACCTGGAGCAAGTGGTAGAAACTGCCGACCGGTTTATTACCTACATCGATTCATTAGGAATACCTGGAATAGAGAAGCTTAAAACCAATTTCGAACGTACCAAGCCAGAAATCATCATCGATCTCGACAGGCAAAGAGCAAATCGTGAGGGTGTTTCCTCGGCACAGGTAGGATCGGCTATACGAACTGCCGTACTGGGAAAAGAGGTCTCAAAGTATCGTGAAGGGGAAGATCAATACCCTATTCAGCTACGTTTTCTTCCCTCTCAACGAAAGGATATTGACAAGCTGATGAACATGGAAATCACCTATCGCGACATGAATACAGGCCTACTGCGCTCGATACCCCTGAGTTCACTCGCTACGGTACGCTATACTAATTCGGTTGGTGGCATCAATCGTATTAATCTCAAGCGTACCATTACCATCAGCTCGAACGTGCTGGCTGGCTACAACGCTACCGACATCATGAATAAAATTAAAAGGGAGCTTCCAAAGTTCGAAAAGTCTGATAACGTAGAAATTAAGCTAACAGGTGAGCAAGAGGATCGCGCTGAGTCGCAAGCATTCCTTTCAAAAGCCATGTTGCTTTCCCTATTTTTAATTTTGTTCATTCTCATTGCTCAATTCAACTCGCTGGGACGAACTGCCATCATATTAAGCGAAGTATTATTTAGCATCATTGGGGTGCTGCTGGGATTAACCATTTTCCGGGTGCCTTTTTCCATCATTATGTCGGGGATGGGTATCGTAGCACTGGCGGGTATTGTAGTGCGTAATGGTATTCTGTTGGTAGAATTTACCGATGTACTCAAAGAAAGAGGGTATCGTACCCGCGAGGCTATCATCCAGGCGGGTAAAACGCGTATCACCCCTGTGCTACTAACAGCATCCGCTGCTATCATTGGGCTTATCCCGCTGGCCATTGGTTTAAACATCGACTTTGGTTCATTGTTTACCCATTGGAATCCTCATATCCACATTGGTGGCGAAAACTCAATGTTCTTTGGTCCGCTGGCATGGACTATTATCTTTGGCCTTAGCTTTGCTACCTTCCTCACACTGGTAATGGTACCTGTGATGTATTACGTTATGTACACGGATAAACTCAGGGTTAATCGTCTGTTACACCACAACAAGGTTAAAACCATGAAAGAGCTTGAGGAGGATGAGTTAAACGAATACTAAAGTGAATAACTAAAATACGAAAAGCAGGATGGGAAAATCTCCTATCCTGCTTTTTATTTTGTGACCCCGGAGGGATTCAAACCCCCGACTTTCAGAACCGGAATCTGACGTTCTATTCAGCTGAACTACGGGGCCAATTTTGTAGCGCAAAGGTACAAAAAATTCCTATAATAAGCGGGTGTTGTTGAAACAGTTTTTTGCCCCAATGCTGTAACACACAATATCACTTTTCCAGCGCTTTCTGTCTAAAAAATGATAATTACCGAACAACTGAAAAAACATTTCCAGTAACTTTGCAAAAAATCTAATTAGCATGTGAACGAATCGAAGGTTGCTCAATGATGGTGCCGCACTAAGCGCCAAAAGCATTACTGTTGATTAAAATATTGTCACATAACTGAAATATCCAAAGATAAAAGTTTCGTTGTTTAAGAGAATGTTTGTTATGCTTAAAAATTATTGGCGATATTTTATCGGGACTTTGTTAGCGATTGTTTTATTATGGGGAGTACAACGAATGATTTTTCGCTGGGCGGTGCAAAAATCAATTACGCACTTCGAAAGTAAACTAAAGGTGAATGTTAGCATTGGCAAGTACGGAATAGAGGGGTTTAACGGTGCATTCTTTAAAAATGTATTGATAAGCTATCCCGAGGGCGATACCCTTTTCTGGAGCAATGCTATGCACGTTAGGCTTAAAATTTTACCGCTTTTAACAGGAAAAATACAATTATCAAAGTTTCAGGCCGATTCCATGCTTGCAGTTTACAAACATGGATTTTTGCAACAGACCGCCGATACTCTACCTGATAGTTTTCATGCAAAACAACACACCCCCCTTAGCTATCGATTGCGAATGTTATTTAAAAAATTGCCTGCAACCTGTCGAATTAGCACTGCTACATTTCGGTACTATGATACCAGCCAGTGGTTGAGCATGCGAATAGACAGTTTTACAATTAAAAATAAGCTTTTAAAAGGTGTTATCCTCTTATCAGATTCCACCAGCCAGCAATCTTTTGCCTTTCAGGGAAAATTTATTCCAGGCAAGTATTTTCTCGCTGTTACGATTCGTCCACTCAAGTCGATCGAGAATACCTTCCCCTGGCTTACCCAAAAATGGGGTGCGAAACTTTCAGCCAAAAGCGCATATTTCGAATGCCAGTTGCCCAGTGCCTCTTCCATTTTATTTACTATCTCAGCAGGAGAGTTTTCGGTTTTTCACCCAAAACTTGCCGAACAACCTGTACAGTTCGACACAACTTCGCTTTCGCTAATCATAAAAACCGAAAAAGAATACTGGCAGATTGATAGCAGTTCGCGGGTGAATTTCAATGGATTTGAATTTCCGTTATTTGTCCGTTACGAGTATGATGCCAACAATCCGATGCTGGAATTTGCTATACCTGCGCTTAAATTCTCAGCTCAGCAATTTTTCGAATCTTTACCCAAAGGGGCTTTTCGACGCATCGCAGGCGTGAAAGCAGAGGGCGACCTGTCGTTTGTTCTCCGCGGTCGAATACCTTTTCGGCAGCTCGATAGCATATATCTCTACAGTAATCTACAACCCTTTAATTTTCGTATCAAGCAATATGGAACGGCTTATTTACCAATGCTCAACGATACCTTTACCATTTATCGACACGAACCAGGATTTTCACCCGTTGCAATCCATGTGGACTCTACTTCCCCCAATTATACCCATTTACGCGACATTCCCCCATATCTCATCTATGCTGTGTTAACCTCGGAGGATGGCAGTTTCTTTTATCATAAAGGCTTTAACGAAGAAGCCTTTGCTAAATCTCTGGCCGAGAATATTCGTAAAAAACGTTTTGCTCGCGGGGCAAGTACCATTAGCATGCAACTGGTTCGCAATGTGTTTCTTTCAAAAAATAAAACGCTTTCAAGAAAATTCGAAGAGATGTTACTCACCTGGATGCTCGAAAATTCGCATGTCGTTTCCAAACAACGTATGCTGGAGGTATATTTCAACATCATCGAATGGGGACCGAATATTTACGGCATCAAGCAAGCAGCAAAATTTTACTTCGACAAAAAGCCGTCACAGCTTACCCTGCAGGAAAGCATTTTCCTGGCAGCCATTATCCCATCCCCAAAATATTTTCGCTACACCTTCCAAACCAACGGAATGATGAAAGACGGGTTCGAAGCATATTTCCAGCGTGTAGCTCAGATTATGCTGGCCAGAAATCAGATTCAACCCACTGATACCATTGGACTCAACCACAAGGTTACCCTTACGGGTACTGCTCAGAAATTTCTGGCTGAACCCATGGACTCTTTAATTGTCAACCCTTCCGACACTATTTTCATCGACCCCGAGGAAAATTTTTAACTATTTTTGAGTAAAAAATTATGGCGGCTGTCTTTAACTTTTATAACATTGTGTGGTGAAATGTTTGTTCGATCGATATGGTAAAAATCAATAAATTACCCTATCATGATCAAGCAAACACTTAAATGCTGGCAGATAGTGTAAATGGATGAAACGAGCATGTATTGCAGTATTCACAAACAAGTATGAAAATATTTATCAGTTTCGTACTTGCCTATGTGTAGAAAGCTCATCACATGCGAGTTCCATCCGACCGCTATAAAGAATTAAAAAATATTTTCGGATGAAACGAGCATGTATGGCAGTATTCACAAACAAGTATGAAAATAATTTTTCATACCTGCTTGATTTTAGCGCACATAACATATTACATGCGAGTTCCATCCGGCCTTTTAAGAAAAATTTTTAAAATTATTTTCGGATGAAAATTCTTACTTTAACAAAGTTAATTGCCCAAAACAATAAACAATCATCATGAAAAAGCATCTTCTCATCGTAATTGCTGTTGTAGGAAGTATTATAACCACCAGTTTTGTTGATAATGAGTTTAAAATTGGAAAAAGCATTGATATATTCATAAGCCTTTTCAAAGAGTTAAATTACACCTACGTAGACGACATTGATCCCGAGAAGCTTATCAATGCAGGCATTGATGGAATGTTAAAGACACTTGATCCGTATACAACGTATATTCCCGAATCGAAGCTTGAAGATTTCCGGTTTCAGACCACAGGGCAGTACGGGGGCATTGGTGCCATTATTCGACGCATCGACGACTACGTGTACATAGCCGAACCCTATGAGAATTGTCCTGCGGCAAAAGCTGGCCTTAAAGCAGGGGATAAAATCCTGGCTATCGATGGGGTAGAAGCTAAAGGAAAAGATGTGAGCACGGTAAGCGAACAACTGAAAGGCACCCCCGGAACCAAGGTGGAGGTAACCATTGAACGATCGGGAGCAGAACAACCCCTGAAAATAAACATTACGCGTGAAAAAATTACTATCCCTAATGTTCCCTACTATGGTATGCTTTCGGACTCAATAGGATACATTCGTCTATCGAGTTTTACGACCAATGCAGGGAATGAGGTCAGAGAGGCAGTAATAGCGCTAAAGGCCAAAAATGCCCGATCGCTTATTCTCGACTTACGCGATAATCCGGGAGGATTACTCAACGAGGCGGTAGAAGTGGTCAATTGTTTTATTCCTAAAAATCAGCTGGTAGTATTTACCAAAGGTAAGATAAAAGAAGCATTCAAACGTTATGTGACCATCAACGATCCCATCGACACGGTAATACCTCTTGCGGTGCTTACCAGTCGGGGTACTGCCTCAGCTGCTGAAATTGTGTCGGGAACCCTGCAGGATCTCGATAGGGCAGTTGTAGTGGGGCAGCGAACCTTTGGGAAAGGCCTTGTACAGCAAACCCGACCCCTGAGCTACAATACCCAGCTAAAGGTTACCGTGGCCAAATATTACATTCCTTCCGGACGTTGCATCCAGGCAGTAGATTATTCGCACCGCAATGAAGATGGCAGCGTGGGTTATATCCCCGATTCACTTATCAAAGAATTTAAAACCCGCATAGGCCGTACAGTATACGACGGTGGCGGAATCATGCCCGATATTAAGGTAGAACAGGAAAAGTTTAGCCAGATAGCCCTGAACCTATACGCCAAAAACATCATCTTCAACTTTGCAACAGAATATGTGCGCGAACACCCTACCATAGCCCCACCCGATAAATTCACCATCGACGAGGCCACCTACCAGAAATTTACCGAATATGTCAACCAGCAGAATTTCGACTATCAAACTCAAACAGAACAACAGCTCGAGAAGCTCGTCGAAACTGCTAAAAAGGAAAAATATTACCAATCGGCCGAAGCCGAATTTACCCGCCTAAAAGAACGAATCTCGCACGATAAAAACAAAGATCTGCAAGTCTTTCGAAATGAAATCGAAAAGTTACTGGTCGACGAGATAATTACGCGATACTACTATCAGAAGGGCCGGATTATTGCCTCGCTCAAGAGCGACAGGGAAGTGGAAAAAGCCAGAGAAATACTCAAAAACCGTTCGGTATACGCCAGTTTGCTTTCCAGCAGTGCTGTGATTGGAAAGGGCGAACATCGTTCGAAGGAAGAAAGTAATCTTTTAGAGGAAGAAATGGAATAACGCTCTATTGATGATGGATACTACTTCTTGTTTAAATTATCCTGCAGATAAGATTTTTTAACAAACCAAATGGGGAAATAAGGGCTGTTTGATATAATTTTGTTGAACATTTTCATGGGTATTAGCGTTTTAACCCATACGATGCGTAGAATAGTTTCCATAGTACTGCTTATATTTATGCTGCTGTCCAGTGGCGGGTTTACCATTGCCCGTCATGTGTGTAGCAGTGCCGGGGTTTTTTACAAATTTGGCCTCAAAGGTACAACTGCCGATTGTGGCATGAAATCTAACCCCTCCACGTGTTCAGCCCATCCTACTATGGATAATCCCGATTGTTGTAAAAATGTGGTGCAAACCCTGAGCGTTGATGTTTTTACGGTTCAATCAGCGCTTCAGGCACCAAAATGTCATTTTAGTGTTCCCTTGTTGGCTATTTATCCTATCCTTATTGTTATACAACTTCCATTTATGATTGCCACTCACACAAATGACAGAGCTTCGCCTTTCCGGCACGCTTCGGAAAGACTTGCTGTTATTTGTGTATTCCTTAAGTGAATCTTCCTGTATCCTTCTTAGTATCGATTAGGAAAAATACTATCGATGTATTAACTTTAATTATTATTAATCATTTAATACTTATAGCCATGAATAACAGGAAGAATTCAGGCATTATGTCCTTTGTTTCAGGTATTTTGAATATTTTACCCTTGCCATTCATTTTTAGCTTTATGGTACTGGCATTTATGATGGGACCGGTATCGTTGCAGGCTCAAAAATCCAATGGACTGAAAACCGAAACCATCAAAGTATGGGGTAACTGTGAATCGTGCAAGGCACGGATTGAGAAAGCGGCAAAAACAGAAGGGGTCACCAATGCGGTATGGGATATAAAAACCAAAATGCTCACCCTTACCTACGATCCCAGCAAAACTTCGAGCGACAGGGTGCAAAAGCAAATTGCAGCCGTTGGCCATGACACCGAGAAATACAAGGCCGATGACAAAACCTATAACAGCCTTCCCGGTTGCTGCAAGTATGAGCGTAGCAAATAAGTAATTGTTCACGGAAACGGTTGTCAAAAAACTGCTTCCGTGGATTTAACACTCTGTGCCATGAGAGCGATTGTTCAACGATTCGCCATGTGCCTCATTTTATCCTTCCCCCTATGGGTTTTATCGGCACATGAGCATCATAAAAAAGATACAGTTCCCGTCAGCGTTGACATGGAAAAGGTGTTATCAGAGGTGTCCACAGCATCTGACAAGCATAAGTCTTTTCCCACGCTGCATCCCCTGGTGGTGCATTTCCCAATTGTCTTATTATTGCTGGCCTCTATTTTACAGGTCTTGAGAGTCGTTCTTAAAAAGAAACGATGGGATGACATGATACTATATTTGCTTGCCGGAGGCATAATTACGGCATATCTGGCTGGGGAGGTTTTTCATCCCCATACCGAAGGACTTTCTTCCCATGCGACCATTATCCTCGAACGGCACGAACTGTTTGCATCTTTGGCTATGTTCTCGGCACTTGCTGCTTTATTATCTAAAATAACGGCAATGTATTTTTATCGTAAACGACAACTCATGCTGGAAATGATTACAGCCGTTATTTTATTGGTGGCAGCAGCATCAGTCTCTGTTTCTGGACATTGGGGGGCTTACCTCACACACATCGAAGGAGTGGGGCCGCAAGGAAAATTCCTCGAGAATCCTTCTTCGGAATAGCAATAAAACATTGGATATAAAAAATTTATCCTCAATTCCTTTTTTTCAACCTTACAGTGTGGTATACCTCAGTGTTGCAATTCGACATATTTGCTGAAAGTGTTGTTACACAAAGGCTAAAAGTTATGGGGTTATGTATTAATTAAAGTAATAAACAGATGCTCAAACGAATCATCAAATATTTTCTCGAAAACCCGCTCATTACCATATTATTGCTGCTGGTATTTATTATATGGGGTATTGTCACTGCTCCATTCAACTGGAACATTAATTTTTTGCCCCGCGATCCGGTACCGGTAGACGCTATACCCGATATCGGTGATAACCAGCAAATTGTTGCAACTGAATGGATGGGGCGCTCACCCCGTGATATTGAGGACCAGATTACCTATCCACTTACCTCGGCTTTACTTGGAATACCTGGGGTAAAAACCATCCGTAGTACCTCTATGTTTGGCATGTCATTTATATACATTATTTTCCATGACAATGTTGATTTTTACTGGAGTCGTTCCCGTATACTTGAAAAGCTTAACTCGCTACCACCAGGTACATTACCAGAAGGCGTGCAACCTACATTAGGACCTGATGCTACTGCTTTGGGTCAAATTTTTTGGTATACGCTGGAAGGGCGCGACCCGAAAACAGGTAAGCCGACGGGTGGTTGGGACCCCCATGAGTTGCGTACCATACAGGATTACTATGTGAGATATGCGCTGGCATCGGCCGAAGGGGTCTCGGAAGTAGCCTCTGTAGGAGGTTATGTTAAAGAATATCAGGTCGATATCAATCCCGATGCGATGAAGGCCTATGGGGTTTCGGTCATGGATATCATGCGGGCCGTAAAAAATAGCAACCTCGATATAGGTGCTGAAACGGTCGAACTCAACAGGGTAGAATATGTAATACGCGGACTGGGCTATATCAAGAGCCTCGATGACTTAAAGAATGCGGTGGTTGCCGTTAAAGACAATATACCCGTTCGCATACGCGATGTTGCTAACGTAAGTTTTGGTCCGGCCACACGGCGAGGAGGGCTAGATAAGAGCGGAGCTGAGGCAGTGGGTGCAGTAGTGGTAGCACGCTATGGTTCCAACCCCATGGAAGTCATCAAAAATGTGAAAGAAAAAATTAAAGAAATATCTCCGGGCTTACCCAGCAAAACACTACCCGACGGCACTATTTCAAAGGTTACCATAGTGCCATTTTACGACCGCACAAGTCTTATACAGGAAACTATTGGAACGCTTGAATCGGCTCTCTCCCACGAAATTCTTATTAGCATCATTGTCATCATTGTACTGGTATTTAACCTGAGAGCATCCCTAATTGTATCCAGTTTACTCCCCATAGCCGTTTTGATGGCTTTTATTGCTATGCGACTGTTTGGTGTTGAGGCCAATATTGTAGCCCTGTCGGGTATTGCTATTGCCATTGGTGTGATGGTAGATGTAGGAATAATTTTTGTGGAGAACATTATCCGACATCTCGAAATGCCCGAAAATCATGGCAAGTTAGGTTTAGCCTTGCGTAATCTTATTTTTAATGCTACCAATGAAGTTTCGAGTGCAGTAGTTACTGCTTTATCCACAACGGTGATTAGCTTTTTACCGGTGTTTGCTATGCAAGCAGCCGAAGGAAAGCTTTTCAAGCCTCTGGCTTACACTAAGACATTTGCGTTGGTCGCTTCTTTTATTCTTGGCATTGTTGCTCTTCCCCTATTAGCCCATTTGATTTTTTCAATACGTTTCGACAAACGCAAAATAAGCCTGACATGGAACTTAATACTCGTTATAGCCGGCATAATTATCACCGCTCTGTGGGGCACCTGGCCTGCTTTGGTACTTACTTTTATTGGGATAAACAACTTGCTGGAGTATAAATGGCCTGCTCATCGAGGGTATAGGGCCAATTTGATTAATATTGCCTTAACTGTACTTTTAGCCGTATATTACCTAGCCCACGAATGGCTTCCATTAGGAGCTCATAATCCTTTTATTGTAAATTTCCTCTTTGTAATGGGCATTGTAGCATTTGTGCTGGTCTTGCTTATGGCCATGGTTCATTACTACGAACCCATTCTTCGATGGTCGTTAAGAAATAAGGGGAAATTTCTTGTTATCCCCATTGGTACTTTTTTGTTAGGGATAGTTATCTGGCAGGGTTTTGACAAAATTTTTAGTCCTGTTGCGATAGTATTTGAAAAAGTGGGTTGGACCCAATTCAGGCAAACATCCTTATGGCAGGCAGCTACTCGTACCTTCCCAGGGGTAGGTAAAGAATTTATGCCGGCCCTCGACGAAGGTTCTTTTTTACTTATGCCCACCAGTATGCCTCATGCAGGGATTCAACAAAATATCGAATATATTAAAACCCTCGATAAACGACTGGCTGCAATCCCCGAGGTAGAAATAGCCGTTGGGAAATGGGGACGTGTAAATTCAGCCCTTGACCCAGCTCCCGTGCAAATGTTCGAAAATACCATCAACTATAAACCTGAATATCTCCTCGATGAAAACGGACATCGCTTGCGGTTTAAAACCGATAGGGAGGGAAATTTTTTATTGTCGAATGGTAAGAAATTCAATCCCAAGAAGGATAATTTAAAAGAGCTGGATACCCGATTGTTAATTCCCGATAAGAATGGGGAATACTTTCGCCAATGGCGACCCCATATTAAAAAAACCGACGATATCTGGAACGAGATTGTTAAGGTAACCCAGCTACCAGGGCTCACCTCGGCACCTCGGCTTCAACCCATACAAACCCGACTAGTAATGCTCTCGACCGGGATGCGGGCACCAATGGGCATGAAAGTTTTTGGCCCCGACCTGGAAAGTATTGAAAAAGCAGGGCTAGAACTTGAAAGGATATTGAAAGAAGTCCCCTCCGTAATTCCCTCATCGGTATTCTACGACCGTGCTGTGGGAGCACCCTACATTGAGATCAAACTAAATCGCGAGGCCATTGCGCGTTACGGTTTGTCCGTCAATGAGGTTCAGGAGGTGTTGCAAAGCGCGATAGGAGGAATGACGCTAACTACCACAGTAGAAGGCAGAGAACGCTTTCCTGTGAGGATACGCTATGCTCGTGAGCTGCGAACTACGCCCGACGAACTTAAGAAAATTCTTATCCCTACCATGTTGGGTACTCAGGTTCCTCTGGGAGAATTGGCTGATGTGCAATATACCCGTGGACCTCAAATGATACGAAGCGAAAATACATTTCTCAATGGCTATGTAATCTTCGACAAGCAACCCAACATTGCCGAAGTCGATGTTGTGGAGCAGGCCGATACCTACATCAAGGCTAAACTCGAGTCAGGTGAACTCAAGCTCCCTCCGGGTGTATCGTACAAATTTGCTGGAAACTACGAACAGCAAATCAGGGCCACCAAACGCCTTGCTATTGTGATCCCCATCAGCTTGATTTTAATATTTCTCCTGCTGTTCTTTCAGTTTAAAACATTTACCGCCTCTGTCATTCATTTTTCAGGAGTGTTTGTAGCGTTTGCAGGAGGCTTTATTATGATATGGCTGTATGGCCAGCCATGGTTCATGAACTTCTCTATTGCGGGTATCAATATGCGCGACCTATTCCAGATGCACACCATTAACCTTAGTGTAGCGGTGTGGGTAGGATTTATCGCATTGTTTGGTATAGCCACCAACGACGGGGTTATCATGGGTACATATATCCATCAGGTATTTGAAGAAAAAAAACCTGTAACCATCCAGGAGGTTCGAGAATCGGTAGTTATTGCAGGTAAAAAAAGGGTTCGACCGGCTATGATGACTGCAGCCTGCGCAATTATTGCTCTTTTACCCGTACTTACTTCAACCGGCAAAGGTGCAGATATTATGGTACCCATGGCTATCCCTACCTTTGGAGGAATGGTTATTCAACTTATGACCATGTTTGTAGTACCTATTTTTCAATGCATCTGGCGCGAAGGTGAAATTAAAAAACGGGAAAAGAAACTATTACAAACAAATCAACCAGAAGAATATAATTTAAGGCATGACTAGCATGAAAAAAAATAAAAACGGGAATTGTCAAATTGGAGAAGTAACTCAAAAAATAGAGCTGCATCGTTGCATTCCATGGCAGGAGTGGATGTTCTTGTTGAGACTGATGAAGCGGTTGGCCATTGGTTTTAGTTTATCCATATTTTTGATAGTTAAAGGACATGCCCAGGACTCGTTAGGCTATTATCTCGAGCTGGCAGCACAAAATAACCCGGCTATCAAGGCAAGCTACCTGGAGTATTCTGCTGCCCTGCAAAAAGTTCCTCAAGCTGCATCTTTGCCCGACCCTCAACTACAGCTGGGGTATTTCTTAAAACCCATGGAGTTGTTGGGAGGTAATCAAATTGCCAATATTCAGCTCATGCAAATGTTCCCCTGGTTTGGAACCCTCAGGGCTGCCAAAGACGAAGCCTCCAAAATGGCCATTGCCAGGTTCGAAAATTTCAGAAATACCCGTAATGAGCTATTCTTTCAGGTGAAGGCTGCCTTTTATAAAATATACCAAACGAAGAAAGAAATAGCAGTGGCCGAAAAAAATCTTAAAATTTTAAAAACCCTTGAACAATTGGCACTCATTAAATTTGGTAGGGGTAGTGTCGGTTCTGCTGGTAGCTCAGGCAGCGCAATGTCTTCTCCAGTAGCAAGTGTCTCTGCTGGCAATACCACAGGAATGAACAGTAATTCAATGGGCAGTCAGGTAACAATGGGAAGCTCTTCCATGTCGGTAGCCTCTACCACTCTCCCTATGCAATCGGCAGAAAGTATGGGTAGTTCTATGAATGCTGCTAACAAAGGGAGATTGGTTGATTTACTCAGAGTGCAAATAGAGATAAATACCCTGGAAAATCAGATAGCCTTGCTCAGGGATCAGCTCACTACCGACAAGGTAAGCTTTAACCGATTACTGAACCGACCTCCACAGACCGATATGTTTACGGGCGATACTTTGATCGAAACACCTGTGCCCGACAATTTATTATCGTTGTCCGACAGCCTTGTTAATCACCCCATGGTCAGAATGCAGGAAGCAGAAGCCCAGGCTAATGACGCTAAACTCATCATGGTAACCCGAATGGGTTATCCCATGATAGGAGCGGGGGTGAACTACATGCTTATCCAGCCCCGCGAGAATAACACTTCCATGATGAATGGCAACGACATGATCATGCCTATGGTTTCGGTAACATTACCCATATACCGAAAGAAATATAAAGCCATGCAGCAGGAAGCAATCATGCTACGTGAGGCTGCCATCGCCCGCGCCCGGGAAACCCTAAACAACCTCCAGCTGAGTTTCCAGCAATCGCTTCAAAATCTGTACGACGCTTCACGCAGGATTAACCTGTATAAAAAACAGGCTCAACTGGCTGACAAAAGTGTGCAACTGTTAATAACCTCATTCTCCGTAAGTGGCGCCGATTTTGAAGAGGTGCTACGTATGCAGCAACAACTTCTCGACTATGAATTTAGGCTCATCGAAGCAGTTGTAGACAAAAACATGGCTACTGCATCCTTAATTTATTTAACTGGTATTGAATAAGACATCATTTTTTAAATCATAAAACTATGAAGATCAAAGCATATCTGGATAATATTTACCTCAGAAGTCTACTATTGATCGTTTTGGGTATTTTCCTGGGCTGGTTAATCTTTCATACACCTGATTCCGCGAAAAAACATACCGCTACTTCCGTTACAGAAGCAAAAAAAACGATCTGGACCTGTGCTATGCATCCACAAATCAGGATGGACCATCCGGGTAAATGTCCCATTTGCGGTATGGATTTAATTCCGCTGGAGCAGGATAACACTCCTGTTGATTCTACTGCCATTGCAATGACCGAAGAGGCTGTAAAATTGGCTGAAGTACAAACCAGCATAGTTTCGAAGCAAAATCCCATAAAACAAATCCGCCTTTACGGTAAAATTGAAGCCGATGAGCGTCTAATTCAGTCCCAACCTGCCCACGTGCCTGGAAGAATTGAAAAATTATTGGTCAATTTTATCGGACAGGAAGTGCGCAAGGGGCAAATCATTGCTCAGATTTATTCTCCCGAATTAATCACAGCCCAGAAAGAATTGTTGGAAGCTGTAAAAATGAAAGATTTACAGCCGCAGATTCTCGAAGCCGCTCGTGAAAAATTACGCTTATGGAAATTGAGTGAGCAACAGATAGAACAAATAGAGAAAAGTGAAACTATAAAAACGATTTTCGAGGTGAATGCAACAGTGTCGGGTGTAGTAATCAGCAAAAGGGTGAATGTTGGTGATTATGTAAACGTGGGTAGTCCGCTATTTGAAATAGCCGATCTAAACCATGTGTGGGCTATGTTTGATGCCTATGAAAGTGACCTTCCCTGGATTAAAATTGGAGACAAAATTTCATTTACGCTACAGTCGTTGCCGGGTAAAGAATTTATGGGTGTCATTACATTTATTGACCCTGTTATAAATCCTCAAACCCGGGTGGCCAGGGTACGTGTGGAACTTTCAAATCCAAACAACCTGCTCAAACCCGAAATGTTTGCCACCGGTATCGTAGAAGCTCGTATGCCTGGAGCAGCAGGCAAGCTGGTAATTCCACAGTCGGCGGTGTTGTGGACGGGCAAGCGATCGATAGTATACGTAAAAGATCCAGAGAAAAGTGAACCTACCTTTCATATGCGCGAAATAGTCCTCGGTCCTTCACTGGGTGATAGTTATATCGTTGAAAGTGGACTATTCGAAGGCGAAGAAATAGTTACCAATGGTACCTTCAGCGTCGATGCAGCTGCCCAACTGGCTGGTAAACCAAGTATGATGAATACCGAAAATCCTGCACGTTTCGATGAACATCGGCATGCTGTTGGAAACTAACATGTATAACACTCAGGGCATCTTGCCTCACACGAATGTCATGTTAAGCTTTATTGAAAATTCTTTAACATATAATAGATAACCATTTTACTTTTTTCAACATAGTTTGTATATTTACCACCTCAATTCATAATACTTTGAAAGATGGAAAATCAGGTATCGAACAGAAAAGTTCAGGTAATATTAACCGTTATTGTGGTTATTTTGGCAATTGCATTGGGTGCTCTTTACATGCAATACAACAAGATGAAAACCGACAATGCTATTGTGCAAGAAGCGTTGGAAGAACAAAAGGAATCGCTGGCCAATGAGCTGAAGGATATGATGTCGGAGTACGAGGGGCTGAAAAGCGAAAACGATAGTCTTAATACTTTGATCAGTCAACAACAGGATCGAATTCGTCGATTGTTAGCCATCAATGCTAGCAATCTTGAGAAAATCAAAATTTATAAGCGCGAGCTCGCAACCCTGCGTGAGATTATGCGAAGCTATATTGTACAAATCGATTCGCTCAATCAGCGCAACCAGAAATTGGTGTCGGAAAATATTGAAGTAAGAACAGCTCTGGAGGAAGCCCGGAAAAACAACGAAGCACTTTCGAAGGAACGTGAGTCGATGAGTAATAAATTACAAAATGCAGCAGTCCTTTCGGCCAAAAACATTTCGGTAACATTACTTAACAAACGTGGTAAAGAAACTGAACGTTCCGGTCGAGTAGCTAAAATAAAAACCTGTTTTACGGTTCGCGAAAATCCGTTGGTTGACGCAGGCGAAAAAATCATCTATCTTCGCCTTACCCGCCCCGATAATCTGGTACTTACCTCATCGGAGCAGGATGTGATCACATACGAAGGTCGCCAGATTGCGTATTCAGCCAAACGAGCCATTCAGTACGAACAAAAGGATATCGATGTATGCATTTACTGGGATAATGCTGGTGAGCTAATTAAGGGAATTTATACCATTGATCTCTTTTGCGAAGGCAAGCTGATTGGAACAACTACTTTTGAAATAAAGTAATTTATAACAACATAAACAGTTTCCGTTACTTTAGCTGTTTTTTTCAAGCATTGCTTGTAACAATTCGAGCAATGCTTTTTTGTTTATAGGCTTTTCGAGGTAGCCGTTAAAACCTATCTGCATAATTTTTTCCTTATCCTCTGATAAGGCATATGCTGTTTGAGCAACTACTGGCAGATGGGGGAATTTTTGTCGTATTATCGAAAACAATTCATAACCGCTAATATCGGGGAGTAACAAATCGAGCAATACCAGTTGAATATCCTTTTTTGTTTCCAGCAAACGTAAGGCAGTTTTGCCATCAATAGCATGTAATGGTTGAATACCAAGAGGTACCAATATTTCTTCGAGCAAAAGATAGTTTTCTAGCACATCTTCAACCACCAGCACAACAGGAGAATTTTTAAACTTGGCTAATGATTTTTTTTGCCTCGCACCAACTAGCGATTGCTGATATATTTGAAGGGGTATGGTAAAATAAAATGTAGTTCCCCTGGCGGGTTCCGACTCGAGCCAGATGGTACCTCCCATCAGGGTAACTAAGCCGTGACAGATCGAAAGTCCAATACCCAATCCTCCGTATCTACGCGCATCGGTCATATCAATCTGCCTGAAAGCTTCAAAAATCAACTGATGTTTATCGGGCTCAATGCCTATTCCCGTGTCGCGTACATAAAATTCAAGAACTTCTGTTTTTTCAACATAACCAAACTCAACTTTCCCCTCCGGAGTAAATTTCAACGCGTTGTTGAGCAAATGTTCCAGCACCTGTTGAAGCCTATTTTTGTCGGCAATAATCATGGGGGTTGAATTATCTGGAATTTCAAGATGCAAGGTTAATTTATCGCTTAAGCCCTTATAAATTATCTCCTCTGCGTAATTGTGGTAGATAGTCTTTAGCAATACATGCAGGTCAAAAGGCTCGTTGACCAATATAAGCTGGCCTGCAGCTATTTTCGATATATCGAGTATATCGTTTATGATATTAAGCAGTTGCCTGGAACTACTTTTGATAATTTCAATGTATTGTTTTCGTTTATCATGGGTTAGGTCGTCTCGTTCGAGCAGTGCCGAAAAGCCTAAAATGCCGTTCAATGGCGTACGAATCTCGTGGCTCATATTCGCCAGGAAAGCCGACTTAAGCCGATTGCCTTCTTCAGCTTTTTCGAGCGCAGCCTTGAGGTTTTCCTCCATCTGCTTGCGAGAGTCTATATCAGAGTGAATGCCAACAATTTTTAATGGATAACCATAGGCATCACGATCAATGACTTTTCCTCGCTCCTGAATCCATTGATAGTTACCCTTTTTATTGCGAATACGATATTCGATTTCATAATGATCGATTTCGCCTTTAAGATGCTTACGAAGTTGTGCATAATTATTCGGACGGTCATCGGGATGAATCATGCTATCCCAAACCAGGTGACTGGGTTCAAACTCTCCCGGCTTGTAGCCAAGCATGGTATAATTGCGGTCGTTGAAGTATACCTTATCGTTGATTACATCCCATTCAAACACCCCATCGTTTACCGCCTCCATGGCCAGTAAAAAACGCCGTTGACTTTCCGCTAAGGCACTGGTGATCTTTTCTGTCTCTGATATGTCGCGTACCAACATCTGAAGCGAACCTTCCTGCGATAGCATGGGTACTACGGTTATCTCCACCGGTAAAACCTTGCCCTTACGTGTTTTCAGTTGCGTACGCTTTTGATTAATTACAATATCATTTCCCGAATAAACCTGTAGCGTTTTCACTATTTTATCGGGAAAAAACTCGTCGAGCGTATGCTGACTTAATTCATCCGGCTGTTCGAAACCTAACAATGCATACCCTTTCTGATTGGCAAAAACAATTCTCTTGTGCTGAATCCAGAATATGTAATCCGGTGAAAATTCAACTAGCGCCTTGTAGCGTCGTTCACTTTCCTCAAGCTTCTGACTGGCCTTAGTTTTTTCGGTTATATCGGAAAGTATTATCCCAAAAACGTTCTCCTGCGGGGCATACACAGTAAGCTCAAAGTATTTATCCAGCGGTGCATAGTAATCTTCAAAACTAACGGGTTGACCTGTCTGTACTACCCAGGCAAACTTTTCCATCCATGCTTCCGGAACAGCATTCGAAAAATCACTTGCCTTTTTTTGGATAATTTTTTCACGCGACGATCCCACAATTTTTTCAAAAGCCGGGTTGATATCTATAATGGCAAAATCGACCAGTTCGTGAGCACCCCTGAAGATAGGCTGACAGAGGATGAAACCATTGCTCATCTGATTAAACAGCAAACGATACTGTTGCTCATGTTCGATTAACTTCAGCTCTATCTGTTTAACTTCAGTAATATCCTGGATTACATTGTGAATAGTTTCTATTTCGCCACGAATATTTTTAAAAACGATGGGGGTATTTCTAATCCATCGAATCGAACCATTTTTATGGACAATTCTGTGTTCAAAAGGTTTAGCCTCCCCTGTTTTGAGTATACTGTCGATTTTATCCACGACATACAATTTGTCGTGCTCAAAAATCATGTTGAGCCATAACAGTGGATTTTCGATATACTCGGTCGATGAATAACCTGTAACATTAATGCACGTAGGGCTATGCCAGCTTTCAACTATTTGGCCATTGCTTACCTTATTGATAATCAAATAGTCGGTTATCGTTTCGATGAGCACATGCATTTTTCGTTCACTATCTTTCAATGCCTGCTCGCTACGACGATGTATAAGTTCAAGGGCTACCCTACCACTAACCAGTTCCAACACCAAATGTGCCCAATCGAGCTGGTGGGGAATATGATCGAACATGGCTATGAATAGGCCTATTACTTCATTGCCTGCCCCAAACAATGGTAAACCATAATAATGAGCTGCTCCAGGCGGAATATGCTTTGCCCATTCGGGATAGGCCTCTACGATATTTTGCTCGAAAATATCCCTTTTTTCAGCGACAACTTGCCGGCAGGGACAAAACTCGAGCGAATACTCAAAATTAGGAAGTTGGGTGCCCTTATAATTCACTACAACGGTCTGTGCCTGACTTGGAATTGATGGATTTATCTGCGCAATAACTACATAGTTTGCATTGAGAATCTGGCGAATCTCTTCAACCAAAAACTGAAAAAATGCATCACCCGATAGCCCTGCTATATTAAGGAGTAACGACTGGATGGTATGGTATCGTTCGAGAAAAGGAATTTGTTGGTAGGTCTCTACCACCTCTTTTGCCAATGCTTTAAGCTGTTCTATATCCTTTTCTTTTCCACTGACAAACTCATCGAGACCTGCAAACAGGGTTGCTATTTTTTTTTCCATATCCATCCATAACAATTTATTAAAGTTAAAAAAAAGCCCCTAAACTTTAGGTATTGACAACACAAAATTTTAGGGGATAGTGTAATTTTTACACAAAAAAATAGCCACCCCGGCAAAGGATGGCTATGACTAATATTACAAGCAAAAATTATTTAGCTTTTCCCTGATTTGCTACCGATTCCATAGCTTTACGGATAGCCTCCTGGTCACCCAGATAGTAGTGCTGAATCGGTTGTAAGTTAGCATCGAGCTCGTATACCAGCGGGATACCGGTAGGAATGTTCAACTCGAGTATATCCTTATCGGAAATGTTATCGAGATACTTCACCAATGCACGTAAGCTGTTTCCGTGTGCGGCAATAATAATTTTTTTGCCTTTTTTAATTTCAGGTGCAATGGTACTTTCCCAGAAAGGCACCACGCGTGCCACCGTATCTTTGAGCGACTCAGTAGCCGGCAAAAGCTTAGGGTCGACATCCTTGTAACGTACATCAAAACGAGGATGACGCGGATCGTTTTCATCCAGTGCAGGAGGGGGTACGTCGTAGCTTCGACGCCATATTTTTACCTGCTCTTCGCCGTGTTTGGCCGCCATTTCGGCCTTATTGAGCCCCTGTAAAGCACCATAATGTCGTTCATTAAGCGTATAGCTCTTAATGACAGGAATCCATAGTAGATCCATCTCATCGGTTGCCAACCATAAAGTACGAATGGCTCGCTTGAGCGTAGAAGTAAAAGCCAGATCGAAGGTATATCCTTCCTGCTTGAGGACTCGACCCGCATTACGTGCCTCTTCTATACCCTTTTCCGATAAATCAACATCGGTCCAGCCCGTAAAACGGTTTTCCTTATTCCATACACTTTCTCCGTGACGAAGTAATACAATTTTATACATTGTTATCCTTTTTTAATGGTTTGTTTACCCGACAAATTTACAATATTCCTGCCAACAATTTATCGTATATCAATTTTCCTTGTGCGCGCGTTGAACGATATCTGTACCATAAATAACTGCCCCACACGCTTGTTCTGGATTTTTGCAGGCTCCCAGGCTGGCGAGGTCTTTATAGCCCGTACCACTTCCTCATCGAGCAACTTATACCCCGAACTCTTCAGAACGGAGAACACTTCTACCCTACCATCCCAGTTCACACCAAACTGAACCGCCACCGTACCCTGCTGCCGTTTTTTTAAAGCCGCCGCCGGATACTTGATGTTCTTTTTTAAATACGCCTGAAACGCGCTGATATCACTTCCCTGAAAACGTGCAGGTGCCTCAACCGTTGCGTAATACTCCGTGTCAACAGTGGGTTCAGCCGTTTGCTCTGTTGGTATTTTTTCCGACGAAACGGTACTTCTTTTCAGAATACAGGCAGGTATTAAAAGAGTTGCTATTGTTAGCAATAGAATAATTCGTCTTACACTCATTGCAAAAATTTTAATTGGATAATAAAATAGTCATTTTTTTGTAAGATTATTAGGTCAAACACCGATCTGCGTGAACAACAGTAAAGCAAAGTTTTTGAGATACTGCCAATACTAGCGAGTAGTTTTTTTTCGCAATGCGAGGGTAAGCATCGACAAGAGCCCCAGCAGGATAATACTAATAGCCTGCGATCCATGGCTCAACAAAGCATAGGCAAGAGCATCGTTCCACGACACTGCATAGAGCGACAGTCCCAATGCCACAATAGCATGATAGGTACCAATGCCACCCTGTACCGGTACTACAAAACCATAGCTCCCCACTACCATAATGAAAAAAGCATCGATAAAATTTAACGAATGGGTGGGCGTCATAGCTTTTAAAGCAAAAAAAGTCATCAATATGTAAACCAGCCAGATAAAAAACGTCACCCCTATAAACTGCAGCCCTCGTTTAAGTTTCAATACCGATTTGATACCCTGATAGATGCCATAGCTAAATTGACCTATTTTACCACGCAGCAGATATTCCTTTATGGCATGACGATACATCAGCACCAACAAGATAGCGCTCACAACAAGTATTATCACCAACAGCCAGCCGTACAGGGGGATAGATACTAACCAGTGAAATTTTTCAGAAAGCGGAATGGCAATTTTTTCGTGGAAAAATTTTCCAAACGTTTTTAGCTTGAAAAGAATGACCGTAACGGTGAGTATTCCCAGCATGATAACATCCCAGGCACGTTCGGCAATGACGGTACCAATTAGCGCATCGGCCGGTATTTTTTCTGTGCGATTCAATACCCCACATCGGGTAATTTCTCCAATTCGGGGAAAAGCGTAATTGGCCGTGTAACCAATCATCAAAGCATGGTAAGCCGATATAAAATGCACTCGATATCCCAGCGGTTCAATCATAAGTACCCAGCGATAGCTGCGACCTAACATACCCAGCAATCCAAATGCAAGGGATATCAACAAATAATCGAAACGTGTTGTAAGTAAACTATTGAGTAGGGATTGATAATCGATACTGCGAAAAGCCAGATATAGTAGCAATATTCCAAGGCCACTAAAAAAAAGATATTGCAGAATATTAAATAACGTACTTTTTTTAACCACTATCGTTTTCTTTTAAGGCTTCAGCCGGTTTGTTCTGGTATCGGGAAAAATAACAGAAGGCTTAAAATTCTTGGCTTCGGCTGGTTCCATCAGGGCAAAGGCCATGATGATAATCACATCCCCTACCATCATCTTACGGGCTGCCGGCCCATTCATAATTATATCGCCCGACCCCCGTTTACCTTTTATTACGTAGGTATCAATACGCTCACCATTGTTAAGATTCACCACCTGTACCTTCTCGCCCTCAATTATACCTGCAGCATCCATTAAGTCCTCATCTATGGTTATACTCCCCACATAATTCAGGTTCGCCTCGGTTACCGTAACCAGATGAATTTTCGATTTTAATACTTCCAGTAGCATGTCTATTTTTTTTCGCTGCAAAGTTAACAGATTTTTTTATGGGGAAATAAAAAATCATGGGGGGATGATTTACACTACCGCATATGGTAAATATCCACCAACCAGCCCTCTGTACTGAAAAATATTTTTAAGAAATATCTAAAATCGACAGTGAGATAGCATTAATAAAGAGAACGATAAACTGATCATGTTATTTTTCAATCTTTTCTCAATGCTCTATTAAAAAATTTACCCATATCACCAATTATTTAACTAAATTTGTAATCACTATTAACCGACAAAATTAGAATCTTCAACTTTTTGTTTTGCAAAAAATTGATATACAACTAAATAGGATACAAAGGGGTGTCAATTAAAAAAACTAC